>OFLO01000039.1_pt1 | contig 107558 bp, 81 predicted proteins | sample 1540831 | NCBI WGS metagenome assembly OFLO01 (sample SAMEA4413049, study PRJEB24355) | metagenome | biome: human; feature: gut; material: faeces | place: United Kingdom | collected 2010 | reverse complement strand
CGTCAGCCAAGCCCTCATGTTCGGCAAGACGGACAACCAGTAAAACAAACCACCGGCCGGCACTCCTCATGCCGAAAACCGAAAAAAATTAGTGACGAAACACGAAACACCGACTTGACTAAAAACATCGGATACCACGTGAACCTTGGTGTTCCGCCCTCCCCGGGAGACGCCGACGGACCGGGAGCCCCCTTTTTCGGCGCCCCGACCGCGTGCTGGTGGACCTTCACGCTCGTGGAGTCCATGGCAGGCACCCGGATCTCCACCCCGATGATCCGCTCCTCCTGCAATGCCGTGAACAGGCGCCCTGTCGCGTCGTTCCCGGACCAGCGGTCGAACCGCCGGTAGACGGTGATCCACTTGCCGTGGCACTCCGGCAGGTCCCTCCACGGGGCTCCCGTGCGGCACATCCACAGCAGGGCATTGGCGAACGTGTAGTTGTCGAGATAACGCCCGAATTCTTGCGCACTTTCGGATTCCGGCTCTGACGTAAGAGGGTATGGCCCGCATCCTGTGTACGATTTTCATTCGCCAAAACAAAAAACCGCGATTGGAAGACAGGAGACGGAACCATGCCCGAGAACATCATACAGATCGACCAGAACCTGCTCGAGACCAGACTCGACCGGCTCGTCACCGAGAAGGTCACCGAGCTGCTGAACGCGATGCTCGACGCCGAGGCCGACGAGATCGCCGGCGCGGCAAGATACGAACGCAGCGGCGGACGGAAGGCGTACCGCGCCGGCCACTACGACCGGAGCCTGACCGCCAAGGCCGGCAGGCTCGCGTTGAAGGTGCCCAAACTCAAGGGCGCCCTGTTCGAGTCCGCGGTGATCGAACGCTACCGGCGGCGCGAGCAGAGCGTCGAGGAATCCTTGATCGACATGTATCTGGCGGGCGTGAGCACCCGCCAGGTCGACGACATCAGCCAATTGCTGTGGGGAGACCGCATGCCCTCGCAGACATTGAGCGACAAGCTCAAGCGCATCTACGGGGAGATCGACGAATGGCGCAACCGCCCGTTGGAATCCGAATACCCGTACGTGTTCATGGACGGCGTGTAGCACAAGCGCTCATGGGGCGGGCATGTGGAGAACGTCAGCGTCCTGGTCGCCATCGGAATCAACGCGGAGGGGCATCGCGAGGTCATCGGCGTGGCCGAGGGCATGAAGGAGGACAGGGACAGCTGGGAGCAGTTCGTCAGAGGCATGATCGAACGCGGGCTCAAAGGCGTCAGGCTCGTGGTCGGCGACCGGTGCGCCGGGCTCGTCGCCACGGTAGGTTCGATGCTGCCCAAGGCGAAGTACCAGCGGTGCATGGTGCACTTCATGCGCAACGTGCTCTCCAAGACGCCGCCCGGCCACCGCGAATGGGCGTCGGCGGCCCTGAAGGCCGTCTTCGCGCAGGAATCGCGCGAAGACGGACTGGCCAAGGCCGAGACCGTCGCCGCGAAGATGGAGACCAGGAGGCTGAAGGCCGCCGCCGACTGCCCGCGCGAGGGGATCGGCGAGACGACGACCTATCTGCTGAGCGAGTTCCCCCTCGAACAACAGGACCAAGCCGCGCACGAGCAACATGATCGAACGGCCCAACCGTGAGATCCGCCGGCGCACGCGCGTCGTAGGCGGCTTCCCGGACGGCAACAGCGCGCTCATGCTCGTGTGCGCCCGCATCAGGTACGTCACCGCCAACAGCTGGTCCGACCGGCGCTACATGGATATGTCCCGGCTCGATGACAGTCTCGTGGAAGCGAACCGGTCATCGAGCCATGGACAGACATGATCCAAAGTGCGCAACCTTTCGGGCACTACCTTTTCACAAGACATTGAACCGGTCATAGATCGTATTCTGTGTGTGATTTTCAGTTGCCAAATAATGCGTGATTGAAGAAGCAGGAGCCAAAACATGCCTAACAGTAACACACAAATCAATCAGAATCTGTTCGAGATATAGCGTAATCGTCTGGACGCCCAGAAAAGATTGAGCTTATCGGCGATGTCTGATACTTCGGATTAACAATTATCTGGGCTGTCATATACGCGAGAGAAGTAGCAGAATGAAGTCGTACTGCGTCGTACATCATCTTTAAATCGAGATGATGTACTCGAAAATACGGATTTATCCTATAGCAAGTATGCTTGATTTTTAGTGTTATCAATGAAGGATCATATTAGTCGGGAGAACCTGCCTAAAAGTTGGTAATTTTGGAATGAGTTTTTCCTGATTTATAAGAGTATGTCAGTTTTTGTGTTGCGGCAAAAAAGAGATATACGTTCATAACGCATGGCGGATATAGGTATGATTGATCAACACAAAAAGCGACAATGACACATAAAATCGCTAGGGCGATGGTCTTTGTATGCACGTTTTTCCAACAAATAATGACAAGGAAAATGAGGCCAGTATAGAATGCTATGGTGCATGGCAGGCCAAATAAAGCAAAGAAATTAGGCAATCCTTCTCCGCCAAATGTTGCTGTTGGATTTTTTCCGAAAAAGAATTGTCTAATCAGTGTAGGCAAATTCATTTGTGTAACTGCATCAATAATACCTTGCCACTGGTCGGTTCTTCCGCTAGCAGTTGGATCCGCAAGAGTTTGCGTGATAAGACGGTCTGTGATTTTGAATATCATTGCGGGCTGTGAAGCTGCGAATATGGCTAGAACACAGCCGCAGAAACCGATTCCTGCAACGATGTTTTGTCGTAACCGTGGGGGTGTTTGTCGAACGCTTTGAATTAGGATGAAGACTAGGCAAATGCAAAATGGAATTTGGATGGATCGAGATCCCGACAACATGAATCCAATAAAACCGACAAGTAAAGCGGCAATCTTGGCAAAATTCCACCGCCGATTGAGAGGAAGCCGAATCATCAAATAGCCTAATCCAAGCGCATCGAACAATCCGTATGAATTACCGCTTTGATAGGTGGAAATCATTTTCTGGGTAGTGCCGTCGGCTTGGAAACCAATAGGCTTGTCACTAAGTGATTGGCCGTAAGTATACGTTAACCCTCCAATAGCAGTGCTTTCGGCACCGAACGCATATTGCACTATGGCATAAGTGTTAACGATTAGCATCGAGATAATGATAATTTTGGCAAATCGTTCCGGTGGAATCCGAAAAGCCGCGATGCCTACAAGTGGTGACCCTACTACGATTAGCATCTGTGAAAGAGTAAATGGTGCGGCTCCTTGAACGAAAGCAAGTAGCATGGATAGAACACCGAAAACAAACAGGATGGAATAAGCAAACGTGATACTGTGATGCTTTTGTATGCTGAGTAGTGTTTGATTGGGATGACGTAATATCACATATGCGGTTAGGAGCATATTGAGAGTAAGGGGCAGTCCCGCCACCTGTGCTCCTGCTTTCGGGAACGCTGTGGTGACGAAGACATACAATGCGTCCATTAGTTGTTCTACTCCTTATCTGATGTTTATCCGCATTCCGTGCATAATATACCATCACTGGTACCCTCTTATATATGTTTAGTGAGATGCGCTTTCGCTGTCATATCGTCACGCTGACAGAGCTCAGTGTGCTTTCTGAAAAACTGCGAAGGCTGCCAGTTTTTCGTGTTCGTTAATGATAAGGAGCTGTCTTTTGGTAAATACTCCAGTACCGCTGAAGGATAACAAGAGCTGCATATCTACGCTGTCTAGCAGCGTATCCAGATCTGCGAGCAACCACTGGTATTCGTGGGTAGATTCTATGAAGGGGATTGGTATTCTCTTCGTTGTAATGGGTCATACGTGCACATATGCGCCGTTATTCCGATGGATTTACTCCTTCCACATGGCGTTGTTCTTCATTATTTCTGGCTTGCTGTTCCATCCTAAGCCATTCGTGCAGACAGTGAAGCGTAAAGCGTTCCGATTACTGGTGCCCTATGCGTTCTTTGCAACGATTACGTTCCTGTATTGGGCGCTAATCGAACGGCGGCTGCGGCATGGCAACCAGTCAGTGCTCAATGCCTTCTGCAATTTGTTCATTGCCCGCGCGGGGAGCGATAATTATCCGCAGAACGCGGTGCTCTGGTTTCTTCCGTGCTTGTTTATTACAGAGGTATTGTTTTCTGCTTTGTATCAAGGAATTCATTTCCTATCCAGGAACGCGAAAAATAGCTCTATTATTCAAAGACTGATGTTCGTCATCATCGCGGCAGTCTGTCTGGTGTTGGGATATACGCTTGGTCTCTGCGTAACGCCGAGGGGAATTCGTCTTCTATGGGCGTTAGATATCGTTCCATTCTCTTTGACATTTGTCATTATTGGGTACTTAGCTCATCCATTATTAGAGCTTTGCAATAGTATCTGGCAGCATTCAAAGATCGGTGCCAGATTAGGGCTAGTTGTATTGGGGCTGGTTGTCTTTAAAGCGTTGTGGATGTTCGATTGGATTACGGGGCTTGAAGTCAATTTCAATGACGCTTCCGTTTCCAATCCAGTGGAGATGCTAGTTGCTTCGCTTATAGGCTTTATCGCTGTGGCGGTTCTGTGTATTGGCGCTGATAATTCTGTGCTACGTCATCTTGGATCGGCTTCATTGACCATCATGTGCATGCATGAACCGATTAAGCGTGTCTTTATCGAGCTCATGGGAAGAGCTCTGGGGTTGGAAACGTCAGCTTTACGTTCAAATATTTTTATGTGTCTTCTCATTGTTGCTGTTACCGTGATTATCTGTCTTGCAGGTCATGCTTTGTTTGAGCGGTTCGCGCCTATTCTTATCGGGAAACGAGCTTTGCATCGGGAAGCAGCGATCGCTAGGCATCGCCGATAGAGGGAATTCTAAAATGTTGGGGGAATGATGCGATTAAGTATATCGATAGTTAACAGGAAGATTAACGGATCCTGAAAGAGGCGTAATACATGCTTCTTAAAAAAAGTCATCATAGCGTCTCGGTAGGGGGTGCGGACGTTTTCTTGGAGATGATCACGCAGCCATTCCCCGGCTTTGACGGTATTGTACCGGACTCATCCAACCAAGCGACCGTTTGATGCGCTCGTGGTTGCACCAGCGGATGCAGTCGTCGATCAGGGCGAGCACCTCGTCGCGGGTACGCTCCTCCCAATGCTCGGGATAGACGGATTCCGTCTTCATGCGTCCGAAGAACCCCTCCGCGGCGGCGTTGCCCGGGGAGCGGCCCTTGGCGCCCGTCGACCGTGCCAGGCCGTAGCGGTCCATGAGCGCCAGCCATCCGGGCCACCGGCAGTGGCATCCGCGCTCGGAATGCACCAAGGGCTTCGCTCCCTCCGGCAGCGTCTCCGCGGCCTTGACGAGCATCCTGTCGGCGAGCTCCGCGTTGGGACCGGAACCGGCCGTGTACGCGACAATCTTGCCGTCGTAGCAGTCGACCGGCGGGGAGAGGCACGCCCTTCCCGTCCCGGGCCTTGATCCCGGGTGATGTCCGTCAGCCACTCCTCATTCGGCCGTTCGGCCGTGAAGTCGCGGTTGACGAGGTTGTCGGAAGCCGGCGTCGTCTCGCCCTCGTATGAGCCGTACCCGCGTCGTTTGGGAACATGCGCCGTCAGACCGTCCTCGGCCATGATCCTGCGGACCGCCTTCTTCGAGACGCCGGTCCTGAGCATGGCCTTGATCCTGCGGTACCCGTACCTTCCCTTGGAAGCGGCGAACGCCTCGGCCACCCGGACGCGCAGACCGGCGTATCTGTCAATGGCGAGCCTGGCGTGGCGGCAGTAGGTGGCTGCTCGGCACGATGCCGGGCAAGCATGTCATCGAGCCGGGCGAATACGTCGGGCGCGGACGGTCGACCGGAAGCGTCTTCTCCCTGTCCGACAGGCGCCATAGGTTGGCGCCCGGGTCTTTTCTGCGAGCCTCAACCATCTCCCGCATCAACGCGTTCTCCAGTTCCAGCTCCTCGACCCGCCGGCGCAGGACCTCGGCGTCGCCGGCGTCCCGATCCCGTCGCACCGCTGGCTTGCTGGCCTGGCCGGCGTTCCTGTTCCCGGGCTGCAGCGCGGCCATGCCGCCCTCGCGATACGTCCTGACCCAGTGATTGACCGCTCCAACGCCCGCGCCGAACCGTTCGGCGGCCCGCTTCCGCGCATGCCGCCCGGCACCGGTTCGATCGCCTTGGTCCTTTGTCTCCAGTGGGATGATGGGTTTCGCCATATGGCCGGCATGCCTGGGATCCTTTGCCAGCCAGCGTTCCGGGCACTGTCTGGTCGGATAACCCAGGTGCTCGACCACCTGGGCCGTGGTCATCGGCGTGGCGGAATACAAGTCCACCGCACGCCGTCGTTCCTCGGGACCGGACATACGATAATCCTTTCATTCAGTCTCCAAAAAAACGTCCGCAGTCCCCCTATCGGTTAGCGAGGTCGCGTATAAGAGTAAATTGCGTTATTTTTATCTCAAGGGTGAAACTTAAGAGTACATAGAATCTCGGGGTTATCTAAACCGACTCGAACATTTGTCCTTTGTACTGTAAGATTCAGAGCAAAACGAGTGAAAAATACACGACGAAGTTACTTGTGAAAGATAGTGGTTATGCCTGGAACATTTGGGGTCAGAATCTCACCGGAAGCTCGAAGGGGAGAGGGCGGCGAAAATCAGGTAAAGGCTTTTTTCTCTGACACTTTCCAATGGTACATAATGTCCAAGGACATTGATTTTGGCACTGATTTATGGGTGATGCCGGTGAGCGATGCGGGAATTCCTTCATTTGTGGTTCTCGGTGTGCAAGTAAAGAAAGGAGCAAGCTACTTCAGGCATCCTAAAAAGGATGAGCAAGGTAATGTGATTGGCTGGTGGTTCGGATTTGATGCCAATCATGAAGCTTCGTGGACTAATGGGAGAATTGCTCATATTGTTGTTCTGATTTCTAATGAAGGAACAATGTATTGGTCCAAGATCGAGTCTTCACAGATTGACCGTTCTTCCCGAAAACCCAAGATTCTTGTATACAAGGATCATGTGCTGGAAAAGACAGATGAAGAAGAGATTTATGAGTTCGCATGCAGCACGTATGAGAAGTCTGCATTCAACGGAGTTGTGTGGAATGGTCTGAAAAACATTAAAAACCAGGATCGCATTCGACTCGCAATGCTCGCTCCTCGCGTGATAGCCCCGCATGTGAATAAACATATAGATAACTTGAAAGGTCATGAGGCCTTGGCTTCCTTGCTATATGGGAATGAGTATGGATTGGAGTGGTACTGGAGAGCGGGAAGTGGTTCCATGGCTGACGTGGCCATGCAGAAAGGGAAAAGAAAGGATGAGGCATGGGCTTCATCTGACTGGTGCTGGAAGGCGGCCGCAGCTTTTTATGATTACCTTGATGGACAGGGTGGACGCTTGGATGAGCTTTTTTCGGTTGCGAAATCTCCTGAAGAGCAAGCCGCATCGGCGGTAATGCAATTTGCCTTTGATATAGATGATAATGATTGGAGTGCCGCTCTTCAACATATTGAAGCTGTTATGACTTATGATCTTTATCCTGTAGATAAAGCGTGGCTGCTGGTTCACGAATCATGGGCGATGTTTGAACTCGGTCGTAAGGATGAAGCTATTTCTGCCGGTTCGAATGCAGTGAGTCTTTGCTTGCGGAATCCAGATGATATTACCGCTAATGGGATCTGCGGTGTGGCGGTAAGGTTGCTATGGCAATACGATTGGATTTGGGGGAATGTTAAGTCATCGGGAAGGCAAGTTGATACAGCCGAAGTGATTCAATCGTCAGACAATCCAATTTTCTGGTGGCTCGAATTGGGAGAATGCGGCATTGCGGGTAACGCAGTGTCGAATCGGTGGCTTCATAGCATTGGAGAAGCAGAGAAAACCCATTCGCTAAGACGACGTTTTATCTCCCTTATTCTTCAGACGGCATTTCTCGGTGACAGAGATGCGTGGAAAAGATATTGCTGTTTGCAGGCAGAAAATGCGTATGCTCAGATTGAGGATGGTAATGAGGGGAGAACGGACATCGTCAATGTGCTTGAAATGTTTCGGCGGTGTTCTTCCAAAGACGATTATCGGAAAGTACTTCGGTCCGCCATCCAGAGAGCTCCAGATTCCAGGATTGTTGAATATGCCGAAACTGTATCGTTGAATGAGTCCACGCATTCAACGGCACTGAATGATCTGACGTTGTTCCAGTGCATAGGTGATTATCTTTCTGCAGATAAGGCTGATGAAGTTTGCCGTTGGTGCTTGACGACGTTGGCGTCTGTGCGGGAATACGTCCGAAAGGTTTCTGCGACGTTCAATATCCCTATTGAACTGTTCAAGACGCTTAAAGCTTGTTATATGGCTGCAAGTCGAGATGCACAGGAAGAGATTGAGCAATGGTTTTTGGAGCTGCCGGGCGTGGGAGAAAGCTATGCCTCGGAAGCGCAGAATTTGACGATTCTGTTTCCGGAGTCCTTTTGGGGTGATGACAATCTGGCAATCTTGCTGCAACGAGGCGATGCAGGCTCTCTACAGCAATGGTACGAATATAAGCAAAGCTCTCATGATGAGGAATCGGAAGCGCAATGGCACGCAAAGGTGAAGAGCGGTCAAGTTGATGTAATCAAGAGCGTCGATGATGCGCAAAAACTTTCCGAGGACGAGATTCGAAGGGTTTCTGATTGTTTTTCTGCATATTGTGCTGAGGCAATAGCAAGCTACGAACAGTCTGGGGTTATTGCTGTTCATGGTGTGGATCACATGCTGAGCGCATTCCTCTTCTGCGGATATGCTCATCCGGAATTAGTTGATTGGGATTCATTCGCGAAGCTTATGCTGTCCAACGCTGAGGCGCTTCAAGACAAAAGATGGCCTTTGAAATTCCTTATACATTTCAGTAATGAATTGCCTGATGGAATTCGAGAGGAACTTTTCAGCATGTTGTCGTGTTTTGTCAAAAGCTTTGAGGATAAGGCCAATATTGTCTATTGGCTAGCGTATGAGGCAATGGCATTACTGTGTGAGGATGAACGTCAAAATATTATTGATTATATGATATCGAATAAGCGATACAATGCGGTCGCTCGCATAGTGCAACGGTTCCCCGCTGAGAGGTACGTACAGTTGATGGTCACCATGCTGAAAATGGGACCTGCTGGCATGTGCGATACTGCGGCCGGCGCGTTGACCAAACTCGAGCTATGCAATTTCGGTGGCGTGATCGTAACCGAAACTGTTGAGGACATAATGGCGAACGGTACGCTTGCTCAAAAAGAATGGGTAGCTGAAGCGGTGATCGAATTTACTGAGGAAATTCCTGCCAGAATGAGAGAACGACTGATTGCCCTGGAATATTCAATAGGTTCTTCTATGAGGAAAGCATTGAAAGAAAAGTTGGACGTTTAGTGGATAGAGGGCTGCAGACGTTTCTTTGGAGGTGGCTTCACTGTCATTTGCTGGTGGCGTTATCCCTATGTCGTGCCCGAACGGCGACAATGTTATGGAAGCGCAGGTGTACAACAGGAAAAACCGAGCCCGATGCCGGTCGTCAGCCAGACCTGCTTGGTGGTGAACGGTTTCATATACCACTTATAAGCAGAAATCAGAATGAACAGGTAGATGAAACCGAAGAAACCATCCTTGATTCCTATCATTCCGGGGATGAAGCTGGTCAATCCCCATATGACCAGCACGGTCGCGGCCAGTGCGAGGTGGTATTCGCGGCCGAGCGCCTTCAATCTCTTGGCCAGAAAGGGAGGCAGCGCTAGGAAGATGGCGTAGGCGGTGGCGTACCACCATACGCCCATGCTCAATGGCATGACGCTTTTCACCATGAGTTTCATACTGAGATCGGCTCGGTCGAACACGAGGTAGAACGTTACGAGGATAAGGCTCCAGAACAGGAGCTCGCGTTCCATGATCCACACGCGTTTCAGGTTGGATTTGATGGTCTGTTCCTTGTCGAGGAAGAACCATGCGGAGATGGAGAAGAAGACGTCGACACCGATTGTACCGCCACTCTGCATGACGAGCTGGAAACCCGATGCCTAATTAGAAGTGCAACGTCGGCCGAACGCGGCGTCAGACTGCGCGAACGGCGCGTAAGCCACGGCATCACTCAGCAGCAGGTCGGCGAGGCGCTGTGCGTGCCGTCCAGCCGCATCAGCGAGATCGAACGCAGAATACGGAACCTGCCCGAACTTGAGCAACGGGCCATCCAATGGATCCACTCCATCACCAATCCAAAACAACACTCCCAAACACTTGATAATGTATAAGAGCACCATTGATAATGGTTATGCCGGTTTCCTATCTAAATACACTCGAGCCAGTCCTTGTGCCACATCCACAACGAGCTCCCGCTGGGATAGCCGAGCTCTCGGATCGCATCGGCGGCGTTGCGTTCGTATTTGATGTACAGGTCCACGGCCCTGTCGCGCTGCTCCTTGCTGTGCTTCGCCATAAGGGGGCTCTCCTCCCGGTCGGGGAGTCCAAGAAAACGTCACCACCTCGAAATCCCAAACTGCTATTCGACGCATTTTGTAGCTATCCCTTGACGCATGATTTTGCGGCAAAGAAATGTGGTTTCCTTATCCTTGTCAACGGCCCTAGTGTGCGGAATGCTGCCAAACTGAAAATGCAGGATTTCTTACAGCGTCTGACAAATGCATTATTGAATGCTACCTTTGTGTTTTGAGAGAAGGACTGGTAGTATATATCTTTTCGAAAGCAAGCTTCATATATTTGAACATAGAAATTTCCATGACAGAGGAGGGGCCATGAAGTCAATACAAGTAGCGAATGCTTTCATTCTTCGCCATGGCTCTGATATCGACATTACGAATCTTGTGCTGAACAAGCTCGTTTACTTCGCGCAAGTCGAGTCTCTGCGCGAAACCGGGAAACCATTGTTCGAAGACAAGATTGAAGCATGGTCTTACGGTCCGGTTGAGAGGAATGTTTATTTCACTTTCCAAAAATACGGACGCAACAGGATTCTCAAGCCCGAGGGTGAAACCGCAAAGGATGAGCAGGCCTTATCCGTCGTAGATGGGACGGCAAAGAAATACGGTTTTCTGACGGCATTCGATCTTGTGGGATTCTCCCATCGAAAGAACTCCGCTTGGAAGAATGTCTACAGGGAAGGAGAAAACGTCGAAATCACCAATGATGACATTCTCGCATCCGACGACGGTCTGACCTTCCCCAAAAACACTCTTGCATCTAGTTTGGATGAAGTAAATGCAAAATGGCAGAACACCTTCAGAATTCTGCGCAATGCCTGAGCAATACACTGACGAGTGGTGGCATATCCAAGCGCCGCCACTCGTTTTTCCATCTGATGATTTCGCAGAAGCAATGACACAAGCAATCGTTCGAGTACACAGGAAGCAACTTGACGACACCGGCGGATTTACCGTGGAAAGAGCCAATGACGCCGGTTCCGTAAGTGGCGTTGTGGATTCGACCTTTCTGCCGGTATTCGGTCAATCGCCGAAAGAACGATTCGAAGATTTGTTCCGACAAATGGCGCATTTTACCTTTCATCTAGCCAAAAACCATTATTTCGCTGATGGCAACAAGCGCACCGCAATGGCCACATCCTTGGCCATCCTGAAAATGGAAAGAATTGATTTGGATATCGATGATGATCCAGAGCCAGAACGAAATACCCTATATAAACTCATTTCCAGACTGGTGACAGAAGAAATCACGGAAGAACAATTTGCCGCAAGCCTGAGGAGAAGTGGACGTTTAATCGATGAATGATGACGGGCTGCCGCCTGTCTGTTCTATCTGCCGTATCCTTTTCAATACCGGTCTGTTCCGCGGATCAGTTGCCCGTTTGCCGACGGTTCGTTCGGCATGTTGTTGAGTCTGACTCTGGGCGTGAACAAGCATAATGTTGCCCGGCATGGATAGCGCCCGGATTCTTGCGCACTTTCGGATTCGAGCCCCGGTTCCGCGACCCGTATTCCGGCCATGAGAAGGGCAGCGTGGAAAACGCGGTCGGCTTCGCGGGGCGCGACCTGATGGTGCCGATGCCGTCGGCCGAGAGCTTCCGGGCGCTGACCCGCGTGTGGCTGGACGCGTGCGAACGCATCGCCGGGTCGGACCATTACCGGCATGGCGTTCCGGTGCGGGAACTGTTCGAAGCGGAGAAGGACCACATGCTGCCCTTGCCCGGCGTCCGGTTCGACCCGTGTGACTGGAGGAGCGTGAAGGCCGACAAGACCGGCTCCGTCGTCATCGACGCGAACCGGTATCCGGCCGGCCAGGATCTGAAACACTACGACAAATACATGGAGGGACGGGCAGGAGCACGCACGACGACCAGCCGCGCAAGCGCGGCGGCAGAGTGGTCGCCAAGGCCACACCCGGACAGGTCATGACCTTGGCGCGCAACCTGCCGTTGACGCACAGCGTGCTCGGGAAGGCCATCGAGAACGCGACCCCGGGCCAGCTCGGCTTCCTCGCCAACCTGTTCGAGGCCGAGAACGCCAGCCGGGCCGAATCCAAACGGCGGCGGCTGCCCGGACAGGCCGGCTTCCCCCCCGGAACAAGACCCTGGACGGCTACGACCGGGGGCATGGCCTCGTTCCCCGCCGACTGGGGGCGCGGGCAGCTGGAAAGCCTGGAGTTCGTCGAACGGGCCGAGGACCTCGTGCTTTACGGCGACGTGGGCTGCGGCAAGACCCACCTGGCCATCGCGATCGGCGTGCTCGCCTGTCAGCGCATGATCCCCGTCAGGTTCTTCACCGCCTCGAGCCTGGTCATGCGATTGAGGAAGACCAAGGACGAGAACCGTCTCGACCAAGAGCTTAAGACGATCGGCAGGGCCGGGCTCCTGTTCCAGGCCGGCGCGGACAGCTACGAGACCCGCAGCGTCATCTCCGCCTCGAACCTCGAGTCCGGCGGGTGGGGCGACGTGTTCGGAGACGGGGACATGGCTGCCGCGGTCATAGACCGCATCGTCCACCACGGCGGGATCATCCGCTTCCACGGCGAATCCTACCGGAACAGACACTCCCTCATGAAGTAAGCCAACCAGACAAACAACAAAAAACAAGGAAACAGCCGCCGACGGCGTTTAACTTGAACGCCGAAGTGTTCAGATTAAGTGCTGAAAGCGTCCACCTCGATTTGACAGAATACAATGCTCGTCAAGGCCACGGAATCACTGCCGGAGGGAGCGCATCCCTTGGTGCATTCCGAGCGCGGATGCCACTGCAGGTGGCCCGGATGGCTGGCGCTCATGGACCGCTACGGCCTGACACGGTCGACGGACGCCAAAGGCCGTTCCCCGGGCAACGCCGCCGCGGAGGGGTTCTTCGGACGCATGAAGACGGAATCCGTCTATCCAGAGCATTGGGAGGAACGTACCCGCGACGAGGTGCTCGCCCTGATCGACGACTGCATCCGCTGGTGCAACCACGAGCGCATCAAACCCCGTTATCTATTTGTAAGTGCAGCATCCTTGTTCTTGGCTGATTCTAGCAGTTCGTCGGCGAATGCCTCGGCGGGGGTGCGGTAGCCGAGCGCTCGCATGGGCCTGTTGTCGGTTTCGTCGACGATCTCCTGCAGTTCGCGTGCCATGGAGGGGACGATGGGCGTGCGTTTGGGCAGGTAGCGGCGGATCATGCCGTTCCTCTTCCGACAGGCGCGAATACACCTGGCCCAAAGTGCAACACCCCTTCGTTTGGTTATCTGGACAATCTCCAATCTAACGGGTGTTGCACTTTCAATTAGACAACGGGCGTATGCGCACTCTTTATCGGCATGATAGAGAGTAGCGAATTGTGATTCTCGCAATCTAAAGGGAATTGATGTTGTTTTTTCCTCGATTCATTATTGTGCAGACAGCCCATATGAACAGTGGAATTGCATAGAATGCGTATGATTCAAACTGAATATATAGGTATGCGAGAAGAATGAACCAGCATATGTTCCGTCGGCTCCATCCATGATGGACCGCTACGTGTACTAATACCAAGAGCAAGAAGGCCAAAAAGCAAAATAGACCAAATTCGGTAATGAAGCTGGCATGGATGCTCATTGTGAAAGTATCCGCTGGGGGATTTGCTAAACCATCGATTTCGGTATTGGGCGCACCGCCATGGGAGTCATACCATTGGCGGGCGCCGGCGTAACCAGTACGCACTGCATTAGAGATATTGCCTGCGCCCCATCCAAACATGAAGTGAGATAGATCATGTTTCCATGACCACATGGGAGCGAGCATATGGAAGATTCTTGCACTCATCGATCCGTCACCAGCAAGTAATCCATTGGTGGCTAAAGAGTTTAGACGCGGATTGATGATAATTGCGCTCAATCCACCTGCTCCAAGAAGTCCTAAAGCACCGACGAACCCAGCTGTTACCTTACGTGAGTGGAAGTTGATTGTCTCTATCAGCCAGATAAATGTAGCTACCACTGTATCCAGTATGATTCGGGTGCCGGAGCCCATCGCAATTGCTCCAGCGGCAAATATCGGTATCAATATGCCAATCTTGCGGTCGCGGGTCAGCCAGAAAACTGGCAGGAGTACGCCGAACAGATGCATGCCGATATAGCTAGGTTCTGCGAACATGAATTGAGGACGAACGCTCGCATAGTTTCTATACAGAGCACCCCAAAAATATGCTTGTACTGGCTGCCAGTTCAGATGTCGTTCTAAAGCGATATATTGCAGTATCCCAATGAGGAATGCCACTACATATGCGGTGAATAGCGTAGTTAACAATGTTCGTACAGGTACGCGTTTAATGCGGATCGCGATGTCGAGCGAAGCCAAGCACGCCAGCCCTAACAATATGGAGATGAATGACTTTGCAGTTGCGCTGGCGTGTATTCCATATGACTGCCAGCCGTATACGGATGTGAGCACTAGTAGCAGGGGAAAGAGGAAGAACGGCAGGAAGCGGCGTGCGGTATCGCGCAAGTATCGCCAGTTGATGATTGTGTACAGGGTGAACAACCAGGGGGAGATTGGCGTCCAATAGGGGAGTGGAATGCCAATTTTTGTGCCATCAAATGGCAGCATGGCCACTGCGGCAAACATCAACATGTCTGATGGGGTGATGGTGATACGAGTCAGCGTCTCGGTCATTGCCCCGCGTTGTAGCGCGGGGCAATGACCGGAGTTTCTGCGTTTTTCTTGAACTGACTTGTTGCCGAGCTGCGTATTGTTCGGTGTGGGCATACTTGGTTCCCTCCCATATCCTCCGTGAGAACTGTACCAGTTGCATGTGTGGGTGAGGTGATGGGGGTTCGGTCAACCGTTCATTTTCATGAAGTACTTTTAAACTCCCACCAAGTAATTGGCAGTCGCTTACAAAAACTGAATAATCTATGGGCCAATCAGCCGTTTAAATCCTCTCCGTGGGGCTGGTGCATGTATTGTTCAACCCAAGCCATGCTGGTTTTTGGGGAAATTAAAAGCCTGAATTATCATTAATTCGAAATCCAGGCTCTTACAGTATTCGTATAATCGAGAATTAAGCAGAAATCACTCAGCCTTCTTGCGGCCGCGGCGCTTCATGGTGCCGGCAGTGGCGTTTGCGACATCAAAAATCACGGTCTTGTCTTCCGGGTAAGCAGTGCCGTTGACGGAGGCGAAAGAGACCTCGCCTTCTGGAGCTTCGACAAGCGTGAAGTACTTGGAAATTGCTTCAACAAGCACAGCATTCTTGATACTTACAGACGTAGTCTGCTTGCCCTCACCCTTGCTGAATTTCACGGCATTATCCGCCTTAGCGGTAGTCGGCGTGACGGCAATTTGTCTGGTTTTATCGTTAATAAGGATCTTAACTTGTGCTGGAAAATTCAGCACTTCTGCGGTGGCCTTATTAAAACGTACAACGGAATCGGTAACGGTCATTACCGTTTTGCCAACGGGCTTAACTAGCTGAACTTCTTTGAATCCTTGAAGCAAGGATGCCATAATATACTCCTTCACACTGCATAAATATTATTGACAATTTTGATTGTAATGAATAATAATTTGAATTACAATTTTATATATCACATTCTCAATTTCAATTCATAATATGGAATAGGGAAATAGTGCTGTCGCAAAATATTGAGTGAGAATACATTGTGATTGCGATTGTGTACAGTTATTCTGCAGTCGTATCAAGGGTTTTGGCCATTGTTCACAAGGATACAAAAGCTCGAGAAGTTCCCCGGTAGGTGCTAAATTATAGACCATCTGTGAAAATTTCCCGAAGAGGTAAGGAAGAACATTGACCATCGCTGATTTGCTGCAGATTGTTCGCAAGCATCTCGCGTCTGCGATTATCTCGTTCGTGGTGGTGTTTGCTGCGGTTGCAGCTGTCACGTTCATCATGCCGCCGAAGTACACGGCTACGGCTGAAGTGTTCGCCACGTATGCCGGTCAGTCCGGCGAGACGCAGACCACCAACGATATGAGCTCGGGTGCCAATTATTTGAATACCCAGATCACGACGTATCCGGAACTGGTGAAGACCGAAGCCGTGCTCCAGCCCGTCATTAAGGACCTCGGTCTGGATATGACCACGACCGATCTTGCCGATGTGGTGACCGCTACGAACCCCACGAACACGTTCATGGTGGATATCTCGGCGGAAGTCGGCGATCCGCAGCAAGCGGCCGACATCGCCAACAGTGTGGCGAAGAACCTGGCCGATCAGGTTTCTTCCGACCTGTACAACAACTCCTCTTCCAGCGGCTCTCCCATCAAGCTCACGGTAGTGCAGAAGGCTCAGACTCCTACCGGGCAGAGCTCCCCGAACATTCCGCTGTATCTGGCCGCGGGCCTGATTTTCGGCCTCATCGTAGGCATTGGCGTTGCCCTGCTGAAGGACATCCTCAACACCAAGGTGGACTCCACCGATGATGTGCGTGAGCTGACCCACGCTTCTTCGCTGGGTACTGTGCCACAGGCTACGATTCTTGACGACAGCCGTCCGGTCGTAGTCGCTCAGCCAGCTGGTAGCGAGGCCGAGGAATTCCGCCGCATCCGCACGAACCTGTCGTTCCTTACCACCACCGCCACGCAGGGTCATGGCCGACTGCTGGTCATCACCTCCACTGATCCGTCCGAAGGTAAGACCACGGTTTCCTCCAACGTTGCCGTGGCTCTCGCCGAGGAAGGCAAGAGTGTGCTGCTTATCGACGCCGATCTGCGCCACCCGTCCGTGGCTCACAAGCTCGGCATTGAAGGTCACGTGGGCCTGTCTCACGTGCTGTCTCGCCAGGCGTCCCCGGCCGATGTCATTCAGAAGTATTGGAAGCCGAACCTGCACATCATGCCTGCCGGCAAGCGCCCGGCTAACGCCAGCATCTTGCTGAACTCCGATCTCATGAAGGAAATGGTCGAGCAGGCCCTCACCCAGTACGATTACGTGATTATCGATACTGCTCCGCTGTCCGTGGCCAGCGACGCCACCGTGTTCGGGCGTATGGCTGGCGGTCTGGTGCTCGTGACTGGTAAGGGCGTAGTGGAGAAGAAGGAGCTGGAGAACACCGCTACGGCTCTGCAGGCCGCTGAAGTGCCGATTCTCGGCTTCATCTTCAACTTCGCTGATCCGAAGAAGATACACTCGAAGAACTATTACTACTACTATTACGAGGACGGCAACAAGCGCAGCTCTCATAAGGGTGCCAAGAGCAAGGGCGAGAAGAAATCCCGCAAGTAATAGTTTGGCGTTTGCCGATCGTCTTGCAATATGAACCGTGCGGTACTTCTGTGCCGCACGGTTTACTGTTATAAGACCGAGTTGTTGGATTTATGGTGCTGGCTGTATATCGAATAGTAAAGAATTGTGACATTCTTGAATACCAGCTGGCACGCTCGGCACAGGGCTGGATAAACTGACAGTTTGGAATGACTTCAATGATGCAAAGGAATGAGAAGAGCATGGGAGCAGACGAACGTCCTGAACCGAACGCGGAATCTGGTTCCTCTACGTCGCCGGCTCGCGGTGACATCGTCGACACCTTCTGGGATATACCGCCCATCTCGTTCGACGAGAACGACGGCGGTATTGCGCAGGGTGACAATGGTACGGGGACTGTTGCGGGTGGCGTTCAGCCCGTCTTCCCCAGCTTTGACGAAGTATTGGAATGGCCTACTGCGAGTGCGGCGAATACTGCTGGCGATGCCTCTTCCCCTTCCGATGCTGTGGCTACTGCCCCGATGACTTTTGCGGCACCTGATACTGCGGAAAGTGCTCAGTCGCCTCAGCAGGATAATAATGCGACGCTGCCGCTTTTTGCGCCGGTTCCTGAAGCCAAGCCGCAACGTGATAGTGCCATAGACGATTTGAACATCGACTTCAGTGCCATTGAACAGAACCCTGAGCCGGTGGAGGAGCCGGAAGAAGACCGTGTGGCAGAGACTCCTCGCGGCGGTAAGGGCGGCAAGAAGAGGACCAAGGGCATTATCATTTCGGTGATTGCTGCGCTGGTGGTGATTGCAGTGATCATTGGTGGTGTATGGTACTGGCGTTTCAGCGAGCAGCGTCAGGAAAGCCATCGGCTGCATCAGGATGCGTTGACAGCATGTACTGAGGCCGTGAGCCAGAATTCCACCGCTCAGAAGGCGCTGGCCAAGGCGTTGGCCGACGCCAAGAGTGCTCAAAGCATTACAGCTGATCAAGTGGCTGACGGCGCGACCATAGATACGTTGAAGAAAGCAATTGCTGCGGTAAAGAATGTGGAAGCGGTGGAGTGCAAGACTTCAGCTTCTACGTCGGACCTCAAGGAATATGCCAAGGCGGCCACTAGCCAGACCAAGACCGCCAAGAAGAACGCCACTGCGATTACTGCCGCGGCAAAGGCCGTGACGGACAGCAAGAACGCCAAGGATCAGGCTAACGCTCAGCAGGCGTTGCAGAGCAAGATAGCCGAGGCTCAGACTTTGCTGGACAACAGCCTGTATGCCGTCGACGATAATTCAACGCGAGTGACGCTGGAAAGCGACATCGCCAACGCCAATACCGTGCTGTCCCAGCAGGGCACTGACGTAAAGGCCATGCAGGATGCCGTCAACACGTTGACTGCGTCCATGGATGCAGTCAACACGTCCATGGCAAACTACAGTGCAGCTGTTGAAGCTCAACGAGAAGCAGCGCGACAGAAAGCTCTGAATGATTATTATGCACGATTAAGGCAGCAGCAGTTGTTGCAGCAGCGACAGCAACCACAGCCAGACGGTACAGACGATCCGAGGACAGGTGGCCAGGCGGCTGATCAGGAGCCGAAACTGAAAGATGATCAGAGGACGGAAACGAAAGATGGGGCGAAGTAGTAAGTTATCGTGCTCTAGCCTAAATTGTCAAAGGAACCGCGAATAACAGTAGTGCGCATTTCCACCATTTGCTGTTGCGAACCAGCTCAATATACCGTGCTTTGTGCCGCTATGCCGTCACGGATTCGCATAATCAGTTGTGGAGAGCACTTCGTATGACACGGCAAAAGTGACCTCTAGGGCGTTGCATAATGCAAGGATTCGGCTGATAAGGCGCAGAAATACCGATGCCGGTCCCCGATGATTGGGGGCCGACATCATGCGCATGAGTTCGCTCGACGTTTGGGCCGGGTTTCACTCAGCCTTCTTGCGGCGCGGAACCTGTTGTGTACGTGTTGATTTGGCTGGCTTAGTAGCTCTTGTGCTTCTGCCAATGCTCGTACGCGCCGGAAATCGAGCCATAGCGGTCCTTGCAATAATTCACAAACCACTTGAACTGGGTCTGGTAGTTGATCTGCCAGTCTGGACCTGCGGAAGCCATCTTGCTGCCCGGCAGCGCCTGCGGCAGGCCATAAGCACCTGAAGACGGGTTCGTGGCGGTGGGGCTCCAGCCGGATTCGTGGCTGATGATGAAGTTGGCGGCGGTGAAGTCGGCCTCGGAGTAGCCGTTGGAAATCAGGTAGTCATGCGCCCAGGACTGAATCTCGCCGGCCGGCGTGGTGGTGCCGAGGCTGGCGGCGCTGGGCGAAGACACGGTGGAGGTGCCCACCAGAATCACCTTATCGACCGGAGCCTTCTTGACCCAGGAGGTGAACACATTGGAGGAAACGACCTGATCGCCGGAGCGGGTTACCAGAGACGTGGTCTCCATCACGCCCTTCTCGCCTTCGGTCTCGACCTTCTCCTGGCCCTTGGGCAGGCTCGAGGTCTCCTTGCGCACTTCATTGAAGGCGATTTCGGTGTCGGTGGTCTCCACCGTGGTGTTGGCGCGGTTGATGGAAATGACTGTGGACTCGCTGACCTTGGAATCCAGGCTCGGAGTCACGCTGTCTTCCGGATCGAGGACGATATCGCCGGTTTCCAGCACATCCTTGACGGTGGTCATGTTGGCTTTTTCGCCGAGGACCACGCGAGACTTGCCATTGACCTTGACGGTCACGTAGGTGGTGCTCTTGAGCGCGCCGCGGGATGCCGAACGGGAAGCCGCACCATCAGTGGCGGAGAATGAGGTTGGGGTGATGGAAGGTGTAGCGGTGCTCGACTGATAGAAGTCGCGAGATATAACGCCTGCAGTGGCAATGAGACCCACTGCGGCCACGGCCGCCGCGATCTTCGCCCACTGGCCCCGAGACAGGGTTTTGACGAATGAGGTCCGCTCAGCGTGCTTCGACATTGCGCTCCTTGGTTGGGTACACACTGCTCTCCATCATAGGACGTTGAGTGGATGAATAAAAAACCGTGGTGGGTGTTCGACCCACCACGGATGGCATATGTAGTAGTTAGCAGTGCAAGGAAGCGCTATATATGGGCTTTTCGCGCTTCCGTTGCCGCAGTGTGATAAGGCTTACTGCTGCTCCTGCGCTGCCTGCTGTGCTTTGGCGGCGGCCAGATCCAGCGCCTTGGCCTGGGCGATGAGGTCGTCCAGATCGGAGGCCTGCAGCGCGCCGGCCTGCTGGAAGATGACCTCGCCCTGCTTGGCAATCATCAGCGTAGGCACAGCTTGAATGCCGGCAGCCTGAGCCAGATCCTGATTGGCGTCGATGTCCACCTTGACGAAAGCGATGTTCGCATTCTCCGGCTCGTTGGACGCAGCTTCGAAAATCGGGCCGAATGCTCGGCACGGACCGCACCAAGTGGCCCAGAAGTCAACGAACACGATTTCGTTGTCAGTAATGGTCTTCTCAAACTCAGCTGAAGTGATGGCGGTGGTGGCCATTGAAGTTCCTTCCTCAAACACAGTGCTTGATGCTGTGTACCAGTTTCCCAGCACCACCCAACATTTCGGCAAAAGCTTGTGCCCCAAGCTGAATGGATTGCGGACGCATGGAGGCGATGAGGCGCTTTGTTGAGAATTCACAGACAATTTTTCGGTGAATTGTGCCCATGTTCATCAATGCGCGCGATAATGAGACCATGCCAGTCATGAATGATGAAGTGCCCGATGAGGGCGATTACGATGCCGGGCATGGCCGCGGCGAATTCGACAACATCACGCCCGAGGACTTCATTCACGGGGGCGGTTCGGGCCATGGCAATCCTCCGGGGTGGCTTGGCCCGGCCGATATCAACCGGGCCCGCCACCAAATACCCATCGCATACGTGGAGATAGTGCCGGTGCGTACCGATGAAATGGGGCGCATTGCCCAGGTCGGCTCGTTGCTGCGCGTTTCCGAAGACGGGTCCATTGAGCGCACGCTGATCACCGGCCGTGTGCTGTATCACGAGACGTTGCGCGAGGCGATTGCCCGTAATGTGGCCAAGGATTTGGGAGATATCGCGCTGCCGTTGCTGCCCACCTCACTGCAGCCGTTCACCGTGGCTGAATTCTTCCCCACGCCGGGGCTGGGCGAATACTATGATCCGCGCCAGCATGCGATCGCATTGTGTTACGTGGTGCCCATTGCCGGCGACTGCAAGCCGCAGGACGAGACCCTGGACGTGGAATGGGTGGACCTGAAGAGCGGCATGATGGATACTTTCGTGGCGCAGATGGTCAACGGGCATGGCCACATCGTGCGGCAGGCGCTGGCTTGGGCCGGAATCTGAGTTTTCAACCTCCCGCTGGCGGGAGGTGGCGCGTAGCGCCGGAGGGTGGTCCGGGGAGGATTCCGTCTGAGACCACCCCCAGTCGGCTTTGCCGACAGCCCCGCCAGCGGGGGCATGAATGTGAAGGAGTAATTCATGGCAATAGAACTGGCCAATCATATATATAGGGACGGCGAGGGCGTGCCGGTGGTGCTGATGAACGCCTACCCGGTGGACCACCGCATGTGGGACGTCTGTGCAAAGGCGCTCGCCGACTTTGCCGATCTGGAGGATGTGCCGCCGTTCCCGATTTGGGCGCCGGATATGGCGGGCTCGGGTGAATCCCCGGTTCCCAGCGAGGCCGATTCCGGGCCGCGTATGGCCAACGGCGCATATAGCGAGGCTTTGGATCGACTGGCCGATGCCTACGTTGATCTGATTAAGGCCGCTGGCTACGAACAGGCGATTTGGGTGGGCCTGTCCATGGGCGGCTATGTGGCGATGGATATTCAACGCCGCCACCCCGAAGCCGCGGCCGGTCTGGCTTTGTGTGACACCATGGCCGCCTCTGACGGTGTGGGCGGTGAAGGCCGTCTGACTATGGCGAACGCCGCCGAGCAGACCAACTCCGTGGAGCCGGTCATGCATTTCGCACGCCCGGCCGAGGGCGATTCCACCGTGAAGCGTACGCCCGAATTCATCGAGACCATGACCGCTTGGATAGAAGAGCAGAATCCCGCCGGTCTGGCGTGGCGTCAGCGCATGACCTATGGCCGTCCCGATATGAGCGATGTGCCGGCCACCATCAGCGTGCCCACCGTGGTGGTATCCGGCGAGCAGGATCCATCCAGCAATCCGAGTGTGCTGAAGCCGTTGGCCGAGAAGATCGCCGGCGCAGAATTCGTGGACATTCCCGACTGCGGTCACTTCAGCGCCGTCGAACACCCGGACACCGTGGCCCGTGCCCTGCTCTCGCTCGTCAAGCGCGTGCAACAACACTGACTTCCTCCCGCTGGCGGGAGGTGGCGCGTAGCGCCGGAGGGTGGTCTGGCGAGGATTCCGTCTGAGACCACCCCCAGTCGGCTTCGCCGCCAGCCCCCGCCGGCGGGGGCAAAACTACATTCTGGAGATACGTATGACTGCTGACATTCACTTTTCGCCGTTGGCGCTGACCCGTGCGCTGCCGTTCCTGCCACTTGCCCAAGGCGATATCGACTATCAGGTGGATCGGCGTAGCGAGCCCGATCTGATTGACACCTTGCTCGCGGACCCGGCCGCCAAAGTGGTGCTGACCCGTGGCGGGCTGGTTGCCGTGCCGCGCGGGCAGGGCGACCTGGTGGATTATGAAAACGTGAAAATGCGGCTCGCCACGCTGCCGGGCGCATACGTTGGCGAGGAGTTGCGCCGTTACCCTGAAGCGGTCGCCATGTTCCTCGGCTCATATGGCGGTGTGCGCGGCGAATGCGTGATTGCGATCGACATTTCCCGCGTACCGGACGCCGGTGAAGGTGCTGTGCCCGGCGCACAGCCCAACGGCGTACTGGGTGTTCAGGATGCCGGCACTGTCGATGGCGCGATGGGCTTGGCCAACGCCAACGGTAACGCTGCTGGCAAGCGTGCTGGCGAATCGGGCGGAGCCGCCGAATCCGCCGCTCCCTTTGGTGTGCCGGATTCAGCTGGGCAAGGTGCGGATGACGCATTTGACGAGTCGGTCAGCATCCCGGCATCCCACGCCGCGCCGAAGCCCACACTGCTGCAACAGGCCGTAACGCGGTTCGATTGGGTGGATTTGCGTGGATTTGCGCCACACGCCAACGCGCGGGAAGCCGGTCAGGCCACCAGCGCGGTCACCCTGAGCATCTGGCATAGCCGTCAGCGGTTCTGCCCCACATGCGGTGCCCCCGTGTTGCCGTCGCTCGCCGGATGGGCGCAGCGTTGCTCCAACCAGGCTGACGGCAATCGTATTCTGTTCCCGCGCGTTGAGCCGGCGGTGATTACCGCTGTTGTGGACGGTCAGGATCGTCTGCTGTTGCAGCACAATGCGGCGTGGAAAGACCCGAATCTGTATTCGGTGTCTGCCGGATTCGTGGAAGCGGGGGAGAACCTTGAGCATGCGTGCCGGCGTGAGGCCCGCGAAGAAACCGGCATTCAGCTGGGCGAGGTGCGGTATCTGGGATCACAGCCGTGGCCATTCCCTGCCTCGTTGATGATGGCGTTCAAGGCACATGCGATTACCACGGATGTGCATGTGGACGGTTCGGAAACCGTGACCGCACGCTGGGTCACGCGCGACGAATACACCGCCGAGCTGATTGCCGGCCGAATGGTGGCACCAGGGCGCGCCACCATCGCACGGTACATGATTGAGGAGTGGCTTGGACGCGAGCTATAGGTTAGGCTGGTGTGTATGAGTGATGAAACCGAACAGCCGCTGAACCTCGATATTCCCGAGCATCTTGAGTACTCCGACGAACACGTATGGGTGGATCGTTCGGACGATCTTGCCATCATCGGCATCACCGAATACGCCGCCGACCAACTGGGTGAGCTCGTGTTTGTGGATCTGCCTGAGCCGGGCACCCGCGTGGAGGCCGGCGACGAAATCGTGGAGCTTGAATCCTCGAAGGCCGTCCAGCCGCTGATCAGCCCGGTGGCCGGTACTGTGAAATACGTGAATCGCGACGTGGCGGACGACCCGTCCGTGGTGAATGGCGATCCCTATGGCGAAGGTTGGATTCTCAAGGTTGAGCTCGACGATGATGAGCCCGAGCTGCTGACCGCCGAGGAATATGCCAAGATTATACGGTAGCCAAGTGTTCAGGAACTCATAACCTGAGTGGCCTATATTGGTGCATATGAGAAGCCCACGCGAGGATTTTGAAGCGGCCGCCCGACACCTGACGCCAGTACATGGCAGTAGTGCGCCATCGCCCGATGACATGCCTACGGTGCCGATTCCCGCGCGCAAGGCCGCCACCACTTTCGATACACCGTCCAGCCGTGAGCGGCTTGAGGTCAAGCCGGCGTTCACCCGTGTGATTCGCCGTACCCTCACCGGCACGTTCGGCATTTGGTCGCGTCTTTCCGCACTGGCGGTGCGCCATCTCGGCTGGTATCCACGTGTGGAACCCTATGTGGGCTATGGCACCAGCGACTATTCGCGATTGATTTGCCGTACGGTATACGCTCCCGAAAACGCGCGACCCGGCGAGGTAAGCAGAGGCATTCGCGGCATGCTGACCGTGCCCGCCCCACGTACCCATGTGCAGGCCAGCATTGATGACATGCCGTTGAACACCATACAAATTGGTGATTCTGAAGTGTATGACAAGGTCGATCGCACCCGTGACCTCAGTAGCGAATATGCGGTCTCTGATTCCGCGGGCTACCTTGACCTCGTGGCTGAGCATCGCCTTGAACCCGGTATTCATCGCGTCTCGTACAGCGTGAAGCGCCGCAAGCCCGTTTCCGCCAACCTGTACACCATTCCGGCCAGTGCCAAAGTCGGCATCATCTCCGATGTGGACGACACCATCATGATCACGCAGGCGCCCGTGCTGTGGAAGGCCGCCTACAATCTGCTTTTCCTCAACCCGAAGAAGAAGGCTTCCGTGCCGGGCATGAGCGTGCTGTTCACGCGCATCGCCGATCTGTTTCCCGGTGCGCCGTTCTTCTACCTTTCGACCTCGCCATGGAATGTGGAAAGTTCGATTCGTAACTTCATCACCGATCACGGGTTTCCTGAAGGCCCGTTGCTGTTACGCGATCTTGACCCGCGCCCGAAGACCTTCGTGCCTTCCGGCCCGCAGCACAAACTGGAGTTCGCCGAGCAGCTTATGGCTGATTTTCCGGACATGAAGTTCATCCTTGTTGGCGACGATGGGCAGAAGGATCCCACCACGTATGCCACCATCGCCCATCGATACCCAGGACGTGTGCTGGCCATCGCGATTCGTCAGCTCAGTCCCAAGGAATCATCCGGTTTGGCTTCCGTGGCGGGCCTGACTTCCACGCAGCCGATGCCGGTCACCGACGTTCCGGTGTTCACCGGCACCACCGGATCGAATATCTTGAAGACCATGCTGCCGTATCTGAAAGAACACGTGGTGTGAGTCTCGCGTACAATCGCGTGGTATGACCGACGAGAAGACGAACGCCGAAGTGCCGATGCCGCCTGTAGCCAAGCGCGAACCGAAGCGCCGTGAATTCCACGGTGATGTATTCGAGGACGATTACGAGTGGATGCGCAATAAGGAATCCGCCGAGGTACGCGACTACGTGGCCGCGGAAAACCGATATTGCGAGCATCGCATGGCGCATTTGGCCGGTTTGCGTAACACGCTGTTCGAGGAGCTTAAATCGCACGTGGAAGAGACCGATATGTCGGTGCCCACGCGCGTGAATGACTACTGGTATTTCACCCGTACGCAGCAGGGCAAGCAGTACGGCGTGCAGTGCCGTATACCTGTGCGTGGCGAGAACGATTGGGAGCCGCCGGTGGTGGACGCCAAGGGCGAGCCCGGATCCATGCCCGGCGAGCAGATTGTGTTCGACGTGAACCGCGAGTCCGAGGGGCATGATTTCTTCCGGCTCGGTGGCATGGATTTAAGCAAAGATGGCCGATGGCTGCTGTACGGCGTCGACGTCACCGGTGACGAACGCTATGACTTTCGTATTCGAGACTTGGAGTCCTTGACGGCCGCCGATGCTGACGGGGCGTTCCCCGACCTCGATATGCCGATGGCTGATGAATCTCTGTCTTTCCGCGATGCGGGCGCGGCCGAACCGGCTGAAGCGACAGCCGGTGACGAGGCCACGGAACGTCCTGCGGCGGCGGAACTACCCGAACACTTTGATGGTATCGGCAGCGCATGCTTCACCCCGGACGGTAAATGGGTGTTCTGGGTGGAGGTCGATGATTCCTGGCGTCCGTTTGCCGTATGGAGGCATCAGGTTGGTACGTCCGTTGACGATGACGTGTGCGTGTATCGTGAAGCGGACGAGCGTTTCTGGGTGGGCGTGGGCATCAGCTTCGATGAGCGCAACATCGTAATCGGCACCGGTTCCAAAACCACCACCGAAGTGCTGATGTTGCCTGTGGTCACTCCCGAAGGCGAGTTTCAGGCGTTCATTCCGCGCCAGACCGACGTGGAATACGATGTGAGCTTTGCCTGCTTTGAAGGTGCGGGTGAGCATGGCGAGGATGTGCCGCTTGCCGTGGTCTATCACAACGCCGTCAACCCGAATTTTGAGATTGATGTTATCGACATGCGCGACCATAAGCCGCCTTACCGGCTGGGTGAAGGCGTATGCGTGGCTGCCGGCTCGCCCTATGGCTGTGAGCATGGCGAATCGGATAAGCCGATCACTGAAACCTACTTCAATCCCGCCAATCCGGCGATTCTGCAAGGTGCGCATGGTCTGAGCATTGAGGGCATCGCCCTGCACCGCCATTTTGTATCGCTGAGCTACCGTTCCGACGGGCAGCCGCATGTGGCATATATGACCAAAGACGCTGCATCCGCTGATTTTCTGGCTGGTCGTCCGTGGCGTTTCGTGGAGTTGTTGCCTCCGCCGCTTGAGGGCGATTGGGACATGGTCGCGGCGGATAGGCAAGACGTGACCGGAGACCACGGCGAAACCTTGTGGACCGATGATGCCGAAAAGGCTGAATCATCTGCCAGCGCGAGCCCGGGAACAGGTAAATCCGCGACCTCCATGAAAGGTGACGGTATCAGCAAGCGCAGCGGCGACTGGTTTGGCGGTTTGTTCGGCTCGACCACCGACCACACCGAATCCTCCGATGGCGCCAGCGACGACCACCTGCCCGGCGAGACCCGGCGACTGTACACCATCGGCACCGGCGGCAATCCCTCGTATGACGCGCCGCGCATGCGCTACTCTTTTGCCAGCTACACGCGTTCCGGCGAGTTGCATGAAATCGATCCCGCCACCGGAAAAGACACGTTGCTCAAGCGCGCCACCGTGCTGGGTGACTTCGACCCGCGCAATTATATGGAGCGCCGCGTGTGGATTACCGCGCGCGATGGTGAGCGGATTCCCGTCTCACTGGTCTGGCATCGTGATTGCCCTGCGCAGGATTCGCCGATGTTCATCACCGGATATGGCGCATATGAGATTTCCTCCGACCCTGGCTTCTCGGTGGCTCGGTTGAGCATGCTCGACCGTGGCGTGCTGTACGCAGTGCCGCATATTCGAGGTGGCGGTGAGATGGGCCGCGCTTGGTATGAGCAGGGGCGGCGACTCAACAAGAAGCATTCCTTTGAGGATTTCGTGGATGCCACGCGCGCATTGCAGGACGCTCATTTGGCCGATGCCAGACGCACGGTGGCCAATGGCGGTTCGGCCGGTGGCCTGCTTATGGGTGCCATCGCCAACATGGCACCCGAGTGCTATGCCGGAGTTGAGGCCGATGTGCCGTTTGTGGACGCGCTGACTTCGATTCTCGACCCGGATTTGCCGCTGACCGTCACCGAATGGGATGAATGGGGTGATCCGCTGCACGACCCCGAGGTGTATCAGTACATGAAGTCCTACACGCCGTATGAGAATGTGCCGGTCGCCAGAGCGGAGGACGGTGATGGAGAAACCGTCGATGACAAGGTCTCTTCTGCTGGTGCCGCCACCGGCAAGGCCGTTTCCGCAGCGCAGTTCCCGAAGATTTTCATCACCACCTCGATGAACGACACCCGCGTGCTGTATGTCGAGCCGCTGAAATGGCTGGCCCGATTGCAGTCCGCAGGCGTGGACGCGGTGGCCAAGATTGAGGTTGAGGCCGGTCACGGTGGCATTTCCGGCCGTTACAAGCAGTGGCAGGAGGTCTCGTACGAGAACGCCTGGTGCATGGACGTGATGGGTCTCGCTCATTAGGTGTCATGTCCACTAGCTGAGCTGGTTCGGGCCATCAGGTGGCCACGCGACTAGGCTCCTTGAACTATGGCAAAGACATATAAAATTGCCGTCATCCCCGGCGACGGCATTGGCAAGGAAGTCACTCCGTGGGCCCAGAAAGCGCTTGAAAAAGCAGCTGAAGGTGTAGCTGACTTCGAGTATGAGAACTTCGACTTGGGCGCCGAGCGTTACCTGCGTGACGGTGCTATTCTGCCGGAGGACGAAGAGGAACGTATCAAGGCGAACGACGCCATTCTGCTCGGGGCCGTGGGCGATCCGCGCATCAAGGCTGGCATTCTGGAGCGCGGCCTGCTTTTGAAGCTTCGCTTCGACCTTGACCAGTACGTGAACCTGCGTCCGTCCAAACTGTACAAGGGCGTTACCTCGCCACTTGCCAACCCTGGCGACATCGACTTCGTGGTGGTGCGTGAAGGCACCGAGGGGCTGTACTGCGGTGCCGGTGGCGCTGTTCGTCGTGGCACTTCGCAGGAGGTGGCCACCGAGGTGTCCATCAACACCGCCTATGGCGTGGAGCGCGTGGTGCGTTACGCCTTCAAGCTGGCCATGAAGCGCAAGAAGCACGTCACTCTGGTGCACAAGAAGAACGTACTCGTCAACGCCGGCGATATGTGGCAGCGCATTGTAGACAAGGTCGGTGAGGAATATCCCGAGGTCACTCACGATTACCAGCATATCGACGCAGCCACCATCTTCCTGGTCTCTAACCCGAGCCGTTTTGATGTGATCCTCACGGACAACCTCTTCGGCGACATCCTCACTGATGAAGCCGGTTCCGTGGTGGGTGGCGTGGGCTACTCCGCCTCCGGCTGCATCAACGCCTCCGATGAATATCCGTCCATGTTCGAGCCGATTCACGGTTCCGCTCCGGATATCGCCGGTCAGAACAAGGCCAACCCGACTGCTGCGATTCTCTCCGCCGCCATGCTGCTCGAGCACCTCGGCTTCGATGACGCGGCCAAGAAGATCCACACCGCTGTGGAAGCGGACATCGAGGAGCTCGGCTCCACTGTGCGCTCCACCGACCAAGTCGGCAAGGACATTCTGGCCCGTATGTGATGTCTCTGGCTCCCCTCTCTGAGGGGAGCCAAGTGCTCTTATACTGGTCGCATGCACATGCGACATGGGGAATGCAAAACGCCGGGCGGCAAACTGGTTGCCGTGAATGTGGCCGTCGACGAGGATGGCACAATCAAATCCTGCCATATCAGCGGTGATTTCTTTATCGAACCTGACGTGACCACCTCCACCCGCTTTGCGGGAGCCCCCGCCAGCGGGGGCGAGGCTTCGAAAGCATTGATTCATGACCTTGAGCGGGCTCTGGTTCGAGGCGGTTCGCTGCAATCCGTATTGGATGCGCACTCCGATTGCCGGCTTATCGGCACAGACGCATCAGCCATCGAAACCTCATTCCTCCGAGCTACAAGCAGCGAGCTTACGCCCCCGCCGGCGGGGGCTCCCGCAAAGCGGATGGGGGTGGCCGGCGCAGACACCACCGGAACTTCTGCATCCGTCGATACACAATATGGGCAGACCGACAAAACCGCCAAATATCAGTCCCGCTGGAACGAGCTCAAGCGTAACCTCACCGTTATTCGCGACCATCCACGCACCCCAGCCGAGCAGATGGCCATCGATGAAACCTGGGCCCGCGAAGTCGCAGCGGGGACGAGGCCACCCACCATCCGATTCTGGGAATGGGCCGGTGCGGCCGTGGTCATCGGCAAATTCCAGTCAGCTCCGGACGAAGTGCATCTGGCCGTGGCCGAACAGCTTGGATTCAGCGTGGTGCGGCGCTGCACCGGCGGCGGCGCGATGTTCATCGAGCCCGGCAACACCATCACCTATTCCCTGTATGCGCCACTTGATTTCGTGCATGGCATCAGCATTGAGGAATCATACCGGCTGTGCGATTGGTGGCTGGTCGAGGCCTTGCGTGGTCTTGGTCTTGACGTGCGATTCGCCGGGTTGAACGACATCGCCTCCCAATACGGCAAAATCGGGGGAGCGGCACAACGGAGATTCCCCGGAACCGGTAACGCCGGTGAGTCGGGCGCAGTGCTTCACCATGTGACGATGGCATACGACATCGATGCGGCCAAGATGGCCCGTGTACTCAATACCAGCCAGGAGAAACTTTCGGATAAGGCAGTGCGATCCGCCGTTAAACGAGTGGACCCGATGAAAAGTCAGACCGGTCTCACCCGTGAGCAGATTATCGATGATTTACTCGCATGGTTCACCCCTGCTCAATTTCGCGGTGATGCCTCGTAGCGAGGGTCGCGGTGGCTCCGTGCGATAGATGGAACGTCGCTGTCGAATCCCGCGGGTCGCGTTACAATATGACGGATGACCGATGACGGCCACACAGATAAGGACGGTGCAATGAGCTTGGAAACGCCAAATGCTTTTGCTGATGAGGAGAACATCCTGCTGCATACGGCACTGTTCAAGCAGGTCTCGCCCAGCGAAGCCGAAGAACTGTTGCCGTATCTGAAGCACGCCGCATACGACAAAGGCGACTACATTTTCTCTGAGGGCGATACTGATCACCGTATGTATCTGTTGGAGCGCGGCCGGGTCAAGCTGGTTCGTACTTCTTCCGACGATCGTGTGCAGTTATTGTCCATCCATGCGCCCGGTGAAGTGCTGGGGGAGATTCCGGTATTCGATCCGAATGGTGGTCCCCGCACCGCGTCGGCTGTGGCCATGAGCCATGGCACGTGCGTGGTCTGGTTGGAGCACGACACCCTGTTCTCCTGGCTGGACGAGCATCCGCGTGTGGCCATCGATATGCTGCAGGTGATGGCTAATCGTCAGCGCGATAACAATGAGCGCATCTCCGACCTGGTGTTTATGGATGTGCCGGCGCGTTTGGCCAAGACCCTGCTCAATCTTGGTTCCCGCTTCGGTGAGCCGGTGGAACAAGGCCTGAAAGTGCCGCATGACCTCACCCAGGAAGAGCTGGCCCAGCTGGTTGGATCCAGCCGTGAGACCGTGAACAAGGCGTTGATGGACTTCTCGAATCGTGGCTGGATTGCGCGTGATGGCCGATCGATTATCATCTTCCAGCCAGGCATGCTGATTCGGCGCTCGCGGCGCTAACGGCACGTTTCTTCGCGATTTGCTGCATATCCAGTTGCTATTCAGCAAACGTTATGCGAGTGCGGTTCTTGTGATGATTGACCATTTTGCGGGGCCGAACACTCGGTTGGTAGGGCGGGCCATTTAGAATGGGGCCCATGCCCAAAAAGAAGTCCCTTACAGTTCGTCGTGTGCTCGTTCTGCTCTTGGCCTACATCATGCTTGCCGTATGCGGTGGTGTGGCGACCAGCGTGCTGCTTATCCCAGGCGTCATCGGTGCCAATAACGTAGCCAAGGCAGTGATTCCGTCACTGAAGGTCGAGAACGTGGACTTCGATGTAACTAGTCTCCCGCAGAAGTCGACGATGTATGCGAGCGATGGCACCACCGTCATTACGGATTTTTACAGCCAGAACCGTATCGTCGTGCCGCTGAAGAAGATTTCCAAGGTCATGCAGCAGGCCGTGGTGGCGCGTGAGGATCGCCGTTTCTGGACCCACGCCGGCGTGGACGTGCAGGGCGTGATGCGAGCGTTCGTCAACACCTATCTGTTGAAGGGCGATCAGCAGGGAGGTTCGTCGCTGACCCAGCAGTATGTCAAGAACGTGCTGCTTATGCAGGCCATTGAAGACAACGATTCGATTGCCCAATACCATGCCACGGAAGACACTGTGGCACGTAAGATTCGTGAGATGCTGATCTCGGTGCAGATGGAGAAGAAGTACACCAAGGCCGAGATTCTGCAGGGATATCTCAACATCGCCCAGTTTGGTAGCAACCTGTATGGTGTTGAGACCGCGGCCCAGCGGTACTTCAGCGTGTCCGCCGCCGACCTTAATGCAGTGCAGGCGGCTACGATCGCGGCCATCACCAAGAACCCGAACAAGTATGACCCTCTGATTGAGGCGAATCAGGAGGAGAGCCAGAAGCAGCGCAATCTTGTGCTGGATCTGATGGCACAGGAAGGGTACATCAGCGAGAAGGAATGCACGGAGGCCAAGAACACTCCGCTTAAGGACACGCTGAAAGTACAGGACGTCAATGTCGGTTGCCAGGATACCGGCGATTACGCCTTCTTCTGTGACTATGTGGTGCACCGTATCCAGAACTCCGAGGAGTTCGGCAAAACCGCTGCCGAGCGTAGCAAGTTGCTGCAGGAAGGCGGTCTGAAGATCGTTACCACGCTGGATGTTGACGCCAACCGCATGCTTATGGACACCGCGCGTAACACTATTCCGCCGGACGATCCCAGCGGTATGGAAATCGCAATCGCCGCAGTGAAACCGGGCACTGGCGAGGTGCTGGGCTTTGGTCTCAACCGCCACTATGATGCCACGCCTGAGGCCGCGAACGACGCTACCAAAACGAGTCAGAACTATGCGGTCGATGCCATCGATGGCGGTGGCAGCGGCTGGACGATTGGTTCGTCCTGGAAGCCCATCAATCTGGTCGCATGGATGGAAGCGGGTCATTCCATCAACGACAACTTGCAAACCACCACTGCGTACTCCACTTCTGATTTCAGCTGCGGCAGCTACACCGGCGGTAGCGAACTTTGGAAGGTGCAGAACGCGTTCGGCACGACCGTGAACCCGGAAAGTCCGTTCCTCGGTCTGGTTCGCTCGCACAACACCACGCAGGCTTCCATGGGCACAATCATGAAGCTGTGCAAGGTGGCTGACACCGCCACGGAGCTCGGCTACCATGACGCTAGAACCGGTGAGACCATTGAAAAGACCTCTTCGTACACGCCGTCCATGATGGTCGGTTCAGTGAATGTTTCGCCGCTGACCATGGCCAGCATCTTCGCCGTGTATGCCGCGAACGGTGTGCAATGCAACCCGATCGCTATCACCAAGGTCACCGACGGTGACGGCAACGACCTGAAGGTGCCTTCCGCCAACTGCCATCAGGCGGTCGATCCGGAAATTATTCAGACACTTGCCTACACGTTGAACCAGGGTGTGACCAGGTCTGACGGTCAGGGCCATAACTTCCAGCTCAACAACGGGCGTAAGTCCTTCGGTAAGACCGGCACGAGCGAAGACCTCGCCGTATCCAGCGGATCGTTCATTCCCAACCAGATTGCCGCGTTTGCGTCGGTGGGTGATGCACAGGCTCCGTATTCCCATCGTATTGCCAACATCCGCATCAATGGTGTGTACAACAGCTACTGGGATGGTTCAACGATTGCAGCACCGGCATTGCGCAGCTTCCTCAATGCCTACGCGGATGCGAAGCAATTGCCGATTGATAACGACTACGGTCAAGGCGTTGCGAAGTACATGACCAGCGGCACTACGTTCGGTATTGCCGGACGTTCGTATAGTACGAGACGGTCAACCACGACGAATAACGATAACAATAACAATGATTCGTCCACGAACAATGAGTCGAACAACTCACAGAACGATCAGTAACACATGACGTATTACCTACATATGTGATTGCTGGTTACGTAGTTGACGGGCGCGGGCCTTTTCGGGCCTGCGCCCGTCTTACAATAATGACGGATATTGTGCCGACTGCACCACCGGCATCGACCGGCATCGGAAAGGGGAGCGATGAGCGACGATGAGACGACGCACGGCAATTTTGATTTCCGAGGGTTCGACGTGCCCGAACTGGAGGCAGTGACGCTTGCCGCAGCGGTGGACGGCGGCAAATCTGCAGGCTCTGGGAAATCGGGTAAGTCCGGTAAATCAGGCAAATCCAGCAAACATAAGTCAGACCAAGACAAGAAAGGCACAACGGTGGCTAAAGAAGAGAAGAAGACCAAGAAGAACCGTCCGGGGCTGTTCACCCCGATGGAGCTGCGTGGCCTTACCGTGCGTAACCGCATCTGGCTGCCGCCGATGTGCACGTATTCCGCCTATGCGCGTGATGGCAAACCCACGCCGTTCCACTACCAGCATTATGTGTCTCGTGCCTTTGGTGGCTTTGGACTGATTATTGCCGAGGCGACTGCAGTGGCACCGGAAGGCCGTATCTCGCCGTGTGATCTGGGTCTGTGGGAAGACGGCCAGATTGACGCTTGGCGCTGGATTGTAGATGGTATTCGTGAGGCCGGAGCGGTGCCAGCCGTGCAGCTCAACCACGCTGGACGTAAGGCTTCCACCGGATGCTTTGCAGTGGGATATGAGAATCAGAGCGTGCCTGTTGAAGCGGGTGGATGGCCTACGGTGGCACCGTCCGAAATCGCTTTTGGTGGGTTGGATATGCCGCGTGCACTGTCCGTGGATGAGATTCATGGCATCATCAGAGCCTTCGCCGCTGCGGCTGGCCGTGCGGTCGCCGCCGGGTTCCAGGCAATTGAGATTCATGCCGCTCACGGGTATTTGATTTCCCAGTTCCTTGATCCGCTGAGCAACGAGCGTGACGACGAATACGGCGGTGATCTGAACGGTCGTGCACGTTTTCTGCTGGAGATCGTGGACGCGGTGCGCGGAGTTGTTCCCGATACTTTGCCGGTGTTGGTGCGTATCTCCGCGACTGATTGGGCCGCGGGCGGCTGGGACCTGGATCAGACGATTCTGGTATCCAAGATGCTCAAAGAGCATGGCGTGGATCTGGTGGATGTGTCCACCGGCGGCATCGTGGCTGGCGTTTCGATTCCGGTCAAGCCGAACTACCAGGTGCCGTTTGCCGAGCAGGTGCGTGCCAAGGCCGGCGTACCGGTGACGGCGGTGGGTCTTATCACCAAGCCGAAGCAGGCGGAGAAGATTCTGATTCACGGCGAAGCTGATGCGGTGGAGATTGGCCGTGCTGCGCTGCGCGACCCGAATTGGCCATTGCGTGCCGCCCACAAGCTTGGCGTGCCGGTTGCCGAGGCGCCTTACGCACCGCAATACGTGCGTGGCGCGTACTGAGTGTTGTGTACATAGGCTCCCGCTGGCGGGAGCCGACCGGTAAAGCCGGACTGAGGGTAGTTAACGTACATACGTCGACCACCCTCAGCCTCACTGTGTTCGGCAGCCCCGCCAGCGGGAGCCGGGATATCTAGATTCGCAAACTACTTCACGTCCACGCCGACGGCGTCGGAAACATGCTCGAATCCATCACGGCGCAGCAGGTTGGCTAGGCCGCGCTTCAATACGGTGATTTGCTGCGGGCCACGGTACATCAGCGAGCTGATGAACATGACCAGGCTTGAACCGGAACGAATCTTCTCATAGGCCTGCTCGGGGGTGAAGACGCCTCCGATGCCGGCGATGGCGAACCGGTCGCCATAGTCCTTGTACACTTTGCGAATCAGCTCATTGCTGGCCTGCGTGCACGGGCCGCCGGACAGACCGCCTTCCCAGTCGCGCGGAATCTCAAGCCCGGTGCGGTCCTTCTGCAGATTGGCGATGGACAAGCCTTGCACATTGTGCTCGGCCAGCACATCGAGCAGTTCCTTGTACTCACCCCACGGCTTATTCAACGGCATCTTGACCAGCGTTGGCTGCGGGCGATCGATCTTGTCGAGTGCGGTGAACAGTCGGTCAAGTGCCTCCGATGTGGAGGTGAACGGTTCACCCACGTGTGTGTTCGGACAGGAGACATTGACCTCCACCATTGCGGTACGGCCGGCGGCACGGCGCATGGAGATGCAGTAATCCTCGATGCCTTCGTCCAAATCGCCGCACTGGTCGTCGTTGGTGCGGGCGATTGAGACGGACACCTGCATTTGGTTTGCCTGGGTCCATGCCTTCTCGGCGCGCTCGATGACCTTGTCCGAGCCGATGTTGGCGAGTCCCACATGCACCATCATCGAATCGTATTCGGGCAGACGATGGAACCAGGGCTTGGCGTTGCCCGGGCATGGGCGGGAGGTGGTGGAGCCGACCGTCTCAAAGCCGAAACCGGCGTTGTCAAGCAGCACGGGCATCTCGCAGTTCTTGTCGAGGCCGGCGGACAGGCCGAACGGGTTGGTGAAGTCGATTCCCATCACATTCGTCTCCAGAATGGGATCGGTGTAGTTGAGCATCATGCGCTCGGCAAACAGCAGTGGCGGCATGTGTTTGGCCACGGAGCAAAATTCGATCATCTGATCATGCGCTTCATCGGGGCGATGGTTGAACACGAAGTTCGGCTTGATGATGTGCTTATAGCCAAAAGTGAACAGGTCAGTGGCGGCTTTGTTGACGGCGTCGTGCCAAAAGCTTTCAGAAACGTAAGTCATATTGCCCATTGTCTCACGTTTCAGCAGATTGTGACCAGCATGGTGTTCCTATTCTTTAAGTTCGTCTTTCTTGGCTCCCCTCTCTGAGGGAAGCTGTCGCGCAGCGACTGAGGGGAGATTCGTGGGGGTGCTGCACGGTGGCTGAAGGAAGTTCGGAACATTACATGTTGACAGTCCTGAAAAATGTGCGTTTTTGCGCGGTTTTGCAGGAGTATAGGTTTGAATCGCCCGGAATTTTCGGGAAATTGTCCCCAAAACGCTCAAGCCGGTTTGGTTTGTGAGCTTTTGTGTGCGATAATGTTCGCATGATTTCGTCACAACGTCAGCATCTCATCTTGAGCAGGCTGCGCACGCGCGGTGCTGTGCGTATTACTGCGCTATCGAAGGAGCTGGGTGTGTCAGCGATGACCATCCGCCGCGATATCGCCGAACTTGCCGACAAGGGTTTGTTGAAGCGCGTCCATGGCGGCGCGGTGACCACTAGTACCTTGCTGAGCGAGCCTCTGTTCTCCGTCAAGTCCCAGATGGACATCGGTCTGAAAGATGCCATTGCCCAGGAAGCTATCAAATACGTGGCTCCTGGCGACGTGATCGCCATCGGCGGCGGCACCACGGCCTATGTCTTTGCCCAGCATCTGCTCGAATCGCAGCGGTCCAGCGGCATCACCATTCTCACCAATTCGATTCCAGTGGCCGAGTTGGTGCAGGCCCTCGAATCCAAGGATGTGGAAGTGATTGTCACCGGCGGTGTAATCACCCGCTCAAACTCGCTTGTCGGGCCGATTGCGGACAAGGTCGTCGCCTCGCTGCGCGTCAACACTGTATTCCTCGGCACTCATTCAGTGTCGATTCCCCGCGGCTTCCTCATGCCGAACTCGCTTGAGGCCGCTACCGATATGGCGATGATGGACATCGCCGATCGCACCATAGTTTTGACCGATCACACCAAGTGGAGCTGCACGTCGCTGTCGCTGTTCGCGCGCTTCGACCAGGTGGACACGGTCATCACCGACGACGGTCTCGACCCTGACTCCGCCGCCAAAACCAAGGATTTGGTAAAGGAACTCGTGCTGGCCCACCAGAGCGAGACCATTGAGGAAAGTGAGTAACACCCATGGCTGATTTCGCCAACTACACCCCCGGAGAGTACGCGAAGAAGCATATCCGCATCACGCCGACGACGCTTGCCGACGGTCGTGACTTCTTCTATCTGGACGACGATCCCGAGTTCGTCTCCGGTGCCAAGACCCGCGAGCTCAAGGATCCGCGCCCGCTGGACTACCGTTTTGCCCCGCACTTGGACGCCGACGGCAACGAAGTGCCGTACGCCGCTCCGCAGATGCGCCGCGACCCGCTGACCGGTGACTGGATTCCGATGGCCACCGCGCGTATGAACCGCCCGATCACCGCTGGCCCCGGCGCCACCGCCAAGGGCAACCCACTGGCCGCCCGCAAGCCCGGCGACCCGTATCAGGACGGCGAGGTGCCGGACACCGATTACAACGTCGTGGTGTTCGAGAACCGCTTCCCCTCCATGGTGCGCGTGCCTGGCGTTTCCGAGGACGTGACCTACGTTGACGGCAACCCGCTGTGGGAAAAGAAGCTGGCCGCCGGCCGCTGCGAAGTCATCTGCTTCGATCCGAACGAGAACGGCCTGCCGGCTGACCTGCCGGTGTCCCGCCTGCGTACCGTGGTCGAGGCATGGGCCTTCCGTACCGCTGAAATCTCCAAGATGGAGGGCATCGAGCAGATCTTCCCGTTCGAGAACCACGGTCAGGAGATCGGCGTCTCCCTTGCCCACCCGCATGGTCAGGTCTACTGCTACCCGTTCATCGCCCCGAAGATGGAGAAGGAACTCCAGCACACCGAGGCCTACCACGAGAAGACCGGTGGCAACCTGCTTAAGGACATCATGAATGCCGAGCTCGAGGCTGGCGAGCGCATTGTGATGCGTAACCACTCTTGGGTTGCTTACGTGCCGGCCGCCGCCCGCTGGCCTCTTGAGGTCCACGTGGCTCCGGTTCGCGACGTGCTCACCTTGGACGAGCTCAACGACGAAGAGCGTTGGGACCTTGCCTCCATGTACTCGCACCTCCTGAAGCGCGGCAACGCGTTCTTCGACAAGGGCGACGGCAAGGGCATGGACCTGCCGTACATCGCCGCATGGCACCAGGCCCCGATTCACGACGCTCGCCGTGAGAACTACCGCCTGAACCTGCAGTTCTTCTCCTTCCGTCGTGCTGCCAATAAGATCAAGTACCTCGCTGGCTCCGAATCCGGCATGGCCGCCTGGATCTCCGACACCACGCCGGAACTCATCGCCAAGCGCTTCCACGAGCTCGGCTCCATCGATATCGCCGACTGATAGAAAGAAAAACACCAATGTCTGCTGTTGAATTCATTGAGCCGCTGACCCATGAAGAGGGCGTCTCGCAAGCCACCAAGCTGTTTGTGGACACCTACGGCGCTGCGCCCGAGGGCGTGTGGGCTGCTCCGGGCCGTGTGAACCTGATCGGTGAGCACACCGATTACAACGCCGGCCTGTGCCTGCCGATCGCTCTGCCGCACCGCACTTTCATCGCCCTGAAGCCGCGCGAAGACACCAAGGTTCGCGTCGTCTCCGGCGTGGCTCCCGACAAGGTCGCTGAAGCTGATCTCGATGGCCTCAAGGCCCGTGGCGTGGACGGCTGGTCCGCCTACCCGACCGGTGTGGCTTGGGCGCTGCGTCAGGCTGGTTTCGACAAGGTCAAGGGCTTTGATGCCGCCTTCGTCTCCTGCGTGCCGCTGGGCTCCGGCCTGAGCTCCTCCGCCGCCATGACCTGCTCCACCGCTCTGGCTCTGGACGACGTGTACGGCCTTGGCTACGGCGATTCCGACGCCGGCCGTGTGACCCTCATCAACGCCGCCATCAAGTCCGAGAACGAGATGGCCGGCGCCTCCACCGGCGGTCTTGACCAGAACGCTTCCATGCGTTGCACCGAAGGCCACGCGCTGCTGCTTGACTGCCGTCCGGAGCTGACCCCACTGGAGAACGTCTCCCAGCAGGAGTTCGACCTCGACAAGTACAACCTCGAGCTGCTTGTGGTCGATACCCAGGCTCCGCACCAGCTCAACGATGGCCAGTACGCTCAGCGTCGCGCCACCTGCGAGGAAGCTGCCAAGATTCTCGGTGTGGCCAACCTGCGCGTTACCGCCGACGGCATCTCCAAGGCCGATGACCAGTTCCAGGCCCTCAAGGAAACGCTTGACGCCCTGCCTGACGAGACCATGAAGAAGCGCGTGCGCCACGTCGTCACCGAAATCGAGCGCGTGCGTTCCTTCGTGCGTGCCTTCGCTCAGGGCGACATCAAGGCTGCGGGCCGTCTGTTCAACGCTTCCCACGATTCGCTGGCCGCCGACTACGAGGTCACCGTCCCCGAGCTGGACATCGCCGTAGACGTGGCCCGCAAGAACGGCGCCTACGGTGCGCGTATGACCGGCGGCGGCTTCGGCGGCTCCATCATCGCTCTGGTTGATAAGGGCCGTTCTCAGGAAGTCGCCCAGAAGATTGCCGACGAGTTCGAAAAGCAGGGCTTCCACGCTCCGCGCGCCCTTGCGGCTTATGCCGCTCCGAGCGCCAGCCGCGAGGCCTGAGCTACTTACTTTGGCTCCCGCTGGCGGGAGCTGTCGAACGTAGTGAGACTGAGGGTGGTTTGTCGTATACAGTGACCACCCTCAGTCAGCTTCGCTGACAGCTCCCGCCAGCGGGAGCCCCCTCCTCTTCTCTTTTTCCCTCCCTATCGTGCCGCGACACGCGGGGCGTACTTACGAAGAATTTCGAATCGTATTACGGTTGCGGATTGTTTTGAAAATCGCATGGCTTCTGCCGAAATCACATGGCAGGCCATGCGTTTTTTGTTGCCGTCGTTGGCCCGGACGTTAGGGGCATATCGACATTTCGCGCGACGGCAATGATGAAGAGGCAATCCGAGAGAGGTTCCGCTGTCCGCTACCCAGACAACCCCTGAAAATACTACGTCCGCCGGTGTATCCGGCCACACTATGAATACGAGCGATGCCCGCGAATCCTTCGATGAGGGCAGCAACAGCAATATGTCGGCTACTCAGCGGCCCAGCCGAGGCGAGTCCGGCGTCGCGGTGGTGCGGTTGAGAGTCTGGCCGTGTGAACATGGCCCAACGGACTCGATGATTCCTGAGAGTCCGCGAATCCGGAAATGGAACGGCATGAATGGCGTGATGCAGGTTTGTGACTTGTCTGAGCTGTTCCATTCCGGCGGTATTGGTGCCTGGCAACGGTCAGACGACAGACGATACATGAATCGGTAATGAACATAAATGGCGGGTGTCTTCCCTATACTTGGGGAGTCACCCGCTTTTCGTATACGACCAGGGAGAGCCATGAATAAGGCCATCATCACCGTCGTCGGTCAGGATACCGTCGGCATCATCGCGCGCGTCTGCACCTATCTGTCCGAGCACAACGTCAACGTGCTTGATATTTCGCAGACCATCATCGACGGATATTTCAACATGATGATGATTGTCGACTATGCCAATGCGGACAAGGACTTTGGCGCCATGGTCGGCAACCTTGAGGATCTTGGCGACGACATCGGCGTGCGTATCCGCTGTCAGCGTGAAGAGATCTTCACCAAGATGCACCGTATCTGATTTTGATATAGCTTTCGATTCCCTCCCGCTGGCGGGAGGTGGCGCATAGCGCCGGTGGGTGGTCTCATGTTGGATACCACCCCAGTCGGTTTCACCGGCAGCCCCCGCCAGCGAGGGCGAAAAAACAACCGTAAGGAACACACCATGCTGAATATCATGGAGGTCCACGAGACCAATCAGATGATCGAGCAGGAGAAGCTCGACGTCCGCACCATCACCATGGGCATCTCGTTGCTCGACTGTGCGACGGACAACGTCGACACGACTTGCAACAACATTTACCGCAAGATCACCACCTACGCCAAGGATCTCGTCTCCACCGGTCAGGCCATTGAGCGTGACTACGGCATCCCGATCGTCAATAAGCGCATCACCGTCACCCCGATTTCACTGGTGGGTGCCAGCTCCTGCAAGACGAGCGAGGATTTCGTCAAGATCGCGCATGCGCTGGATAAGGCGGCCAAGGAAGTCGGCGTCGACCTGATCGGCGGCTACTCCGCGCTCGTTTCCAAGGCCATGACCCCGGCTGAGGAACTGCTGATTAAGTCCCTGCCGCAGGCGCTTTCCGAGACCGACATCGTGTGCTCGTCTGTGAACGTCGGTTCCACCAAGACCGGCATCGACATGAACGCGGTCGAACTGCTCGGCCACATCATCAAGGACATCTCCGAGCGCACCGCCGACAACGACTCTTACGGCTGCGTCAAGTTCGTGGCGTTCTGCAACGTGCCTGACGACAACCCGTTCATGGCCGGTGGCTTCCACGGCGTTACCGAAGGCGACGCGGTCATCAACGTTGGTGTCTCCGGCCCCGGTGTGGTCTCCCGCGCACTCGATGCGGCCAAAGGCAAGGACTTCGAGTTCCTGTGCGAGACCATCAAGCGCACCGCGTTCAAGATCACACGCGTGGGCCAGCTTGTGGCTCAGGAGGCTTCCCGCCGTCTTGGCGTGCCGTTCGGCATCATCGACCTTTCCCTCGCTCCGACCCCGGCCGTGGGCGACTCGGTGGGCGAAGTGCTTGAGAAGATAGGCCTCGAACAGGTTGGCGCTCCCGGCACCACTGCGGCCTTGGCCATGCTCAACGACCAGGTCAAGAAGGGCGGCATCATGGCGTCCTCCTACGTGGGCGGTCTGTCCGGTGCGTTCATCCCGGTCTCCGAAGACAAGAACATGATTGACGCTGCCGCCTCCGGTTGCCTGACCCTCGAGAAGCTTGAGGCCATGACCTGCGTATGCTCGGTGGGTCTTGACATGATCGCCATTCCGGGCGATACCTCTGCTTCCACCATCTCCGGCCTGATCGCCGACGAAGCCGCCATCGGCATGGTCAACCAGAAGACCACTGCCGTGCGTGTGATCCCTGTGGCGGGCAAGGGCGTTGGTGAAATGGCGAACTTCGGCGGCCTGATGGGCTACGCGCCCATCATGCCGGTCAACCAGACCAGCTGCGAGGCCTTCGTGACTCGTGGCGGTCGTATTCCCGCTCCGATTCACAGCTTCAAGAACTGATTCAGTAGGGTATCTGCCTTCAAAGAAGTACCTATATACGGAAACCTCGAGTATGCGCGTTGGAATATCAACGCCCATACTCGAGGTTTCTTAATCGAGGTACCCCTTTGAAAGCAGAAAGCATTCTGCAAAAGCCCGAATGCACCCCCTCCGAAGGCGGATATCGATTTGGATGACCTTTCGAGAGGTCTATTCCCGTTTCGAGGGGCTGATTTCGACCTTTCTGGAGGTCTACTTCCGTTTCAAGGGGCTGATATATGCGAAGACCCCGAGTACAAGCGTTGATATTTCAATGTCTGTACTCGGGGTTTCGTCCTTTGACAGCCCCTTGAAACGGAGATAGACCTCCGGCGGATGCCGAATCAGCCCCTCAAAGCGCCGATAGACCCATTTTCTGCGTTCATTTCCACAATGATGGTCGTGCTGCGAGGCCCAGGGTTTCCTCCCTCACGCCTGTCGGCGTTCGTTCGGCGTCGCTACTCGAAGGCCCACCGGGCCTTCTCCTCACGCTCCGCCCTTGAAATTCAGTTGGCGCCAGGCTTCGTAGATGGCGATGGATGCGCAGTTGGTGAGGTTTAGGGAGCGCAAGGACGGGCGCATGGGCAGTCGCACCTGCTCGGCCACGTGCGGGCCTTCCATGATGTCCATCGGGTCGGGGATGTCGCCGGGCTCGGGGCCGAACAGCAGGATGTCGGTCGGCTTGTATTCCACTTCGGTGTACAGCTTGGTGGCATGTGCGGTGAACGCGATGATGCGCGAATTGGGCATGGACTCCACCAGGTTGTCGAAATTCGGATGCAGCACCACGTGGGCCATGTCGTGGTAGTCGAGGCCTGCTCGGCGCAGCTTGGTGTCGCGCAGGTTGAAACCCAACGGCTCCACCAAATGCAGGATGGTGCCGGTCACCGCGCACAGGCGGATGGCCGAGCCGGTGTTGCCGGGAATACGCGGTGAGTAGTAGCACAGGTGCGGTGTTACGGTTTCGGTGGTGGCGGCCTTTTCAGCCGAGAGCATCGCGTCCACCACGGAGATGGGGTTGCCATGCGCGTCGGTTACGAGTTCGTCCGGTCCGTAATTCGATTTACGGTACCCGTACTCGAACATCTTCTCGACTTTTGTTTCGGGATTCTGCGCGTTCTGCGAATTCTGTTCTGCCTCGTTCGTCATAGCTGCTAAGAATAAGAACGATGAACGACACAGCAATTTCTTTACGGCTCGGCGCATGGTGGGAGGCCAATGCGCGTGACTTGCCATGGCGCTTCGGACGGGCCACGCCGTGGGGCGTGCTGGTCAGTGAGGTGATGAGCCAGCAGACGCAGATGAGTCGTGTGGTGCCGTATTGGAACGATTGGATGGCGCGCTGGCCTGACGCCCGTGCTCTTGCCGCAGCACCTAAAGCCGATGTGATCACCGCATGGGGCCGGCTTGGCTATCCTCGCCGTGCGCTGCGATTGCAGGAATGCGCCCGCGTGGTGGCGGAAGAATATGGCGATGAGCTGCCTCGCACCTACGACGAGCTCGTCGCTCTGCCCGGTATCGGCGACTACACTGCCTCCGCCGTGTTGAGCTTTGCATTCGGTGAGCGCATTGCGGTGATCGATACGAATATTCGCCGCGTGCTGAGCCGCGTATTCCTCGGCACCGAATCTCGCGGGGGAGCGGCGAGCCCGGCCGAACGCGCGCTCGCCAACCGCATGTTGCCCCAAGACAGGGTTTGTGGGGACGGTGCCGATTGCACGGACCATGCATACCGATCCGGCGAACACACTTTCCTGCAGCGCAGCGAACCTCCATCGGTCACGTGGAATCAGTCGGTGATGGAATTGGGCGCGGTGGTTTGCACAGCCAAGACGCCGTTATGCGAGATTTGCCCGATTGCGGATGATTGTGCATTTCTCAAAGCCGGCCGCCCCGGACTGGGGGAGCGCCGCACCCGCCCGCGGCAGCGATTCCAAGGCACTGATCGTCAGGTGCGCGGACTGGTGCTTGCGGCGTTGCGCGCATTGCCGGCGAATGACACGCTTGCCAGAGTGGATGCCGAAAACCTATGGAAAGACCAGATTCAGCTCGACTCCTGCATCGCGAGCCTTGATGATGACGGGTTGATCGAGATTCTGGAGAATGGTGCCCTTCGTCTGCCCCACGACTGATTCCGCACAGTGCTATGAAGTGGTTGAACCGCACACGTGTGAGAGCGTACGCGTGGATGAGCGGATGATATCGCTGAGCGGAATATTGGTCTTGGCTGACATTCTGTGAAAATATGGGACTGCCGTGCGTGCATGGCGATGACGACCGTACACTGAAGAGGTTATGGCAGTGCAGAGGAATAAGTCAGGTGCGAATCCTAAAAGCGCCGGAGATGGTCGTGGCGGGTGGGGCCGCCCGATGTCTCGCGGCAAAAACACCTCTCGCAAGTCTGCTTCTCGGAAGTTCTCCAATCCCGTTCGCTCCGGTAGGACTGTCAAAACCGCGATACCTGCAAAGACCATCCGGTCTGCCAAGGCAGGTGCTGCCACAAAGCGCACCATCAGTAAGAAGAAGCAGGCGATGTACCGTCGCCGCCGCATCGTGGTTGGTGTGGCATTGGTGTTAGTTCTCGCGTTAATCGTGTTTTGCGTCTACAGCCTTGGCCGTGGTGTCGGAGCCATCAACACGGCAATTCATCATGACGAGGTGTATGCCATTTCCCGCGACACCGTGCCGACGCCGAAGAAAACCAGCGGCGTTAAGGATTGCTCGGCCAAGGATTTGTCGCTTGATCTGAGCTCGGCGTCCCAATCCGTGCCGGTTGGCGGGTCATTGGAATTCACCGCCAAGATCGTGCATGACGGTTCCGACAGCTGTCTGGTCGATGGATCCGATGCGGGCCGCGTGCTCACCATTACTTCCGGTCAGCAAACCGTCTATACCTCCGCCTTGTGCGCCACGGATTCCCGCATGCTGTTGATGGCCAAGGGAGACAAAGACATTCAGCAGCTCAAATGGAATGCCGATTCCAATGCCGCGCTGACCGAGTGCACGGATGAGGCGGACTGGCCTCGCGTGAACGCGGGAACGTATGTGGCTCAGCTGAGTCTGAAGGATCATCCCAAGGTGAAGAGCGATCCAGTGACGTTTACGGTGGAGTAATTGGAGGGGGCTGCTCCGGGCTTCTCTCCACCCTCGCCCGTGTGAGGTCGGCCTCGGTATCAGCGGGAAGTCGCGCAAAAGATGTCCTGCTATAGCGTTATTCTTTTGACTTCGCATGAGGTGTGTCATATTGCGGGCATGCCATCGACAATGAAGCGTCCGCATAGGCATATGGTGGCCATGCCGGCGCTCCCAGGGGAATTATTAATCTAAGCGAGCGATAAGGAACGTCCATTGGCTACTGAGTCTACGACGAACACCACCACCATCATCGCACGCGCCGACCAGCATGATATTGACCTGCACAAGGCGTCGGATCGCGTGAACTTCGGTTCCATCAAGGAACCCATCGATGTGCCCTACCTGCTGGGCGTGCAGACCGACAGCTTCGATTGGCTGATCGGCAACGAACGCTGGAAGGCGCGTGTCGAGGAGGACGAAAAGAACGGCACTAACACCGTGGCCCACACCTCCGGCCTCGATGAGGTCTTCAACGAGATCTCTCCGATCGAGAACTTCGCTCAGACCATGAGCCTGACCTTCTCCGATCCGTACTTCGAAGAGCCGCGTCACACCGTGCAGGAATGCAAGGAGAAGGATTACACCTACTCCGCACCGCTGTACGTGAACGCCGAGTTCGAGAACGGCGACACCGGCGAGATCAAGTCCCAGACCGTGTTCATGGGCGACTTCCCGCTGCAGACCCCGCACGGCACCTTTATCATCGGCGGCACCGAGCGAGTCATCGTCTCCCAGCTCGTGCGCTCCCCGGGCGTCTACTTCGATCGTCAGCAGGACCGTACTTCCGACAAGGAAGTCTTCGGCGCGAAGATTATCCCGTCCCGCGGCGCATGGCTTGAGTTCGAGGTCGATAAGAAGGACCAGCCGCAGGTGCGCGTGGACCGCAAGCGCAAGCAGTCCGCCATCGTGTTCCTCATGGCCATCGGCATGACCAAGTCCGAGATCGCCAAGGCCTTCAAGGACTACCCGCTGGTGCTCGATGCACTCGAGAAGGAAACCCTCGAGACCCAGGACGAGGCCCTTGTTGACCTCTACCGCAAGATTCGTCCGGCTGACACCCCGACCCCCGAGGCCGGCAAGAACCTGCTGGACTCCTTCTACTTCAACACCAAGCGTTACGATCTGGCCCGCGTCGGCCGTTACAAGATCAACCGCAAGCTGGGCGTTGAGGCCGACTTCAACGACCGTTCCCTCCACCAGGAGGACATCATCGCCACCATCAAGTACTTGGTGGCCCTGCACGATGGTGCTGCGACCTTCCCGGGCAAGCGCAACGGCGAAGATGTTGACCTGCGCGTGGACGTTGACGATATCGACCACTTCGGCAACCGTCGTATCCGTCAGGTCGGTGAGCTGGTCCAGAACCAGCTGCGTACCGGTCTGTCCCGTATGGAGCGCGTGGTACGCGAGCGTATGACCACTCAGGACGCCGAGGCCATCACCCCGCAGTCCCTGATCAACATCCGCCCGGTGAACGCCACCATCAAGGAGTTCTTCGGCACCTCCCAGCTCTCCCAGTTCATGGACCAGAACAACCCGCTGTCCGGTGTGACGAACAAGCGTCGTCTCTCCGCTTTGGGCCCCGGCGGTCTGTCCCGCGATCGCGCCTCCATGGAGGTCCGCGACGTGCACCCGTCCCACTTTGGCCGTATGTGCCCGATCGAGTCTCCTGAAGGCCCGAACATCGGTCTGATTGGTTCTCTGGCAACCTTCGGCCGCGTCAACCCGTTCGGCTTCATCGAGACCCCGTACCGCAAGGTCGTCAACGGCCACGTGACCGACGAGGTCGAGTACATGACCGCTGACCGTGATCTCGACCACGTCATCGCCCAGGCCAACCAGGAACTTGACGAGAACGGCAACTTCGTCTCCAAGTCCGCCCTTGCCCGAGTCGGCGAGGAAGAGGCAGTCGATGTGCCGGTGAGCTCCGTGGATTACATGGATGTCTCCCCGCGTCAGATGGTCTCCCTCGGTGCCTCCCTGATTCCGTTCCTGGAGCATGATGAGGGCCACCGTGCACTGATGGGTACCAACATGCAGCGTCAGGCCGTGCCGCTGATCGAATCCGAGCGCCCGCTGGTGGGTACCGGTTCCGAATGGCGCGCCGCCAACGATTCCGGCGACGTCATCAAGGCCGACAAAGACGGTGTGGTCACCTACGTGTCCGCCGACCTGATCCGTGTGATGAACGACGACGGCACCACCAGCTCCTACAAGCTGGCTAAGTTCCAGCGTTCCAACCAGACCACCTGCTACAACCAGCGCCCGATCATCCACGATGGCGAGCGTGTGGAGGCCGGCTCGGTGCTGGCCGATGGTCCTGCCATCCAGAAGGGCGACCTGGCCCTAGGCAAGAACCTGCTCATCGCCTTCATGCCGTGGAACGGCTACAACTACGAGGATGCTGTGATTATCTCCCAGCGCCTCGTGCAGGACGACACCCTCTCCTCCATCCACATCGAGGAGTACGAGATTGACGCCCGCGAAACCAAGCTGGGCGCCGAAGAGATTACCCGCGACCTGCCGAACGTCGGCGAGGACGCTGTGGCCAACCTTGATGAGCGCGGCATCATCCGCATCGGCGCCGAGGTCGAGGCCGGCGACATTCTGGTCGGTAAGGTCACCCCGAAGGGTGAGACCGAGCTGACCCCGGAGGAGCGCCTGCTGCGCGCCATCTTCGGCGAGAAGTCCCGCGAGGTGCGTGACACCTCCCTGCGTGTGCCCCACGGCGAGACCGGTACGGTCATCGGCGTCAAGGAGATTACCCGCGAGGATGCCGAGGAGGACGGCGACGAGCTGCCCAACGGCGTCAACCAGATGATCCGCGTCTACATCGCCCAGCACCGTAAGATCACGGTGGGCGACAAGCTCTCCGGCCGCCATGGCAACAAGGGCTGCATCTCTCGCATCCTGCCGGAAGAGGATATGCCGTTCCTTGCCGACGGTACTCCGGTCGACATCATGTTGAACCCGCTGGGTGTGCCTTCCCGAATGAACCTCGGTCAGGTGCTTGAGCTGCACCTCGGCTGGATTGCTCACTCCGGTTGGGACATCTCTTTGGATCCGAATCTGGAAGCCGAGTGGAAGAAGCTGATTCCGTCCGGTGCCGAGAAGGCCGAGCCGAACACCCCGGTCGCCACCCCGGTGTTCGACGGTGTCAAGCCGGAAGTCCTGAGGGGTCTGCTGTCCACCACGCTGCCGAACCGTGACGGCGACCGTCTCGTGGGCCCCGATGGCAAGGCGACTCTGTTTGATGGTCGTACCGGTGAGCCGTACACCAAGCAGATTTCCGTGGGCTACATGTACATGCTGAAGCTGCACCACCTGGTCGACGACAAGATTCACGCCCGCTCCACCGGCCCGTACTCCATGATCACCCAGCAGCCGCTCGGTGGTAAGGCCCAGTTCGGTGGTCAGCGCTTCGGCGAGATGGAGGTGTGGGCCCTTGAGGCCTACGGTGCCGCCTACACGCTGCACGAAATGATGACCACCAAATCCGATGACGTTGACGGCCGCGTGCGCGTCTACGGTGCCATCGTCAAGGGCGATAACCTGCCGCCGGCAGGTATCCCTGAGTCGTTCAAGGTGCTCCTGAAGGAAATGCAGTCCCTGTCCCTGAACGTCGAGGTGCTCAACGCCGAAGGCGTGGCCATCGACATGAAGGACGAGGAAGACGATCCGGTGAGTTCCGCCGACGATCTCGGCTTCAACATTGGTGCCCGCCCCGACGCGGCCGCCAAGGAAGACCAGAAGGCCGAAGAACCCGAATACCAGTGATTCCACGGGTTGTCGCCTGCCGCGCCTAGAGCGGCGGGCGACAACTCCACACAGCGTGAACGAAAACTTTTAACAGAAACGGATTAACAAGTGCTGGACGTCAACGCATTTGACAAGCTTCGTATCGGCCTGGCCACCGCCGACGATATCCGCGGCTGGAGCCACGGCGAGGTCAAGAAGCCTGAAACCATCAACTACCGTACTCTGAAGCCGGAGAAGGACGGTCTGTTCGGTGAGCAGATCTTCGGTCCTACCCGCGATTGGGAGTGCGCCTGCGGTAAGTACAAGCGCGTGCGCTTCAAGGGCATCGTCTGCGAGCGATGCGGCGTTGAAGTGACCCGTAGCCGCGTGCGCCGTGAGCGCATGGGCCACATCGAGCTCGCCGCTCCGGTGACTCACATTTGGTTCTTCAAGGGTGTGCCCTCTCGCCTGGGCTACCTGCTGAACGTCACCCCGAAGGATCTGGAGCGCGTCATCTACTTCGCCTCCTACATGGTCACCGAGGTGAACGAGGACGAGCGCCACAACGATCTGCCCGGTCTGCAGGACGAGTTCGATGCCGAGATCAAGCGTCTTGAGCAGCGTCGTGACACCGAGATCGAGGCTCGAGCCAAGAAGGTTGAGGAGGATCTCGCCGCTCTCGAGGAGACCGGCGAAGCCAAGGGCCCGGCTCGTGCCAAGCTGCGCAATGGTGCCGAGCGCGAGATGACTGCCATCCGCACCCGCTATAACGATCAGATCGCCCGCGTGGACGCCGTCTTCGACAAGTTCAAGAAGCTCAAGCCCGGCGACATGGTCGACGATGTGGATCTGTGGCGTGAGATGCAGGACCGCTATGGCGATTACTTCGACGGCTGCATGGGCGCCGAAGCTATCAAGAAGCGTCTGCAGTCCCTCGACCTCGAAGCCATTTCCAAGGAACTGCGCGAAGAGATCAAGGACGCTTCCGAGCAGCGCAAGACCAAGGCGCTGAAGCGCCTCAAGGTCGTCAACGCCTTCCTGACCACCGGCAACAAGCCGGAAGCCATGGTGCTCGACGTGATTCCGGTCATCCCGCCGGACCTGCGCCCGATGGTGCAGCTCGACGGTGGCCGCTTCGCCACCTCCGATCTCAACGACCTCTACCGTCGTGTGATCAACCGTAACAACCGTCTGAAGCGCCTCATCGAGCTCGGTGCTCCTGAGATCATGCTCAACAACGAGAAGCGCATGCTTCAGGAAGCCGTCGACTCCCTGTTCGACAACGGCCGTCGTGGTCGCCCGGTCACCGGTGCCTCCAACCGTCCGCTCAAGTCCCTGTCCGACATGCTCAAGGGCAAGCAGGGCCGCTTCCGTCAGAACCTGCTCGGTAAGCGAGTCGACTACTCCGGTCGTTCCGTGATCGTGGTTGGTCCGTCCCTGCGCATGCACCAGTGCGGTCTGCCGAAGCCGATGGCTCTCGAGCTGTTCAAGCCGTTTGTGATCAAGCGTCTGGTTGACCTCAACTACGCACAGAACATGAAGTCCGCCAAGCGTCTTGTGGACCGTGGCGACTCCGAGGTGTGGGGCGTGCTCGAGGAGGTCATCTCCGAGCACCCGGTGCTGCTCAACCGTGCACCTACGCTGCACCGTCTGGGTATCCAGGCCTTCGAGCCGATTCTGGTGGAGGGCAAGGCCATCCACCTGCCGCCTCTGGCCTGCGCCGCCTTCAACGCCGACTTCGATGGTGATCAGATGGCAGTCCACCTGCCGCTGAGCGCCGAAGCCCAGGCTGAGGCCCGCTCGCTGATGATGGCTTCCGACAACATCCTGAAGCCGGCCGATGGCCACACCGTGACCATGCCTTCTCAGGACATGATCCTCGGTCTGTACTACCTGTCCACCGTGCTGGAAGGCGCCAAGGGCCAGGGCCGCGTGTTCTCCTCGCTGGAAGAGGCCGAAATGGCCCTCGACCGCCATGAGATCGACATGCAGGCCAAGGTGCTCATCCGCCTGCCTGAGACCTTCGTGCTGCCGAAGAACTGGGAGCCCGGCGAGGTCAAGGTGCTCGCCCCGCGCGACGGCGAGACCGACACCGCCAAGGAAGAGCGCTTCCACGACGGCACCGTGCTGTTCGCCACCTCTTACGGCCGTATCCTGTTCAACGAGACCCTGCCGACCGACTACCCGTTCGTCAACGATCAGGTGGCCAAGGGCCGTCTGTCCAAGATCGTCGATGACATCGCCATGCGTTACTCCACCCAGCAGGTGGCCGCCACGCTGGATGCCCTCAAGGATCTCGGCTTCACCCGCGCCCCTTGGTCCGGTGTGTCCTTCGCCTTCTCCGACGTGAACGAGCCGCCGGAGCGCGACGAGAAGATCGCCGAGTACGAGGCCAAGGCCGACAAGGTCAACGCCAACTACGAGATGGGTCTGTTGACCGAGGAAGCCCGCCGTCAGGAGCTCATTGACCTGTGGACCGAGTGCACCTCCGAGGTGTCCAAGGAAGTCGAGGACAAGTTCGACCCGACCTCCAACCTGGCCATCATCGTGCAGTCTGGTGCACGAGGCAACATGATGCAGATCAACCAGATTGCTGGTATGCGAGGCCTTGTGGCTAACCCGAAGGGTGAGATTATTCCTCGTCCTGTGAAGTCCAACTACCGTGACGGCCTGTCCGTGCTGGAGTACTTCATCTCCCAGCACGGTGCACGTAAGGGTCTGGCTGATACCGCACTGCGTACCGCAGAGTCTGGTTATCTGACCCGTCGTCTGGTCGACGTCTCCCAGGACGTCATCGTGCGCGAAGAGGACTGTGGCACCAAGGCCGGTCTGCCGATTCGCGTGGCCGACCGTGACGCCGATGGCAACCTGGTGCTCGTTAAGGCCGCCGATGGTGGTCCGTACTCCCGTCTGCTCGCTGCCGATGTCATTGACCCGGCTGACGGCAAGACCGTGCTGTACAAGCGTGACGATGCCCTGTCCATGGACGTGCTCAACGACCTCGTGGCCCATGGCGTAGAGGAAGTCAAGTGCCGTTCCGTGCTGACCTGCGAGTCCAAGCGCGGTGTGTGCGCCAAGTGCTATGGCTGGTCGCTGGCCACCAACAAGCTGGTCGACGTTGGCGAGACCGTTGGTATCGTCGCCGCCCAGTCCATCGGTGAGCCTGGTACCCAGCTGACGCTGCGTTCCTTCCACTCCGGTGGTGTGGCTGCGGCTTCCGATATCACTCAGGGTCTTCCCCGTGTTACCGAGCTTTTCGAGGCCCGTACCCCGAAGGGTGAGGCCCCGATTACCGAGTTCGCCGGCACCATCAAGATTGTGGAGAACGATCGCGGTCGCCAGATCATCCTGAGCCCGGATGCTGATTCCGGCGCTCCGACCGAGGATGGCGCCATCAAGCCGATTACCTACCAGGTCTCCAAGCGCGTGCCGCTCAAGGTTGCCGATGGCGACCACATCAAGGTTGGCACCCAGCTGGTCGAGGGTTCTGTGGATCCGAAGAAGATCCTCACCATTCTCGGCAAGCGTGCTGCTCAGGTGAACATCGTGGAGGAAGTGCACACCGTGTACCGCTCCCAGGGTGTGGATATCCACGACAAGCACATCGAGGTCATCGTGCACCAGATGACCCGCCGCGTGACCATCATCGACTCCGGCGACACCGATCTGCTGCCGGGTGAGCTGGTGGACAACGCCCGCTTCCGCGAGATCAACCGCAATACCGTGAAGAACGGTGGCAAGCCGGCTGTTGGCCGTCCGGCGCTGATGGGTATCACCAAGGCGTCTCTGGCCACCGATTCCTGGCTGTCCGCCGCCTCCTTCCAGGAGACCACCCGCGTGCTCACCGAAGCCGCGCTCTCCGAGAAGGTCGATGACCTCAAGGGCCTCAAGGAGAACGTCATCATCGGTAAGCTCATCCCGGCCGGTACGGGTCTTGCCCGTTACCGCAACGCTGTGGTTGAGCCTGACAAGGCCATCCGCGACACCATCTACCCGAACTTCGGTCTAGGTGGCGATGGTGATCTTGGCGACACGACCTTCTCTGACGCCGACCTGTCTGACCTGAACTTCTCGAACCTCGAGTTCGGCGATCTGAAGCTCGGCGATGACTTCAACCCGGATGATTTCTATTCCGATCAGGGTGGTCAGGGCGACATCGAGGAGTAATCACTTCCCGATGGCTGTGATCCAGCCGCGTATGAATATGAGTTCATGCGCATGATTGACAGGCGATGGCCCGGAACTGGTATGGTTCCGGGCCATCGCCTATTTGCGGCTTGGATCTGCGGGCCTCGTGTTCTGGGACTGGTACTGATGCCGGTTGTCGCGGCTTGCCCGACTTGGGCGAGATGCGGAACTTGTGCGGTGTATGCGGCCTGCTGACCCGGTTTTAAGTATTTCGGCGCGAGATGGAGAACGAGATTGACGAGGTATGCGAACGGTCACTCCTCGCAAGGACAGTTGCGTTCTAAACCGCTTGAGACGCGGCATGGATCGCAGCATGGCGGTACGCAGCCGTTTCACGCTGGTCCAATATTGAGTGGACTGTGCGGGTGTGATATTCCGCCCGGAAAAAGTGGCATAGTCGGCCTCCCTGCCAAGTTGCTGCAACGCCTGATTGGCGATACCAAACTGATGAGCGATGGCATGCGCTTGATTACGCCTGGTGCCGGAAAGTGGCATGCCGCCGCTTTGTACCGCCAAGGTTCGCAGGGCGTTCCATCCGGCGGCTATACGTGTGCGAGGACTGCCGCGCCGTTGCGCGAGGGCAATCATAAGGGCTTTGAACGCCAGAATCAGGACACAAACCGTCAATGTAATCCACAACGGGCTGCTATAGATGGCTGCTGTGCGCGCTGCTCGATGGAACTGTAACCAGAACGATTCATCAGATGAAGCGACTTCGGCATCCGTGCCGGATAAAGCACTCTGCCCTCTGACCTGAGTCTGGTCTCGTAACGGATCGATGAATGGAACAGGCGGTTGGCGCACAAGATTCTTCGGGTCAGGTGGAGCCGAGCTCTGGCTATCATCCGGAATTTTGCTCTCCTTCGGAGTAGGGTAGAACGCCACCCATCCCAGATTGCGAAGTTTGATTTCCACCCATGCGGTTATGTCGTCGCCGGTGAAAGTGATCTCGGTGCCACTGCCAGAAGTTTTCTTGCCACGCGCGTTGGTGATGTCTCCATCCTCGTCTTTGGGCAGGAATCCCAATACCACGCGGGAAGGCAGTCCCAACTCACGGGCCATCAGGGCCATGGCGGAGGCGTATTGTTCGGAGTCTCCTACCATGGTGGTTCCGGTAAGCAGTGTGTTTACACGGTAATTGCCATGACCGGCAGCCGAAGGATAGTCGTTCTGCAAGCCGTGGGAGAACCAGCCGGAGCTCCGCAACATTGCAGCCAAATCTTGGGCTGCGGCACCTCCTCGGGATTGGCCGCCGGCAGCGGCCGAAGCCAGTGTGCTAACTGCATTGGGCACGTCCAGAGCTTTCGGCTGGCTGATGTTGGCGGCTTTGGCCGTGCTGATTTGTTGGTCGGTAGGGGTGTCGGCAATAATGCCGGATTCGATGTAAGTCAGTCCTTCGCTGGTTCCTGAGGGGAGTATGGCTGAATTGGTATCGCGGTTGTAATAGAACGGGCTGTTCTCATCTTTGCCGAGGAATTGCACGCCGGTGGCGGTGCCAGCTAGGGGAAGCCAGACATCAGCGAGTCCTCGGTGCACAGTGAAGGTGGCGGTGAATGCCATGCCGCGTTCATCAGTGCTGATTGTGGTGCCTACTCGTTGGTAGTTCGCGCAATCGGAGGCTTTGGATGAGTCGGAGAGATTCCATACTGAGCCGTCGAACCAGTCCATCACTGCCAGTCTGACGGGAGTGCCGGCAGGCAGATTGGTGATGGTAAGTAGTGTGTCATCTCGATGATCCTTGATATAGGATCTCATGCTGCTCAACGGGCTGGTGTAATCGTAGGGGCTGAGCGGTGGATTGTACGTGTCTCGCAGTATGAGGCGGTGCGGGGACGCCAGTGCGGAACCGCCGACGGCCAGCCCGGCTGCAAGAGTCACCACAACCAGTGCGCAGAACCATCGTTCCCATTCCATAAGTTCCAATCGCCATGCCATCCAGATGATGAGCAGCACAGCGAAGGTGATGCCGCATAGGGTTCGATGCCAGCCGTGGCTGGTGCCAAGCAGTGCGCATACGGCCATGGCTGTGGCCAGTGGAATGGCTGCGATTGCGGACGTCCACGCATGGTCACTGATGGCGAACGTGCCTGCCAGGAACGCCAGCCATAATCCGATAGTCCATACGGCCATCAGACTGCCATATGCGGTGCCGACCGGCGGTGCCACCGAAATGAGATATTTGAATGCTCCGAACGTCATCTCCCATCCCTGGCTCAAGGTATCCAGGCTGGGTATCACGTGAGCGATGGTGGTGGAAGGCAGTGCTATGACTGGGCCGATGATGAATTGGGTCAACGTCAGAAAGGTCAGCTGCCACCATATTGTGAGTGAGTATCTGGTTCCGGCGAATGCGATCGCCGTCCCCAGTGCAGTCGAAGGAATGGCTGCCGCAATCCACATCATATGGTCCGCGTACACGTCAATGAGGTTCGATTGAGCCAGAACCATCATCAGCGCAATAGCGGCAAGGCTGATGCCCTGTTGTTTCTTGGATTGTCTGGCAATCATGGCACAACTCCCAACATGAGTGGCAGATCGTTGAGCTTGCCGATGGTGATTACAGTGCAATTGGCGCATCGCCTTATGCTGCAGGTCATGCCGATATCTGCCTGCAGCACTATGCAACGTGCCGATTGGGGGAGTGCCCTGGCCATGCGTGTTATGCGGCTGAGGGTTTTCTTCGATCCAACGGTGACGACATACAGGGAAGCGTTGGCGCTGTGCTGCAATGTGCCATCGACAAGGCTCGCGGTGAAGTCTTGCTGGAAGGCTATGGCACTTGTGGCGTCAAGAAACGACATGGCGTCATGCGGCTGCGTGTGTGCTTTCCCGACATGCACATATAACGGGCGATATTGCAGCAGGCATTGCACACCAATCGAAGCGTGAATAGAAACCGCCATTTCGAATTCTTCCCTCGAAGCGTAGTCGCTTTCATCCACGCTGAGCGTTAATGAGGTATCAGTGCGGCATGTGGCTTCATATTGGCGAATCATCAAGGAATCTGCTTTGGCGGAGCTTGGCCAATGGACGTTGCGTATATCGTCGCCGGGCTGGTATTTGCGCAGGCCATGGAAATCAATATCATCGTCTGCGATTCGTCTGGAAGATTGACCTTCGAGATCGCGAGGAATACCGGCGTGCAGTAGGGGCAGCCGCACGATTTTCGGATGGATATACACGTTGATGCGTTCTGCCAGATCGTTTTCATGGCGGGTAAGACCGAATGGATCGCCTTTGCGAATGTGCAATGGTCCAATAGGCAATACCGTCCGGGCTGGGGCATGAAACTCCATGCTGATGTGCTTGGTCTGTTTGGGCAGGAGCCGGGGGATGCTGAATCGATGGCGGTCATTGCCGATGGGAAGACCGCCTTGGGTGTTGGTGGTGGGTGCTGTGCCGGAGTTGCTGATGTTCACGGTGATGGATGTTGTGCCGTCCACGGTGATACGGTGCCGGGAAACATGAATGCTGGCATCGAATTTGGTGTTACCTAGAGCAAGCAGGATTGCGCAGAGCATCATCGTCGTGGATGCTATGCCGAATGTGAGCAGTTCGATCCAACCCAGCAACGGGAATGCGCACAAGCATGCTGTGCCGCAGCCCGTTGCTGCCCAACCCAGCGGGGAAACAGAGGAAGTGAGGCAATGCCGGATTCGTGCAGTGGCTTGTCTGCATGCTTGGCCGAGCTGACGTATGTGATGCGCAATTCCCCCGCTGTGCTTCGCCTCGGTTTTGTTGTCGTGGCCGTACTGACGTGTGTGATGCGCAATGGTGACGGATGGGCCGGTCATGGGCATGGTCCTTTCACGTGCTGACGGTGGGAGCCGGCACCTCTTCAAGAATCTCCTCAATGAGGCTTTCTTGGGTGATACCGTCGAAAATGGCTTCGGGGACCAGCATGATGCGGTGGGCAAGTATGGGCGTCGCAAGATCGTTGACGTCGTCTGGCACTACATAGTCGCGGCCGTCAGCGGCGGCCCAGATACGGGCGCAGCGTGCCAACGCAAGAGCACCTCGCATTGAGGAGCCTATGGAAATACTTTCGTGATGGCGGGTCGCTTCGACCAGACGCACAATGTATTCGTGGATGGCGTCGTCGATGTAAATGCCAGCAGTCATGAGGCGCAATTGCAGCACGTCATGGCTGGTGAGCACCGGGGAGACGGTTTGTGCGCGGTCGGGGATGTCGATTTGTTTGAGTATGTCGATAGACACCTGTTGGCTCGGGTATCCGATCGAGGTTCTGATAAGAAAGCGATCCATCTGGGCTTCGGGCAGCTTGTAGGTGCCGAGCTGATCGACCGGATTCTGCGTGGCGATGACGATGAACGGTTGAGGCACGTTATAGGTGGTGCCGTCCACGGTGACTTGCTGCTCTTCCATAACCTCCAACAGGGCGGATTGGGTTTTCGGCGAAGCGCGGTTGATTTCGTCAGCCAATACGAGAGATGCAAAGATCGGCCCTTTGCGGAACTCGAACTCGTGGTGCTCCTGATCGTATATAGTCACACCCACTACGTCCGAAGGCAGCAGATCTGGCGTGAACTGGATGCGCTTGAAGCTGGCGTCGATGGAATTGGCCAAAGCCCGTGCCAGCTGGGTTTTACCGGTGCCGGGATTGTCTTCAAGCAGCACATGTCCACCGGCCAGTAATGCGGTGACGCATTGTTTGATCGGTGTGGTCTTACCAGCCACTGCAATGGCGATGTTCTCGACCAGCGCATTGAATGACTGCTGAAAATAATGTATGTCGGGTGTTGCTTGGGCGGCAGTCTGAGCGAATGTTCCAGCATGAGAGGTTTTCGGACGCTGGGTTGCATGCGATATTGGCTTGAACTGTTGAAGACTGATATTCGTGTCGTCACAAGGGGCTTGGTGCTCTAACTCGGGTGGATAGAGAGTTTGTGCCAATTGGGTGTCGTCCGGCAGATATACGGCATGCGATATCCGAGTGGCGTCTGAAAGATATGTGGCGTCATCGATGGTGGGGTTCATGGTGTTCTCCTGCGGGGTAGTGGATTGAGTGAAGTCAGTGGACGTGAATGTGGCCGTAGCTGTGGCGGGTTTGGCATCGCGTGAGGGAATAAGAGTGGCTGTGACGGTGATCTCGTCAGCACTGTCTTTCTGATTGGATATATCGAAGCCAACAGTGCCGCCGGAACATCCGATGGTGTCTGCTGCGGCCCCGCTCAACTCGATGCGCTCGCACCCGGCGTTGCGATTATTACCCGGCGTGATTGTTACTGCTGGTATGTCGTCATCGGCAAGCTCAATGGATGGAGCATCGGGGTCACCCCAGATGGCCTTGGGTTCTGAAGTCCCGGATTCCGGGCTCCAGCCAGCTCTGTTATGTGCTTTGACCGTGGCCGTTACCAGGGTCCCGTCGGAGATGCTGTCGTTGTTGAAGATGAAGGATAGTTTGGTCGTTGTATTTCCGGTCTCTTTGGTCTGCAATACGCCCACGCCGCTGACCGTCACCATGTAATTGTCAACCTCACTGAAATCGCCATCTATCGGGCTCCAGGTGATGGCAGCTCTGGCATTGCCTCCTTCCACAGTGACATTCACGGGAGCTGTGGGAGTCTTGTCTGGAATGGCGGTGACGGCTGCGGAGGCCGCCGACCAGCCGACATCGTTGCGGGCGGAGAGAGTGAAAGAATATATCCTGCCGTTCTTCAAACCAGTGATTCGGCATCTGGTGGACGTGCCACAGGATTGCTCTCCGTTGCTGGCGCCGCTCCATCTCACCCGGTAGTCGGTAATGGGGCTGCCGTTGGCCGCACCTGCTGACCAATTAAGTGTCACCACACCATCCTGCGGGTCGCCGGCTATGGGAAAGAGCAGCGGAGCATCAGGCTTGTCGACTATGGAAAGGGTGATGGTGCCGGTGACTTCGCGTGCTGTGGCCGTAGTGCCGTCCCGCACGGTGACGAGCACCATGTTTGAAGAAGCTCCGATGTTGGGCGAGGCGCTGATGGTGATGGCTGTTGAAGAGCAGCTGGTTATCGTGATTTTCGCTGTGTCATCGGCTTGACATGCGGTAACGGTCAGTGGGGAATCAGGGAACGGATTGTAAGCGTTCTCCAACGGATTCACTGAGCCGGAGGAGCCGGCTTTGAGCTGCAATGTTGCGGCTGCAAGTCGTGCTAGTGGACGAGTGGATTCCACCACGCGAACCATCACGCCGGCATGCACCGTGCCCTTGCCGTATGTGATGTGCACGGGAATAGAGGCGGTGGCTCCGGCGGGCGCATTTTTGGATGCCGAGATATGCAGCTTGCCTGAGCTGGACAACGAGGACAAGATATGCTCCGAAGAGGTTCCGCCTGAGGAATAGACGTATCGTTTCTCGTCGTCATGGAGCCCTGGAGGCGTGTGGGTCAGTGCGGTCAGATCAATGGTTTTCGGTTCAGCGCCGGCCTCGATGTCAATGGTGGGTGAAGAAAAGGTGGGCGGTGGTGTTGTTCTGCCAAGTACCGTGATCGGCAGAGTGACCACGGCTGTATTGATGATTGCGGAGGCGTCGGGCCGGTTTCCATCCATCACGGTGAAGGTGATTGAAGCTGGGCCGGCATAGTCTTTGATGGCGGTGAATTTCAGAGTTTTGCCATCGACGCGGAAATCGGTGTTGGACGCTTTGGTGGCGGTGATGGAATCGGCGCTTTCGAGGTACGGTTCTTTTCCGGCTCCTACACGCACATAGTCGTTGATATTGATGTGAACGGTCTGGCGCGCGTTGACTATGATTTCCGGTGCCTTGGGGCGCAGCATGGGTGGAAACACGCCATATGCCGGCACATGAATAAAAGCAGTGGACGTGACATGGTGCGTGGTGTTGGTCACCGTATACGGCACGGCTCTCGCCTGCGAGGTCAAATCAACGGTGACGATGGTGGATGCGCTGCCTTCTCCGACTCTCGCATGGTCGGTGGCTGAGGGATGTATGGCCACTTCCAGTTCGCTGGCCGTGCCTGAAGGATTGGCGATCCATGGCGAGACGTCCACGTCCACGGATTGCTTGTCGATGGTGTCGGCGGCCGGCACGCGGCAGTCATAGGCGGCAGGTGGCTCGATGGGAGCGCTTGGATCTACGTTGACGGTGAGCGTGGCGGTATCTGCCAGTCCGGCCGTGTTGTACGCGGTATACGCGATATGTGCGGTGGTGGCATGCTCGGGTGTGGTGAATAGCAGCATATTGTTTTCCACCATCACATCGTCGATTCCCTGCGCTTCAACCGTCGTACCGATGGTCAAATCGGTGTTGTCCGCGGAGATGTCGTTGAGCGTTACCGGCACGCTGGCTGATGTATTGGGCCGTAGTGTGATGTCGTCATCGCGCGCATGGACGCTGGATTCCGATGCGCCCTGGAACACGCCCACCCGAATCTGTGCCTGCGCTCGCTGCCCGGTCCAATCCTCCACGGCATAGGAGAATATGTCGGTTCCGCAAGAGTCCGGATATGCCTCGTAAACCAGATAGTCGGAGCCGACTTCGGCAATGCGCCCTAGTTCCGGCGCTGTGTTGCCCAATCCCAGCAGCTGGTCATCGTCGCCATCCACGTCGATGCCGGTCAGCGCGATGGGAATGCGTACGGTTTGGCCTGCGGCCACTTGTGCTTCAGTGTTGTGCGGTGTGGGTGCGGCCTTGTTTCCAGCTTGGCTTTCATGCACGGTGATGATGACGATGCCGGATGCCGCATTGCCTGTATGGTCTTCAACGGTGTAGGTGACGGGGAAGACCCCCGCTTGGCTGGATGCCTGATATCGCACGATGCTGCCAGACGTGAACACCAGACCCGCGAAGGTGCTTTCGTCGTATTGCAGATTGTCTTTGAGCGTGATCGTAGTGCTGTCGGAGTATGTCACATGGTTAAGTACGTCTACTGATACGATGCCGCCAGTACGTACCTGGATGTTGATGTCACCTGCTGTGGGCGTGGAGCTTTCCGCCGCCAACGCCGGTGGATGCAACACAATGGTGCCTGTGGCGGTGCCAGCCGCATTGGCCACGTTGTAACGAATGGGAATGGGTTTGGACGGCACTTGGTGTGCTGTGACATACACGCGTTTATGGTCCACCAATCCGGCTTTGATGCCGGAGTCGGAAGGAACGTCCACCGAGGTTACGGATAGCACGCCACCCATAGGGTCGATGTCATTTGACAGAGGCTCCACAATCGCCGTATTGTCAGTGCCCAGCAGCGCCACATCGTTGGCCGCCACCGGTTTGGCTGTTGCTTTGGTTACGGGGTGCACATCCACGCGAGCCAAACCGGTGGCCGGTATCGAGCCTTGGAGTATGGTGTACGGCACATAGTAGGTGCCGGGTTTGGATGCCGTGAATGCAATGGACAAATCGGACGGGTGAGCGATTGTGGAAGCGCCGGACAGCGTATTCACATGGCTCAGCTGCATTGGCTGCGTGGAGGTGCCATGCACATAGGGCTTGAGCTCGATGACGGTATCCGTATCCGGGGTGGTGGCCACGGCTATTGGATCGATGACCGCGGGCAAGGTGTTCGCCGGTTTGACGGAGAAATACATGAACCCGGTGCCGGTGGCCATGCCGTCTGAGACGGTGATCTCCACTCCCACGCGGCCGGAGGTCATATCGCCGGCATTGAAGGTGATTTTGCCATCAGGCCGGGTGAAAACCTGCGCCTTATCGGTGTATTGCACGACTGCGGAAACCAAGGTAAGAGGATCCCCATCGGGATCAACGAAGCTGCCAAGCGCATTGGCGACGTAACTGGCCCCCTGCTCCACATTGATTTCAGATGGGGTGTCGGATTGCAACGGTGTATGGTTGTCTCCATCGTGCAGCGTTACCGTGACATTGGCGGTCGAGGTCTGACCCCGACCGTCGGAGATATCGTAGGCGAACGTTACGGTTCCGGCCGATGCTGCGGAAGCATCAAGCTGCAGATACCGCCCGGCATAGATTGGCGAGACGGTGACGTCGCCTCCTTGGGGCGCGCCTACTCTGATGATGTTCAATACCGAGCAGTCGGTCTGTTCGTCATTGCGCAATACATCAAGAATCTGCTCGGATCCAGCGCGAGCTCCGAATGCGTCATCCTCGGCTTTGATGTCACCGGATTGCTCGGAGCAGGTTTCCGAGAAATCCTGATGGTTGGTGGCGGAATCCTCGTTCCGCTGGGTACTATCATGGTGCTGCGTCTGAATCTGGTTCCATTGCATGGCGATGACCGCAGTGCTGTCATCTGGATTCCAGACATTGCCCTCGATCACATCGTTAAGCACCGCAACCCGATGATTGGTGCGGAACACCAGTTCAGAGGTGGCGTGTATCGATTCAAGCGTTTGGAATGCGATATGTGCACTATCGGGAGTACAGGTTCTGATGTAATTGCGAGCCTGTTGGCTCCATGCCGCGTATATGCACCCATTCACGGAAACTGGACGAGCCGCCTGGCTCGTGCCGCCAGTCAAGTGGAATATCGGTTTGGCGGTGGAAGAAAGTCGTACTATTGCGAGCCCGCGTGGAGATGAGGCTGCCACCCAATCGTTCTGATTGCCGTCAACGGGCGGACTCTGGAGTGTGAGTGTATCTGAGGCTTCGATGGTGGTCTGCCCGGAGGCGTGAATGATGGTATTGCCCGATGAGATTACTGGAACGCCGCCGATGACGGTGAAGCTATCGGCTGCTCGCGGCTGCCCATCCGTCAAGGATTCAAGCTGCTTGATCTGGGAACTATTTGGGCTGTCCAACCGAAATACCACGCCGTCACGGGGGCGGTATCCATAGACCGCTCCATCGTGGGTGACTACGATGCGGCCTCCTGTGCCGAGTCTCATGCGCGGGCTATCGACGGAAGGCGACACCGCATCGAGTTCGTCGGACGATCCGACCCATACGTTGCCGGTGTTCTCGTTGATAAAGGCAACGGTGCTTCCGCCTACTGAGGCGGTGGTATGTGCCTTGAGGCTGGTCTGCATACTGGTACTGAGCGTGGAAGATGCAATGGCTGAAGCCTTGGTGGGCTCGGCCAAAATGGTGGTGCCGTTATGCTGTGCGATGTCGAATCGGGGTGAAGACGAGACGACACTTGCATCAGCCTCACGGTTCTTGACGTTGAAACGGGCGGCTTTCTGATTGGCGAGCGACGTGACCCATACGGTGCCGTCATCCAGTTGCACATGATGACGTGTGACGATGCTGATCATGACCGCCCCGGCAATCAGCACGGTGAGTATGAGCAACGTGAATGCAGGAACCGCCCACGTGTAGTTGTCGGAGGGCGGATGGCCGTGCCTGTCATTCCTGATGCGATGAAAGTCAGTATGCGGTTGTGATGACGTGCCCATGATTCTCCCTTGAATCCTTGCCATTGTGTGCTGCCCCATTGCAGCTGCTATATGCGAGACTCACCTGAATGGTGGTGGATCCGGTGATGCTATCCATGCGTGGCAGCACGGCACAGACAAACACCAGACACACGGTGACCGCTGTGGTCGCAACCCCGGCCGCGATAATGGTTGGTTTGACCCACCGGCGCTGGGTCCGCTCGTTATGAAGGTCGGGTTCTCGAGGGCGGCGTAGATGAGCAATCTCCTTGGGATATGGCGGTACGCCATCAACCGTAAGAGGTGTGATCCGGCCGAAGAACGCATGCTGGGCGTGCTGCATGGCTCGTGCGAATTCGAGCGCGGAATAATACCGCAGATCAGGATTCTTGGCGAGGGACTTGCGCAGTATCTGTTCGATGTTTGTCGGTACGTCGGCACGGTTGATGCGGGGCAGCGGTTGGTTGAGAATCAGACGAATCAACTCTGATTGCGTGTGTGGATGATATTCATGTTGATAGGGTGAGCAGCCGACGAGTAGCGCGTATAGTGTGGCTCCCAATGAATAGATATCTGCTCGTTCGGCTCCATTGCCCATATGCAGCAGCACTTCGGGAGGTGCCCAAGGAGGGGAACATCCGGTTTCGGTGTGGTCATACGCGTCAGTGGATATGCCGAAATCACTCAGTGCCGGCAGGCCTTGCCCGGTGATGAGAATATTGCTGGGCTTGATATCGTGGTGAATGATGTTGCTGCGGTGGGCGGTACCGAGCGCTCCAGCCAATTTGATTCCTAAGTCCAATACCTGAGCACATGTCAAGGAACGGGATTTCATCAAAGGTTCGTAAGTACCGCCTGGCGCATATTCGAGAATCATATAGCCGTGACCGTCGGCGGTGACGTCGGCGTGATACAACGTCAGAATGTAGGGATGCTCAGAGAGCCGGACCATGGCGGCGTTTTCCCGATGGAACTGGGCGGCAATGCCACAGTCCAATGTCTGATTGCTGACCTTTACCGCCACTGGATGAGCGGACGTATGTAGGCGGTATAGGTACACCGTTGCGGTGGTGCCTGTGCCAAGTGTCCGCACGAAATCGTATCCCGACAGGCGCGGCGGTGCATGCGAAATGATAGCCATGAGAGCCCCCCAAAATTATCCTCGTTGATACAGTTCCCCAACTTGTGTGATCGAGAATACCGTTAAGGATACCTGCCAATTGAATATGCCGGTACATATCTTCCGTTTGTTTCCACGCGGGCTAATCTTGAACGTATGACTACGCAATGGAACCCAGACGAACTGTTGGACGGCATCGCCCAAGACGGCAAGGCGAGGCTGGTAACAGGTGCGCCCGGAGCCGGTAAAACTGAGTTTGCTTTGTCCGTACTCACGGCAGGGCTTCGACGTTTTGGCGGTGCCGGGGCGGTGATGGTCGTGTCCGGTCGTGTCGTCGCGGATTTGCTGGGCAATCGAGTGATTCGTGACATGGGCTCGTCTGTACAGGCCAGGCCGGTCACCACGTTGGGGGCTGTGGCTTTTCGTGTGATTGCGGCATCCAGGGCCGCATCTGGATTGCCCTTGCCAAGATTGCTGAATGGTGCCGAACAGGATGCACTGCTGCGGCAGGTGATGGCCGTGCATATGGCGCATGCTGCTGCTGGCGACGATTGCGCAATCTGTGCGTTGCTTAGGGAATACTTTGCCCAAACCGATTGGGCCAGTCTGGTGCAGGATGCCGATGGAGCAGTGCCCGGAGGTTCGACCAGCGCCGATGTCTTCGCCCGTGGAATTTCAGACGCGTTCATCGCCCAGCTGCGCGATATGTTGGCGCGCTTGGATGAACTGGGCGTGAATCCTTCTGGGGAGGCCGCCTTGTTGGCGGACGTTGCGCAGGATGCGCGTCTGCTGGTGCAGTGGCGCTTGGCGTTTGCCTTGCGTAGAGAATATATCGCCGCGCAGAGTGCGGCATCTGAGGGGCAATACCGTTTGGATGCCTCATATCTGCTGGTGGCGGGCGCTCGGGAAATACATGATGCTATGGCAAGCGGCCGTTCGGAGGAACAATCCGATTCGTGGTTGGCATCACGAGGATTGCCTCAGCTGCTGGTTGTGGATGATGCCCAAGACATCACCCTGGCCGGCATGAGGTTCCTTGAAGAGCTGAATCACGCCGGTACTGCCATAGTGCTGGTGGGAAACCCGGACGAGGCGGTGCAGACCTTCCGCGGTTCGTACCCCGAATACCTGATGAGGCAAGCGGTGACGGGACCGATGCAGGCCGTGGAGATGACATTGCCCAGCGCGGATTTCGCAAGCGGTGAGACTTATGCCTCGCTGGTCGCCTCTCGCGTATCCCTATCGATTCCTTCCGAAGAGGACGAGCCGTTGCCTCTTGCTCGTAGGCCTGGCAAGCTGGTGTCCGCGCTGGATACCGGTGCTGATATCCCCTCGGATGATGGCACTGTGCAGACTGGATTGTATCGTTCCGCGCGCGAAGAGCTTGACGATGTGGTGTGGCGCATGAAGCGCGCACATCTCGATCACCATATCCAGTGGAATGATATGGTCGTCATCGCTCATGACAATGCCACTGTGCGTGCATACGGGGAGCGGCTGAGGCGCGATGGCGTGCCTGTCCGATACTCGTCGGTTACCCGCCCGCTGAACAGTGAATCGTTCGTACAGGGGCTGTTCGCCTTGATTGAGTTGGCCCGGTTGCGCGCTGAAGGTGTAGCCTCCTGCACCATGAGTCTCGCCGAGACCGCTTCCTATGTTCGTACACGAGTGTCCACGGTGATGAACGGGCCGTTGGTGACGGCTGGGGCCAAACCCGGGCAAGGGCGGCCTGCACGGTTGGCGCCAATCGAATCCGCCATGGCGGCATTGGAATCCCTGGCGCCGATAGCGGGGGATAAGGCGTCATTGCATGGGCTGATTTCCTCGTGGGAGACGTTGCGAGAATCGTCCGTTGACGGTCATGAGCGAGTTGTCGTAGACGATAGCATTATCGGTTTTAGCGCTGATGCCGATTTGGCATTCGGTGCCGATGCGCTGTATGTGATGCTTGCCTTTGACGATGCGCAGGCTCCTGCCGAGAATGTATTGGACGCTATCGCCGCAGTGCTTGGCGCCGACCCGCAGGCTCGCGCCTTCACGAATCTATGGACGCTGGTCGGCAAGATATCTCGAGGGTTGAGCAATTTGCCTCCGGAGCAGCGTAGCAGGCCAAGTTATGCGCTCGCCGTTGCGTGGAATGCCGCGGCAATCACACCTGTATGGCAGAAATTGGCATTGGCGAACACACCAGATGGGCGTGCGGCCAATGACCGACTTGATGTTGCTATGAGGCTGTTCCAATTCGCTGAAGATTCCACCGCCAGTCGGGACATCATGGGGTTCATAGCGCAGGTGCGTGCCATGCAGGTACAGGCCGATTCGCTGGCTCATATTGGGCCAGTGGAAAATGCAGTGACGTTGACCACTCCGGCTGGTACTGCAGGGCGGCATTGGCAGTATGCCTGGTTGCCGTCTCTTCAACAGGATGTATGGCCCAATCTTGCCGGCCGCAACACCATGTTCGGTGGTGAGGATCTGGCGGAACTCGTGTTGCGAGGCACCTTGAACACCGCCGATGCCGCTGGCCATGATCCCCAATTCATTGCGGTGCTATCCAGTGAGAAGAAAAGTTTCCTGGTGGCGTTGACCAGAGCGTGCCGTTCCGTTACCGTCAGTGCCGTATGGAACGACGACCTCAGCCCATCGGACTTCCTGTTCGGATATATGCCGGAATACTATCCGCGGGATAAGCAGCGGGCACGGTTTACGGACGTGGGGGAGCAGACCAGCGAATCAGGGCTTGATTTATCTGGATTGGATGGCGACCCACGCGGATTGGTGACCGCAGCGCGCGTGATTGTGGCGACTTCGGAACCTGACTCGAGCGAAGCTCGTGATGCGGCTGAAACGCTCGCAGTGTTGGCTGAAAATGGCATAGCCGCCGCTGATCCTGACAACTGGGCGTTCGCCTCGGCCTTATCAAGACGAGACACATCGTCTGCCGTATCGCCCGCGTCTGGCAGCAAGCAGACGGAAGATGATGAGCATACGTCAGGCGATGATCACGCACCTCTCGTTACGTTATCGCCTTCGGCGGTGGACGGTCTCTGGGCTTGCCCGGTGTGCTGGCTGTTGGAGCACCAATTTGCAGGGCCTCAACCCGGCTCGGTGAACGCAGGATTCGGCACCCTTATCCACGCGGTCGCACAGCAGGGCAGCGAAGAGGGACTGGATCGTCTCGACTCCGATGAGTCGGCACGCAATGCCATGGGGATAAGCGATGCGTCATCAGTGCAGCAGCGCATCGAAGCCGTGACCAAGCGCATGATTGCCATCTATCAGGAACAGCGCCCGGATCCCGAATCGATCGCGGATACTCGGGAACGCTACACCGCCAAGCGCAAAGATGACTCCGCCGCCGATATCCTGGCCAACATCGCCAGCTATTTTGTGCTCAGCGGCACCAATATCGATGCCTATTTAGACAAGAATGTCGGCAAATTCGAGATTGGCACGTTGACCAAGGCCGATTGCGAATTGTCGTTCGCCGCGCGATTCGACCTGCATGACATTGTGGCTGCTTATAACGCATTGCCTGGTATGAGGCCAGTAGACCGCGATACCTTGGCCAGCATGATGGGCTTCCTAGTGGGCGGATGGCCGTCAGGTATGCGTAACGATCTGACCGTGCGCTTGTCCGGTCGCATCGATCGCATGGAAACCCGTATACTTGCGGATGGCAGTGAGAACATTCGCTTGATTGACTACAAAACCGGTGCGGCACCCACCGTCAAGCAGATATTCAACGACTTGCAGTTGGTGTGTTATCAGCTGGGGCTGGTCTTTCCCGAAGAGGGGCTGCGAGGGAGCGCAGCATTGGCTAATGCCCCTCGTATCGGGCAGAGCGCGCTATTCCATGTGGCATACAACGATGCGCCGGCCAGAAGCTATGCTCCGGAAGGCGTGTTCCAGCCGCCGCTCTTTACCAACGGGTCGCTGAATGCCGAGCCGTTCACCGATCGCGCATGGTATAAGGATCCCGCCAAATTCTTCGATATGCCGATACCGGATTCAGCTACTCCGCCTGCAGGCGTGGATACCGAGACCTGGAAGCAGTTCATCTCGCTGACCGGCACCCAAGCATTGTGGTCGCTGACAATGATCGCCCGTGTATTCTACGCGGCCGCGGCCAGCCGGTCGTCCGTCATCAACGCCCACCCGCAGGCAACGCATGTGGCTTATTGCCGTATGACCGGCGTCTGCCCGGCCTGTGCAGGCAAGCTCGATACCGTGTTTGAAACGAGGCAGGCATGAGCGCTTTTATTCCCAGCGTAGAACAGGCGGCCATCATCAACGCTCCCGCTCAGGATGACGTACTGGTGGTGGCCGGAGCCGGCTCTGGCAAAACCTTTACGATGACCCAGCGCATCATCGCGCTCATCAACCGCGGTGTTGCGCCGGAACGCATACTGGGCCTCACCTTTACCCGCAAAGCTGCCGGAGAGTTGCTCGAGCGTGTATCCGCAGCGGTATCGCGCGAAGATTCTCCTGCAGCACAGGGCGCTCAGACTCCTGGCGCCTCAACTCCCAACTTCGACAGGGCGTTCCTGAAACCAGCCATTTTTACCTATGATGCCTTCTTCCAAACCATCGTGCGCCAATATGGTCTGTTGGTTGGTTTCGATCAGAATACTCAGCCACTCAGCGAGGCTGGAGCGCTCCAGCTCGCCACTGAAGTCATCGATGAGCATATGGATCAGGCTCTGAGCGAGGATTTGGGCGCATTCACCAGTCTTGCCAGAAGCGTGCTGGCATTATCCGGTGCAATCGGCAGTGCCATGATTGGTTCCGGCTGCACCGGATTCGATGAGGCTGTGGAACGCGTGCGTCAGTGGGACTCGGCTTTCGTCGACGCGCTTCGCCTCGCTCTTGAGAACGAGGACATTCCCGATATCGAGCCGACAATTCCCAAGATCAAGCGACTCAAAAAAGACAGCGACACCGATTGGCAGGCGAAGCTGGACGACAGGGCGCAGCGGTTGCATGCGCGCTGTGCCTACCATTGTGCACAACTGTTGGAAATCACGCGCAAGCGCGAAGTGCTGCTGCAATTGGTCGAGGCCTACGCACAAGCCAAACGCCAGAAGAACATGGCGGAATTCTCTGATTTCACCATTGCGGCATATCAGCTCATCGAGCGATTCCCCTCCATCGGAGAGCGTACGCGGTGTCGCTACAGTCATGTGCTGCTCGACGAATACCAGGACACCTCCACCACGCAGGCGGCACTGCTTGCCGCATTGTTCCATGTGAATAACTCCGAAAGGTGCGCGGTCAACGCCGTGGGCGATCCGTTCCAGTCCATCTATGCTTGGCGAGGAGCCAGCCCGGGTGCGTTCCGCATGTTCCAACGTGACTTTCATATGCCAGCGGAGTCCAAGCCATTCCCTCTTTCGGTCACACGCCGTAACAGTCGCATCGTGCTTGAAGCGGCCAACGATCTGACGCTGCCGTTGCGTTCGCGCCCTGCCCGTCCCTCCAGTTCGTTGATGCGCGAGGTCGACGTATCCTCGCTTGACCCCATGCCCGACGCGCCTGAAGGCACGCTTGGTGTGCTGGGATTGGCCACTGCGGGGCAGGAAATCGATGCCGTAGTGCGCTTCTGCAAGGCCGCCATCGCGCGGTATCGCGATGCCGAGGCCGCGCAGAAGGCGCCGGTCGCCGTGCTGTTCCGGTCCAAATCCCATATGCCCGAGTATCAGGAGGTATTGGAGAAGGCCGGTCTCACCACGTTTGTGGTCGGATACTCCGCTCTGCTGGAGCGCCCAGAAATCCGCGATGTGCTGGCATTGCTGCACGTCGTTGCCGACCATACCGATACCGGAGCGTTGATGCGGTTGCTCGCCACTCCACGGTTCGGTCTTTCTTCGGATGACCTGACCGCACTGGCCTGCGCCGCCGAAGCGCAGAATATGGAGCAACGGTTCCGGGCTTTGGTACAGGCCGGTGTGGCTCCTGCTGATACGCCGAGGTCGCAATGGGGTGCCGTGGTTCGCGAACATCGCGATCAGGTGGCCAATGCAGTGTTTTTGCCGGATCTGCTGATGCAGGATAATTCCAGTGTGAGGTTGGATCAGCTCAGTGCTTACGGTAGACATGCCGTCGAACAGGCTGTGGAGGCACTGCGTCAGGTGCACGATATGGTCGGCCGGTCAATCACAGATGTGATTCGTGCGGCCATCGAGGCGTTGAATCTCGATATCGATACCGTGCTTGCCGGTGCTTTGCGAGACCCGCAGCATCGTGTCAATCCATCGCTGGCCCGCATGCCCATGGACTCCATTGTGGATTTGGTGGACACCTATACGCAAGAGATCGCTGTTGAACAGACGCCCACATTACGTGGATTCATGGCATGGGTGGATCATCTTGCCACTGTGGAAGACGAGGCTGCCAAACTGCCTGGCTCTCCGGTGGATGTGGAATTGATGACCGTGCACCAATCCAAGGGATTGGAATGGGATGCGGTTGCCGTAGTGGGGCTTAATGCCGGAGGATTTCCCAGCAATCAGGGGGATCACCTCAAAGTCGTGCTGGATGACAACCATCCCGGTGGCACTGAACAAGGCCAATGGACAGCTCCCGAATACCACGAGAGCGCGGATTCGTGGTTGACCAGCCCTGTGGCCGTACCGGTGCCCGTACGAGCCGATGCCGGAATCCTGCCGCGATTCCCTCATGACGCCGATGTGCATGGCGATCCCATTGACTCGTTGCGGAATCTCGACGACGTGGAACTCATCGATGATGAGGTGTTCGGCTCCATGCGCGAATTCGGCGATGGCGTGGAAGAGGTGGATCCGCAAAGCTGGTACCTGACCCAGTCCGAGGAATATGGCCGCAGACTGCACGCTGACGAACGCCGTCTGGCATACGTGGCGCTTACCCGCGCCCGCAACGACGCCTTGCTGACCTATTGCCGCTATACCGGCGAATCCAGCCGCGATTGCACGAACGTGCCGAAGGGGTCTCGCGCCGCAAGCCCGTCCAACTTCTGGCTTGAGGTGCATGACGCGTTGCATGGCCACGACCATGCAATCGAAGCTCAGGCATACGTGGAAGGTCTGGGATCCGAAGTGGCGCTGGTCTCGCCCCAGGGTGATCCCATTGATCCTCCCGAAGGCTTCATCGTGGGGGAGAACGCCGAACAGTACTGTGATGCTGTGGTTGGCGACGCATGGCGTACGCCGCTGGAACAGACCTCCGGCCGGAATGCATTGCCATGGCCGGCGTCATTGGGCGAAGACACCGCGGAACATCTGACCCGCGGTCTCGCCTTGGTGCGTAATGCCATCAACGGAAAGCGCAACGCAAAAGACGACGGCCACAACCCGGCCGGTCCATTGCTGCAACGTGCGCAATTGCTGGTCGATGACGACGATCTCATGACCGGCACATTGGAGGGTGCGGCACTCGACAGGGCCGTCAAAGCCAAAGCCCAGCGCATTCTGGCTGCGGGACGTCAGAACGTCACCAGCTTGCAGGCGCGGGTGGGTGGTATGAGCCAACAGGAGGAGCGCTCCTACTGGCGCAGCGTGATACGGCCCATCCCTCGCGTGTCCTCGCCGGCTGCCGAAGCGGGCACACGCTTCCACGACTGGGCCGAGCGTTTCATCAATGCCGGTAAGCCGGATGAGGCCGCATCGTCGGTTGATTCCAGCGCCGCCGAAATCATTACCACCGGCAATGGCGTATCCCGCAGCGACCTATTGGCCGATCTGAACGCCATCGACCAACAATCCGTACCGGTCTGCGACCGGAACCTCATGATATGGCAGCACCGTCTGGCCTCGTCTTCATGGGCGCAACGCACCCCGGTATGGGCCGAACGCTCAATCGTGGTGGATGTGCCGGAAGTCGGCATCGTGAACGGCAAATTGGACGCGGTGTTCCTCGGCGGAATCAATCCAGCCGATACCTCCAAACGGTACACCGTGGTCGATTGGAAAACCGGTCATCGGCCTACCAAGCCGGATGATGTGGAGCGTAAACTCGCTCAGCTCGACATGTATCGGTTACTGCTCGCCGCGGTCGAGGGCGTGGAATTGGACAGTATCGACGCCACTCTCTACTATGTCAGTGAGCCTGATGAAGGCTTGCGCGAGCTTCATGCCCGCGCGAAAACCAAACAGGAAATCCTTACCGAGTTGAGCTCCGGGATCCCCGAACAATCTGACAACGACTGAGTCGCAAGGCTCATGACCTGTACTCCAGCTGGCCGGCGTGACGAGCGCGTGCCCGACAGTGTGGGTCCGCGGTTGAAACGCACCGCGTGACGTTGCTCGGGCACCGCTACCCTCGGAAGGCACGTGTGGGCGGGCGCACGTGCCGAACAACGCACCAGTAAGGAGTTGCACGTGTCTACGGCTCGCGCTGTATCCAAGTCGTCTGCCACCCATTCGCCGTACCAGCGGCTGTTCTCGCTGCCCGGAACCAAAGCGTTCTGCATATCCGGGGCAGTGGCCCGTCTGCCAATCTCCATGATGAGCCTTGGCATTGTGCTGGCACTCAATCATTTGTACGATAACTGGACGATTGCCGGCACCATGAGCGCTGCCTATGTGCTCGCCATGAGCTGTGTCACCCCGTTCTACGCGCGCGCTTTCGACCGATTCGGCCAGGCCCGTGTCGGCCGTCTTGCACTCGCCGTGCAAATCGTCGCCATGCTGGCCTTCGCCTTCGCAGCGCTGATACGAGTGCCGATTCCACTGTTGTTCGTATTGGCCATCATCATGGGTCTGACCCAGTTCTCCTTTGGCGCCTTGGTCAGAACCCGCTGGTCATATGCGTTGCGCGGTGCCGAAGATGGCGAGCAACTACTCAACACCGCTTACGCCATGGAAGCGGCCATCGATGAGATTGTATTTATCCTCGGCCCGATCCTGGCCGCGTGGTTGGCCACCTCGGTGCACCCGGTTTCTCAGCTGTTTGTGCCAATCATGGCTTGCGGCATAGGCGGCACCGTGTTCTTCTCACTGAGATCCACCCAACCGCCGGTCATCGTGGAACAGGTCACTGTGGCTGCCGCCGACAATGGCCATCCAACACCAAGCGATGACGCCGATCAGCTGACGCTCCGCCAGCTCAAACGCAGCGGAGCCAAGCCCAAGAGTGTGTTGCTCTATGCCGGTGTGTTGCCTCTGCTGGCCGTGTTCGTCGTATTCAACATGAGCTTTACCTCCTTTGACGTGTCGATCACCGCCACGATGAAATCCATGGGGCTAGAGCCTTTCCTCGGCCTGCAGCTGGCCATGTTCGCAGTCGGCTCCTGCATCGGAGCACTGGTTTTCGGCTCGCGGAAGATCAAGGGTTCCCATTGGGCACATATGGTGATGTTCCTCAGCCTGTTGACTGTGGGATACGTGTTCTTTCGCCTGACCATGGACAACCTCATCCTGTTGGGCGCCATGGAGATTCTGGCCGGACTTGTGGTCTCGCCAACATTCGCCACCGGCAACCTCATCGTCAAGGATTTGGTGCCGCCCGAATCCCTGACCGAAGGCCTGAGCTGGGTGACCACCGCAGGCACGGTCGGTACATCAATCGGCTCATCCGTGGCTGGCATTGTGCTCGACGCCTCCAGCCCGCATGTCGGCATGATGCTGCCGTTCCTATTCACGCTGGCTTCAGTACCGCTGGCCTTGGCTGGTTGGACGCTGGCCAAACGGCGTGTGTAGATGGACGCGGGTATTGGCGCGAGGCCTTGCTGGTGATAGGCTGATTGCCGGTTGAATAACAGCGTTAACAAGAAGCAGGGAGTACGAATGATCAAGGTTTCGGTGGTCGGTGCCAAAGGACGTATGGGCTCGTATGTGGTCGAAGCAGTGAACAATGCCGCGGACACACAGCTGGCGCTTGCTTTGGACGCCGGCGACGACCTGACCCGAATCGCCCCCGGCAACACTGATGTCGTGGTCGAGTTCACGGTACCGTCCGTCAGCCTGAACAACGTACTTACCCTGATTGGCCAAGGCGTGGATGTGGTGGTCGGCACCACTGGCTGGACTGATGAGAAGCTCGCCCAGGTCAAGGAAGCCATCGCGGGCGGGCCCAAGCCCGAAACCCAGAAGGTGTTCATCGCCCCCAACTTCGCGATTTCCGCTGTGCTGGCCGACTACTTTGCCACCAAGGCCGCCAGATACTTCGAATCCGCGGAAGTCATCGAACTGCACCACCCCACCAAGGTAGACGCCCCCTCTGGCACCGCCATCCACACTGCCCATGGCATCGCCGAAGCGCGCAAGGCCGCCGGTATGGCTCCCGTGCCGGATGCCACCGAAACCGACGGCGGCTCACGCGGTCAGGTGGTCGACGGCATTCACGTGCATGCCGTGCGCCTGCGCGGCCTCAACGCCCATGAGGAAGTGTTGTTCGGCAACGCCGGCGAGCAACTCACCATTCGTGCCGATAGCTTCGACCGCACCAGCTTCATGCCGGGCGTGCTGCTTGCCGTTCGCAAGCTCGCCACTGACGCCCCTGCTGGCCTGACTATCGGCCTCGATCACTTCCTTGATCTGTAAGCCGGCGGTAGTCGCCAGTCAAGACATGACGAACGATTGACTGGCGACTGCCGGCCATAATGGTACGTAACATAAGAGTCCACATTGGGAAGTACGGTGAACACTATGAGTGAGCATGACATGCATCTTCTTGACCCAGCGCCTTTTGGCCGCATTTTGCCGGCTATGGTAACCCCTATGAAATCCGACGGCAGTGTCGATTTCGATGCTGCGCAGAAGCTCGCCAAGCAGCTCGTCGCCGATGGTGCGGATGGTCTGGTGGTCAATGGCACCACTGGTGAATCGCCGGTCACCCACATGGACGAGAAGGTTAATCTGGTCAAGGCGGTCAAGGAAGTCGTTGACGTTCCGGTGATTTCCGGTGCTGGATCCAATGACACGGCTCATACCGTGCGTATGGTCGAGCAGACTCAGGAAGCGGGCGCCGATGCGGTGCTCGTCGTCATGCCCTATTATTCCCGCCCCTCGCAGGACGGTATCGTCGGCCATTACAAGGCCGTCGACGAATCCGCCGAAAAGCCGATTATCGTCTATGACGTTCCCGGCCGTACCGGCTTGAAGGTCAAGGTCAACACTTACGACCGTTTGGCCGACCTCGAACACGTCAAGGCTGTCAAGGACGCCACCGGCGATCTTGCAGCCGCAGTGGAGAAGCAGCAGCGCACCGGCCTCGCCTGGTATTCCGGCGATGACGGCTTGTTCCTGCCGTTCCTTTCCATTGGCGCCGTCGGCATCATTTCGGTGATTGCCCATGTCGCCTCCAACCCCATGCAGCAGCTTGTCCAGGCATTTGATCGAGGCGACATCACCACCGCCCGCCGTCTTGCCAATCAGCTTGCCCCGCTTGTCCACGCGCTCAATGGCGACGGCTATCAGGCCGTCATGGCCAAGGCCGCGTTGAAGGTCAGAGGAGTTATTCCCTCCACCACCATGCGCCTGCCGAATATCGGCCCCGATGCCGCTCAGCTCGACAAGGCTGAAGAGGGCATGCGCGCCGCCGGACTGCTCTAAGCCCCTGCATACGGGTTGCCATCCCGCCGCTTCCGCATGACAGAGCGGAAGCAACACTCAAGAAAACAATTAAGAAGTTATGGCAACAGAACAGAAGAAAACAAAGACAGCCAAAAGCTCCAACTCTCGTCGTCGCGGTTCCGCCCGCAACAGCAAGGCCAACGGTTCCAACAGCCGCACGCCGTCTCGTAAGATCAACGCCACCCAGCAGGCCACCGCTCCCCAGCAGGATGCCGTGCTGATTGCCCCGCCGAAGTACCGCAAGGGCTCCATGCGCATCACGCCGCTCGGCGGCTTGGGCGAAATCGGCCGCAACATGAACGTGATCGAATACAACGGTCACCTGCTGCTTATCGACTGCGGCGTGCTCTTCCCTGAAGAGGAGCAGCCGGGTGTCGATCTCATCCTGCCTGATTTCAGCTACATCAAGAACCGTCTCGACAAGGTTGACGCCCTGGTGCTCACCCACGGCCATGAAGACCACATCGGTGGCGTGCCTTACCTGCTGAAGCTGCGCCCGGATATTCCACTGATTGGTTCCAAACTGACTCTTGCCTTTGTGGACGCCAAGTGCAAGGAACACCGCCAGAACCCCACCAAGGTGGAGGTCTCCGGCCGCGACAAGCTCAAGGTGGGTCCGTTCGACCTCGAATTCGTCAACGTCACCCACTCCATCCCGGATGCCCTGGCCGTTTACGTCAAGACCCCAGCCGGCTCCCTGATTGACACGGGCGACATCAAGCTCGACCAGCTGCCGCTCGATCACCGCATCACCGATCTCGTGGAGTTCGGCAAGATCGGCGAAAAGGGTGTGGATCTTTTGATGATGGATTCCACCAACGCCGAGGTTCCTGGCTTCGTCAAGCCGGAGACCTCCATTGGTCCGGCTCTTGACCAGGCATTTGCGCAGGCTACCCGCAAGATCATCGTCGCCAGCTTCTCCTCCCATGTGCACCGCGTGCAGCAGGTGGTGGATGCCGCCCACAAGTACGGCCGCAAGGTCGTGTTTGTCGGCCGTTCGATGGTGCGCAACATGTCCATCGCTGCCGATCTTGGATATCTGCACATTCCTGAAGGCACCGTTGTGGACCTCAAGAAGGCCAACGACATTCAGGACGACAAGCTCGTCTACATGTGCACCGGCTCCCAAGGTGAGCCGATGGCCGCCCTTGGCCGTATCGCCGACGGCAACCACCGTGACATCCATATCAATGAGTTCGACACGGTGATTCTCGCCAGCTCCTTGATTCCGGGTAACGAGCACGGCGTCTACAAGGTCATCAACAAGCTGGTGCAGCTCGGCGCCAAGGTCGTCAACCGCGACAATGCCGCCGTGCACGTGTCCGGTCACTGCAATGAGGGCGAGCTGCTGTACATGTACAACATCGTCAAGCCCAAGTGCGCCATGCCTATCCACGGCGAAAACCGCCATCTGGTGGCCAACGGACTGATTGCCGTCAAGACCGGTGTCGACCCGCAGAACGTGGTGCTGGCCGAGGACGGCGACGTGGTCGACCTGTATCACGGCAAGGCCGCAGTCGTCGGCTCCGTGCCGTGCGGCTACGTGTACGTCGATGGCGATTCGGTTGGCGAGCTGACCGATGACGAACTCGAGAAGCGCCGCATCCTTGGTACTGAAGGCTTCGTCTCCGCGTTCGTGGTGGTCGATACCGATAACCACGAGGTCGTTACCGGCCCGAAGATCTACCTGAATGCCGTGGCAGAGGACGAAAGCGAGTTCGACAAGGTGCGTCACCAGATTGCCGAACAGCTGAACGACGCGATGATGCAGGGCACTCGCGACACCTACAAGCTGCAGCAGATTATGCGTCGTACACTCGGCGGATGGGTTGCCCGTCAGCTTCACCGTAAGCCGATGATCGTGCCTGTCGTGGCCGACATCGCTCAAGACGTCGAAATCGTAGACAACAACTGATCAGGATTATCCAGGGACGACCGTAAGGAGTAATTGAAGTCATGCCCGGTTCCAATCTCACTCGTGTCGAGGCCGAAGCACGCAAGGCCATCGTTGAGGCACCGATTCACTATCATGTCGACCTTGACCTGACGGTTGGCCCGAAGAACTTCGGTTCCAAGGCGCTGATCTGCTTCAATGCGAAGCCTGGTTCATCGACATTCCTTGACCTGATTGCCGATGAGGTCACCGCCATCGAGCTCAATGGCAAGTCTCTGGACCCGGCTACGGCGTTCCAGGACAACCGCATTGAGCTTACGGATCTGAAGGAAAAGAACGAGGTCACCGTCGAGGCGCTGTGCCGCTACTCCAACACCGGCGAAGGCCTGCACCGTTCGGTCGACCCGTCCGATGGCAACATCTACCTGTACTCCCAGTTCGAGGTGCCGGATGCCCGCCGCGTCTACGCCGTGTTCGACCAACCTGACCTGAAGGCCACCTTCGATTTCAAGGTGCTCGCTCCCGCCAGCTGGATCGTCACCTCCAACATGCCGGTCGCCACCATCGAGGACGATCCGCGCGAAACCCTGGATGGCACACTTGGCGATAAGCCGAATGAAAGCACCCGCCTCTGGGACTTCCAGCCGACCCCGGTGATGAGCTCCTACCTGACCGCCATCTGCGCCGGCCCGTACGCCGAATGGCACACCGAATACCTTAACGAGGATGGCCGTACCGTGCCGATGGCCCAGTACTGCCGCCAGTCCCTGGCCGAGGCCTTCTCCAAGGACGTCGATTATCTGTTCGACATCACCAAGAAGGGCTTCGCGTTCTACGCCAAGACCTGGGGCGTGCCTTATCCGTACGCCAAGTTCGACCAGATCTACGTGCCTGAATACAACGCGGGCGCCATGGAGAACATCGGCATGGTCACCATCCGCGACTCCTACGTGTTCGAGTCCAAGGTGACCGATGCGCTGGCCGAGCGCCGCGTGGTCACCGTGCTGCACGAGCTGGCTCACATGTGGTTTGGCGACTACGTGACCATGAAGTGGTGGAATGACCTGTGGCTCAACGAGTCCTTCGCGGAGTTCACCTCCACGCTGGCCACCGCCGAGGCCACCGAATGGCACGATGCCTGGGCCACCTTCTGCTCCGGCGAGAAGAGCTGGGCGCTGCGTCAGGATCAGCTGCCCACCACGCACCCGATCGTCGCCCCGATCAACGACCTCAACGACACCTACGTCAACTTCGACGGCATCACCTATGCCAAGGGCGCGTCCGTCTTGAAACAGCTGGTGTTCTACGTGGGCCGTGAGCGCTTCTTCGAAGGCATCCACAACTACCTCATCCGCCATGCCTATTCCAACGCCACGCTGGCCGACCTGCTGGGCGAGCTGGAGAAGACCTCCGGCCGTGACCTGAAGGCCTGGAGCGCCAAGTGGCTCGAGGAATCCGGCATCAACACGATCGCCGCCGATATTAAGGCGAATGCCAACGGCACCATCGCCGAGCTCAAGCTCACCCAGAGCGCCCCGGCCGAGCACCCGGTGCTGCGCCCGCATCGTCTGGCCATCGGTTTCTACAACGAAGATGCCGAGACCGGCAAGATCGTGCGCACTGAACAGTTCGAGCTCGATGTGGACGGCGAGACCACCATCGTCGAAGCCGCGGCCGGCAAGCAGCGCCCGGCCTTCGTGCTGATTAACGACGATGACCTGACCTACACCAAGATTCGCTTCGATGCCGAGTCTCAGGCCTTCGCCGAAGCCAACCTGCAGCGTTTCGACGATGCTCTGGCCCGCGCCGTGACCTGGCTCGCCTTCTGGGATATGACCCGTGACGGCGAATTCCCGGCTGAACGCTTCGTGGACATGACCCTGCGTCTGCTGGCCACGGAAACCGAATCCACCACCTTCCGCTATGCACTGGCCTGCATGAGCACCACCGCCCACCACTATGTGGCCCCCGCACGTCGCGAGGAGGTGCTGCGCCACGTGGCCGCCGAGCTGTGGACGCTGACCAACGCCGCCGAAGCCGGTTCGGACACCCAGTTCCAGCTTGCCACCGCGTACCTGGGCTATGGCGAAGAGGGTGACGCGACATTCGCCGCCAATGCGCGTGGTCTGCTGGACGGTACCGTGACGCTGGACGGTCTGGATATCGACAACAACTTCACATGGACCATCGTCCAGTCGCTCACCTCCGTCAACGAGATGACCAACGAGGACGTGGACGCGCAGCTTGCCAAGAAGGACACCACTGAAAACCGTGAGTTCGCTTACGGCGCTCGCGCTTCGATGGCCACGGTTGAGGCCAAGGAATGGGCTTGGGATCAGGCGCTGCACAACGACGAACTGACCAACTCCCAGCTTGAGGCCGTGGCCCGTGGCTTCTCCGCCACTCCGCGAGCCGATTTGGTCGAGCCGTTTGCCGCCAAGTATTTCGAGACCGTTGACTGGGTCTGGGCCAACAAGACCTATCACATGGCCGAGGCGTTGCTCAACGGCCTGTATCCGGGCTACGCCGATCCCGCCACGCTGACCAAGCTTGGTGACGCCTGGCTTGAGGAACACATTGCCGCCGACAACGCCCTGAAGCGTCTGATCGTCGAAAACGTGGCCTCCTCCCACCGCACCCTCAAGGTCCGCGAATACAACGAGGCCCTCTGATTTCTGGCTCCCCTCTCTGAGGGGAGCCCCTTCCGCGAGGAACCTCGTCCACATTCCAACATAAAACCCGCAACCAATCCCCAACAGCGTATTCTCACTCAAGGCCGGCAACGTACCGGTCGACGAGCGGAAGGATACGGGGAATGATTGCGGGTTTTCCATTACCTCACTGCTGCTGATTCTGCTGGCTGGAGTCGGTGCGGGATTCGTGGGGTATGCGGTGGGCGCATCGTCGCTGGTCTCATATCCGGCGTTACTCGCCTTCGGTATTCCGCCTGTACTGGCAAACGCTTCTAACACCGTAGGTGTGGTGGGCACTGGCATCGGTGGCGTTATGGGTGCCCGCCGCGAGCTCAAAGGCCAGTCGCTCCGCGCGATTACTTACGTGACCATCGGTGCGTTCGGCGGTGTGGCCGGTGCGTTCTTGTTGCTCAAACTTGACCCAAGTGTCTTTGAATTCGCCGCACCGGTGCTGATTCTGCTGAGCCCGCTGATCATTGCTAGAAGCCCGTCTTTGTCGGTGATGAGCAGAGATGCGCTTCCGGTGTAGCTTCCGTATGCCTTATTGGGGGCTAGCTTGACGCCGTCCAGCATGGGCAGTTGTTCTTCGGAGCCTTGGTTTGTGGTCCATAGACGCCCCTTGGCGTCAGTGTGAACCAAGGGGATCTCGTAGATGCCTGGGTTCGAGGCATTGACTGAATTCGCGAACTGGTCAACGGATACTTTGGCCGAGTACCCGTATTCTGGTTGGCTCATCTCGTACATGCGTCCACGGAAGTCCACTACCGATGTTGTCGATATACTTCCGGCCATCGCGATCAATGTCGGCTCGGTGCCGGTTGGAGTGTCTTCAGCGGTTGCGAATGCGGGAGCACCCAGACTAAGGGCGCTGACCAGACAGGTCAGTAAAACAAGCCCCCGCAATTGTTTTCTTACGTTCATAACGCTCTTTACAAGAGAGAACAAGATTCAGGTAACCGTTGCAAAAGCAAGGGATGTGCTTGCCTTTGCAACGGTTCCAAGATCAGGCATATTTTCGTGGATTACCGTTGAAGCGCAGTTTGCTGCCGATTTGAATTCAGTCCTGGTATTCAACGGCTTGACCGCCGGCAATCCTGCAGCCTCGTTTATCTTCGCAAAAAATGAGATCTTTGATACTTGAATGCCGCTATTTCCTGTCGAGCTGCCGACTGACCCTCCTGACGAGGATTGCATACCATTTTGAAAGAAATCCATACCGGAAATGCATCCTCCGCCGGTCCCGTGAAATCATTCGTATATCGTTGGAGCCATGGACGGGGATCAAGCAGAGAAGCTTGGGAAACCATCCAGACAACTGAGCCAACAACAGCACAACGTAAGGACTCGAAGGAGAAATCATGGTCAGCAAGTGGGCGAAAGCATGCTCAATAATCAGTGCAACCGCACTATTTCTAGGGTTTTCCGCTTGTGGTTCAGCGAACACCAACAGAAGCGGAACCGCGGAAGGAATCACCGCCGAGGACGTCGAGAAAGCCCTGACCGATGACAGCAAGACGGTAGAGCTGACGTTCTGGGCACCCTCCTACAATGCGATGAAAGCATCCGTCGAAGCATTCCAAAAGAAATACCCGCATATCAAAATTGATTTCGTAAACCCCGGTTCGTCTTCCGACTTCAATACGAAACTACAGAACGCCATCACCGCCAAAAAGGGAGTGCCCGAAGTCGTCCAGTTCGGTTACGACAGTTACGGCCAGTTCGCCATGACCGGCGGATTGTTGAACTTCAAGAACGACAGTCTCGAAAAATACTTGGGAGACAAGTATCTGGACGCCGCATGGAAAGGTGTTCATCTGGCTGGCGGCTTGTATGCGATTCCACAGGATATCGCGCCCATGGTCATGTATGTTCGTCAGGACATCCTCGACCAGTATGGGTTGAAAACACCGACCACATGGGATGAATTCTATGAGATCGGCAAGCAGTTGCATGAGAAGAATCCCGACCTGTACATGAGCTATCTGGAACTTGGCCAAAGCAAATACTGGTCCAACTATTATCGGGAAGCCGGCGCCAAGATCTGGGGAGTGGGCTCCGACACCTCCCTATCCCTTGACTTCGACTCCGACAAAGCCAAGAGCGTAGACGAATTCCTCACCAAGTGCATTAAGGACGGTGTGCTAGAACCGGTCAACAGTGGTACGGACGAATTCAACCGCGATATGAACAACGGACGATACGCTTCCTGGATCGATGAAGAATGGCGAGGCAATCTTATCCGCTCCAGCTTCCCCTCCCAGTCAGGCAAATGGAAGGTATATCAGCTGCCCTCATGGGAGAAGGGTGCAAAAAGCGTCACCACTGGCGCAGGTTCCGTACTGAGCGTAACCGCCGCCACCGATCCGAGCAAACGCGCCGCCGCTATCGCATTCGCTGACTGGATCAACTCATCCGAGGAATCCATTCAAGCGTTCCAAGATTCCAACAACGGTTTCTTCTTCATGGCCGCCAAGAGCTTCCGCGACAATTATGGAGAAGGCGAAGAAGACCCGTACTTCGGTCAGAATGTCAGCAAACTGTATTTCGAAGCAGCGGACAACATCAACAGCGACTGGGAGTATCTGCCGTTCGGAGTCCAATTGGACACGATGTTCACTGATGTGATGGCACCTGGTCTGGAAGCCAAGGAAGACGTCGCCACGACTGCCAGCAAATACAGTGACGCGATCAAGAACTATGCGGAAAAGCAAGGATTCACGGTCACAGTGAAGTGACCTGCGGTAATCGTGGGCGGGCGTCCTTTCTCTTCTTCCTTCTTCCTCGGAGGGAGACGCCCGCCCTCCTCCAATTCCCTTAAAGGAGTTACCCATGGTTAGAAAACCAAAACAGCAATACATAGGATGGGTGTACTGCCTGCCGTACACGTTGGCGTTCCTGTTCGGCACCATCATCCCCATGCTCTACTCGGTGTATTTGAGCCTGTTCACCACCCGTATGGTAGGCGGCACACAGTTCGTCGGCTTTGAAAACTATCTGACGGCGTTCAAGGACGTTCAGTTGTGGAACGGTTTCACCAAAGTCAGCGTGTATTTCATAATCCAAGTGCCGTTCATGCTGATTTGTGCGACGATTCTCGCATTGATGTTGGATTCACAGCGTATCAAGCATGTGGCGTTGCCGCGGATTCTCCTGTTCCTCCCGTATGCGGTGCCCGGCGTGGTCGCCGCCCTCATGTGGGGTTACATTTACGGCGACAGATACGGGCTGATTGGTCAGTTCTTCCGCGCCATCGGATTACCAGCGCCGGACCTGTTCTCCGGGAAACTCATCCTGTTCGCCATCGCGAACATCACCACTTGGGTGTATGTGGGTTACAACATGCTCATCATCTACTCATCATTGAAGGTGCTTCCAGAAGAACTGTATGAGTCCGCGCGAATCGATGGGGCATCGGAATTCCGTATCGCCTGGTCCGTGAAGATCCCTCAAATCAAGGGAACCCTGATCATGACGCTCCTGTTCTCCCTGATCGGAGCATTCCAGTTGTTCAACGAGCCAAGCACGTTGAAGAACATGTCCTCCAGTGTCATCAACAGTTCGTTCACCCCGAACATGTACAGCTACAATCTCGCGTTCGCCGGCAATGACATCAACTACGCGGCCGCCGTATCCCTGATAGTCGGCGTAATCACGATGCTCATCGTCGCGGTTGTGCGTATCGGTGGAAATCGTTGGGAGGAGAAGTAAAGATGACCGCTTCGATTCAAACCGTAATCCGTAAACGTCAGGATAAACGCAATCTGAAACTAGCGTTGGAAGACCATCGAACCCGTGTAGCCAAAGCCCAGAAAATCCAGTTGACGACCATGCAGAAGATCATGAACGTGATCGTCCATGTACTCATGGCGCTCATGGTCCTCTACTGTCTCATCCCGCTTATCTGGCTGCTGTTCTCATCCACGAAAACGAATGAGGGATTGTTCAGCTCGTTCGGACTCTGGTTCGCATCCCAGAACGCGTTCCTTCAGAACCTGCATGACACGTTCACCTTCCAGGACGGCATCTACGTCAAATGGCTGTGGAACACGATTCTGTACGCGGTCGCAGCCGGACTGGGTTCCACGATCTTCGCCACGTTCGCTGGATATGCAGTCGCGACCATGAGATTCCCCGGACGGAAACTCCTGCTGACCGTCACCTTGGCGTTCATGTCGATTCCGAGCAGCATCATCACCGTCCCCCTGTACCTCATGTATTCGAACATCGGCTTGGTGGGCTCCATGTGGAGCGTCATCATCCCGCAACTGTCGAACGCATTCGGCTTATACCTGATGATCATTTTCGCCCAAACATCCATCCCCGTCAGCCTGCTGGAAGCGGCTAAGCTGGACGGAGCCAACTCCTGGCAGGTGTTCTGGAAGGTCGCGTTCCCGCTCCTGTCACCCGGTTTCGTGACCGTACTCCTGTTCGCTTTGGTCGGCGCTTGGAACAATTACTTCCTGCCGTTGATCATGCTGTCCGATGCGAACAAGTTCCCGTTGACGGTCGGCTTGAACGTGTGGCTGCGTTTGGGTCAGGACTCCATGTACTATGCGACGCCGAACAATCTGATTCTCATGGGGTCGCTCATCGCCATAATCCCCTTGATCATCGCATTCCTGTCCTTGCAGAAATACTGGCAGAACGGTCTGTCCGCCGGAGCCGTCAAACAATAAACCGAACTCTTTTAGAAAGCAGCAACCATCATGACCACCATCACTTTCCCCTCCGGCTTCCTTTGGGGAGCGGCCACTGCCGCACATCAGGTCGAAGGAAACAACATCGCCTCCGACCTGTGGGAGAAGGAGTATGCGCCGGAAACGACCATCAAGGAACCTTCGGGCGACGCATGCGACAGTTACAACCGGTTCGAGGAAGACATCCAACTGCTCGCCGACGCAGAATTGAACACATACCGGTTCTCTCTTGAATGGGCGCGCATCGAACCCGTACAAGGCGTAATCTCGACCGCGCAACTTTTACACTATCGCCGGATGATTGAAGCATGCCAGAACAGGGGAGTGGAACCGTTCGTCACCCTCCACCACTTCAGCAACCCCGCCTGGTTCACCCATAACGGAGGCTGGAAGGCCGGGGATGCGGTCGAACTGTTCCTCAAATACGTGGAAACCGTAAAACCAATCCTCAAAGACGTCAACTGGATCTGCACCATCAACGAACCCAACATGGTCGCGCAGGACAAAAACGTCAAACCCGGCCCTGATCCCCGTATCCCCTATCTTCCTCCCGTCGACCCGCAGGTCAGGGATACGCTCATCGAAGCACACCAGAAGACAAGAGCACTCCTGTCGGATCTTCAGGCAAAGACCGGATGGAGCCCCGCAACCATCACCTATGAAGCATTTCCCGGCGCCGACGCCGATGCCGCATCATTTGCCAAGAACCGTGTGGATGATTTCATCACCCCAGCAGCCGGAGACGATTACATCGGCGTGCAAGCATATCAAAGGTTCTTCATCGACGAGAACGGTCCAGTACCGACGCCAGACGGATTGGAGATGACGAAGAACGGTTGGGAATACTATCCCCAATCCTTGGGCAAAGCCGCAGCAAAAACTTGGGAGCTTGGCGAGCATACGCCGCTCGTCGTCACCGAAAACGGATTAGCCACCGACGACGACCGGCAGCGTATCCGTTACACGACCAGCGCATTGCAGGCATTACATGAGGTCATGGAAGGCGGGGCGGATGTACGGGGCTACATACATTGGAGTCTCCTCGATAACTACGAATGGGGCTCCTATGATCCCACGTTCGGACTCATCGCAGTGAACAGGACAACATTCGAACGACAGCCGAAACCTTCCCTCAACTGGTTGGGAAGCATCCAACGGGAAGGGCTAACCATCTAAAATAGAGTCCATTAACCACTGTGCCGTGGAAGAGAGACGCCGACCATGCTGAAGAAGATCGAACATCATCTCAACCTGCCCGCACTCACCTTCCTGGAAGCAGGGAAAGAAGACTGCGTCCCCTACAACATGTGGGGGCCGGGCGAACGTGCGGTGAACGTGATCCACTTCGTCAAAAGCGGGGCCGGCGTCTACAACATCAACAACGAGCAGCAGATCGTCTCCGAAAACCAGTGTTTTCTCGTACCGCGCGGCGTCACCACATTCTGGCAGGCCGACGGGATAAAACCATGGGATTACTGGTGGATCTGTTTCCTCGGGGAGGATGTTCCTGAATTATTGGAATCCTGCGGATTCGACGGCCAACATTACGTGCTCACCCTCGAAGATGCCACTCCGATCTGGGATAGCATCGATACGATGCTCACCCATGCCGACAGGGCCGCAGGAAGCGGCCTGATCATTCAAGCCGAAATGCTCCGCATCTTCGCATGCCTGCAACAGAACTCGCATCAGGCGTCCAAACAGGAGGAGCCGGCCGACAGTTACATCGTCCAAAGAGCCATCCAACTCGTGAACGACCATGTCAGCGACGGCATCACCGTCAAGGAACTCGCCGAACGCCTCTACATCAGCCGTACCAAACTCAACAAGATCTTCCGTGAAAACATGGGAGTCAGTCCACACGATTTCATCATCCACTCAAGAATGGCAAAAGCCGGCGAACTATTAAGCAAAACGAACATGAGCATCGCCGAAATAAGTAAAATCGCCGGCTACGACACCCCATTCTCATTCAGCCGAGCATGGAAACAACATTTCGGTGTCCCACCAGCCGTCAGCCGAGCACAGAAAAACGACTTGACCCAATGGGGTATCAAAAACATGGGTAAGAACAAGTGGGTCAGAACTCAAGGGCAGTAAGCATCATTAGGTTGCCACTGCCATCCATCGTGTAGATGGCTGTATGCGCTGAGAGCGACATGTTGACGGATACCATCAAAACCGAAGCGAACTCATTCCCATAAAGGCCAAGCAAACCGCTGCAGACGCCACCGCACAGCTCAAGCACATCGAGGCTACCGACGCCGCCAAACGGGCTCGCGCCAATTCCGCTGCCTCTGACGACCCGGCTGGGGTTGCTGGAGCTGATAGCACTGCCGTTTCTAGCGCCGACTCCGGTGCCGCCGCATCGGTCGCCGCGCCTCACCGCCCACCGGAACAACTTGTGCAGCCTATGAACCAAGACTCTTGGTGGGTGTGGCTGGGCGTGGTCGCCGTCGCCATCTATTCCGGTACTTCGGTGCAGGTGCTGGCACCTGCGCTCTCGCCGTGCTTGACGCCGCAAAAATCGGCCCATTCCATAAAATCAACGCGTTGAAAACCCTTATTGGCACCGGAGCGAACATCAGCGCTTTGGTGGTATTCATCATTCAAGGTGCGGTCGATTGGCCGGCCGCCATCATGTTATGCATCGGATGCTTTATCGGCGGCTACATCGCGCCGCCCATCACCCGCAAAATCCCCGCGAATATCATGCGCGCCGCCGCTGTTATCGCCGGCATCGTGCTCGCCATCGATCTAGGCCTCAAAGCCTATTGATTGATGTCATACACTGATGCGCTGCGAGAAATGGGATTGCTGACTGGAGCACAGGCATTGTCCACTATCGAGGAGGTGGCTGTCGGCGATGATGACAGATTCACGGCATTGCACACCATGCTGCTCAGCGGGGTGGCCCCTCGGTTAGCTCGATGTTTTGCTTCGCTGAGGGCCGTTCAGTGGGGTGTTTCCTCGGTTTGGTCGAGGTTTTGCTTCGCTGGTGACTGCTCAGTGGGGTGCATCCTCAATCGGCTCGAGGTTTTGCTTCGCTGAGGGGCTGTGAGCGGGGTGAATTTTCGACTGGTTCGTGGTTTTGCCTCGCTGAGGGTTGTTCAGTGGGGTGTTTCCTCGGTTGATCCGATGATTTGCTTCGCTGATGGACCCCCGGCGCAGATTCCGTGGCGGTTTTTCGTTGGGTTGGTGTTTGGGGTGGAGCGTAGCGACTACGATGGTGCGGGTAACGCGATACAAGGAGTGGAACTTCATTATGCCGAACATGTTTGGAACCGATGGCGTACGAGGACTGGCCAATAGGGATTTGACCGCACGACTGGCGCTGGATCTGGGCGACGCCGCCGTGCGTGTGCTCGGTGACGCCGGTACGCAGGACGACCAGCCCGAGGGCCGCCGCCGTGCGCTGGTGGGCCGTGATACCCGAGTTTCCGGAGATTTCCTCGCTTCTGCGCTGTCCGCAGGCATGTCTGCCGGCGGCTTCGACGTGATCGATGCCGGCATCATCCCCACTCCTGGCGTGGCCTACCTGACTAGCGTGCTCAACGTCGAAATGGGTGCCGTGATTTCCGCCTCCCACAACCCGATGCCCGACAACGGCATCAAGTTCTTCGCACGTGGCGGTTTCAAGCTGCCCGACCAGAAGGAAGACGACATCGAGGCCGTGCTCGGCCAGGACTGGGACCGCCCGACCGGTGCCGGCGTGGGCCGCGTGAGCCACGACCAGACCACCGCCACCAACCTGTACATCGACCATCTGGTTTCCACCATCGCGCCGCTGAACGATGACCAGACCCAGCCCAAGCCGCTGAAGGGTCTGAAGATCGTGGCCGACTGCGCCAACGGCGCCACTTCCGTGGTGGCCCCCGAAGCGCTGCGTCGCGCCGGTGCGGACGTCATCGTAATCAACGCCTCGCCGGACGGCTACAACATCAACAAGAACGCCGGCTCCACCCACCCCGAGCAGCTGCAGGCTATGGTCAAAGCCACCGATGCTGTGATGGGCGTAGCTTTCGACGGTGACGCCGATCGCTGCCTGGCAGTGGACGAAGACGGCAACATGGTCAACGGCGACCAGATCATGGGCATCCTCGCCCGCGCCAAGCAGCGTGAAGGTAAGCTCAACCACGACACCCTCGTGGTCACCGTGATGAGCAACCTCGGGCTGAAGCTCGCCCTGAAAGACATGGGCATCAAGACCGTGGAAACCGGCGTGGGTGATCGCTACGTGCTGGAAGAAATGCTCAAGGGCGATTACTCCCTCGGCGGCGAACAGTCCGGCCATGTGATCAACCGTGAGTTCGCCACCACCGGCGACGGCACCCTTACTGCCCTGACCCTGTGCAATGAGGTCGTCAAGTCCGGCAAGAGCCTCAAGGAACTTGCCGCAGACTTCCCGCAACTGCCGCAGACCCTCATCAATGTGCCGAACGTCGACAAGAAGGCCGCCGCCACCAATAAGCGCATCCAGGAAGCCGTGGCCCACGAGGAACAGCTGCTGGGCGACTCCGGCCGCGTGCTGCTGCGTCCCTCCGGCACCGAGCCGCTCGTGCGCGTGATGGCCGAGGCCGCCACCCAGGCCTACGCCGACGAAGTCTGCACCCGCCTCGCCAAGATCGTGGCCGAAGAACTGGCGCTATAACACACCACGGCTTTGCTCCCGCTGGCGGGAGCTGTCAGCCGCAGGCTGACTGAGGATGGTTGATGAGGCTGAACCGCATGGAACCACCCTCAGTCTCATTCCATTCGACAGCTCCCGCCAGCGGGAGCAGCAAAGGAAAACACATGTTTGGAAAAAACGCCAAAGTAGACTTGGAACTTAACCGCGATATCGAACGTCTGATTAAAACCGGCGGCAAAGAACAGATTCTGCCCATCGTGCAGGCTGGTGAACCAGTGCTGCGCCAGCAGACCGTGGCCTACAATGGCCAACTTTCCAAGCGCACGCTTGCCAAACTCATCGACACCATGCACACCACCATGCTCGAAGCGCCTGGAGTGGGCTTGGCCGCCACGCAGATCGGGCTCGGATTGGCGCTTGCCGTAGTCGAGGACCATGTGCGTGACGATGAGGACGATCCGCGTGAAATCGCCGAATTCCCTTTCCATGTGATCATCAACCCCAAGTACACGCCGGTGGGGGAGAAGACCACCAGCTTCTTCGAGGGATGCCTGAGCTTTGATGGCTATCAGGCCGTGCGTAAGCGCTGGCTTGACATCACCGCTGAATGGGACGATGAAGACGGCAAACATCACAGCGAACAGCTGCACGGCTGGCCGGCTCGTATCTTCCAGCACGAGACCGATCACCTGAGCGGCGAACTATACATCGACAAGGCCGAAATCCGTTCGCTGACCACCAGCGAAAATCTCGAAGACCTCTGGTGCGACGATCCGGTACCCACAGAGGCCGCCGAAGAACTTGGTTTTGCATTATGACCGATTCCGCCTGGCTTGAGACCGCCAAAGATGACATCGCTCAGTGGGCGATAGTCATGACCAAGGACGCGGATGATAATCCCATTGATTGGCGGTGGGTACGTTCGCTTGACCTGTTTGACGGACTCGGCCACGCGGCCGGTGACAATCCGACCCCTCAAGCCATCCATGATGCACTCAAAGCCGATTACGCCGTGCGCGATCGCTTGGAGCCGATCATCGCGCAATGCAGCACCGCATTCATGACTGACTTTGATCGAACCATCGCATCCTACCGTCTGCCACGCGCACTGGCTTATGTCAATCGGCGATTGAACGACACCATCAACACCTTGCTTGATGCGGGGGAGCGCCGGCACCTGTGGAAGGTAAGTCGTGAACGGCAGGGGAGAGGCATGGCAGCGGTGCTCAAGCCGTATTCCAGCGCCACAGCAGATCCCAATCAAGGCACACTTGATGCCGAGGCTGAAGGTGTGGATGGTTTTGCCGGCACTGTGGATATCGCCCTCGACGATATTCAAGACCGCTCCGCGGCGATTCTTAACGCCAGAGCCGAACGGCGCAGGGCCAAGCGTGAGCAAAGCCACGCGGGTAGGGTGGATATGGCTCGTGCCAACCTCTCCGGTGCAACGGCACCGGGTGGGAGCGTCACCTTGTTTAGCAATGACTCGTCAAGTTCTGGTGCCGCCGCGCATAAGCCCAAATCGGATTGGCGTGATGCCTACCTGCCGGGCCGCGACGTGGACATGGTGATGGGCATCGACATCGAAACCACCGGTACCGATCCGGCTCGCGACTACATCATCGATGTCGGCTTTGAATTTATGAACATGGTCAGTCCGCGCCCAGCCGATGCCGCGAACGGCTATGCGTATGAGCAGGGCTACTACGATGCCGGTGACGCCTATGGCCAGTCTCGCCTTGACTTCGGTGTTCCCCCGGCCAATGCGGCTCTCGGCAACGAACTCATTCACAAACTCACAGGTATCGATGTGCGAGACCGCAGCAGCAAGGCCGGTCATCGGCTTTTCGATGAATGGCCGGAAGCCCAGACCGGTCTGCTCGCGCGCCTGACCCAGCAGCCATATGTGGCGCACAATGCCACCTTTGAACACAGCTGGTTCATGCTAAATGTCGCCGGATACGCCGAAGCCTATCGCGCCGGTCGCATCACCATCATCGACACCCTGCCCATGAGCAGGCAATGGGATCCTGGCTCGGTGCCCAACGATGAACACCCCTATGGTGATAACACGCTTGATGCTTATGCCAAGCGTCAGGGAGCGCTTGATTCAGCCCATAACGAACGGCATCTTGGACTGGAAGACACGCATATCATGCTGGTGGCCATGAAACACCACCTCGCAACCCTCAAGGCGCAGGGGCAGGGCCCGTGGGGTCCGGGCGGCAGAAGCGGCGTGGGCGGCAAATCATGCGGTCGTAAGTGGTGAGTACACTACTGACCTCGTGAGTGAATATCAGGACAGCCGACAACAGCGCGAAAACCGCCGCCGCACCATTGTGCGCGTGGTGTGCATCGTTGTGGCTGTTGCCATGCTTGGCTCCCTGATTGTCCCTGCTATCTATGCAGGTCTTTGACGTTGCCTTCGTACATTTGCGCCCGCGGTTGAGCGCGTCTGATGCAGAAGGAGTGACGAGAAAAGTCTGCTGATCGGCTGCAGAAACACTCTTACGACATCACAACATCGCGGTGCCAGAACCATTACGGAATGTGCGAAGGCTGTCAACGAGGACGCGACATCCAAGAAAACTCGAAGTATCAACAGTTAAGGTAAGACACGATGGCAGAATTTGACTTTACCCAGGCGATTGGCGAAGCTCGCGCCAAGTACGATTCCATCGCCAAGGCGTTGGATGTGGACCGTCTCAAGGCGGATATCAAGGATCTTGAGGCGCAGGCGGCGGCTCCGGGATTGTGGGACAACCCTGACAACGCACAGAAAATCACCAGCAAGCTCTCCGCAGCGGAATCGCAGCTCAAGCGTCTGACTTCCGCATCCCAGCGCATCGACGATGTGGAGACGCTCGTCGAGCTCGGCCAGGAGGAACAGGATCAGGAATCCTTGGACGAGGCGCAGAACGAGATCGGCGAGATTCAGAAGGATCTCGACCAAATGGAGATACAGACCCTGCTTGACGGCGAATACGACGAACGTTCCGCCGTGGTGACCATCCGCTCCGGCGCGGGTGGCGTGGATGCCGCCGACTTCGCGCAGATGCTGCTGCGCATGTACCTGCGCTACTGCGAGCGCAACGGCTTCAAGGCCAAGGTCATGGACACCTCCTACGCCGAAGAGGCCGGCATCAAGTCCGCCACGTTCCAGGTGGACGCCCCTTATGCATATGGCCGACTGTCTGTGGAAGGCGGCACTCACCGTCTGGTGCGTATCTCCCCGTTCGACAATCAGGGCCGCCGCCAGACCAGCTTCGCCGCTGTGGAAGTGGTGCCTCTGGTTGAGGCCACCGATCACGTTGACATTCCGGACACGGATATCCGTGTGGACACCTACTGCTCCTCCGGCCCCGGCGGCCAGGGTGTGAACACCACGTACTCCGCCGTGCGCATCACCCACTTGCCCACCGGCATCGTGGTCACCATGCAGGACGAGCGCTCGCAGATTCAGAACCGCGCCTCCGCCATGGCCGTGCTCCAGTCCCGATTGCTGGTGCTGCGACACGAGGAAGAGGCCAAGAAGAAGAAGGAGCTCGCCGGAGACATCAAGGCCAGCTGGGGCGATCAGATGCGTTCCTACGTGCTGCATCCCTACCAGATGGTCAAGGATCTGCGTACCGGTTACGAGACCAGCCAGACCCAGGCCGTGTTCGATGGTGACATCAACAACTTCATCGAAGCCGGCATCCGCTGGCGTCATGAACAGCGTCGTGCTGCCGAGAACGAGGAGTAATCATGGCTTTGATTGCATTGGACGATGTGTCCAAGATTTACCCTAAGGGTACTCGGCCCGCGCTTGATGGCATCAACCTCAGCATAGAGCGTGGCGACTTCGTGTTCCTGGTGGGCGCATCCGGATCCGGTAAAACCACGCTGCTGAGCCTGCTGTTGCGCGAGGAGGAGGCCACCAGCGGTGAGATTCGTGTGGCCGGCAACGACTTGCGCCGTATCGCTAACCGTCAGGTGCCGCATTACCGCCGTACGCTGGGCTTCGTGTTCCAGGACTACAAGCTGCTCAACAACAAAACCGTGTGGGAGAACGTGGCGTTCGCGCTCGAGGTGATCGGTACCCGCCGTTCCACCATTAAGTCTTTGGTGCCCAAGGTGCTGGACACCGTGGGTCTTACCGGCAAAGAGAAGAACTATCCGCATGAGCTGTCCGGTGGCGAGCAGCAGCGCGTGGCCATCGCCCGTGCGTATGTGAACCACCCGCAGATCCTGTTGGCCGACGAGCCCACCGGCAACCTTGACCCGACCACATCGCTGGGCATTATGGAGGTGTTGGACGCCATCAACCGTACCGGCACCACCATCGTGATGGCCACACATAACGAAGAGATCGTCAACTCGATGCGCAAGCGCGTTGTCGAACTGCACGGTGGCAAGATCGTGCGTGATGAGGCCCACGGTTCCTACGATTCCGCCCTGTACTTCCCCGATGCCGAGGCCGAAGCCAAATTCGGCAGGGCCAACCACATCCCCGATGCCCAGACCAACGCCATCGCCGCGCCGGAGGAGGGCGAGCCGTCCGAAGGCATCGCACGTCTGGCCAATTCCGTGCATTCCGGGCGAACCGGCCGCTACGGTGAGACTTTTGCGCCGTTGGAAGACACGTTGACATGGGGCAAGGGCCTGACTTTGGACGAGCAGGCTGCATCCCTCGAAGCCACCCAGGCTTTCGATTCGTTGCATCCCGAGGAAAGTGTCAGCAGTACGACAGTCGAGGTTTCCGAAACGCTCGCTGTGCCGCAGACGCCCGCTGCCGGTGAGATACCTGAGCAGCAGTCCGTCGGCGACGGCGAAGGGACGAACCAGGCCGAGCCCTCGTCAGTGCAAGCAGACGAGGTGCCTATGCCGCCGGCTCCGCCAGCCCCACCTGCGCCGCCGAGCGCCGAATCCCAGAGTGCAACCAGCGAAGGCAAGGAGGAGTAGCCCATGCGTATGCGATTCATCCTGTCTGAAACAGGAACCAATCTGAGGCGTAACCTGTCCATGCTGCTCTCGCTCATGCTGGTCACGTTCATCTCATTCCTGTTCATCGGCGCTTCCGTGCTTACTCAGGCCCAGATCACCAAGGCCAAGGGCGATTGGTATGACAAGGTCGAAGTCGTGGTTTGGCTGTGCCCGGATGGTACGAGCCAGTCCGCCAACTGCGCATCCGGTAAGTCGCCGTCTGCGGCCGAAATCACGGCACTGCAGAAGACCATCCGCGACGAGCTCAACGATGTGGTGTCCAACATCAACTATGTGAGCAAGCAGGACTTCTACAACAACACCTTCACCAAGCAGTACCCGAATGGCGAATTCCAAGGTCGTACGCTGACTGCCGACGACATGCAGGACTCCCTGTGGCTGAAGCTCAAGGACCCCACCAAGTATCAGGTGGTCGCCGAAGTGCTCTCCAGTAAGGAGGGCGTGGAAGACGTTACCGATCAGCGGCAGATCTTCGATCCCGTATTCGCCATTCTGAATCGCGCCACTGCGGTCACGGCCGTTCTGGCAGGCGTAATGGTGTTGGTGGCCATCCTGCTGACCGGTACTACGATTCGCATGTCCGCAGCATCCAGACGCACCGAAACCGAAATCATGCGGTACGTGGGTGCCTCGAACTGGACGATTCGTCTGCCCTTCATCTTGGAAGGCGCCATCGCTTCCGGTATCGGTTCGATACTCTCCTGTGTGATGTTGTCGGTGATTGTGCATGTGTTCATCACCGGGTGGTTGGCTCAATCGGTGACTTGGATTCCGTACGTGAATCAGATGAACGTGCTGCTGATTTCCCCGTTCCTGGTCGTGGGGGCGGTGCTCCTTTCGGTGATTGCCTCCACCATTTCTCTGCGACGGTACCTTCGCGCGTAAGACGTGCCACACTCACTGCGGGTGGCGTTCTCAGATTCGCATGTTATGGTGTGGTCTATTGCGACGGAAAGGATTTATATGACTAAGGCGAAAACGATGAGGCCAGTGTTGGCCGCATGCGCGGCCAGCGCCATATGCGTGGCCGGGCTGCTGGCCAGCCCTGTTCGGCCGGCGCAGGCAAACACCTATTCGAATTTGGTCAATGCGCAGAGCCAGCATGCCGCATCCGTGCAGCGTGAAGCCCAGCTCAAGCAGCAGCTAGCCGGTGCGAGCACCGAACTGGCCGGCAAGATCATGGAATTGGATGATCTGACCAACAACAAGATCGTCGACGCGCAGGATAAAGTCACCCAGGCCAATGCCGACGCCGCCACGGCTCAGGAAGAAGCCGATGCCGCTGCCTCAAGACTGGAAGCCGCGCAGAAGGACAAGGAAGATCTCGAGGCGCAGATCGAGAAAACCGGTAAGGACTACGACGACGCCCATGCCGCTGTGGCCCAATTGGCCCGTGAAGAGCAGCATGGTTCCGATGCCTCGGAGATTATGAGCGTGGTCACTGGTGCCTCGAGTACCAAGGACTTCGTCAACTCGATGCAGTCGCGTGACGCACTGTCTCGTAACGAGGCTAATGCTGCCTCCTCGGCGGCCACCGAGCTTAATACCTCGATGAACCGCAGCGAGCGTCTGGACGCGATCGAGAAGCAGATCGCCACACTGAAGACCCAGGCCGACAACAAGGCCGCCGCGGCTCAGAGCGCCGCGGAAACCGCGCAAAATGAGCGTGATGCTCTGGAACAGCTGCGCCAGGAGGGCGAAGCCAGGCGCAATGAACTGACCGGTATGGTGTCCAGCCTGAAGTCCCAGTCGGCGAAGCAGGCCGCGCAGACCGTGCTGATCGCTTCTCAGGTGGACTCCTACAACCAGCAGTACATCAAGGAACAGGCAACCGCCAACGGCCAGGTCAGCAGCGGCCAGCAGAGCACTGGTGGTTCGGCCGCACCTGCTCCTTCCGCACCTGCTCCGTCCGCTCCCTCCGGTGGCAGCACGTCTGCCGGCGGAAGCACGGGGCAGGGCACCTCGAACGGTGATGTCGGCAACCGGTATGTGGCCGGCCAATGCACGTGGTATGCGTACAACCGGCGTAAGGCAATGGGCATCGGCACGCCATCGTTCCTGCACAATGGCGGCCAGTGGTACATTTACGCTCCCCAATACGGTTTGCGGGTGGATCACAGCCCGCAGGTTGGCGCGGCTCTCTCCTTCCCGCCGGGTGTGGCTGGCGCTGATGGCTACTACGGTCACGTGGCCGTGGTGGAAGCCGTGTACGGCAACTCGATTATGATTTCCGAAATGAACGTCAAGGGCGAGTTCATCGTCAGCCAGCGCGTTCTGTACAATCCCGGTCAGTACTGGTACGTTCACTGATCCGGCTGTACCGAATTACGTTATGCAAGGCTCCGTCTGGGGCCTTGTTCGTATGTGCAGACGGTTCATGATATTCTCATATGTTGCGTTGCACCCACGAAAGGAGGGAACCCATGCCCAAGGAGGCCGGCGAAAAGCTGATCGTGCAGAATAAGAAGGCCCGGCACGACTACGCCATCGAAGACAAGTATGAGGCCGGATTGGCGTTGACCGGCACTGAGGTCAAGTCATTGCGCGAAGGCCGCGCGTCTCTGGCCGAGGCGTTCGTTTCCATCGATCGCCGTGGAGAGATGTGGCTTGAGGGGGCGAATATCCCTGAATACCTGAACGGCACATGGAACAATCATGCGCCCAAGCGCAAGCGTAAGCTGTTGCTGCATCGCGTGCAGATCACGAAGCTCGCTCGCGGCATCGAGGCCAAGGGATACACGATTGTGCCGTTGAGCCTGTATTTCAAGGACGGTCGCGTCAAAGCGGAAATCGCCCTTGCCCGAGGCAAGAGGGAATTCGACAAGCGTCAGGCTCTACGTGAGGAGCAGGACAAGCGCGAGGCCCTGCGCGCCATGCGCTATGCCAACATGCGTCACTGATTTGTCCACGTTGCGGACTTTTTCGTCCATGATTAACGCTTTGGTAGCATGACGCTCCTAATCTCTGGAGCCATCTGGGAAACATACCCGCCCAGCTGACTATCCGGAGAGAGGAAATCCAATGTCTCTAAGCAAGGGTCTAAGCAAGGGAATACAATCCGCTGCGGCCGCAGCTCTGAGTGTCGCCATGCTGATCGCCGTGGCCGCCTGCGGCACGAGCGATAGCGCGGACGCTGCATCCAAAGCTGCTGATTCCAAAGATTCATCCAGCACGTCCAGCACGCAAGGCTTCGACACCAGCGGCATCAAGAAAGACGATGAGATCGCCGCGCTGCTGCCCGATTCCGTGGCCGGCGACGGCACGCTGACCGTCGGCACCGATACTTCCTATGCCCCGGCCGAGTTCCTGGCCGAGGACGGCAGGACCCCGGTCGGCTTTGATGTCGACCTGTCCAAGGCGCTGGCCGCAGTGTTCGGACTGAAGGAAAACACCGTCTCCTCCACGTTCGATTCGATTATCCCGTCCGTCGGCTCCAAGTACGACATCGGCATCTCCTCCTTCACCGTGACCAAGGAACGCATGGAAGCCGTGGACTTCGTGACCTACTTCAAGGCCGGTTCCACGTTTGTGGTGCAGAAGGGCAACCCGAAGAAGATCGATACCTCCAACCTGTGCGGCGTGAAGGTGGCTGTGCAGACCGGTACCACCCAGGAAGAGGAAGTCAACAAGGATAACGAGCAGTGCAAGGCGGACGGTAAGGATGCCATCGACATCCAGTCCTCCAAGCTGCAGACCGATGTGACCACCGCCGTGGCTTCCGGTAAGGCTGATATCTTCTACGCCGATACGCCGGTTGCCGGCTACGCCATCAAGCAGACCGGTGATACGCTCGAGGCCCTCGGCGAGGATGTTGGCGTGACCCCTGAGGCCGTGGCTGTCAAGAAGGGCGATTCCAAGACCGCCGAAGCCGTGCAGAAGGCCATCCAGAAGCTGATGGATGATGGCACGTATAAGAAGATCCTCGACACGTGGGGCGTCTCTTCCGGCGCCGTCGACAAGGCCGAGATCAATCCGTCCGTCGAATAGTTTCGGTTACTATGAGGACTCCCGTTGCTCTGCGGCGGGAGTCTATTTGTATATGTATGCACTGTGGTGTATAAATATACCTAACCGTTGATCGTTGCCGCATAAGCGGCGTAAGAGAGAAGAAGAAACGATTATGCAGTCCACCAAACTGAAGTCCATGATGGCCATGGCGCTGAGCTCGGCCATGCTGTTCGCCACCGCCGCTTGCGGCACCTCCGACAAGGCCGATGCCGGTACGGACTCCGCCAAGGGTTCCGATGCCGCCACCATCACCAGCTACGATGTCAGCTCCGTGAAGAAGGACGACGCCATCGCCGCCCTGCTGCCCGAATCCGTGACCAAGGACGGCAAGCTCACCATCGGCACCAATCCTTCCTACGCCCCGGCCGAATTCCTCGACGCTGACGGCAAGACCCAGATCGGCTATGACATGGACCTCGCCCGTGCGCTGGGCAACATCTTCGGTTTGGACACCGAAATCGTCTCCTCCAACTTCGACACCATCATCCCGGCCATCGGCACCAAATATGACCTCGGCATCGCCGCGTTCACCATCACCAAGGAACGTATGCAGTCCGTGGACTTCGTCTCCTACTTCACCGCCGGCATGGGCTACGCGGTGGCCAAAGGCAACCCCAAGAACGTGAACCCGGATGACCTGTGCGGCCTGAACGTCGCCGTCGAGACCGGCACCGTCGAGGAGGACGCCATCAACGAGACCGCCAAGCAGTGCAAGGCGGACGGCAAGAAGGACATTACCATCCAGTCCTCCAAGCAGCAGACCGACGCCACCACCGCCGTGGTGACCGGCAAGGCCGACGTGTTCTTCGCCGATTCCCCGGTGGTCGGCTACGCCATCGCCCAGACCGAGGGCCAGCTGGAACAGCTCGGCAAGGACTTCGACTCCGTGCCGAACGCCATCGCCATCAAGAAGGGCGATTCCCAGACCACCGATGCCGTGCAGAAGGCCATGCAGAAGCTCATGGACGACGGCACCTACGGCAAGATCCTCCAGCACTGGGGTGTGGAATCCGGCGCTCTGGACAAGGCCGAGATCAACCCGTCCGTCGACTGAGCGTACACAGCGGTCAATCAGCATCAAGCAATCCAGATGGGGCGTACTGTATGTAACACAGGCGCCCCATCCGTGCACTAAGGTTCAACGCTAGTTGCAACTATCGCAGCCCAGGCTGCCCAAAGACACCCAAGGAACCAAACTATGGCGAAGAAAAAAGTCGACGGCGAAGGATTGAACATCCCCAACCGCATCAAGGCGCTGCCGGTCAAGCGCCCCGGCCCGATTGTGGCCGCCGTGATTGTGGTGCTGTTCGCCGCGATGCTTATTCAGGGCATGATCACCAATCCGCGATTGGATTGGCCCACGGTCTGGAAGTACCTATTCAACGAGAACGTACTTGAAGGTATCCAGTACACGCTCACCCTGACCGTGATTTCCATGGTCGTGGCCATCATCCTGTCGGTGATTCTCGCCATTATGCGCAAGTCCATCAATCCGGTGCTGCGCGGCGTCAGCTGGTTCTTCATCTGGTTCTTCCGCGGTACGCCTGTGTACACGCAGCTCATCTTCTGGGGTCTGTTCGCCGTGCTGATTCCAAAAATCAGCCTTGGCATTCCCTTTACCTCAGTGGAATTCTGGAGCATCGACTCCAACGTGGTGGTCACCGCATTCAATGCGGCATGGATTGGCTTGGCCCTGAACGAGGCCGCCTACCTGTCCGAAATCGTGCGCGCTGGTCTTGAAGCCGTGGATCCCGGCCAGACTGAGGCCGCCAAGGCGCTGGGCATGAACCGCACGCTTATCATGCGTCGTATCGTGCTGCCGCAGGCCATGCGCATCATCATCCCGCCCACCGGCAACGAGACCATCGGCATGCTGAAGACCACCTCGCTGGTCACCGCCGTGCCGTTCACCCTCGAACTGCAGTTTGCCACCAATGCCATCGCCAACCGTATCTACAAGCCGATTCCACTGCTGATCGTGGCCTGCTTCTGGTATCTGCTGATTACCTCCATCCTTATGGTGTGCCAGTCCCGCCTCGAAGCGCACTTCGGCAAGGGCTTCGATGCCCGACCGGTGGGCACCAAGGGCAAGCAGGCGCCATTGCCGGGTAAGACCGACGGTGAGCCGAAGGATGACGTGGACAAGCTCAACCAGACCACATTTGTCGGATTGAATGCATAAGGCGGGAGCGCGATTATGACTACGAATGACATCACCAGTGTTGTCCCAGCCGTGCACAAGGCGGCTGACGGTTCCGTGATTCCCGCTGTCAAGGCGGTGCAGGTGCACAAGGCCTTCGGCCCACTGCATGTGCTCAAGGGCATCGATCTGACCGTTATGCCCGGTACCGTGACGGTGATTCTGGGACCCTCTGGTTCCGGCAAGTCCACATTCCTACGCCTGATCAACCAGCTGGAGACTATGACCGGCGGTTCGATCGAGGTGGACGGCGAACTCATCGGATACAAGCATGTGACCAAGAACGGTCAGGATGTGCTGCAGACTCTGGATGACAAGGAGATCGCCGCGCAGCGTTCCCGCTTGGGCATGGTGTTCCAGCGCTTCAACCTGTTCCCGCACATGACCGCCCTCGAAAACGTGATGGAAGCTCCAGTGCATGTGCAGCACAAGTCCAAGAGTGAAGCACGCGCACTGGCCGAAGCCGAGTTGCATCGCGTCGGTCTGGGCGATCGTATGGATTACTACCCGTCACAGCTTTCCGGTGGCCAGCAGCAGCGTGTGGCCATCGCCCGTGCTCTGGCCATGAAGCCGGAAATCATGCTGTTCGACGAGCCGACTTCCGCCCTTGACCCCGAGCTGGTGGGCGAAGTGCTCAATGTGATGCTTTCCTTGGCCAAGGAGGGTATGACGATGGTGTGCGTGACGCACGAGATCGGCTTTGCACGTGAGGTCGCCGATCAGATTGTGTTTATGGATGGTGGTGTGGTCGTGGAGAAAGGCGGCCCCGAAATCATCGACAATCCGACCGAACCGAGGTTCAAAGACTTCCTGCAGCACGTGCTGTAGTCCGCACTCTGGCTCCCCTCTGAAGAGGGGAACCGTTTTTTGCGCCCCCGCTGGCGGGGGCTGTCATGCAACGCATGACTAGGGGTGGTTCCTCTGATATGGCGGAACCCCCCAGTCGGCTCAGCCAACAGCCCCCGCCAGCGAGGGCACGGCTAGGGCCCCGCATGTTCCAATCCTGCAAAGGCGGCGGGTTGGATTCGCTTCAGGCAATGTTTGTCCGCTAGGCTGGTGAGCCATGTGTGGAATCGTTGGATATGCGGGAAATGTGGAAACGGCGTGCGGCAAGCCCTTGGAGGTCTGTCTGCAAGGCTTGGAACGTCTGGAATACCGAGGATATGATTCAGCCGGCGTGGCGCTGACCGCACCCGGCATGGATAAAGTGACCGTGCGCAAGAAGGCCGGTCGTCTGAAGAATCTGGTCGAAGACATCGAACGTAAGCCAATGCCGCTGGCCACCGTGGGTATCGGCCATACGCGTTGGGCCACCAACGGCGAGCCGAGCGATGTGAACGCACATCCGCATACCAGTATGGACGGCAAAGTCGCCATCATTCACAACGGCATCATCGAGAACGCCTCCCAGCTGCGCCTTGATCTGCAGGCCGAGGGCTACCGATTCGCCTCCGCCACGGATACCGAAGTGGCCGCCAAGCTGCTGGGCAAAATCGTGGACAAGATCATTGCGGAAGAGGGCAAGCCGAACCTGTTCAAGGCAGTGCGCCGCATGGCCCGCATGTTGGAAGGCGCATTCACCATTCTGGCCACCGACTGCCGTCAGCCGGATATCGTGGTCGGCGCCCGTCATGATTCTCCGCTGGTCGTGGGCCTTGGTGATGGCGAGAACTTCCTCGGCTCCGATGTGGCCGCATTCGTGGCATATACCAAGCGCGCCATGGAAGTCGATCAGGATCAGGCCGTGTGCGTATCCGCCGATAAGGTCATTGTTACCGACTTCGACGGCAATGTGATTGAGAATCCGAAGACCTACACCGTGGACTGGGACGCCTCGGCCGCCGAAAAGGGTGGCTGGGATTCCTTTATGGACAAGGAAATCCACGAGGATCCGGCCGCCGTGCAGCGCACGCTGCTGGGCCGTTTCGACCCAAACGGCGACATCACCCTCGATGAGGTACGCATCGACCAGCATGACTTTAAGGCCATTGACAAGATCATCGTCGTGGCCTGCGGCACCGCCAGCTATGCCGGTCAGGTGGCCAAGTACGCCATCGAACACTGGGTGCGCATTCCAGTGGAAATCGAACTCGCGCACGAATTCCGCTACCGTGACCCGATTCTGACCCCGCGTACGCTCGTGGTGGCCATCTCTCAGTCCGGTGAAACCATGGATACGCTGATGGCCCTACGCCACGCGCGCGAACAAGGCTCCAAAGTGCTGGCCATCTGCAACACGCAGGGTGCTTCCATTCCTCGCGAATCCGACGCCGTGCTCTACACGCACGCCGGCCCGGAAGTCGCCGTTGCCTCCACCAAGGCCTTCGTGGCGCAGATCACCGCCGCCTATTTGCTGGGCCTGTATCTGGCGCAGGTCAAGGGTGCGATGTTCCGCGACGAGATTCATCAGGTGCTTGACTCCCTGAAGGACATGCCGCGCAAGATCCAGTGGGTGCTCGACACGCAGCCCAAAACCATCCAGGCCGCCGCCGAGCGCATGGTGAATGCCAACTCCTTCCTGTTCCTTGGCCGCCATGTGGGATACCCGGTGGCGCTGGAAGGTGCGCTGAAGCTCAAGGAGATCGCCTACACCTTTACCGAGGGCTTTGCGGCCGGCGAATTGAAGCATGGCCCGATTGCACTGGTGGACGAGGGTGAGCCCGTGGTGTTCATCGTGCCGCCGGAGCGTGGCCGCAATGTGCTGCACGCCAAGGTGATTTCCGGCATCGAGGAGGTCAAGGCTCGTGGCGCGTACATCATTGCCGTGGCCGAGCAGGGCGACCCGGATGTGGAACGGTATGCTGATGTGGTGTTCTGGCGCCCGGCCTGCCCGACGCTGATGAGCCCGCTGGTGGATGTGGTGCCGCTGCAGCTGTTCGCCATGGATATGGCCAAGCTCAAGGGCTATGACGTGGATAAGCCCCGCAACCTCGCCAAGTCCGTCACCGTTGAGTAAGCCACACCGATACGTTATTGACGAGCCTCATATTCCGTTTGAGATGGACGTGCTGTATGAGGACGAGCGGATCATTGTGGTAGATAAGCCGCATTTTCTGGCTACCATGCCGCGCGGCATGTGGTATCGCGAAACCGCGCTGATCCGATTGCGCGAGCGTCTGGGGGAGCCGGATATCACACCGGCCCACCGTTTGGATCGCATGACTGCGGGCGTACTGGTCTTTGTGCGTGATCCGGCTTGCCGTGGAGCGTACCAGATGCTGTTCCAGAACAAGCAAGCCACCAAGGTCTATGAATGTCTGGCATCGTGCGCGCCGATTCGTCGACCGCGATTTGGCACGATTACACAGGCTGAGCCGCTGCGTCCGTTTCCGTTGCTGCGCCGCTCGCACATCACCAAGGAGCGTGGCACGTTGGCCGCCTTCGAGGAACCGGGCGCAGTCAATGCTGAAACCTTGATCGAGCGCGGCGAACTCATACTTCCTTCCGCTGGCGGGAGGTGGCGCGAAGCGCCGGAGGGTGGTCCCTGTCTGGAGAATCCCCCCATCTGCCGCTACACGCTTCATCCGCGCACCGGCAAAACCCATCAACTGCGCGTCCACATGAACTCACTGGGCCTACCCATCGTGGGTGACGATTTCTACCCGCGCATCCAGACGCGCCTTTACGACGATTTCAGCCAACCATTGCAATTGGTCGCACGTGTGCTGCGCTTCACCGACCCAATAACAGGGAAGCGACAAGAATTCGTTTCCCGTATACCATTAATCAGCTAATGTCGCGGACGGAACCGCGCTCGATGAGTTCGGTGGGGATTACGGTTTTGATGCCGGCCGGTACTTTCTCGCCTTCGCATTGACGGCGGACCATGGAGAACGCGGTGGCGCCGATGGCGTCATTGCGCATGCGCATGGTGGTGAGGTTGAGTCTTGGCACCACGTCGACCAGCGAATCGTCCACGCCCACAATGCTTACGTCTTCCGGCACGCGCTTGCCGGCTGATTCCAATCCGAGCATCGCACCGTAGGCCATCTGGTCGTTGGCCGCATAGATTGCGGTGCATTCCGGGTCGTGAGCCAGCGCCACGCCTGCCTGATAGCCGGAGTCGGCACACCAGTCGCCGATATACATGCTCGGTACGCGCGCGCCTATTTGTTCCAAGGCTTCGCGCCAGCCTTGCGCTCGGCTTTCGGCAGCACGTGAAGTGACTGGGCCGGCGATATGGTAGACGGTCTTATGGCCTTTGCTCATCAAATAGTCGACGATGGCTGTGGAACATCCGTATTGATCGGCGTCAACGGTGGGGCAGTGGTCGGCTGCCGCCTCGGAAATCAGCACAACCGGTAGTTCTCGCGGTGGTTTGTATCCCACGAAGTCGGAAATGCGTTCCTCAAGCACCACGATGACGCCATCTACGGGTTGACGTTGCATGCGGTCGATGGCGGAGGCCAGCGTACGTTCTGCGCCGTTGCTCATAGTCTGAATGGTGACGGAATAGCCGTCCTCGGCTGCATGGGTGACAATGGAATCGAGTATCCGGGCATTACCGAACCTGGTGGTGTCGAACATTACTACGCCGATATCCTGGAATCGCCCATGCTTCAATGCTCGGGCGGCGTAATTCGGACGATATCCGAGGCGTTCCATCGCGGCTTCAACGCGCTGGCGGGTTTCCGGCTTGACCGCATTGCTGTCATTCGCCACACGGGATACGGTTTGCGGCGAAACGCCGGCCGCCTTAGCCACATCTTGCATGGAAACCTGTGTTGGTCTCGCCATCTCGCCCCTCGCTTGTCTCTCAAACGACAGCGGTCATACCGCTGCGATGTCTACCATGTATCGCGTGAACGGTAACGATAACATCATTGTTTTCGTGACCATTGTAACAGCTAGCGCAGAAACATTGAATTCAACACGATTGGACAATGTTATGAATGGTGTTATGATGATAGCGCAAACAATTTTGGTCAACCTTCGAAGGAGAGGGGTTGGAAATGGCTTCAGCCGATGTCGCTGCCGTGCCCATGCGCACGGATAAAGCGCGTGAGAACAAGCATAAGGCCGATTGGCGTGGATGGAAGTTCATGTGGCCGTTCACGGTGGTGTTCGTGTTCGTGTTCATTATCCCGATTGCGTACGCCGTTTACATCAGCTTCTTCAAGAAGCAGATGATCG
>OFLO01000038.1_pt1 | contig 115058 bp, 117 predicted proteins | sample 1540831 | NCBI WGS metagenome assembly OFLO01 (sample SAMEA4413049, study PRJEB24355) | metagenome | biome: human; feature: gut; material: faeces | place: United Kingdom | collected 2010 | reverse complement strand
CCACGTGTTACTCACCCGTCCGCCGCTAACGTCAGAGGAGCAAGCTCCTCGTCTGTTCGCTCGACTTGCATGTATTAGGCACGCCGCCAGCGTTCATCCTGAGCCAGGATCAAACTCTCCATAAAAATTATGATGTTTGATTAGCTCATCAATACTAAATAGTTTGTAACGTTTCGTTACTGTTTATTGGAATTAACGTTGACATATTGTCATTCAGTTTTCAATGTTCATGTATAAAATGGAGCGGGTGATGGGAATCGAACCCACAACATCAGCTTGGAAGGCTGAGGTTTTGCCATTAAACTACACCCGCATGTAGATATAAATTTCAATTTGGTGCGGCCGAGAGGACTTGAACCTCCACGGGATTAACTCCCACTAGGCCCTCAACCTAGCGCGTCTGCCATTCCGCCACGACCGCTGGCAAAACGCATAATTAGAATTTAATTATCGAGAACATTAACTATTGTAAATGCTTTGTTACGTTTTGTCAATAATAATTTAACTTTATATTAATAAAATTAATTAGCACTTAATATTAGGACCTCTTATTAAGAAAACGATAACTATAATATATCACAACAATTACATTGTCAATGCTTTTACACCCTATAATTTAAATTTTGTTTGTAACATTATGCACAAGACGAATTATATAGCATCACATCTTAAATCGTTCTACAATATTATCTTAAACTTCAATTAAAAAATACAAATAAGTTCTTTTTATTTTTTTATTACCATAACGTAAGTCAAGGATAACTAAAAATAGTTTAATATGGAGAATAAAAATGTAAAAAAGTCACATCATCATATTCAAATCATCAGTTATTACTTTACAATTAATTAAGACACCTAATAATAAATTTGTTAGACAACAATTATCAAACGTATAATTTATGATTGTTATCATTTCAATTTTCAGTATTAAATCAAAAACTGTGAGATAATTTAAAGGTTTCTCAATGATTCAAAATAAAATTACATATCTGTTACATCTTATTTTAATAATTGTTCGCCTAACTCGGCTACTTTTTAAATATATCTTCAAGACATATCATAGAAAAACCTGAGACATTATAAATGGCTCAGGTTAAATTTATATAGGATTAGTACAAGTACTCTTTTGTCAATTTTAACAACCTATTTTCAAAACAAAATGGTGATTTAAATTCTATCACTTTCTTGTTTGAAGAAGTTTTAAAATACCTCCACATCGTCCACAGCGCATTTTTTCCAGATTCACACGCTTTATACGAATAAATTCTTGTTCACAATAGATGCATCTATATTTATAATTAGCTCTATCTTGATAAGATTCTGTCGGAGTACAAAATCTAGGTGCTCCTACTTTAGCGCTCAAAATTTTGAATGCTTTATCACGATGTTGATATCCTTCACCAGATAAATGAAGAAAATAATGACACAGTTCATGTTTTATGATATCAATGACAGCTTTTTCTCCAAACATTTCATACTGTTTTGGATTTATTTCTATATTATGACTACTTAATATATACCTACCACCAGTGGTACGTAAACGCTTATTATAATATACCTCGTGCTTAAAAGCTTTGCCAAAATATTTTATCGCTATACTTTCAGTCAGGCTTTGTAATGCTAAATTATTCATTTGGGTTAACCATTGTCAATGAAACTTTGCCTTTATTTTCATCTATATCTAAAATCCAAACTTCTACAATATCTCCTACACTTATCATATCCATTGGATTTTTAACGAATTTCTTAGATAATTTTGATATGTGTACTAGCCCGTCTTGTTTAACACCGATATCTACAAATGCTCCAAAGTCAACAACATTTCTTACTGTGCCATTCAATTTCATGCCTTTAGATAAATCTTCAATCGATAATACATCTGACTTCAAAATAGGTGTTTCAAATTCATCTCTTGGATCTCTATTAGGTGCAATCAATGATTGTATTATATCTTTTAATGTAGGTTCACCAATATTTAATTGAGACACAAGAGTTGAAATATTAACATTTGATAACGTGTTTTTGAGTTTAACGGAACCTATATCTTGTGCAGTTAAATCTAATTGATGAAGCATGCGATATGCAACATCGTAACTTTCAGGGTGTATTGCAGTATTATCTAAAGGTTCTTTACCATCAACAATTCTTAAAAAACCAATACTTTGCTCAAAGGTTTTTGCGCCTAAACGTTTAATCCTACTAATTTCTTTATGATGTTTTATAGGTCCGTTTTCTTCTCTATAATCAATAATATTTTGAGCAATAGTTGATGTGAGACCTGATACATATTGTAATAAGGATTTAGAAGCAGTATTCACATCCACACCAACTTGATTGACGGCAGTCTCCACTACAAACGTTAAAGCCCTACTTAAATCTTTTTGATTGACATCATGTTGGTACTGTCCTACTCCTATAGATTTAGGATCTATTTTAACAAGTTCACTTAAAGGATCCTGAACTCTTCTACCAATTGAAACTGCACTTCGTTCTTCTACTTGAAAATTTGGAAATTCTTGTCTAGCAATTTCTGATGCTGAATAAACTGATGCGCCAGCTTCATTGACTATGATAAATTGTGCTTGAAGTTGATATTTTTTTATTACTTGAGCTACAAATTGTTCAGTTTCTCTACTAGCAGTACCGTTACCAATCGCTAAAAGTTCAATATCATAGTCACTTATCATCTTGACTAGTTCTTTTTCTGCTGACTCAACTTTTGATATTGGTGGATGAGGATAAATAACACCTTTAGCAATAAAGGTACCAAATGGATTGACGACAGCAAGTTTGCACCCTGTTCTAAATGCTGGATCTACTCCAAGAATTTGTTTACCCTTCATTGGTGGTTGTAGTAATAAATTTCTAAGATTTTCACTAAATACATCTATTGCATGAGATTCTGCATTTTGTGTTAGATCTCCTCTAATTTCTCTTTCTATTGAAGGAAGAATTAATCGCTTGAGACTATCCTGAATAGCCTCTTTAATAAACGGAGTTGCCTCATTTTGAGTTTTTATCTCAACATTTTCTATTTCTCTTTGAATACGTGTCGTATCAAAATCAATTTTTATTGATAATACTTTTTCTTTTTCTCCTCGATTCATCGCCAAAACACGATGATTTGCAATACGTTTAATTGGTTCATTGTAATCATAGTACATAGAAAATGTTTGTTTCTCATCTTCGGCTTTTTTCTTTTTCGAGGAAACAATTAGTCCCTGATTATAAACATCTTTAAGTATTTTAGAGCGATATTGAGGATTATCCGAAATACGTTCAGCTATAATATCTTTAGCCCCTTCTATTGCATCTTCAATTGTAGTCACTTCATCATTTAAGAATAATCGGGCTTTATCTTCAATTTTTGAATCCAATTTTGATTGTGAAAACCAGTCTGCTAAATCTTCTAACCCTTTTCTTTTAGCTTCAGTTGCACGTGTTTTCTTTTTTTGTTTATATGGACGATACAAATCCTCAACTCTTTGTAGCTTCGTCTGTGTTAATATGTCTTGCTTTAATTCTGAAGTTAATAGACCTTGTTGATCAATATTATGTATTACCTCTTCTTTACGTTTTTGAAGATTTAACATATAGTTATATTCATCATTGATTTGTTTAATTTCTACTTCATCAAGTCCACCTGTAGCTTCTTTACGATATCTCGCTATAAATGGAACCGTATTGTTTTCTTTCAGCAATTTTAAAACTGCTTTAATTTGTTTTTCCGAAAATTGATATTTACTTACAATTGTTTCAATTAAACTGTTATCCATTTGTTTTTTCTACCACGCTTTTCTTTAAAATTACTTATTTATCTTAACATAATAATTAAATTTGATTTTCTAGCGCTTTATTTCAATCAGAGTGCCTAGTAAAAATAGAGGTATAATTCAAATTGATAAAATTCATTCGAATAGTATCAAACGTTTCATATAACTAATACTAATTTTATCAAACCTTACAAATACAAATATAAGAAAACCTGAAATGAACTATTTTTTAAATTCATCCCAGGCTATTATAACGGATTTAATTACCAACACTGTTAACAACTCGTTTATTGTCTTGCAGCTTCCTGTAATTTTTTTATTGCGGTACGTTGCAAACGTGAAACATGCATTTGACTAAGACCAATTCTTTCACCAGTCTCTTTTTGGCTAAGACCTTCAATAAAAGTACATTGTATGATTTGTCTTTCTCTCTCTGACAAAATAGGTAAAATACGCTCTAATATCATACGCTTTTCCATTAAATCATAATTATCATCTTGTTGTCCCATAATATCTAATAATGTAACTGTCGAACCATCTTTATCCGCTTCTATAGAGTGATCCACACTCAGGGCATTGTAACTCTGACCCATCTCCATCGCTTCCAAAACTTCTTCATCTGAAACTTCTAAGCGTTGTGCGATTTCACTAATAGATGGTGAATGTTCAAGTTCATTTGTTAATTCATCACTAACTTTTTTTATTCTTGGACCGATTTCTTTAATGCGTCTAGGTACATGAACACTCCATGTTTTATCTCGTAAATATCTTTTAATCTCACCAATAACTGTTGGTACTAAGAAGGCTTCAAACTTACGATCAAATGATAAGTCAAATCTATTAATAGCACCTATTAGACCAACCATACCCACTTGAACTAAATCTTCATGATGTGATTGTCCCTTAGAATATTTATAAGCTAAAGATTCAATTAGCTTACGATAATGTTTTACTAATTTATCTTGAGCTAGGCTATCTTCGTTTTCTTGATGTTGTTTAATCCATTGGTTAATTTGTTCAGGTGATACTTCACTAGCTGATTTCGACTCTTTCGCCATTATTTCGCACCTGCTCTTTTTTTATATACTTAATCATACTGATTGTTACACCAGATTCTTTATAAACAGTAACTTCATCCATTAAAGACTCAATTAAAAATAATCCCAGACCACCCTCACGTAGAAAATCAATATTTTCGTTATCATTATATGGACCTAAATGTGATTTTGTAGCTTCATAATCAAAACTTTCTCCTTGATCTGAAATAACGATTTTAATTCTATCATCAAATATTTCAAAACAAAGATTAATCATACCTATTTCAGAATTTTTTTTATATGCATGTTTAACCGCATTGGTCACCGCTTCACTCACTGCTATTTTAGAATCCTCTATATCATCGTAAGATGCGCCAGCTCTTGAAAATACCCCTGAAAGCGTCAAACGTATTAAACTTACGTATTCTGCAGAAGCTGGCAACCGCATTTCAATATAATCTTGTGTAGATTGCATGTTATTCTACCTCCGTTCCTTCATTAACATGCATTAAATCTTTTAATCCTGTAATATCAAACAATCTACCTATCCGCTCTGAGACACCTAAGATATAGAGATTTTTATCATTTTGATTTAATGCTTTTAATGTGCCTACGAATAAACCGAGGCCTGTTGAATCCATATAGCTCACATTAGCTAAGTTAACGTGAACATCATGTGTTCCTTCTTGTCTCATTGGTACTAGTACCTCTTCTAATTCAGGTACAGTATATACGTCCAATTCTCCACCAACTTTAACCTCATAAAAATCATCATGAGTTATTGTTTCAATATTTAGATTCATTTAATACACTCCTAGTCTTTATCAGATGTTTTTATCCTACATATGTACTCAAAATTACCTATACCCTACATGAATTAAATTTAATCTACATTTTATAATTTAGTTTACTCTTTTTATAATTAAAATAGTCATATCATCTTTTCTCGCAGGATTTTGTAATTTTAAAATAGCTTCGTAAATAATTTGCACAATATCCTGTGGATGCATATGCTTATATTTTTGAATTAAGTCTAACAACTTATCTTTATCAATAAAATTCCCCTCTACATCACGTGCCTCTGTGACACCATCAGTAAAAATAATGATTAAATCATCAAGGTAAATAGGAATCTCTTGTTGGCTGTAACGTGTTTTGGGGCTCACACCTAGAACTCTTCCTCGCACACCAATTTCCTCAAACGCTTCAGTTTCTGCGCGATATATATAGCCAGGTTCATGCCCAGCTGAGCTACAGTAAAGAAGGTGATTCATCTCTTCATACAGCCCATAAAACATTGTGACAAACATATTTTGGTTAACGTTCTTTTCAACAACACGGTTCAAACGCTTCAAACCATCACTAGGAAGTTGTGAATGTCCATAAGCATCCATGCCAAATTTTATCATACTCATAGCTAGAGCTGCTGGAATGCCTGAACCTATAACATCTGCCACAGCAAAACTCATTGTGCCATCTTTATGATCAATAAGATTAAAATAATCACCACTTACTTTTTGTGCAGCAACAGATATCACTCCTATTTGAATGCTATCAAATTGTGGAATATCAGCTTTCAGCATAGTCTGTTGAAGTCTTGAGGCTAAATCCATTTCTTTATCGTGGACTTGAAGCTTATTAACAAGTCTTTGGTAATCTCGGTAACTATATCCAAATCCTTTAACGACTTCTTGTAACACATCGAGCGTTTCTAAAATATCTTCTTCTGCTAAATCTAATGTATTAATATAATTTTTATGTATCTCAACTATATCTTCAGGTAAAACATCTTTCTTTATAACTTCATTTGTGAATGCTTCACATTTCTTAATTAATAATGTTTTATTGTTAGTTATTAAACTTTCTTTAACAAGGGCTTTATAACTTTTTGTGAATTCTTCCACTAAATGTGCCTCCTTACTTCCACTTCAATATCCCATCAGTTTTATAACAATATGAAACCTTTATTTACTTTCTGCGAATAGCATAATTTTTTGGTGTTAAAACTTTGTTGATAGCTAAAAAAGACTTTAGGAATGGATAACCTAAAGCCTTAAAAACTCAAGACATCCTTTTATAATAAATACATTTTCATAATAACTATAGTGATACGTCTTAAATCAAAGATAAATAGACATACCGACACCTATACGAGTGTTTAAATATCCTAATATTACTTAAACACTTAATTATTATAAAGTTATTGCCTTTTATTTCAATATTTTTTTATGTTTACTACATATATTTATTTAAGATTTATGATGATCAAAGTTATTTAATCCCAAACTAATATCTAAGGCATTATCAACCTCTATCATTTTACTATCTGATAAAAATGTTAATTTTTCTTTTAAACGCTTTTTATCTAGTGTTCTAATTTGTTCAAGAAGAATAACTGAATCTTTATCTAATTTATACTTTTTCTTTTCAATTTCTACGTGGGTTGGTATTTTCGCTTTATTAATCCTACCAGTAATCGCAGCTACAATTACAGTTGGACTATATTTATTACCAGTATCATTTTGAATGATAACTACAGGTCTTACTCCCCCTTGTTCAGACCCTTGAACTGGTGATAAATCCGCTAAATAAACATCTCCTCTTCTAATCATTCATTCTTGGAATTAGATATTAAATGTGATTCGTTGCAATCACAAGCTTCACACTCTATCGGGAAAGCTTCTGTTGCTAGGGAGAGGTTTAAATCGGCCATTTGTGCATAACCTTCTTTTAAAGATTGTTCAAGACTGTGGTTTCTATTTTGATTAAAAGATAACATGAAAAGAACCTCCATCTGATTCCAAAAGTTGTTATATTAGCATCAATTTAGTTTTATAATAACAAATTTCCTAATCAGTGACTATACTATTTTAACAATTCGTTTGTAACCTCTTCATTATTATCATAATAATATATTCTTGGAAGACGTCTTGATAAATTACATAATACTTCGTAGTTAATTGTACCTTGTTTATTCGCTACTGCTTCAGCTGATTGTGGTGAATCAACATGATTATCCATAAGTATTACTTTTTCACCCGTTTTTACATGAGAAGGAACCTTAACTATCATTTGGTCCATACAAATACGTCCAATGACTTCACATTGATTCCCGTTAACATTGACGAACGCACCTTGCATCGATCTTAAATATCCGTCGGCATACCCAATAGGTAAAATTGCAATTGTCATTTCTTCAGCAGCAGTATATGTACGTCCATAACTAACAGTTTCACCAGCTTTTAGCGTTTTGACTTGAACCGTTTCTGATACTAACTGCGCACTCGGTCTTAAATGAACTTTTACATTATCTTTAACATATTCTGAAGGATAGTATCCATAAAGAGAGATTCCTAATCTTATTGCATTACAAAATTGACCATCCATGAGTAGTGATCCAGCAGAATTTTGACAATGAATATAGATTGGTTTCTCAACTTGATTAACCATCTCTTTGAACAAAGTATATTGTTCGTTCATAGAACTTCCAGGTTCATCTGCACTCGCAAAATGTGTGTAAACGCCTTCAAAAACTAAATGATTTCTTTTATTAATTAGGTCAACCACTTCTTTATATTCATCTATATCTTTCATTCCAATTCGGCCCATACCAGTATCTAATTTTACATGTAGCCATAAATTTTTTTGGTTATCATCAGGAATTTGCTTGATAGTTTCCTTCAACCATGCTTTAGAAGGTACTGTTAAAGCAACACGATGCTGTATAGCCTTCTCAATGTCTTCTGTTGGAACAACACCTAAAACTAATAATTTAGCATCAACTCCATGCATTCTTAATTCTATTGCTTCATCAAGTGTAGCCACTGCAAAAAATGTTGCACCATGACGCATTAAATGTTGTGCTATTTTCACACTTCCTAATCCATATCCATTAGCTTTAATAACTGAAATGACAGTTTTATTAGCGTGTAATTGATTGAAATTTTGATAATTTGCTAAAATTGCATCTAAATTCACATTTAAATATGTTGCTCTATAAAACTTCTCTGACATATACATGTCCTCCTTGAAACTACTTACTTTATCTTATTTCTGATGATTAAAAATTCTATCTAATTTTCATTCGTTTTTTTCAAGAATAACTTGACTCATAGCATAATTCTCAGTATGTGTAATACTCACATGTGTATCAAAACCAGGATAATCAATACATGGTTTACCTAGTGCATCGTTGTAACAGTTAATATCCTGAAACGATACTGATTTCCCCAACCCAGTACCTAAGGCCTTACTAAATGCCTCTTTCACAGTAAAGCGACCAGCTAAAAATTCTAATCTACGTTGCTCATGTGTATATTGATTTAATTTGTCCCTTTCCTCTATAGTAAGTATTCTTTCAATAAATTTTGTTTGATTCTGAAGATTTTTAATTCGTTCAATTTCTATTAGATCTATACCTATTCCATAAATCACTTGTATCGCCTCTTTAGTATATCATCAATAATCTTTTATCAAGTCTTTAATATATCATCGTTTAATTTTTCTGATGAAGCTACATTTGTCGTTATTGATTTTTGTTGTTTAATTTGTTTTTTTAATCTTTGTGCTTCTCGAATATCTATCAATGCTATTTCAGAATTCCCCCCAGCAGTTGATAAAGACAGCGAAGCGAGTTGGAACTTTCTCATGATAAATCCCTCAACAATATCTATATTTTGTATTCTAAAGTATGGGATGACGTGCACATCTATAAAAATGATACCTTCTCTAATATGTATTTCTTTATCATCTAAAAAATATCTAAGATGTTTAAACTTAAACCAAGGCACTAGAATCATGAATAAAATACAAACTATTGTAGTTAAAATTATTGCTCCAATTATTAAATTTTTAGTATTAATAAAATGGAATTTTAATTCATTAAGCAATATTAAAATAGACAATGCTATCACTAGTAAAAGTGTCCAAAAAGCACCACTAATTCTCATTACTTTAATACCATTTTGGTGCATATATTTATAAGACTTCATGAGTATCACCTTTCATGTACCAATTTTTGAGTTTAAGAACATTATCTACTTCACTAAACTTCAAGCCAATATTTTGCCTACTACTACCTTTAGCAATAACAAATTGAAAATTTGCGAGTTGGCTTCTTTCAAGAAAGGGATGTTGACTAATAGCCATTCCTAAGACTTTTTCTTTTTTAACATAAAACCTCTTAATATTTAATATAGACGCTTTTTGTACAACTAGCTCTGATTCGCTAAAAGAAAAACCACTAAAACGTGTATAAAGTATAGCGTAAACAAAAAATAATGATATTGGTAATAAAGCTATAATTAAAGACCATAAAGACCACATATACCATCCAATAATGCCCATACCAATAAGACATAAGGAAGGAATTAAAAAGTGACGATGAAATCCTTTTAAAGGCATGCCAATTTTAGCATGATTAAATGTCATCTCAGGAACTAAAGGCCTAATCACTTTATATGCCTCTTTTCTTGGAATAAACGGTAAAATCATAATTCTTCCGTCATTATCAGTAGGTTCCCCTTCAGTGGCATCTATATCGCTTGTAATATAGAAATGTATAGATGTATAACCAAATAATTTTCGTATAAAAGATTGATGTTCAAGTACACCTTGCAGTCGGTCAGTTGGTACAGTGATATTTTTCTTCGTAAATAATCCATATTGAATTTTAAGTTGATGATTTTCTTGAATAACTCGATATCCATAAAACTTAATTAAGTACATGACAGTTCCGATTATATAACTTAATAATAACACTAGTATGACAATAAAAATGACAATGAAATATATCGTTTTAAATACTGAAGATATTTCTTCACCAAATTTATCCCATGGAATAACACTTGAGAGACTGCCAATAATAGGGGATAGCGTTACAAAAGCAAGCGCTATAGCTCCACTTGTCATAGACATAAATAATAGTTGCTTAAAAGGCATTTTAAATATGGCATATTGGGGCTTGGCATGTTGCTGATATGTCTGAGTATGGTTCTCTTCATTTAACTCTTTAGCTTCTTGATTTACCTGGTTATTCATGCGTTCTTGAATAGATTGCAATTCTTGTTCAATAACTTCACTTTGCTTTTTTGAAATTGTCCCTAACTCTATGCCATCACTAGGTGTTTTAATGATGAGTTCAACACCGCCAACAATCTGATTAATCAAACCTTGAGACGTATCTGCAGATTGTATGCGACTAATATTAAGTTCTTTTCGTTCCTTATTAAAAACACCAGTAGTTAATATAAAATGATCCTCTTCAATCCAATATCGTGTATTATAAACCTTAATAATATTATGAATGAAGCCGATAGAAAATATCAAAGTCATTATACCTGGAATAATATAAGACGAAAAATCATCATATTTAAAATCTTTTATATTAAATAAAAAGATGATAATTACAATGAAATTTGATTTAATCACACTAATCAAGCCATCAATATAAGAAATTGGATGTAGCTTTTGCGGACTATACATCGTCATTGGCACCTCTCAATCTCAATAGTATTTGTTGTTGAATATTTTGTGCTTCTTTCTCAGATATTATTGGAAATGAGATTGTATGACCTGCAGTAAATAAAGTTACAGAATTAAGATTTAATTTTTTTGATAACGGATTAGTTCCAATATCAATAAATTGTATTCTCTCTATTTTGCTTAATTCTTCTTTCTTAAAAATAAATAATCTTTTTAAAATGACAAAGTCTTCGTGAATTTTATAATAACGATATCTATATTTAATTAGTGGAGATATACAAGTGTTTAAAATCGATAACAAACCTAGCCCAAGAAAGATGTATGATGTAAAAGGCCACCAATGATTTAAAAAACTAAAATACAAAAGTAAACTGAATATTATAAGCAAAATAAATAAACCTATACAACTAGTGATGTAATAGTACTTTAGCGCTTGGATTGGACTTCTATGAAACGTACTATCATTTTTCATAAATGTACTCCTTTTCAAGATTTACCCACATTATAGCATAGTGATAATAAAGTCTAAAAAATAACAGCGACCAATATTTTCAATGTATTATTTATTAAAAAATAATTTATTTCTATACAAAAATGAAAAAATTCATATCGACACGTCACACCTAATATATAATAAGATTTATGCTCAATACATATGTACTTTTTAATCCGTATAAATAAAAATGCCTGAGACAAAAAATATTATCTCAGGCTAGTTAATTAATTTATTTTTGGTGATCTGCAAATGTGCGACCTTTTAGTGATTGATTACCACTTTTTTGTTGCTTATCTCTACGGTCAAATTTCTTTGAATTTTTCTTTTTACTTGATTGACCTTTAGAACCTTTTGATCGTCTATTTTTATTATCAAACTTACCATTACCACGTTTATGATTACTTCTTCTAAAACCGCCTTTACTACTGCGATTTTTACGTGCTAACGGTTTTTCAAATGTTAATTGTACTTCCACTTCATCGTTAGCTTCTACAAGTTCTTGAAGTAAAGAGGCTACTAATTCTGTACTATCATATTCTTTAAGTAATTCACTTGATATTCTTTGTAAACGCGGCTCGTTCTCTCTTGACATCCAGTTTTGAACTCTTTCTTTAATATCATCTTCACGCGCTTTAAGCACCTCTTTACGATGTGGAGGTCTTAATGCTTTCATTCGACGATTATTGACATCTTCAATTTGTCGAATATAATCCATCTCAATTGGATTTACAAAAGTAACTGCAATACCTTCTTTTCCTGCTCGACCGGTACGTCCAATACGGTGAGTATAACTTTCTGTATCTTGAGGGATATCAAAATTATAAACATGACTCACACCAGAAATATCAAGACCACGTGCAGCAACATCTGTAGCAACTAAAATATCTATTTGATCGTTCTTAAATTTCTTCAATACTTCTAGACGTTTCGCTTGGGTAATATCGCCATGTAAACCTTCTGCTTTGTATCCTTTAGATAATAGCGCGCTTGTTAATTCGTCTACGCGGCGTTTAGTACGACCAAAGACAATCGCCAATTCAGGCTGATGAACATCTAAAAAGTTTGTAAATGTATCAAATTTCTCTAATTCTTTAACGATTGTATAATATTCATCAATTTGAGGATCTGACATTTCATTATTCATTGTCTTAATTATTTTAGGAGCTTTCATAAACTGCTGTACCAATTCTTGGATTGCTTTTGGCATCGTAGCTGAAAATAACATAGTTTGACGTTGCTCAGCTGGAATTTTATCCATAATAAATCTCATATCATCGATGAATCCCATATTCATCATTTCATCTGCTTCATCTAAAATAAGCGTGTGAATTCCCTGAGTTTTAAGTGTACGACGATTAAGATGATCAATAACTCTTCCTGGCGTACCTACTACAATTTGAGGGCCTCTTTTTAATGCTTTAATCTGTCTTTCAATAGGCATACCGCCAAAGACTGTAACAACTTGTACTTTTTGACCTTTACTGAACTCTCTTAATTGCTCAGCTACTTGCATAGCAAGCTCTCTCGTTGGCGCAAGAATTAATGATTGAACACCCTGTTGGCCTACAACTTTCTCAATTAAAGGTATACCAAACGCCCCTGTTTTCCCAGTACCAGTTTGGGCTTGTCCAAGGATGTCATCTCCTTCTAACGCGTAAGGGATGCTATCTTTTTGGATAGGTGTCGGTTCTTTAAACCCCATTGCTTCCAATGTTTGAACCGTTTTATCCGAAATCCCTAGTTCTTTAAAATTTTGCAAAATAATTCTCCTTTTACGTGTATATTTCTTAATATGCTTTTTTACATATATGGTCACTTATGTTTTATCAACTTCTATATAGTACCACCTTAAAAATATTATAGCAATAAAGCAATTTCACACATTTACTGTTTTCAATGTAATTCATCAAACAATTTAACTTTCAAAAAGGTCGTGCAATATGTAATGTAAGCGTTTTGCATGATTTACTAAAAAAATAAAAGCATGCGTTGAAAGTAACATCCAAATTAATTTACAGATGCTCATTCATTGCATGCTTTAAAATTAGATTTTATATTACAACAATGCGTCAACAACTTCCTCAAGCTTCATACCCCGTGAACCTTTAACTAAGACTTTGTCCTCTGGTTTAACTTGAGATATTAACGTCTGAATTAACTGTTCTTTTTGATCAAAGTGTTTTGCTTCTTTAACAAAAATTTTACCACTATCATGGATATAACTGGCTTCTTTACCAAATGTATATAAAACATCTATATTTTTATCTTTCAAATATTCACCAACTTGTTTGTGCATCACTTGACTATTAGGTCCTAATTCAAGTACATCTGCTAATATTAAAATTTTTCGACCTTTCATGACACTTAATGTATCAATGGCAGCTTTCATACTTGTTGGACTTGCATTATATGCGTCATTAATTACTGTTACATTATTTGATGATTCATGTCTTTCCATTCTCATAGCAGTTAATTGCACATTGTGAATATTATTTTGAATTATTGTTTCATTTAAGCCTAATTCATGTCCAATAGCAATTGCAATAGCAGCGTTTTTCATATTATGCGTGCCCAAAACTGGTAAATGATAATGTTCTTTTTGGTTGATAGTAAAATGAATACCTTCGTTTTTCACATCGTTCATATGACAAGTATATGTATTGTCTGAATTTAATCCAATGCTGATTAATTTCGCATCTTTAACTTGAGTAACATGAGGTTTTAATAAAGGTTCATCTCCGTCATAAATAAATATACCATTTGTTTTGAGACCAGTTGTTATTTCAAATTTAGCTTTTGCAATGCCTTCTCGCGATCCTAAATCTTGCATATGTGACTCACCAATGTTTGTGATGATCGCTATATCAGGTTGTGCGATGTTAGATAACAACTCTATTTGATGAAAACCTGACATTCCCATTTCTAGAATAGAAATTTCAGTGTCTTCATCAAGTTCTAGTAAAGTCAACGGCATTCCAATTTCATTATTATAATTTCCTTGTGTTTTCTTAACTTTAAATTCAGTTGATAATACACTTTCAATCATGTCTTTTGTGGTTGTTTTTCCATTAGAACCAGTGACCGCTATCACCTTAGGATTTACATGATTTAGATATGCTTTTGCCAATTGCTGTAAGGCTATTAAAGTATCTTCTACCCAAATAATAGGACCTTGGATCTCTTCAGAATACCTATTCTCTTTTTCACTAAAAACAGCTCCAGCACCATCGTTCAACGCTTGTGTAATAAAACGATGGCCATCAACATTCTCGCCTTTAAACGGTATAAATAACGACCCTTCGTTGATTTCCCGTGAATCAATTGAAACCCCATTTATTGTTTCTTTTAAATATTTTTCATCAATTTCACAATCTATCCAGTTTTTAATTTGCTCTAATGTGACGTTTATCATAACTAAAACCTCTAATAATCAATTTTATATTTATTTTTCTTTTTATCTTCATAACGTTCTTTAGCCAAATCAATCAATTTAGCAATTAAATCAGGGTAAGATAAGCCCATATTTTTCCATAAGTTTGGATACATACTATATGCAGTAAATCCTGGCATGGCATTTGTTTCATTGATATAAATTTGATTATCATCAGTAACAAAGAAATCTGCACGAACTAATCCCGAACAATCAGTAGCTTTAAAGGCCTCTAATGCCATGTTTCTTAATGTCATTTGAACATCTTGATCTAAATCTGCTGGAATATCTAATTTAATCTTACCGTCTTTATACTTTGATTTATAATCATAAAATGCTACATCCTTAACTACCTCACCAGGCCATGTTGTTTCGGGATAATCGTTACCTAAGACAGCTACTTCAATCTCTCTAGCATTAATTCCTTGTTCAATGACAAGTTTACGATCAAATTGGAATGCTTCAGCTATCCCAGATTTTAATTCTTCTTCATTGTTACATTTACTTATACCAACACTTGAACCGAGATTAGCAGGTTTTACAAATACCGGATATGTTAACTTATCATTAACTAATTTAATGATATTATTTTCATATTTTTCATACTCACTTCTTAAAAAGCTAATATAAGGTAATTGAGGTAAACCTCTATGCTCAAATAATTGTTTCATCACGAGTTTGTCCATTGAGCTTGAAGCAGCTAACACACCATTACCTACATATGGTATATCCAGTACTTCAAAAAGACCTTGGATAGTTCCATCTTCTCCATTTGGACCATGCAATAACGGGAACACTGCATCATATGATCTTCCTAAACTACCTTTACTGAGTAATTGTGAGATTTCTCCAGTTTCTACATCGTTAATGACGAGTTCGTCAGTATTTTTTATTTCTTGTGTAATATTATCTTTTTTCTTCCATTCACCATCGTTTGTTATATAAATGATATCAACTTGATATCGTTCTTTATCAATTGCGTTTAAAACATTTTGTGCAGTTAAAATTGAAACATCGTGTTCTGCACTTTTACCTCCAAAAACGATACAAATATTTTCTTTTGTCATTTCGTTTTCCTCCATTACAATTACAGTTCTTTTAGCCTTTTTCTTTGACGTAATTGTTTAATTGATCTTTTTATTTGCTACTTTAAGTTCATAACGACTTCTGAAACTTAATATTATCATATTTTGAAATTCAATTGCATTTGATAATCTAAATATAGAACTAAATTTTAGTGACAATTTGGGTCAATATACATATTTTTATTATGACTATTACATATTAAAAGTTAAAAAGGTGCTATCATTCTTTGATATTCTAGCAAATTTAAAAGAAGTCATGTAAAATTAATATATATTTGATTAGAAAATTTGAATGAATACCGATAATTAAAATATTGTAAAAGTATCTACAGCAATTTTGAAAAGTGATCCATATACATAAAGGAGTAAGCAATGAATTATTCTTCTCGTCAACAACCTAAACGAAACTGGTTACGTAAAGTCGACTGGATACTCGTACTAGTTATATCGCTATTAGCACTAACAAGTGTTATTTTAATCAGTTCCGCTATGGGTGGCGGACAATATAGTGCAAATTTCAGTATTAGACAAATCATTTATTATATTTTCGGAGCTATTATTGCACTTTTAATTATGATAATTTCACCGAAGAAAATTAAAAGTAATACTTATATTTTATATAGTATATTTTGCATTCTATTAATAGGATTACTTATTTTACCTGAAACTTCAATCACCCCAATTATTAATGGTGCTAAAAGTTGGTACAGTTTCGGTCCTATAAGCATCCAACCTTCCGAATTCATGAAAATTATACTTATACTTGCTTTAGCTAAAACGATATCTAAACATAACCAATTTACATTTAATAAGTCTTTTCAGTCTGATTTAATGTTATTTTTTAAAATTATAGGTGTATCCATTATACCTATGGCATTAATTCTATTGCAAAATGACTTAGGTACTACTTTGGTGTTATGTGCAATTATAGCTGGTGTCATGTTAGTAAGTGGAATAACATGGAGAATATTAGCCCCTCTTTTTATTGTTGCATTTGTAAGTGGCTCTAGTATTATATTAGCTATCATTTATAAACCATCCTTAATAGAGAGCCTATTAGGAATAAAAATGTATCAAATGGGACGTATCAATTCTTGGTTAGATCCCTATTCATACAGTAGTGGGGATGGATATCACTTAACAGAATCTTTAAAAGCTATTGGTTCTGGTCAATTATTAGGTAAAGGTTATAACCATGGCGAAGTTTATATTCCTGAGAATCATACCGACTTTATTTTTTCAGTGATTGGCGAAGAAATGGGCTTTATAGGTTCAGTATTATTGATATTACTTTTCTTATTCTTAATATTCCACCTTATACGATTAGCTAGTAAAATTGATAATCAGTTTAACAAAGTATTTATCATAGGATATGTATCGTTGATTGTCTTTCACGTGTTACAAAATATCGGCATGACGGTTCAATTACTACCTATTACAGGTATACCACTTCCGTTTATTAGTTACGGCGGAAGTTCTTTATGGAGTTTAATGACTGGTATAGGAGTAGTTCTTTCAATTTATTATCATGAACCTCAACGATATCAAATACCCGCATTATCTAAAAAATCTAATACAATTTAACCTATATAAAAAAGAGACACTATTCACATTGAACAGTGTCTCTCTTTTTTATATTAATTGAGATAATCAATACATAAAATATTATATTATCATGCAAATCATTTTAATTCATGACTTACTTGATTAGATGTAGGCAAAGTATTAATAATATCTAAACGAGATTTAGTTTTCTTAATATTCACACCCAATGATGATAATAATTTGACTACATTTTGAATCTTATCCTGATTCTTCACAATTATCACCTCGTTAGAAATAGCTTCATTTCCATCATACCCTAATTACTTCTACTTTACTACATCATTCAAGAAATATTTTTAAATATTTCTAAAAGCTATAATAATTCAAAGAAAAAACGAATTAAACACAATCCTTTAATTATAAAATACGAAATCCGCAATCGTAAATTTCTTTTTCAATGTTATTTAAATTTGCGGGAGTGTCAAATTCTACTCGAATCTCATTCATTTGGTAATCGATATCCACACTATTGATGCCTATCATCTTAGATAAATGATCTTTGAGCTGTTTCTCTTGTTCAGTTGTTTTAATACCTGAAACATGTATCAATCCTTTTTTCAATTTCATACCCTCTTAATCTTTTATTAATTTTTGGAATGTCACGAGCAATTCATCCATTGCTTCTTCTTGCGCACCGTCGTTTATTTTTTCCATAATACAACCCTTCATGTGATGATCTAGTAATTTAATAGCTACACTATTCAATGCTGAACGTGTTGCTCTAATTTGAGTTAGTACATCATCACAGTAAACATCGTCATCAATCATACGATTGATTGCTCTTACTTGACCTTCTATTCTATTTAATCTTGATTTTAAATTTGTTTTTATTTGCTCTGAGTGATGTGCACTCTCCATGTCTGCCATAAAGTCACCTCTATTCATATTATATCGTATTATTCATAAATTCACTCGTCAATGATTCAGTTAATTAAATATCATCTCACCATGATATTCGTATTTCTTCATGCTATAATTATATTTAAAAATCACTGAAATGAAAACTGAGTGAGAATAAACAATCATAAAGGAGGTAACCTATGATAGAAGTCTTTACTATGGCACTTCATCAATCTAATATTATAATTAATATTTTATTAGTTAGTGCCTTTTTATTAAATTTAGTTTTTGCATTCATTATTATCTTCATGGAGAGGCGTACAGCAAATTCTATATGGGCGTGGTTATTGGTTTTAGTTTTTTTACCTTTAGTAGGATTCATATTGTATTTATTATTAGGTCGCCAAATACAGAGAGAACATATATTTAAACTCGCCAAAGAGGATAAAGTTGGTCTTGAAATGATTGTTGACGAGCAATTAGAGGCTTTGAAAAAGCAAGACTTTTCTAAGGGTAATCATCAAATTGTTAAATTTAAAGAAATGGTACAAATGTTACTTTATAATAATGCTGCTTTTTTAACAACTGATAATGATCTAACAATTTATACAGATGGTCATCAGAAATTCGATGATTTAATTAATGATATTAGACACGCACAATCATATATTCACATCCAATACTACATTATTCATAGTGATAATCTCGGAAAGCAGTTGTTACATGAACTAGAAAAAAAAGCTGAAGAAGGTATAGAAGTTAAAATGCTTTACGATGATATGGGCTCAAGAGATTTACGAAAGAAGGACTTAAAAAAATTTCGTCAAAGAGGCGGCCATGCTGAATCTTTCTTCCCATCAAAATTACCACTTATTAATTTAAGAATGAATAATAGAAATCACAGAAAAATAGTAGTCATTGACGGTACGATTGGATATGTTGGTGGTTTTAATGTAGGAGATGAATATTTAGGTAAATCTAAGAAATTTGGTTATTGGAGGGACACACACTTACGTATTAAAGGTGACGCGGTAAATGCCCTTCAACTCAGATTCATCTTAGATTGGAACTCACAATCAACTCGTGACAATTTAACTTATGAATCTCGATATTTTCCTGATGTTGACTCTGGTGGTACGATAGGCATACAAATTGCTTCAAGTGGGCCTGATGAAGATTGGGAACAAATTAAATATGGTTATTTAAAAATGATTTCTTCAGCTAAGGAATCTATATACATTCAATCACCATACTTCATTCCCGATCAAGCTTTTTTAGATTCGATTAAGATTGCAGCGCTTGGTGGTGTGGATGTTAACATCATGGTTCCTAACAAACGTGACCATCCCTTTGTTTATTGGGCTACGCTTAAAAACGTAGCGTCTTTACTTGAAGCTGGCGTAAATGTCTATCATTATGATAATGGTTTTCTACATTCAAAAACACTTGTCATTGATGATGAGGTAGCAAGTGTAGGAACTGCCAATATGGATAATCGAAGCTTTACATTAAATTTTGAGGTCAATGCTTTTATTTATGATGAAGGTGTAGCGCGATCATTAAAACAAGCTTTCATTAATGATATGAAATTATCTAACAAGCTCACTTCTGAAGCATATGCTAAACGAAATTTACTAGTTAAATTCAAAGAAGGGATTTCACAACTACTTTCTCCAATTTTATAGAAATTTGCAAGAAGTGAACGCTTAACGACAGGTTCACTTCTTCATTTATATCTTCTTTAATGTAACAAAATATGTAGTATCATTAATTAAACCATTATAATGATGTCAAAGATATTATTAAATACTAAATGTTAAAAAATGAAATACTTTGATACTTTTAAATTAAGTAAGGAGTCTATCTATGAACTCAAGAATGAAGATTAAAAACGCTTATGAATATATGAAAAGTTTCCATCAACATGATACTACTGGTCATGATATTGCACATGTGGAACGTGTCTATAACAACGCTTGTTATATCGCTAAACAAGAAAATATAACAGATACATTCGTTATAGAAATATCATCTTTATTGCATGATACTGTTGATAGTAAATTAACTGATGAAATTTTAGCATATAATCAGCTTAAACAGTTCTTATCTACTCTAGATTTAAGCAATGAAATATCACAACAAGTCCTCTACATTATTAAACATATGAGCTATCGAGCTGGTAAAAATAATCACGTTAAACTTTCGATAGATGGTGAAATCGTTAGAGATGCTGATCGCCTAGATGCCATAGGAGCAATCGGCATTGCTAGAACATTCCAATTTTCAGGACACTTTGGTGAACCTATGTGGACTGAAACGAAGTTTTCAAATGAAGCGTTACATACGTCTCATATTGAAGAGTTAGACAATTCAGCAATAAAACATTTTTATGAAAAATTATTTAAATTAAAAGATTTAATGCACACACCTACTGCAAAAAAACTTGCAGAAGAAAGACATCAATTTATGATTCAATTTCTCAAACAATTTATGTCAGAGTGGAATTTTAATAAAGAGTAAATTTAAATAAGAGATAAATTGTTAATTCATGTTTTAACCAAAATCATTAGTATCTACCACATAAAAAATACCTGAGACAACGATTGGTGTCTCAGGTTATTGTTTATTATTTTTTATTCTTTTTTGATACTACTTGAGTATTTTTCCCTTTTTTCTTTGAAGAAGGATTATGTTCTCTCTCATACTTTTCAATAAAAGGTTGAACTTCTTTTTTAGCAAGTTTAGAGTAATAAATATTAGCAAAATGCGTTTGAATTACTAAGAATAATGCACTGACAGACCAGTATAAACCTAAAGCTGATGATGCTTGTAAAGAAATCCAAATAATCATTATTGGAGAAATAACCATCATCATATAACCCATCTGACGTTGCTCTTGAGGCATCGTTTTGCTTGAAACTACAGCTTGAATAAAGTATAGCACACCGGCAATAACTGTAATCCAAATGTCAGGTTTAGTTAAATTAAACCATAAGAAATGCGGATGTTCAGATAAACCATTTACAAGTTTATCTTTTAATACAAAGTATAATCCCATAATAATTGGCATTTGAATAAGTATAGGTAAACATCCTAACATGCTCTTCATAGGGTTCATATCATATTTTTTATAAACTTCCATAAGTTCTTGGTTTGCAGCCATTTTTTCTTCTTGTGTACGCGCACGTTTAACCTTTTCTTGAATGCCATCTACTTCAGGTTTAGCCACTTTCATTTTCTCACGCATCATGTGGCTATTTTTATAGTTAGATAACATAAATGGTAACAAGATTAAACGAATGAAAAGAACTAATACAATAATTGCTAGTCCAAAATTATTATGAAAAACATCATTTCCTAACCACTGTAAGAGATGTTTCATAGGTTGAACAAAAGTATTAAAGAAGAATCCATCTTGCTTCTCAGGTGTAGAGTAATCACAACCTGCTAGAAAAATCATTATTCCCAAAAACAAAGGTAGTAACGCTTTTTTCTTCATTTTTCCACCTCTAATGTTATATTCACATAGAGTATATTTTATCATACTAATACAATAGTAGAAAACAAAAAGTAGAAAAAATAGAGATTTAGGTGAAATATCTTAAGAAGTATTTAACCGTTTTGTCTATATTGGTACTACGTGTAATTGCTGAGATGACAGAAATACCATCTGCACCTTTGTCAACAATAGGCTGCACGTTAGTTTCATTAATACCTCCAATGGCAACTATAGGAACATCATGAATATATAATCTTAATTGAGATATCATAGATGGCCCAACAGGTTTACTAGCGTCATCTTTTGATGATGTTGTATACATTGGACCTACTCCAATATAATCAACTTTAGACAAATCAGATTGTTGATACTCTTTCAAATTTCCTACACTTAAACCTATAATCTTATTTTTAAATTGGCTTGCAAATTGTTGAATTTCCATATCATCTTGACCTACATGAATGCCATCAGCATTAATCTCTTGGGCTAATTGAACATCATCATTAACTATCATAGGTACGTGATATGAATGACATAATTGTTTAAGTTTTAAGGCTAGCTGTTTTTTCTTTTCTCCTTTTAGTGCATTAGGGCCTTTTTCACGAAATTGATACAATGTGATTCCAGCTTCTAATGCCTCTTTGAGAACTTGCTCAATTGATTTATTTTTAGGTATATCTTGTGTTCCGCAAATAAAATAGACTGATAATTGTTTTGAATCAAACATCATATTTATATCTCTACCTTTTTTACTTGATTTTTATAAGCAATATCATTCATTTGATAAAGTTGATCTAGTAGTTCAGATAGAAAAGTACCAGGTCCATTTACATGAGGTGCTTGTTCAGCAAATTCTGCTGCGATGTTGTAGACACTTACCGCTTCAACTAATAAATCAATTGAAGGTTGAGTATTTCTAAACAAGAAACTTGCTAATACACCACCTAACAAGCATCCAGCCCCTGTAATTTTAGTAAGAAGCGGAGAACCATTAGATAATTTAATTATTTTCTCATTTTTTGCAATAATATCATCTTCCCCAGTAATGACAATAGCAGTGTTTAAAGTATTTGCCGCTTTTTTTGCAATATTTACTGAATCTAATTCGCTATCACTGTCAGTACCTTTCATAGTTGTATTAAAATCAATTAATGTCAATATTTCTGATGCATTGCCTTTTATAACTGTGACATTAACTTCATCAAGAAAACGTTGACAAAAATTTTTACGATATGTAGATGCACCAACTGCCACTGGATCAAAAACTATTGGTGTACCTTGCTGATTAGCAATTTTACCTATTTTGATAATATCTTCCTCATTTTCACGTGTGAGTGTACCGATATTAATTAAAAGCGCACTAGCCATTCGAGTAAAATCTTCAGCTTCTTCTGGTGCCTCACTCATTGCGGGACTAGCACCTAAACTTAGTAAACCATTCGCAGTAAAGTTTTTCACAACATCATTGGTATAGCAAATTACGAGTGGATTTTCTGAACGTAATCGTTCTAAATTATTCATCATCTAAACCTACTTTCTTCATATAAGCAAAATGATTTACAGGTCCTCTTCCCCTGCCAATTTCTGGGGTATGTTCAATACTTAATGAAATAAACTCTTTTGCTTTTTTTACTGCATCATTTATGGAACGACCTTTAGCTAATTCTGCTGTAATGACTGCTGAAAAAGTACAACCAGTTCCATGCGTATGTTTAGTATCAAAGCGTCTGTTCTCAAATGTATACGTTTCATTCTTAGTGAAAAGAAAATCTTTAGCATTATTTAAATCGGCTGAATGTCCACCCTTAATTACAACGCCCTTACTACCAATTTCATTAATAAAGATTTGACCTGCTTTACGTATACTTTCTTCATCGTTAATTTTAATACCAGTAATTTCTTCAGCTTCAGGTATATTCGGAGTGACAACATCAGCCAAAGGTAATAATGTTGATTGCAAATGATTTTTAGTATTGTCATCCATCAATGAATCACCACTTTTGGCAAGCATAACTGGATCAATCACATAAGGAATATTGGAATGTTCCTTTAAGTAACTTTGAATCAACTCCATCGTTTCTTTTGTTGCAATCATACCCGTTTTGATAGCTTGTGGTAATTCATCATCAAACACACTATCAAGTTGTTCCTTTACCCATGAAGTTTCTAAATTATGAATATGTTGAACTCCTAGAGTATTTTGAGCAACGATACTTGTTATAGTGGCCATACCATAAACGCCACACGCGTGAAATGATTTTAAATCCGCCATAACACCTGCCCCACCGGTGGGGTCTGTGCCGGCTATTGTTAGTGCAATTTTAGGTTTATGCATTATTATCTCCCCTATATTCCCATTTTTCATTAATATATGCCATATTGAAGAAATGTCTCTCATGAATAGTACTTTGCAAGAAATTTTCTTTAATTTCATTTTTTTCAGTCTCACTACAATGTTTAGTTAAACGGTCCATCAATTGATCGAACACATCAACAAGTTCGTCCATTTCAGTACTATAAAATTGGAACCATTTAGAAGTCACTGATTCTTTATTTAATTTTGGATCTTCCATCGCACGTTTACCAATGACAGCGTAAACGTATGGACATGGTGCCATCGCTGCAATCGTGAAGGCTGCATTTTCACGTGCAAATGCATTGAAGTACATGTGTTTAATATAATGATCACCACTTGGTGGCCATACTTTTTCTTTTACTATTTCTTCATATGGTTCATTAATGAAATCAGCTAGAACCTCATGCGCTTCAACTTCTCCTTCTAACATAAATTCAATTTGTTCTACTAGAAATTTAACATCATCCATGGAACTCATTTTGGGTATGAGCATTGCATAAATATTTGTAAACTCTTTTAAATAAGAAGCGTCTGCTCTTAAGTATTGTCTTACAGCTTGATTAGATAACTTACCTGCTAGTAAATCTTGAATAAAACCATCATTGTAAATGTCATCAATAATAGGTTTTGATGCTTCCCTCAACTCTTTTGAAAATGTCATAATTAGCCTCCTCAAAAAATAAAACTACTTCCCAACGAGGAAAGTAGTTAGACCAAGACATCTTAATGACGAATAGTTAATAACTACTTTCCTACGTTGGTATTAACCAAATCAGGTTATAAGGGTCTGAATACATTCATCTCAGCCTTTTGGCTCCCCTAGTAGTAAATAATATATGATTCATTATCAACCATAGCAAACGATTACATGTAAATCAAATAAGTCGTATAATAAAAAACCATCTTCTCAAATTCGAGAAGATGGTACATACTTCATATTTTAATTAAGCAGTTACCCAATGACCTGGGCCACCAGTATTATATAATTTTACTGCTGCTTTGTCTTGTACGCTTTCTGGAGCTTTTGCAGGTGATACACCTTTATATTGACTTGGAGCAACAGAATCCCAAGTTGATTGTAAGAATTGATATTTACCTGCTGCACCTGAAGATGGGTTTATTGCATGAATATCGCCACCTGATTCACGTTGAGCAATTTGTTGTAAATGTGAATTTACATTTACTGATGAACCACTTGAAGCTTTACTTGAAGAAGTTTGACTTGCAGATGTTGATTTTGTTTGTGGTTGCGCTGTTTGCTCATTTTGTGGTGCTGATACTTGTACAGGTTGTTGTTGTGTTGCTACTTGAGATTGGCTTGGTTGAACAGGTTGCGTAGCATTGTTTGTTGATTCATAACTCCAACTCCAAGTAGAACCATCAGATTCAAAATGATAAGAATTGCCATTGTAATCAAAATTAATGTTATAAGCACCTTCTTGAACAGGGCTTTCATTTAGTGATTGATCATTAGTTAACGCTTTTTGAGCTAATTCTGCTTTATCAACATTTGTAGTCTCACTTGCATGTGCGTCATGTCCTGCGTTGCCTGCTACAACGCCTAGTCCTATAGCTAATGATGATGCAACTAATGTTTTTTTCATTATTAAAAATCCTCCTAAAAGTGATTTGTTTTCTTAATTTGTTTACGTAACCTACTGTAACATCTATAAAAATCGTGCAGGTTACACTGAAATAAAAATAAACGCCATTTTTTTACACTGCAATTACATTAAATAGTATACTAATTCTAATGAATAACCGTAATGATTCCTATCATGATAGTTTTTTCGAGTCACATTATCACAATATCGTTGTAATATAAATGAAATTTATCAGATAATTATCAAAATTATAGGCCTTTGATATGTATTTAAAGCGACCTTTAATTAATGTTTTATGATTAACAAAGGCCGCTTGAGTATAATTGAAAGAAAGGATAAATTAATTTATTAAATATAGGATGGAGTTTTAAAGGAAAAGTTAGTTGTTTAAATATGAATTATTTCTAAATCATCAGGTTGATAAGTGTTGTTTTCAAATTGATTATCAGAGGGAGTTTCATTGTTTTTATTTTTTGGGGACATGAATTTAATTGTTTCAACGTATAATTCTGTAACAAAATGTGTTTGGCCTTCTTTTTCATATTTTCTTGAACGCATTTGCCCAGTTATACCTACTAAAGTACCTTGACTAGTGTACTTTTCAATATTAGTGGCAGTTTTACCGAAAGCTTTACAAAGCAAATAATCTGAAGAAATTTCGTTATTATCATCTTTGTAGTTTCTTTCTGTAGCAACGCAAAATGTTGCTATTTTGTTATCCTCCTTTTCATATATTTGAGCATCTTTCGTCATTCTACCAACAATGACTATTTTATTTAACATGTGTCACCTCCTTCTTATGCTCTAATCATAACTGAGCTTAGTTCACTGGTCAAAACCACAATTTTATTGAAATTGTTAGTAAATGATGATGAGATTTTGATATATTTAAAGAAAATATTGAAGTATTATATCTAAATCTGACATAAATTTATATTTTTGTATGAATAAAAAAATTTGGAGAAGTGATATTATGAAAACTTTTAAGGCAGTAAGATTTCAAATTGTGAATGAACATGGTGCTATATCCGAATACGCCATTGAAGATGGTGTGATTATAAATAAAGAGGGAAGTGGCACTGGGTGGTTACTAGAAATAGTTATTTCAAATGAACACTATGAAACATTTAATCAATATAAGGAAAACAAACAACTTTTAGATATTAGAGTAGTTATTACAAGACCTGCTAACGATCCAGCGTTATTTAATGCAACAGTTAAAAGCGTTAAAAATTTTAAATATTCAATGTCAGTCGTTTTAGAATGTCACATCTACACTTTGAGACAAGAATACGCTGAGAGTTTATTAGAAGAATTAGTTGATGAAGGACTTACTGGTGAAAAGTTAAAAAAAACATTTAATCGTATGATGCAATCAAAACCTAAGTTGAAAGATGAGAAAATCGAAAGATAAACACATAGGGTAATTATAAAACATTTAATTTTCATATATTTAAATCATATACAAATTTAAATGTTGAACATAAATAAAGCCTAGAACATGAATTAACCATTGTTCCAGGCTCTATACGAACACTAATTACTATATTAAAAAGCACTACTATTGATACTTATATTTTCAGACGAGACCTGACTTAGAGCATTTCAACCAGAAATTCAATAGACATGAAAAGTTAGGTCAATAATCTGTGCAACTTTCTTTAAATATGTTTTTACTATTTTATTATCACAATACGAATTATTTTACCTTAAGAGTTTAATTATCTAAGGTTAAGCATCTTGAATAGCAAAAGTAAGTTCACAGCTACAAGCAAGTTGGCCATCAACAGTCGCTTTAGCCGAACCTTTACCTATAGGGCCTTTTATTTTAGTTATTTCAACTTCCAACTTTAATGTATCTCCAGGTACGACTTGTTTTTTGAAGCGACACTTATCAATGCCTGCAAATAATGCTATTTTTCCTTTATTTTCTTCGCTATTTAACATAGCTACTGCACCAGTTTGCGCTAAAGCCTCAGTTATGAGAACACCAGGCATCACAGCGTAATTAGGGAAATGTCCCTGGAAAAATGGTTCATTACCCGATACTTGCTTTAGTCCTACACATCTTTTACCTTCATCATATTCTACAATTTTATCTATTAGTAAAAAAGGTTGTCTGTGTGGGATAATTTGTTTAATTTGATTATAATCAAAAATCGTTTCCATTTTTAAAACCTCCGTGCTTAAGCTGTAATAATATTATTGATTAACTCGTTCTATGTTTGCACCTAGACTTTTTAGTTTTCCATGCAAATTGACGTATCCTCTATCAAGATGCTTTAACTCAGTCACTTGCGTAGTTCCCTCGGCAACTAAACCAGCTAAGATTAAGGCTGCAGCAGCTCTTAAATCCGTGGCTTTAACTTGAGCACCTTGTAAATGGCTTTTTCCTTCAATTTTAGCACTTCTTCCTTCAACACTTATATTCGCATTCATTCTTCTAAATTCTGCAACATGCATAAATCTATTTTCAAAAACTGTCTCAGTAATCACTTTGTGTCCATTTGCTGTTAATAATAAAGCCATCATTTGAGATTGCATATCAGTTGGGAAACCTGGGTGAGGTAAAGTTTTTACATCTACTGGATTTAAATCTCCATTTGCTGCAACTCTTATACCTTCTTCATTATATTCAAGATCTACCCCCATCTCTTCAAGCTTATATATTAAACTAGCCATATGTTCTTTAATTGCACCACGTACAAATATGTCACCACGAGTTATTGCACCTGCGATAAGTAGCGTTCCAGCTTCAATTCTATCTGGTATAATTGCATGTTCAACACCGTAAAGTTTTTCAACACCATGTATCGTAATGGTATCAGTACCAGCACCTGTGATTTTACCGCCCATTTCATTAATATAATTAGCTAAATCAACAATTTCAGGTTCTTTAGCGACATTCTCAATGATAGATTTTCCTGATGCCAAGGACGCTGCCATAATAATATTTTGAGTTGCACCTACACTCGGAAAATCTAAATGGATATGTGCTCCCTTTAATCCATCTTTAGCATTTGCATAAATATTTCCATTTTCTAAATGAATGTCTGCACCTAAAGCTTCAAATCCTTTAATGTGCTGCTCAATAGGACGTGTTCCAATCGCACATCCTCCTGGCAAAGCAACAATAGCATGCCCTAATCGAGCGAGTAATGGTCCCATAACCAAGATGCTTGCTCGCATTTTACTCACATATTCATAAGGGGCTTCTTCATTTAAAGTTTTAGTTGCATCAACTTTAACTGCATTTTTATCTTTATCATACTCTACATTTGCATTGAGTGTAGATAATACATTATTGATTGTTTCAACATCACTTAACTCTGGGACATTAACTAGTTTACTTTGTCCTTCTGAAGCAAGTAATGACGCTGTAAGTACAGGTAATACAGCATTTTTAGCTCCTTCAACATTTACTTCACCTGTTAAACGATTTCCACCATTTATTACTATTTTATCCATCTTTAATCCTCCACTTAAAACTCTAATCAGTTATTCATTTCCCAACATTATAATTAAATATTCGTCATATGATCACATTTAACCTATAAATTAAATAACAATTACAAAGTTATTTTATTAAGTATTTCACTTGAGTTGAATATTGCAATAAATCAACTATAAAGTTACTGACTGCCGTACCCAGTAAAATAGAAATAAAAATCATACAAACTTGAACTTGTAATGGGTAGCCCTTTTTAAAAAGTTGATCTAATTTTATGGAATTTAAAGCCCAATAAGCTACGCAAATACAAACAACATGTAAGATTAAATGTACAATTGCGAACTGACCAAGATAATCCATATTAAGCTCCTTCGTAAGATTACTGTATAACATTGTACACGAAAAGAGGCAATAAAGATACTTATAAAAATGGATATTAGTTTTTAATATTTTAGAATTTAAAAAAAGGTTCGATAGTCATTAAAATATACTATCGAACCTTTTTTAATTATTGTAATTCTGCAACACGTAAACGATTATTTGCTCGTTCAAGTGCTCTTTTAGCTCTATTTATGTCTGTATTATCATCATCATCTTCTAAATGTGATTCTGCTCTCGACTTAGCTAATTTAGCTCTTTCAACATCGATTTCACTAGCAGGTTCGGCCGTTTGGACGATAATTGATAATTGATGTTGTCTTGCTTCAATAAAGCCATCACTTACTGCAATAAATTCATTTCCGTTGTGAAAATTAACTTTCACATGACCTGTTTTTAATGCAGCAACAGTTGGAATGTGACCATACATAATCCCCATTTCTCCAGCTGTTGTTTGTAAGACAGCCATCTCAACGTCTTCACGTTCATAGACAGAACCATTAGGAGTGACAATATTTAGTCTAAGTGTATTCATTATCCATACCTCCTAATTATTAGACTTCAACACCCATATCTTTTGCTTTCTCAATTACGTCTTCCATGCTACCTACTAAACGGAATGCGTCTTCAGGGATATGGTCATACTTACCATCTAAAATATCTCTGAAGTCTGCAACTGTTGTTTTAACAGGTACATATGAACCTTTTTGTCCAGTGAATTGTTCTGCAACGTGGAAGTTTTGTGATAAGAAGAATTGAATTCTACGTGCTCGTTCCACAGTTTGTTTATCTTCATCAGATAATTCATCCATACCAAGAATCGCAATGATATCTTGTAACTCTCTATATTTTTGTAAAGTAGATTGAACTTCACGTGCCACATCATAATGCTCTTGGCCTACTACTGAAGGTTCCAAAGCTCTAGATGTAGAAGCAAGCGGGTCTACAGCTGGATAAATACCCATTTCTGTTAATTTACGCTCTAAGTTTGTTGTTGAATCTAAGTGCGCGAACGTTGTTGCTGGCGCAGGGTCAGTATAGTCATCGGCTGGTACGAAAACAGCTTGAATTGATGTAACTGAACCTTTATTTGTTGAACTTATACGTTCTTGTAATTGACCCATTTCTGTAGCAAGTGTAGGTTGATAACCAACAGCTGATGGCATACGACCTAATAACGCAGAAACTTCTGAACCAGCTTGAGTGAATCTGAAAATGTTATCAATGAATAATAACACATCTTGGCCTTCTTCATCTCGGAAATATTCAGCCATTGTTAATCCGGATAATGCTACACGCATACGTGCACCAGGTGGCTCGTTCATTTGACCAAAGACCATTGCAGTTTTCTTGATAACACCACTGTCGCTCATTTCATAGTAAAGATCATTACCTTCACGTGTACGTTCACCAACACCAGCGAATACTGAAATACCACCGTGTTCTTGAGCAATGTTATTAATAAGTTCTTGGATTAATACGGTCTTACCTACACCGGCACCACCAAATAATCCAATTTTACCACCTTTTATGTAAGGTGCTAATAAGTCTACTACTTTAATACCAGTTTCTAAGATTTCTACTTTTGTTGATAATTCGTCGAATCCTGGAGCTTGTCTATGGATAGGGTCACGTCGTACTGAATCATCAATTTTTTCATCTAAGTCAATAGTTTCTCCTAGTACGTTAAACACTCTTCCTAGAGTTACGTCACCGACAGGTACACTAATGTCTCTACCTGTATCTTTAACTTCCATTCCTCTTTGAACGCCGTCAGTTGAGTCCATTGCAATTGTACGAACTACATCGTCACCTAGTTGAAGTGCAACTTCTAACGTTAATTGAAGCGTTCCATCTTCTTTAGGAACTTCGATGTGTAATGCATTATTTATCTCAGGTACTTCGTTATGTTCAAAACGAACATCTATTACTGGACCCATAACTTGAGTTACACGGCCAATTCCCATGTTGATTTCCTCCTTTTATTATTACTCAAGAGCTGATGATCCACCAACAATTTCAGTAATTTGTTGAGTAATCGCAGCTTGTCTCGCTCTATTGTATTCTAATGATAAATCATCGATTAGTTCTGTCGCATTATCTGAAGCATTTCTCATTGCTGTCATACGTGAAGCATGTTCACTAGCTTTTGCATCTAAAATTGTACCGTAGATTAAGCTTTCAACGTATTGTGGCAAAATAACGCTTAATATAGATTCTTTATCTGGTTCAAATTCGTATGAAGACATTTGACCATGTCCTTGACCTGAATCTTCTTGAGATAATGGTAAAACTTGTTTAGTTGCAGGTTTATTTTCTAAGACACTAACATAATGACTGTAATAAATAGTCAATTCATCTATGTTTTCCTCGCTAAATAAATCAATAGCATGTTTAGCTATAGATTGAATAGACTTAAATGAAGGTTGATCTGGAACTTCAACTAAAGAACTTTCAATTTCATATCCTCTATGATTGAAGAAATCTACACCTTGCTGACCTAAAACGATTAGGCTATATTCACTACTGTCGTTGTGTTTAGATTTGATATCGTTTACTAATGTTTTTAAAACATTTGTACTATAGGCACCGGCTAAGCCTTTATCACTAGTAATTACTAAGTAACCACTTCTTTTAATATCTCTAGATTTAAGCATTGGATGATTAGAAGTACTATTTGAACCAGCTACAGCTGTAATAGCATCTTGCATCTTTTCCATATAAGGTCTAAATGATTTAGTATTTTTCTCAGCTCTACGTAATTTTGAACTAGAAACCATGTTCATCGCCTTAGTGATTTGCTTCATCTTACTTGTCGATTTAATACGACTGTCTATCTCTTTAAGAGAGGCCATTATCTCACCACCTTTGGAGTATTAATCTTAATTTAACGATTTATAAGATTTAGAATGTACTCTCTATATTACGATTAAATTAGATTTTATTCTTCTGATTTATTAAAGCCTTTTTTAAATTCTGTGATAGCAGAATCAAATTTATCAGCATCTGGTAAAGCACCAGTTTCTCTAATTTCATTTAATAACTCAGTTGCATTTGACTCAGCCCAGTGGTTAAATTCCTCTTCAAAACGAGTGATATCTTGTACAGGAATATCATCTAAGTAACCTTTAGTTAATGCAAAAATAATAAGTACTTGATGTTCTACAGGCAGTGGGTTGTTTTGACCTTGTTTTAAGACTTCAACAGTACGTTCACCACGCGCCAACTTTTTAGCTGTGAATTCATCTAAATCAGAACCAAATTGCGCAAATGATTCTAACTCACGATATGAAGCCAAGTCTAAACGTAATGTTCCTGCAACTTTTTTCATCGCTTTAATTTGAGCTGAACCACCAACACGAGATACTGATTGTCCAGCATTAATCGCTGGTCTAACACCTGAGAAGAATAAATCAGATTGCAAGAATATTTGTCCGTCAGTAATTGAGATAACATTTGTTGGAACGTAAGCTGAGATATCGCCAGCTTGGGTTTCAATGATTGGTAAAGCAGTAATTGAACCGCCTCCAAGATCATCGTTAAGTTTTGCAGCTCTTTCTAATAATCTACTGTGTAGGTAGAAGACGTCCCCAGGATATGCTTCACGACCTGGTGGTCTACGTAGTAATAATGATAACTCACGGTATGCTGCCGCTTGCTTAGTTAAATCATCGTAAACGATAAGAACATGTTTTCCATTAAACATGAACTCTTCACCCATAGTTACACCAGAATATGGCGCAATATAAAGTAATGGTGCTGGATCAGCTGCGGATGCAGATACAACGATTGTGTAGTCTAAAGCACCTGCTTGTCTTAATTTTTCAACATTTGCACGAACAGTTGAATCTTTTTGACCTATTGCAACATAAATACAAATTGTATCTTGATCTTTTTGGTTTAAGATTGAATCAATTGCAACTGTTGTTTTACCAGTTTGACGGTCACCAATGATTAATTCACGTTGACCTCGACCAATAGGTACTAAAGCATCAATTGCTTTGATACCTGTTTGTAATGGTTCATCTACAGATTTACGATCCATTACGCCAGTTGCTTTTTTCTCCACAGGACGGGTTTTAGTCGCATTGATTGGACCTTGCCCGTCAATAGGTTGTCCAAGAGGATTAACAACTCTTCCTATCATTTCCTCTCCGACTGGTACTTCCATAATTCGGCCAGTACGTTTAACTTCGTCACCTTCACTAATTTCTTCATATGGTCCTAAAATAACCACACCCACATTAGATTCTTCAAGGTTTTGTGCTAAACCAAGAACACCGTTATGGAATTCTACTAGCTCACCAGCCATAACGTCGTTAAGTCCGTGAATTAATGCGATACCGTCACCAATTTGGAGTACTGTACCAACATCTGTAACGGACATTTCTGACTCATAATTTTCAATTTGTGAGCGAAGCAATGCACTGATTTCTTCAGCTTTTATGGCCATCTATGTCACTCCTCTTTAAATATTAGTTAGCTCTTTCAAATTTTCTTTGTAATTGAACAAGGTCATTTCTAACACTACCATCCATAACTGTAGTTCCAACCTTAACTCTAAATCCACCAATTAGATTTTGATTGATTTTAGTGTTAACAATTACATTTGACAATTCAGTTTGCTTTTTTATAAGTTCTACAATTCTTGATATTTCATCTTCGCTTAACTCGTAAGTCGATTCAATAATAGCAAAATCTTGTTTGTAGTGTTTGTTATATAAATTTTGGAATGATTTAAAAACATTCTCTACAATTGAAATATGTCGGTTATCTGCTAATACTTTTAAAGTATTTACCACATATGGATTTGCTTCGTTGTAAACTCTTTCTACAAATTCTTTACGTTGATTTGCAGTTAAACTTGGATTACTATCAATTGCTTTAAGTTGTTTTATGAAATCAAACGATGAATGGCTAATTGTTTCTAAATCTTCATAGACAACATCTAGTTGATTTGTATCTAGAGCGACATCAAATAATGCTTTGGCATATTTTTTTGCTACCTTTGCCATTATTTATCCCCTGCCTCTTTTAAATACTTTTCAACTAATTCTTTTTGATCTTGCTCTGAAATTTCTTTTCTAAGAACTTTAGATGCAATAAGTACTGATAGTTCAGAAACTTGATTATTAATATCAGAAATTGCACGTTCTTTTTGACTATTAATTTCACTTTGAGCAGTTTCAATCATACCATTAGCTTTTTCGTTAGCTTCATGAATAATTTCTTCATGTTGCTTACGTGCTTGAATCTTAGCATCATCTAAGATTTTTTGAACTTCATCTTGAGTTTCTTTAAGTGTCTTTCTATTTTCTTCTTCAAGTTTTTGAGCATTTATCTTAGCTTGTTCTGCGTCGTCAATATCTTTATTGATATCACGTTCACGTTTATCCATTACTTCTTTTAATGGACCCCAAGCAAATTTCTTCAAAAGTATGATGAGGATTACAAATGTTGCGAGTGTTACAATTGTTGTCCCCCATTCAACTCCTGCACCGAGAATAAATGTATTAGCTGTTGCAGTCACGGGCTCATGACACTCCTTTCGTCAAAATAATCACTAAGCTATAAAAAACAAAACGAACGGCGATAGTCTCTCGTTAGACTTCGCCTTATAAAATGTCTTATCCAGCAAATGTCATGAATGCAATTACAACACCGATGATTGGTAATGCCTCAACTAAACCAACACCAATGAACATGATACCCATTAATTGACCACGTGCTTCTGGTTGACGTGCTACACCTTCAACTGTTCTAGATACGATAAGACCGTTACCAATACCTGCACCTAATGCTGATAAACCAATTGCGATTGCCGCTGCGATTAAATTCATAATAAAATTTCCTCCTAATATTTATATAGTTACTAAATTATATTAATGTCCGTCTGCCACTTTATGTGACATGTAAACCATTGAAAGCATTACAAAGATATATGCTTGAATCGTTCCCACGAATATAGAGAACGCTTGCCAAACTATTAATCCAGGAATACTAATTATCCAACCCCATGCAGGTTGTTCAAAGAACAATGATGCAAGTAAACCGAGTAATAATTCACCTGCAAAAATATTACCGTACAAACGTAGACCTAAAGTTAATGTAGAAGTGAATTCTTCGAATACATTAATAATAGCCAATGGCCAGAAAGGTTTAAAATATCCAGCTGCATAAGCTTTTGTTCCACGCATTTTAATACCGTAATAGTGCGTTAACAAAATCATAGTTGTAGATAACGTTAGAGTTACCGTAGCGTCTGCTGTTGGTGATTTCCACCATAGCGTATGGTCATGAGTGACAATTGCGAACGGTAAACCAAGCATGTTGGCTACAAAAATGAAAAGAATTAATGTCACTGCTAAGAAGTGGAAATTCCCACCTTTTTTCCAGGCCATATTACTTTCAATAATACCTCTAACAAAATCAAATACCCATTCAATGAAGTTTTGTTTTCCAGTTGGTCGTTTCTTTAAGTTTCGAGTGCAAACTATAGCTAAAATAAAAACTAAAATTGCTGTAATCACTACCATTAAAACACTGGCCAGATTAAAAACAATATCGAAACCAAAGACGTTCCAACTAACGAGTGGGGATTTGTGATCCATAAACTCACCTCTTTCTATTAAATTTTTACTCCCTTTGTAGTAGAGGGCGCAATATGATTACAATATAAGAAATCATTAACCCAATTAAAACTCCGATAATATTAATGTGTTCTTTAAAGAATAACCATAATACACATGCAATAATTGCCACTAAATACCTCCAAGTACTACCAGTAGACATTTGTGTCGATTCTTTATGCATTGATTTAGCTAAATAAATCTCAAAGATGTATGTATTTACTAAAGAACCACATGTACCTATCATAAGACCCAAAAAAAATGGGCGGGGTGAAATTGAGTACAATATTCCAACTATTACCAATAAATAAAGATAATATTGCAAATATTGTTTGAAAATGATGTTGAAACGACGCATTTTATAGCCTCCGAGTGTCCTATACCAATCATGTAAACCGTTCCACTCATACAATCTAAATGATAATATAGCCGGTTGTATGGTGTCAATTCTATTCAAATTCTTGTTAAATTTTCACTGGTTTTTGTCACAAAAAATTCACATTTGTCATTTTATAAATCTTTTGTATATTCAAAATGATTGGGTCTGTCATTTGTCAAATTAAAATAATATTTTATATGTTGCACAATTCTCTCACTAGCTTGTCCATCGCCATATGGATTAACAGCTTGACTCATTTTTTGATAAAGGTCTGGTTTTTCTAATAATTTTTTAGTTTCATTATAGACATCTTCTTCATTCGTACCAATGACTCTCAAAGTTCCAGCATCTACACCCTCCGGTCTTTCAGTACTATCTCTCAATACTAAAACAGGTTTATGTAATGATGGTGCCTCCTCTTGTATTCCACCAGAGTCAGTCATAATGAGATATGCTTGTTTAGCAAAATTATGAAAATCAACCACATCAAGTGGTTCTATCAATTCAATCCTAGGATGATTTCCTAAATATTTTTGCGCTATATCTCTTACTTTGGGATTCATATGCATAGGATAGACCAACGCTAAATCATGATATTCATCAATCAACTTTCTAATCGCTTTAAACACGTTTATCATAGGTTTACCTATGTTTTCACGTCTATGTGCTGTGAGTAAAATAAAGTTTTTATTTTTATGTTTTTGTATAATAGATGATGAATATTGGTAATCGATTGTATATTTCATTGCGTCAATAGCTGTATTACCAGTGATAGCTATATGTTTGGCTAATTTACCCTCTTTTACTAAATTCTGTGCAGCATTATAGGTTGGGGCAAAGTGCAAATCTGCCATTACCCCAACCATTTGTCTATTTATTTCTTCTGGATAAGGTGAATATTTATTATAACTCCTTAATCCAGCTTCAACATGTCCTATAGGTGTTTGACTAAAAAATGCAGCTAATGCTCCAGAAAAGGTTGTCACTGTATCACCATGAACAAGTACCATATCAGGCACTTCCTTTTGTATGATATCTTCTAACTTTTTCATTGCTTCAGATGTTACTTCAGACAGTGTTTGACCAGCTTTCATAATATTCAAATCATAATCTGCACTTATATTAAAAGTATTCAACACTGAATCAAGCATCTCCCTATGTTGGGCGGTGACTACAACAACGGGTTCCAGGTTAGAATCTTTTTCTAACGTTTTAATCAACGGAGCCATTTTTATAGCTTCAGGCCTAGTTCCAAATATGGTCATAACTTTTTTCTTCAAAAATATCTATCTCCGAATCTATTATTTAGTACCGAATAATCTATCCCCTGCATCACCTAAACCAGGTGTAATATACGCTTTGTCATTTAATTTTTCATCTAATGCTGCAATGTATATATCTACATCTGGATGTGCTTCTTGCATTTTTTCAACGCCTTCAGGAGCAGCTATTAAACACATAAAACGTATACTTTTAGCTCCTCGTTTTTTTAATGAAGAAATTGCTTCAATAGCTGAAGCACCAGTAGCAAGCATAGGATCAACCACAATAATTTGACGTTCATCGATATCTTGAGGCATTTTCGCAAAGTACTCTACCGCTTCAAGAGTCTCTGGATCTCTATAAAGTCCTATATGTCCTACCCTAGCAGCAGGAACAAGACTTAACACACCATCTGTCATGCCTAAACCAGCTCTTAAAATAGGTACAATTGCTAACTTTTTACCTGCCAAACGTTTAGCTGTCATTTTAGTCACAGGCGTTTGTATTTCAACATCTTGTAGTTCTAAGTCTCTAGTTACTTCATAGGCCATTAACATACCGACTTCATCTACAAGTTCTCTAAACTCTTTTGTTCCAGTGTGAGCGTCTCTAATATAACTTAGTTTGTGTTGTATTAATGGGTGATCAAAAACATGTACTTTACTCATAATCATTTTCCTCCAATGTGTATATCTATTAATTATATAATGGATATTTAGATGTGAGTGCGTGAACCCTCTCTTTAGCTTCATTTAGTTTAGTATCATTATCATAGTTATTTAATGCTAAACTAATAATTTTTGCTACTTCCACAAATGCAGATTCATCAAAACCACGAGTTGTAGCTGCAGGTGTTCCTAGTCTAACACCACTTGTTACAAACGGTTTTTCTTTATCAAATGGAATAGTATTCTTATTACATGTAATTCCTACTTTATCAAGTGTCTCTTCAGCTAATTTACCAGTCATATTGATAGAACCTTTAACATCAACTGCAACTAAATGATTGTCTGTTCCGCCAGATACAACTCTGAACCCTTCTTCAATTAATGTTTGAGCTAAAGCTTGTGCATTTTTAATAACTTGATTTTGATAATCTTTAAAATCGTCGTTCAAAGCTTCTCCAAATGCAACAGCTTTTGCAGCGATGACATGTTCTAGTGGACCACCTTGAATACCTGGGAAGATTGTTTTATCTATATCTTTTTTATATTCTTCTTTACATAAAATCATACCACCACGTGGACCACGTAAAGTTTTATGAGTTGTAGTAGTCACAAAATCAGCATATTCTACAGGATTAGGATGTAAACCAGCAGCTACTAAACCAGCAATATGTGCCATATCTACCATCAATTTAGCTCCTACTTCGTCTGCAATTTCTTTAAATTTTTTAAAGTCAATAGTTCTTGAATATGCTGAAGCACCAGCTACAATTAATTTAGGTTGATGCTCAATTGCTAAACGTCTCACTTCATCATAGTTAATTAATTCATTTTCTTGGTCCACACCATATTCAACAAAATGATAAAATTTACCACTAAAATTGACAGGTGCCCCATGAGTTAAATGCCCACCATGACTCAAATTCATACCTAACACAGTATCGCCCATTTCTAAAGCAACCAAATACACAGCCATATTAGCTTGAGAACCTGAATGGGGTTGGACATTAACATGTTCTGCTCCAAATAAAGATTTTGCTCTATCAATGGCAATGGCCTCAGTTACATCTACGTGCTCACACCCGCCATAATAACGACGTCCAGGATAACCCTCAGCATATTTATTCGTTAATACTGAACCTTGAGCTTCCATAACTGCTTGTGATACGAAATTTTCTGATGCAATAAGTTCAATATTACTATTTTGTCGTTGAAACTCCTTTTGAATAGCATCGTAAACAACTTTATCCTTCTTCTCGATATAAGACATTTGAATCCCCTTCTTCCACAATATTTATTGATATTTAGCTCGTTCGCCACCAATTTTCTTAGGTCTAGATGTCGCTATGGTAACGATAGCTTCTCCAATTTGTTTAACACTTGTTCTTACAGGAACACACACATGTTTAATATGCATTCCAATTAAGGTCTGACCTATATCTATACCTTTTGAAACAGTAATATGCTCAACAACAATAGGATCTTCCATTTGTTGATAAGCGTAAGTGGATAAACTACCACCTGCATGAACGTCTGGAATGACAGTAACTTCTTCCATAGTCAATGGGTTGAAATTTGCTCTTTCTATCGTTACTGCCCGGTTAATATGTTCACATCCTTGAAAAGCAAATGTCACGCCTGTATCAATCTCTAGTTGTTTCAAATTTTCATAAATTTCTTTAGCTACGTCCATCGATCCAACAGAACCAATACGTTTACCTATAACTTCAGAAGTTGAACAACCAATGATACACATTTCGCCTGGGTTAAAGAATGACATATCTTTCAATTCATCAAGCAGTTGTTGTAAATCACGCATTTGAACCCACCCCTTTGTAAAAAATAAAAAGGAACATAGCAAACTTGCTATACTCCTTAATTATAACTTATTTAAAGCTTAACATATACTAATTATATATATTTTACTTTACTCGTGTTTAAGTTTTATTTTGTCGACTAAATCATAAATTTTGATATAAGTTTGTTCATAAACATCGAATGAGCCACCAAATGGGTCATCAATTTCCTGTGTGTCACCTACATACTCATTTAATGTAAAGACATTAGATTGTCGTCCATACATAGAAAATATCAAGTCTTTATGAGCTTGCGTCATGGTAAGTATAATATCAGCATCAAGATCATCTATACGAAAAGTTTGTGCTAGCGATGGTTCAGGTAAACCGTACTTATGAATTAATTCTAACGATTCCTTAGATATGGCCTGTCCCTCAACTGCGAATAGTCCTCTTGAAGCTATGCTATCGTTTGGTAAAAGGGACTTGGCTATACTTTCAGCCAGTGGGCTTCGACAAGTGTTGCCACTACATACAAAAATTATTTTCATAGCTTTTCACCTTTAACTAATTTATAACTTGCTGCTTTTAACATTCTATTCATAATAGCTTCAGAATGATGGTTATCTTCAAATCCATAAATATATGCCTCTTCTATTTCTTCATTCCGGTCAAGTTCATGTAAAATTTCATATAAATTATGGCCTGCTGATTTAAAATCTTCCTTATTTTCACATAATGATATAAAAATGCTATTTTCGGGAATCAAACTTTTTTGACTCTGTGGAAATACAAATGCTACTTTTGACCATTTATCATCATTAGCTATTTTTTTATTTAAATCTTTAACAATTGTTAAAGGGGTTTCTGGGGAATAATGTTTATATTTCATCCCAGGTGCGATAGGCTTTTCATTTTCCTCATATATTTGACGATTTATCGAATGTGGTAGTCTACTTTCTATCATATCTTGTGTAATTGAACCTGGTCGCGCAATACGAAACGGAAACTGTGTGCAATCAATCACAGTACTTTCAAGCCCCTCTTCACATTGATCACCATTAATTATACCGTTGACTTTGCCATTTAAATCTCTATTCACATGTTCAAAGGTTGTTGGTGACGGACGACCACTAATATTAGCACTAGGAGCTGCTATGGGTTCATCTACAATTTGAAGTAATGCTCTCCCTATTTTATGACTAGGCATTCTAACAGCGATAGATTCTAATCCACCAGTCACTTTACTGCAAAGATAACCCTGTTTAAGTGGTAATATAAAAGAAATAGGTCCCGGCCAAAATTCATCCATTAATACTTTAACCTTATCATCGATATGCTCTACAAAATCATCGAGTTGTTCAATACTGTGAATATGGACGATTAACGGATTATCTGACGGACGTCCTTTTGCAACATAGATATTTTCGACTGCTTCTTCGTTTCTAGCATTCGCCCCAAGACCATATACTGTTTCAGTAGGTATCGCTACTAAACCTCCATCTAGGAAAGTTTGTTTTATCTCATCAATATGTGGATATTGACTAACATTATTTTTATACATTCTTAAATCCCATATTTGTGTGTGCATGTTTTCACCTCTTCTGTGATTGTATGCTGTAAAGAAATAAGGGCAGAATTTAATTCATTTTCAAAAAGTTGAATTAAAATTCCACCCGTGCTATGTTGCTGATCGAAAGTCATGTTTTTCATAAATAAAACAACTATAAAAACAATATCGTATAAATTGTTTAACTACCAAATAATAGATATAATTCGCTGATTTCCATTGATATCTTTGAAAATCTCTACTTCTTTTTCAGGATATAAATCTTGAACCATTCTTTTTAAGATATCTCCTTGTTGATAACCAATTTCAAAAACAACATGTCCACCTTGTTTCATTACAAATGGTAAATCTTCTAATATTGACTCATAAATAGCAAATCCGTTTTTCTCAGCGAATAGAGCATGATGCGGCTCATAATTTAGTACTGTTGACTCCATATCTATTATTTCGCTATGACCTATGTATGGTGGATTAGATATTAACCCATCCAATTTTATATCTTTTTCAATTAGCGGTTTTAAAGCATTTCCACGCAAAAACTGAATATTTTGGTGATAGTGACTTGCATTTTGCTTAGCTACACTTAAAGCATCTTCATACAAATCTGTTGCAATAACATTCAATTCAGGTTGCAGTAACTTAAGCGTAATTGCTATAGCACCACTTCCAGTTCCAATATCTGCTATGGTATCAGTCTTTTTACACAATTTTAAAAAATGCAGCATAACTTCCTCAGTTTCAGGCCTTGGTATAAGACAGTGTTGATTCACTTTAAATTGATAACCATAAAATGACTGAAATCCAACAATGTATTGGATAGGTTCTCCAGTGACCATCCTATCCAACGCTTTATCCAATTTGTTAATCGATGTCAAAGACATTTGTTCATCTTTATGAATTAAATAATCTGTTTTTGACCAACCAAAAACATCTAAAAACAACCATTCGGCACGAGTTGATTCAAACCCTTCATTTATAGCAATTGTCTTGGCTTCTGCAAACTTTTCTTTATAACTCACCATTGTTTAATTCTTTCAATTTCTCAGTTTGTTCTGAAAGTGTGAGTGCCTCCACAATCTCGTCTAAATGTCCTTCCATAATTTGATTTAACTTTTGAAGCGTTAAACCAATCCGATGATCTGTCACACGACTTTGAGGATAATTATAAGTTCTTATTCTTTCAGAGCGATCGCCTGTACCAACAGCTGATTTTCTTTGAGAAGCATATTTTTGTTGTTCTTCTTGCAATTTCATATCATACAATCGCGCTTTTAAAACTTTCATTGCTTTTTCTCGGTTTTGAATTTGAGACTTTTCAGAAGAAGTTGCTATAACACCCGTCGGCAAGTGTGTAATACGTACTGCAGAGTCAGTCGTATTAACGTGCTGACCACCAGCACCACTAGAACGATAAGTATCAATTTTTAAATCTTCATTACGTATCTCAATTTCGACATCTTCAGCTTCAGGTAATACAGCAACAGTTGCAGTGGAAGTGTGAATTCGCCCTCCTGATTCTGTTTCAGGCACACGTTGGACTCTATGTGCACCATTTTCAAATTTTAATTTACTGTAAGCACCTGTACCAGATACTGAGAAACTCACTTCTTTATATCCACCATGATCACTTTCTGAAGCTTCTACTATTTCTGTTTTAAATCCGTTTGCCTCGGCGTATTTTGAATACATTCTCATTAAGTCCCCAGCAAATATTGCAGCTTCATCTCCCCCTGCAGCTGCACGAATTTCGACAATAACATCTTTATCATCATTAGGATCTTTAGGTATAAGTAAGATTTTTAATTCTTCTTCCATATCAGGTAATTCTGTTTTTAAAGCGCTACTTTCTTCTTTTAGCATTTCAACTTCTTCTTTATCTGATGTTTCACTTAACATATCCTCAATATCTTGTAATTCTTCTTTTTTGGTCTTATAACTTCTATACACATCAACAGTCTTTTGTAAGTCAGCTTGTTCTTTTGAATATTTTCTTAATTTATCAGCGTCATTCACTACATCAGGATCACTCAGTAATTCATTTAATTGTTCATATCGTTCTTCTACTATATCTAATTGATCAAACACTACATTTCCTCCTTCTCATTTTCACTAGGCGCAACTATATGATGTGCTCTACAACGTGGCTCGTAACTTTCATTTGCACCAACCAATATGATGGGATCATCTTCTTTTGCCGGTTCACCATTTATTAACCGCTGTGTACGACTCGAGGGTGAACCACATACAGAACATACTGCTTGCAACTTTGTAATATGTTCACTAACTGCGAGCAACTTGGGCATAGGTTTAAACGGTTCTCCTCTAAAGTCCATATCTAAACCTGCTACAATAACACGATGCCCGTTTTCGGCTAATTTTTCAACTATGTTGACAATATCATCTTCAAAAAATTGCACTTCATCAATTCCGATGACGTTTACTTCTTCTAGCTTATGATTTAAAATTTCTTGAGCTGTAGATATATTAATCGCTTCTATCTCATTACCATTATGTGAGACGACCTTTTCTTTATGGTAACGATCATCAATTGCTGGTTTGAAAACAACCACCTTTTGTTTAGCGTAGATTCCACGTCTTAAGCGACGTATAAGTTCTTCAGATTTTCCACTAAACATACTTCCTGTTATGGTTTCAATCCAACCTGAATGGTACGTTTCATACATTGATAGTTCCACCTTTTTCAAAACATAATCGCTTAATTATATCATATTTTTTATGTATATAAATGTATTTTCAAAGTAAGAATCATAATTTACAGGTGTATTATGAAATTTAATAATTAAACGAATAATCTATAAAAGATTTTACACATCTCTATAAATGTTTATACTTATCGATAGATTTTATAGATATAAAGAGCTTTGATATAGAGTTGATGATTCAACGAAACTCTATAATAAAAAACTGTCTACAATACCCAAACGGGAAAGTAGACAGTTGAAATCCAAAATTAGTTGTTGTTTGATTTGAGTCCAAACTTTTTGTTGAAACGTTCCACACGACCATCCGCTGCTGCGAATTTTTGACGTCCAGTATAGAATGGATGAGAATCTGATGATACATCTAAACGAATAACTGGGTATTCATTTCCATCTTCCCATTCCATAGTTTCTGAAGATGTTTTTGTAGAACCACTTAAAAATTTAAAGTTTGTTGTTGTATCTAAAAAGATAACTTTGTGGTATTCAGGATGAATTCCTTGTTTCATTTTTTTCAGCTCCTTTGCCCTGAACCATCTGGAACAGAGTTATTTATGAGTTTTTTACCCAATACTGTGTAATTATAATAGTAATATATGGAAAACGCAACCCTTAATCTACGAGTTTAAATAATTGGTCTTCCTGTTTTAGTACTCTCTTCAGCTGCTTTTTGCAATTGCTTAAAGAATTCTTTATTATTTTTCGAACGCTTAAGTTTTCTAATAAAACGTTCTGTAAAGTCTGTTGAATCGGTAAATAAATTTCGTAATTGCCATAATGAATCTAATTCCGCTTTAGTGATTAATAGCTCTTCTTTTCGTGTTGAACTACGACCTATGTCTATCGCTGGGAATATTCTACGTTCTGATAACTTGCGATCAAGATGTAATTCCATATTACCTGTACCCTTGAACTCTTCATAAATCATATCATCCATACGAGATCCTGTCTCAACTAAAGCAGTAGCTAAAATTGTCAAACTTCCCCCAGCTTCAATGTTACGTGCTGCACCAAAAAACGCTTTAGGTTTGTGTAAAGAAGCGGGATCAAGCCCACCTGACAATGTACGTCCACTAGGTGGTATGACTAAATTATATGCTCGAGCCAAACGTGTTATGGAGTCCATAAGTATAATTACATCTTCTCCAATTTCAACTAATCGCTTTGCACGCTCTAATAATAATTCAGCAACTTTAACATGATGTTCTGGTGGTTCATCGAAAGTCGAATGAACGACTTCTGCAGATTCAACCGATCTTTCAATATCCGTCACTTCTTCTGGACGCTCACCTACTAGTAAGATAAATAAATTCGCTTCAGGTTTATTACTCGCTATTGCATTAGCGATTTCTTTTAATAAACTTGTCTTACCAGCTTTAGGTGGTGCAACTATAAGACCACGTTGACCAAGACCTATTGGTGTGACTAAATCCATTATACGAGTGGAATAATTTGTAGATTGCGTTTCTAATAGGATTCTTTCTTCAGGATAAAGAGGTGTTAAAGCTTGGAAGTGAGGACGTTTTTTGACTTCTTCTGCATTATGATCGTTCACAAAATCAACTTGAAGTAGACCATAATATTTTTCATTATCTTTTGGTTTACGAACTTTACCCGTTACTTTATCACCACGTTTTATTTCAAAACGTCGAATTTGGCTTGCAGAAATATAAATATCCTTCTCACCTTTAGAATAGTTAACGGTTCTTAAGAAACCATATCCATCTTGTTGAATATCATCTAATATTCCTTCCATATAGTAATTACCATCTTTTTCCATTTGTGCTTCCATAATGGCAAGTACCAATTCTTTTTTATTTAATTTACTGTAATTAGTTAATTTTAAAGATTTGGCTTTTTGAGTGAGCTCTTTAGTAGTATTGTTTTTATATAATTCGTGGAAAGATTCATACTGCGGAGATGTTCGTTCTCTACCAGGCATAGACTTGCACCCATTTCATTAATTATTTATTTTACGAAGTTCAAAAATAATAAACGTATAGTTAGCTTAACCAAATAATAGATGTTTATCTTGATACTTATGTGACTGTCAATAATAAAAAGTCACATTATAGCTATATTTATACGTTTATATATTTCTCAACCTTCTAATTACTAGACTAACTATAGCAAATTTTCATTTTAATTACAAAATGATTTTAGGAATTTTAACATAAAAAACAAAACACAGAACAAAATTAGTTCCGTGTTTTGTTTAATTGCAACTTTTAATTTAATTTACTAATTATTTAAAATATCCAGCTATTGATTTTACTTCTAAGAATTCTTCGATACCATAATCGCCCCATTCACGACCTAAGCCAGATTCTTTATAACCACCGAATGGTAAGTCTGGTTTTCTACCAGCTTCATTAATTTCAATTGTACCAGCTTCAATTGAACGAGCGACATGTCTCAATGTATCTTTATCTTTACCAATAACATAGCCAGCAAGACCATATTTCGTATCATTAGCAATTTCAATAGCTTCGTCAAGATTATTATAAGTGATTACAGACATAACAGGTCCGAAAATTTCTTCTTGTGCAATCGTCATGTGATTATCTACATTAATAAATATAGTTGGACGCGCAAAATAACCTTTATCTAATCCTTCTGGTTTGCCAGGACCGCCGTAGAATAACTCTGCTCCTTCATTGATACCTTTATCAATGTAATCCTGAACTTGATCGAATTGTTTTTTACTAATAATAGGACCTACTTGAGTTCCTTCTTCTCTTGGTTGACCTACTTTAACTTTACTAAATGCTTCTTTAACTGCTGTTAAGTAGTCTTCTTTAATACTTTCAGGAATAAGTACACGTGTTCCTGCAGTACAAACTTGCCCTGTATTGTTAACAACTTTTTTCGTTGTTGCATTAGCAGCTTCTTCAACATCAACGTCATCTAATACGATATAAGGTGATTTCCCACCCAATTCAAGAGACACTTTTTTGAAGTCTTTTGCAGCTTTTTCCATAATTTTTGAACCTGTAGGACCAGAACCTGTAAATGACATCATTCTTACTTTAGGATGTTCACTTAAAGGATTTCCTACTCCAGATCCGTCACCATTAACTAAGTTAAACACACCTTTAGGTACGCCTGCTTTATCAAAAATTTCTGCTAAAATAATTGCAGCAAATGGTGTTTCTTCAGATGGTTTTAAAACAACAGGACTTCCAGCAGCAAACGCAGCAGCTAATTTAAGTGAAGTTTGGTTTGTAGGGAAATTCCAAGGTGTAACAAGTCCAGCAACTCCAATGGCTTCTTTAACAACCAAATCATCGCCACGTTGTTCTTCAAATTGGAAGCTATCTAAAGCATCTCTTGCAGCTGTAAAGTGATTCAATCCCATTTGATAATGAACGTTCTCGGAAACTGATAAAGGCGCTCCTAGTTCATCGGTAATTGCTTCAATTAAATCATTTTTTCTATTTTGATATTCTTTTACAATTTTATCTAAAAGTTCTCTTCTTTCCTCAACAGAACTATGTCTAAATTCTAAATATACTTTATCTGCAGCATCTACAGCTTTATTAACATCTTCTTCGTTACCGTTAGCAATTTTACCCATTACTTCTTCAGTTGCAGGATTAATAACATCAATAGTTTCGCCACTTGCACTATCAACCCATTCACCGTTTATATATTGTTTAGTGAAATTTCTCATCTTATTATATTCACTCCTTAGAAAAGTTATATTCATATACTATCCTATTTTTACAGATAATAAACATAACTTGCTCACAGGTTGATTTAAATAAATACTAATTACTAAAATGCGCTTACTATAATTTGAAATATAAAATTACATTTCTCAAATTTGAATTCGAATCAAAAAGAGCCTGAGACAATAATGTCCCAGACTTTCTTAACTTATAAGTAAGTCAATCACTAAATTTAAATTGCGCTTAAATCAATCTTTATTGTACTCTATTTAAACATCCTAAATTAGATTAATTCATCAGATCATTTTACAAACATTATAAGTTTGGGATCTGTTGCAGAGAAACAACGTATTTAACTTGAATTCTGATACACTCACTATTACATATCACTCAAATATAAATGTTGTTAATTTAAAAATTGTGTTAAGAATTAAACCGTTTCCGTCCAAATATCAGCACCAAGTGCTTTAAGATGTTCAACGATGTTAGTATATCCTCTATAAATATGTTTTACATTAAATATTGTTGTCACACCTTCAGCTATTAAACCTGCAGTAATTAAGCAAGCGCCTGCGCGTAAATCACTTGCATATACTTCAGCGCCATTAAGTGTCGAAGGTTTAATTACAGCTGTTCCCTCATCCGATTTAATATTAGCACCCATACGCTGTAATTCTTCTACATGTTTAAAACGCGCTGGATAAATAGTATCAGTCACAAATGAAGGTCCTTCTGTCATGAATAATAATGGTGTAATAGGTTGTTGTAAATCAGTTGCAAAACCTGGATAAACAAGCGTTTTTATATCTACATTTTTATACGGTGTTTGTTTACGAATGATAATTTTTTCATCTTCTATTTCAATATCTACACCTAACTCTTTTAACTTAACAGTTAAAGCTTCAACATGTTTAGGGACTATATTATGTAAAATGACCTCTTCACCCATTGCTGCGGCCATACACATATAAGAACCAGCTTCAATTCTATCTGGAATAATTTGATACTCTGAACCTTTTAGTTCCTCAACACCATTAATTTTTATTGATGTTGTACCAGCTCCTCTAATATCAGCACCCATACTCATTAAAAAGTTCGCAACATCTACAACTTCAGGTTCTTTGGCTGCATTATCAATAACAGTTTGACCTTTAGCATGAACTGCCGCAAGCATAATATTAATCGTCGCTCCAACACTTACCATATCTAAAAATATATGAGCGCCTCTAAGTTCTTTTGCTACTAATTTCATGGATGTATTGCTAGATTCGTCAATTTCTGCACCTAATGCTTTGAACCCCTTAATATGTTGGTCAATAGGTCTTGGTCCGAGTGGACATCCACCCGGCAATCCAATTACACATTTTTTAAAACGACCAAGCATTGCACCCATCATATAATAAGAAGCACGTAAAGACTCAACTTTATTATTAGGTAGAGGTGCATTCTCTATTTGTGTAGTATCCACTTCTAATTGTTTACCATTTAATCTTGCTTTAATATTTAAATCTTCTAACAAACTTACTAGAGTTTCGACATCAGAGATTTGAGGAAGGCCATCCAACTTTACTTGTCCTTGAGCTAATAAAGTTGCGGGGATAATAGCAACTGCACTATTTTTTGCTCCACTAATTTCTACTTCTCCTTTTAGTGTTTGTCCACCTCTAATTTTTATTACCTCTTGAGCCATATCACTTTTCTCCTTTGTTTCCTTCTTTTTAAAATATCACATTATTAGCATTATAAGATAATTTTACTTTATTTGTAAAATACTTATTTTTACAATAAATACAATTTATTTATAGCATCATTTTGCTTTTTATAAAGATTGCTAATTACGACTAAGAATACGTCAATGAACTAATACCACTTATCTTTTCAGTTAATCATTTATTTTGTTAATTATTCGTTTGTAAGCTATTTTATTATATGAAATCTTCCCAATATTGAATATTGTAACCATAAAATGTAAATTTCTGTCATTATTATAGCATAAAAAGAGGTCACTGAACTTATGTTCAATGACCAATAACAAAGATATTTAAATTATTTAGCGCGATTGGAAGTACCGAATTCTCTAATTTTACCTTTAACTGTCTCTTTAATAGCTTCACGTGCTGGTCCTAAATATTTACGTGGATCATACACATCTTTGTCGTTGTTTAATACTTCACGAACTGCTTTAGCAGACGCAATTTGATTTTCAGTATTCACGTTAATTTTAGCAGTACCATAAGGAATAGCTTTTTGAATATCTTTAGTCGGAATACCTGTACCACCGTGTAGTACTAAAGGTAATCCAGTTGAAGCACCAATTTCTTCCATCTCTTTAAATCCTAATTTAGGTTCGCCTTTATATGGTCCATGTACAGAACCTAATGCTGGTGCTAAAGTATCAATTCCAGTTTTTTCTACTAGTTCTTGACATTCTTTAGGGTCTGCATAGATAACGCCATCAGCAACTACGTCGTCTTCTTGTCCACCAACTGTACCTAATTCAGCTTCTACAGAAACGCCTCTATCGTGAGCATACTCAACTACTTTAGAAGTGATTTCAACATTTTCTTCAAAAGGACTATGAGATGCATCAATCATTACAGATGTGAATCCAGCATCAATTGCTTCTTTACATTTTTCAAAGCTTGAACCGTGGTCTAAATGAATTGCTACTGGGATTGTGATGTTTAAGTCATGCATTAAACCTTCTACCATTTTCACAACTGTATAAAAGCCACTCATATAACGAGCTGCCCCTTCAGAAACACCTAGAATAACTGGCGCATTCTCTTCTTGAGACGCTTCTAAAATAGCTTGTGTAAATTCGAGGTTATTAAGATTGTATTGACCAACCGCATAACCGTTTTCTTTCGCATCGATTAACATTTCTTTCATTGAAACTAAAGGCATGAAAGTTCCTCCTTGAGTGCATCAGTGCACGTTTTTTTCAACGTCATTATATCAAAAATATATACTGATTGCATTCGAATATTTTATTTAATATTGATATTTTTCGAATTTAATTGTTTTTACGTTTTTGGAAGCGAATACATTTCGAAAAATGTTCACATATTGCATATCTACCTAGGATTATTTACAATATTCCAGTAAAGAGATTGGAGGTTTACAATGTCAAAAATCTTAAACACACAATTAACTGGTATTTTTAATCGGCTTGAAAAACAAGAGTTAGATATTCAAATGGCAGCTCAATGCCTCATTCAAGCAATTGGTGGAGAAGGACATGTCTATATCAAAGGGTACGATGATTTAAAATTCTATGAATCATTCATATTACAAAGCCATGAAAAATTAGCGTCTAGTTTACCACTTGAAGATTTACAAAATTTTAACGATATAGATACTACAGATAGGGTACTGTTATTTTCACCATACTACACTTCGGAAGTTGAAAGTGATGTACTCCAACTTATTGATTTAGATATCGATTTAGTGCTTATTTGTAATAACCCTAAACGAGATGATTTTCCAAATCATTTAATTCATTATGTTAATTTATCAACACCTAGGCCCATTGTTTACACAGAAGATTATGATAAAATCATTCAACCACATCCGATGGCCTTAAATTATATTTATTATGATATTTATACTCAAATGATTGAAATGACTAGAGATCTGGATTTGTAGAATATGTGTGTAGTCGTTCAATTATTTTCTATAAAATAATTTCATCCGTGTAATTAACTGATGAAGCAAGAACGTATAATAATTATAACCAAAACATCTAATGTATAATGATAAATAAAGTACACTGATAAAGTTTAATGGACAATTAAAAAATGGTCATTTCCTTTTGCTTTTAAGGAAATGACCATTTTTATTTAGCTTTATATTGTTTGTGCATCAAAACAATTATTTTTGTTGGTAATTTAACGCCGCTTCTACAAATGATTTAAATATAGGCTGTGGACGATTAGGTCTTGATAAGAATTCAGGATGGAATTGACATGCAATAAAGAAATCTTTTTTAGGTATTTCTATAATTTCTACTAAACGACCATCTGGACTTGTCCCTGAAAAGACCATACCGTTACTTTCTAATTGTTCCCTAAATTCGTTATTGAATTCATATCTATGACGATGACGTTCTTCAATATCATTTTTATTATAAATTTTCTCTGCCAATGTACCTTCTTTAATGTGGCAAGGATAAAGACCAAGTCTTAGGGTTCCACCTAAATCTTCAATATCCTTTTGTTCTGGTAATAAATCTATAATTGGATAAGGTGTACTTGGATCTAATTCTGCTGAATGCGCACCTTCATAGCCTAAAACATGACGCGCAAATTCAACAGTTGCCAATTGCATACCTAAACAAATGCCAAAGAACGGTATGTTATTCTCACGGGCATAACGAATAGCTGCAATTTTACCTTCACTTGCTCTGAATCCAAATCCACCAGGAACTAAAATACCATCAATGTCGGATAAATAAGCCTCAACATTATGATCATTAACTTCACTTGAATCAATCCATTTTACCACAACATCTTTTTTAAATGGATAACCAGCATGCTTAAGTGATTCAACAACTGATAGATAAGCATCTTGTAAGCTCACATATTTACCAACTAAACCAATTGTAATTTTACCATCTAAATGATTAACGGTATCCAATAGATGTTTCCACTCATCCAGTTGCGTTTCATACTTGGCATTTAATTGTAAACGTTGAATAACAATGTCATCCATATTTTGCTTACTAAGTTGTAACGGAATTTCATAAAGAGAATCTGCATCTCTACATTCTATAACACTTTCCTTTTTGATATCACAGAATAGCGCGATTTTGTCTTTCAAATCTTGTGTCATTTCGTATTCTGTTCGTACGACTATTAAATCAGGTTGGATACCTAGGCCTCGTAATTCTTTAACACTATGCTGTGTAGGTTTTGTTTTCATTTCCCCAGCAGCTTTAATATATGGAAGCAAAGTACAATGTACATACATTACATTTTCACGACCTAAGTCGCTTCTAATTTGACGAATGGCTTCTAAGAAAGGTAAAGACTCTATATCACCTGTTGTTCCACCAATTTCAGTAATTACAACATCCGCATTAGTACTCTCACCAGCTAATAGCAATCTTTCTTTAATTTCGTTTGTAATATGAGGAATAACTTGTACAGTACCACCCAAGTAATCACCACGACGCTCTTTTTTCAACACATGTGAATATACTTTTCCGGCAGTAACATTTGAATATTTATTTAAATTAATATCTATAAAACGTTCATAATGTCCTAAGTCTAAATCAGTCTCAGCACCATCATCTGTAACGAACACTTCACCATGTTGATAAGGACTCATTGTACCTGGGTCTACATTTAAATATGGATCGAATTTTTGTATTGTAACTTTAAGTCCTCTATCTTTAAGTAATCTTCCTAGAGAAGCGGCTGTTATCCCTTTTCCTAATGATGACACAACCCCGCCTGTTACAAAAATAAACTTTGTCATTGTCTGACCTCCTGTATAATTTAGTAAACTATTTAATGATTGATAAAATCTATTAAAAACTGTGAGTAAACTATGTATTTAACAATAATAATGAAATAAATTTGGTATATTACTCAACAATTTAATTCACTTTTACATTTCATTATGAATATTAAAAATAAAAAAATCGCTCCCTCTCACAGCAATTGTAAGGGGAGCGTATCTATTTAATACACGTGTCCTAATTAAAGGAGCCCAAATAAAATACTACCACCTTTTAAATAAAAATAAAAGTCCCACTTTAATGTTTCTGTTATAAAGCGAGACATATTTTTAAATTAAAATATAGTTACTTGATTAATCATTAAAGTCTTCGGCGTCTTCAAAGGCTTCTTCTTCACCTTCAGCAATATCTTCGTCTTCGTCTTCATCAATAACGATATCTGTATCATTCATTTCAACATCATCTTCATCATTATCTGACTCGTCTAATGTTTCTTGATCATCTGTTTGAGCAGGAATATCGTCATCTTCATCAGCGTCGTCATCACCTAATAATTTAAGGTTTTGATCTTCTTCATCTTCGTCATCTAGAATATCGAATTTTTGAATTGTTGGTGCGATTTTTTCCTCAATATCATCTACAGAGTACCAGTCACGTAGACCCCAAAGATTTTCTCCTACATTTAAAAAACGACCATCTGTGTTTAAATCGGTATAGAATTGGACAATTCGATTTTCAATATCTTCATACTCATATCCACCTAAAGATTTAAATTCATCAATGATATCATATAAATTCATCGTTGTTTGTTTATCATTTAATAAAGTATAGGCCATGTCGATGAATGATTTCTCATCAACCATTTCTTTTGTGTAATCTTGAATTTTCATATAAAAATACTTCCTTTCAAAGGATTTTCTTTAAATTAACGTCAAATAATCATTTATTAATAGTAACAAAAATAAATTATAAATGACAAGTTGTGATTTAGCAATCACTGTTAATAATTAATATATTTTTCAAAACGTGTATAATCCTCAGTTTCCTCTATTGCTACAAAATTACTATTCAAGCACAATGGTTTTAACTCATTACGTTCGCCATATAAAGTAATTGATAAAACTTCAATGTTTTCAAAATGTTTACGTATATACGTTGCTAATTGACGTAAAGCACTTTCTGCAATTCCTTCATTTCTATTTTGCTTATTAACCTCGATTGCAGAAATATTCATTTTATTATCATTTTGTTCTAGTGCAATAAAGCCTACCTTTACATCATCTTTAAGCAAATTAATCACATGAATATCATCACTATATGCTGACTCCCCCTCTTTTAACCTTAAAGAAGACACATGTTTTGAATCTAAATCTAAATAATAGAGTCTTTCTTTCCCGATAGGTCCTTCTTCTTTTGTAGCTGTATGCATAAAACCTGCACGTTCATAAACGTTCCAAGCGCTTTGATTTTCAGCGTCTACTACTAAGTATAAATGTGTAAAATCAGGAAATAATGCTTGAACATACTCTGGTAAAAACATCATCATTTTTGTCCCATATCCATGGCCTTGAAACTTTTCATTAACTGACAATGAACGTACATAAACAACATTGTTTGGTGTATCATAACCTTCATGTTGATAATAACGATGCAATACGAAGAACCCTACTACTTTTCCTTCTTTATTTAAAGCTACATTGGCAATTCGATTTTCATCTTTTAATGCGTCATCTAAAACAGTTTGAGGTAATGAAGAATATATTTGTTGTCGTTCACTTAATTCAAATTGGTTAAGTGCATTTCTATATTTTTCTTCATATACTTGAACTGTAATATCATCAAAATCCCTTTTTATAAACATTGCTTTACCCCTATCTATTAATTACCATTTATATTATATATGAATTAAATAATTATGACTATCGGACTCGTTATGTATAACATTTTCTCTTGCTCAACATCATTTTACCCTAATTCAACTCATTACAACCTCATTTTATCAATATGTATGTCATCACTATAATGACTACCCTATATTTATTATTAACTTTATTATTAAAATAAGTGTATCTTAATAAGAGCTTTCTATAAATATTCACTTGTTTTTCAGTTAATTTACTATACTATAATGAGTGACAATAATTGTTATGGAGTGATAGACATATGAAGATTGGAATTGATGCTGGAGGCACTTTAATTAAAATTGTACAAGAGCATGACAATCGCAGATATTACAGAACTGAATTAACAACTAACATCCAAAAAGTCATAGATTGGCTTAACAATGAAGAAATTGAAACATTAAAGCTTACAGGTGGAAATGCTGGAGTAATAGCAGATCAAATTCATCAATCACCTGAAATATTTGTAGAGTTCGATGCATCATCAAAAGGTTTAGAAATTTTATTGGATGAACAAGGTCATCAAATTGAACATTACATTTTTGCTAATGTAGGAACAGGTACTTCTTTCCACTATTTTGACGGAAAAGAGCAACAACGTGTTGGAGGTGTAGGTACCGGAGGTGGGATGATACAAGGTTTAGGCTATTTATTGTCCAATATAACAGATTATAAAGAATTAACGAATTTAGCTCAAAATGGTGATCGTGATGCCATTGATTTAAAAGTAAAACATATTTATAAAGATACTGAACCACCAATTCCTGGAGATTTAACAGCAGCAAATTTTGGAAATGTATTACATCACTTAGATAATCAGTTTACTTCAGCTAACAAACTTGCCTCTGCAATTGGTGTCGTTGGTGAAGTTATAACAACTATGGCTATTACTTTAGCACGTGAATATAAGACTAAGCACGTTGTATATATCGGTTCATCATTTAATAACAATCAATTACTACGTGAAGTTGTTGAGAATTACACTGTTCTAAGAGGATTTAAACCATACTATATTGAGAATGGTGCTTTTTCAGGCGCTTTAGGAGCACTTTACCTCTAATAGGAAAATGAGTGGAAGCAAATTGGTATTGATTGTTACTTACCTTACCATCTAACTTACTTTATACGTTGAATTTTCTCAGTGTTAGCTTCAAACATCATTTTACTATCAAATTTATAATATTCGTTTATAAAAAATCACCCCAAAAGTTAAACTAAAATCTAACTTTTGGGGTGTAAATACTATAAACATGTTGCAGACTTTTTCTAATATAATCAATTAAAATGTTGCTTCATTTGACAATTTTTGCGCTGATACAACAGTACCTACAACACCTGATTTCAAATCAATCGCTACTGCTTTATTATCATCGCGTAACTTGTCTAACCATTCACTAAAGACTTTACCTTCAATTTCAATTAAATCACATTCTTCAAAATCTTGATCACGTACTTTACGCGCTCTACTCTTAATACTCCAAACAGGCATGATGTGAGGTTTATTATGGTCATCATCTGAAATCATAATAAAATTCTTTTCACCTTTGTTTGTCAATCCGTATACTTCGTCATATTTTGCGACATCTTTAACAAACTCTCTCATTCTTATATCATCTAATTCAGACATTAACTCATCAGTCATTTTAACTATATCTACAATGTTTCCTTCTTCACCATTATTCACATTAACTAAAACTTTGTCACCAGGATCAAAGATTTCATCCATTTCATATGTTACAAAACGGTCAATATCTGCTCTAATGATTTTGTCGTATTCGATTGAATGATGTAACAAATAAGACTCAGCAACATTTTCGTCTGTCCACATAGCAATAAATGGCAAATTCTCATGTTGTATTCTAATTAATTTTTTATTTTTTGAAGCAAAATAAATATATTCATTAATCAAAATATCTTTAAAAAATGCTTCATATTTGTATGACATACTTAACCCTCAATTCATAAGTTATTCATAGTGTTTCTTACTTTAAATCTTAAAATACTAACGATTGATAGTCAATAATGTTAAAATTCAAATCTTATTTGTAAACTGGGACATGATTGATTATTCTAACTTCTTTATCAAACACTACTTAATATCCTTAAAGAATCATACACTTATAATCCAGCTTCCAATATAAATTGTTGTTCATATCGATTAATTAATTCTTTATTTTCTCCATGCCAAATGCAGCCAAATCTAGAATTAACTTGATTCTTTCCATACCAATCTCCATCGTAATAGGAAAGTGGATAAAGTACACCTAATTCTACGTATTTTAAAATAGCATTATAGAATTTTGTATTATCTCCATTAGAAAAGTAACTGTAAAATTTATGATATCCATGAGTTAAATCTTTTGCTAAAAGTAGCATACTCGTTGATCCGTTTTGCCTAAAATTTAAATCAATCGCATAAACATCATTTTTATCATCTACTAGTAAGTCAAAACCTGCTACACCAAAAAAACCTTTGCTTACGCCTATTTCCATAATCTCTCTACCAGCGTCTATTACATTCTGAGGCACATCATTAACATTTTCATTTCCGTTGTAAAATCCATAGTCATTAGTTAACTGTTGCGCTGTTCCTAAGTATTTGATACCAATATCATCTGAATAAGCAAATTGTACACAATAGTTATTCACTGCATTAATTTTTTGTTCAATGATTAAATGTTCAGTCTCTGCTGATGCATTGTTGATGCGTGTGATAGCTTTATCTAAATCTGTATCATTATAACAAATCATAACACCATATCCTCCTGCTGTAGGTAAATCATCGCCTGGTTTTATGACAAATGGATACGACCATGTTTGAATACGAGATTCAAAATCTTTAATTGAGACAATTTCTCTTTGTGGTAGATATTTGTTATTAGTCCATTCCGGAATTCGTGCTTTATTATTAAGAGCAACAAAAACATCTTTATCAAGTGCATAATATTCTTTAGGTAGAATATCTTCATCATGAATATATTGAAAGTAGATTTTTTTACCGTGATGAAGAGCTAAATTCCTTATCAAGCTTTCATATGTTTCTTGATTATTAAATTTATAAGTATGTGGTGGAATTTCCCTACCCACTATATTAAAAAGTTGTTCTAATTTGTTTGTAACACTTGCCTCATGAACAATGACAGGAAAACGATTAGCTATAAGTAATTCTCTTCCAGTTAAGAAATTTGATTGATGTTCATCTGGTTTCAACCATGGATTCGACACATATGAAGGTCGAGATGTGTAAACAATGTCATCATTATACAAATCACTAAGTGTGAGAAACGGACCATTTACTTTATTATTCATTACTTAACATGCCCCTTTATATGCGTATGCTCTTCAATTATTTCGTCTAACAACGGTTTATTTTCGATTAATTCTAGTCCCATTAATGCTAAAATTTTTGCACCTCGAATTAGTGCCTGATCACCTTGTAAACTTGCAGCCGCTTCTCTAAAGCGGTGGGTATGTCCTACAAGATTTCGAGAACCAATTTTAATATGTGGATGGATTGTTGGTACAACATGACTTACATTACCTGTATCTGTAGATCCATAACCAAAATCATCATCAATCACTTCTTCTCCTAATTCAGTTGCATATTTTTTAAATAAATCATCAAGTTTAGGCGCTTTAATAAATTCGTTTACACCATTCTGGATAGGACCAAATTCAAAATCACACCCAGTTTGAATCGCAGCACCTCTTGCAATTTGGTTTACTTTTTCAGTTAAAACATCAAGTTCTCTCCGCGAAGTAGCTCGAGTATAAAATCTCGCATGTGTAAAATCAGGTATAATATTAGCCGCTTTACCACCGTCTAAAATAACCCCGTGAACTCGTTGTCCTTTTTTAATGTGTTGCCTTAACTGTGCTATACCATTAAAATATGAAATCATTGCATCTAAAGCGTTTAATGCTTCATCTGCATTTTCAGATGCATGCGCACTACGTCCATAGAATTTAATATCTAGAACATCCACAGCTAAAGTATTAATTGTACGATAGGTTTCATTTCCAGGATGAATCATCAATGCCACATCAATTTCATCAATGACACCTGCTTTAACATAAGAAGCTTTTGCGGAGCCATTTTCCCCACCTTCTTCAGCAGGACATCCCAAAACGACTACTTTACCACCAATTTCATCGACGACTTCTTTTAGTGCTACTGCAGCAAGTACGCTAGCAGTACCAATAATATTATGCCCGCACGCGTGACCAAGACCAGGTAAAGCATCATATTCAGCTAGAAATCCTATAACCGGTCCAGTCATATCAGAATCATACGTTGCTATAAATCCTGTTGCATGTCCTGCAATATCCGTTTCGATTTCGAATCGATTTGCTCTTAATTGGTCAATTAACGTTCTCGATGCAAAAATTTCTTCATTGCCTAATTCAGGGCGTTCATGAATACGATGACTTATTTCAACATAATCATATTTATTATTCTCTATAAAATCTAATATCTTTTGTTTATTATGCATTGTATCTAACTCCCTTTGAAACTTTGCGTATCAATCATTCTTTTTTAATTATTACTTATTTTATCGGATTTAATATTGGTTGTCATTAATTTTTACACAATTTTCTTACAATTTAAAAGACAACAGTCTATTAGTTTAGAAAAATTGTAAATGTATAAGAGTATTGTTACAATCTATTTATTGAATTAAACAAAAAATTGCTGTAGAGCAATAAGGAGGATAAATGCATGACTAAAATGAATGTAGAAAGCTTTAATTTAGACCATACTAAGGTTGTTGCACCTTTTATTCGTCTAGCCGGTACTATGGAGGGTCTTAATGGTGATGTCATACACAAATATGACATTCGTTTCAAACAGCCTAATAAGGAACATATGGATATGCCTGGTCTACATTCCTTAGAGCATTTAATGGCAGAAAACATTAGAAATCATACTGATAAAGTAGTAGATTTAAGTCCTATGGGTTGTCAAACTGGATTCTATGTTTCATTTATTAATCATGACGACTACGATGACGTATTAAATATTATAGATCAAACATTGCATGATGTGTTAAATGCTAGCGAAGTTCCAGCTTGTAATGAGGTTCAATGTGGTTGGGCTGCAAGTCATTCTTTAGAAGGTGCTAAAACAATTGCTCAAGCATTCTTAGATAAAAGAGAGCAATGGAACGACATCTATGGAGAAGGTAAATAGTTAACCATTTAACCATACAACTAAGCATAAAACGCTTAATTAATATCATTATGGAGAAATGTCGAATGAATCTTCCCTTCGACATTTCTCTTTTTTTATAAAAAAACCTTCTAAAATGCTAACTAGTTATCATTTTAAAAGGTCTTATTTTCTGAAAAAATTATAATTTTTTAATGGCTTTAATAAGCACAAATTGCAATGGTAATCTAGAATAAAGTGCCCATTTAGGTAGTTCTTTGTCACCTAATGGCAATCCTTTACGAGCCATATAAATATTTGCTGGGAACACTGCTAACAAGAATAAATTAATACCCTTTTTCAACCATGATGCTGGCCTTTTAATAAGCAACATGATACCAAAAAAGATTTCTATGACCCCTGTTACCAATACGGCAGTTTTTTGTAAAGGTAAATAATCTGGAACAATATTTCTAAATTGTCTCTCTCTAGTAAAATGTAAAACACCAGCTGTTCCAAATGCTAGTCCTAATAAGAATCTTAAAACCTTCATTGATGCTCAACCCCCATTTCTTTTAAATAACTTTTTCCATATTTAGGTAATTCTACGTTGAAGTTATCTGCTATTGTAACACCGATAGAGCTAAATGTCGTGTCTTGTGAAAGTTCATGATAATCTTTAATTTTTGGACTAAACATTAAAAGTGGAATGTATTCACGTGTATGATCTGTACCTTTAGCAATTGGATCATTACCATGATCAGCTGTAATAATAACTAAATCATCTTCTCTTAAATGATTCATTAATTCAGGTAAACGAAGATCAAAATCTTTAATTGCTTGAGCATAGCCTTCTTTATCACGACGATGGCCATACAATGCATCAAAATCAACTAAATTAAGGAAACTGATGCCTTCAAAATCTTTTTTTACAACTTCAATCAATTGATCCATACCGTCCATATTATTTTTAGTACGTATAGCTTCTGTCACGCCTTCACCATCATAAATATCGTTAATTTTACCAATCGCGATTACATCATAACCATTATCTTTAAGGCTATTCATCACTGTTCGTCCAAATGGTTTTAACGCGTAATCATGTCGATTAGAAGTTCTAGTGAAGTTACCAGGTTCTCCAACATATGGTCGAGCAATGATTCTTCCTATTAAATATTTAGGATCTTTTGTTAGTTCACGAACTTTTTCACAAATCTCGTAAAGTTCTTCAAGTGGAATCACGTCTTCATGTGCAGCAATCTGTAAAACTGGATCAGCACTAGTATAAACTATTAAATCTCCAGTTTTCATTTGATGTTCGCCCCACTCGTCAATAATCTGAGTTCCTGAAGCAGGTCTATTTGCTACAACCTTGCGTCCAGTCATTGATTCAATCTCTTTAACAAGCTCTGCTGGGAAACCATTTGGATAAACCTTAAATGGTTGCATTATATTTAACCCCATAATTTCCCAATGTCCTGTCATTGTATCCTTGCCTACTGAAGCTTCACTTAGTTTGGTATAAAATGCACCCGGATGCGTAACTTTTGAAACAACAGGAAGCGGTGCAATATTTCCTAATCCAAGTTGTTCTAGATGTGGTAACTTTTGCTTAAATCCTTCTAAAGTATGCTTTAAAGTGTGTGATCCTTCGTCATTGAATGCCGCTGCATCAGGACCTTCGCCTATACCTACTGAGTCCATAACTATTAGATGAATTCTTTTGAACGGTGTAGTCATCATTTACATCTCCTACTCGGTTATTATTTTATGAATTAAGGTTGGAGCTTCGCCCTTACTCTCAATAGTAATACTATTGTCTAGTTTGTTTAAAATATCATCGATCTTTTTGGTGTTTGTATGAATAGTTAAAATATTTTCACCCTTCTCAACATGTTCTCCTACTTTTTTATTTAACACGATACCTACACCTAAATCAATAACGTCTTCTTTTGTTTGACGACCAGCGCCTAACATCATTGAAGCAACGCCTATCTCATTAGCTATTATTTCAGTTATAAAACCATCTTTTTTAGCTTTAAATTCAACTTGATATTTCGCGCTAGGCAACTTTTCAGGAGAATCCACAATTGAGTCATCTCCTCCTTGATTCGATAGAAATGTTTTGAATTTGTTTAAAGCTTTTCCTGTTTTTATAGCATCGACTAACATCTGACGCGCTTCATCTAAAGATTCTGCTTGTTCAGCTAAGACAACCATTTGAGAACCAAGTGTTAACACAAGCTCTGTTAGATCTTTCGGTCCATTTCCTTTTAATGTTGCGATAGCTTCTTTTAATTCGAGCGCATTACCAACTGCATTTCCTAAAGGTTGACTCATATCTGAAATAATAGCCATCGTATTACGACCTACATTATTACCGATTCTAACCATCGCATGCGCAAGCGCTTCGGCATCATCTAGCGTCTTCATAAACGCACCACTGCCAGTTTTGACATCTAGAACAATTGCATCTGCACCAGCAGCAATTTTCTTACTCATTATGGACGAAGCGATGAGGGGAATAGAATTAACTGTTCCTGTTACATCCCTCAATGCATATAATTTTTTATCAGCTGGTGTGAGATTGCCTGATTGGCCTATTACTGCTACTTGATTATCATTTACAAGTTTTATAAAATCTTTTTCACTGATTTCAACATTAAATCCCTTAACTGATTCTAATTTATCTATCGTCCCCCCCGTATGTCCTAGACCACGACCACTCATCTTTGCAACTGGAACACCTACTGTCGCTACTAATGGGGCAAGAACGAGTGTCGTTGTATCACCGACGCCCCCTGTAGAATGCTTGTCTACCTTTATACCATTGATATCGCTTAAGTCGATTCTCTCTCCTGAGTTAACCATTGACATTGTCAATGCGGCTCTTTCTTCATCATTCATATCTTGAAAGAATATCGCCATAGCTAAACTTGAAGCTTGGTAATCTGGAACTTCCCCACGAGTGTATCCGTTTACAAAAAATTCTATTTCTTCTCTTGTTAATGACTTACCGTCTCGTTTCTTTTCTATGATGTCAATCATTCTCATTATTCATCATTCCCTTAGACAATAAATTTAGTATTAGTAATCAGTATTTGACTCAAGTCCTTGAATAATTTGCACGCCGGCACTAGCACCAATGCGTGTAGCACCCGCCTCAATCATATTGTTAAAATCTTCTAGATTTCTCACGCCACCTGAAGCTTTCACTTCTAAACGATCACCAACAGTATCTTTCATTAATTTTACATCTTCAACTGTAGCACCCCCACCAGCAAAACCTGTGGATGTTTTAACAAAATGTGCACCTGCCGCTTCAGATAATTGACATGCTTTAATCTTTTCTTTCTCAGTTAATAAAACAGTCTCAATAATGACCTTAACTGTTTTACCATTGGCTGCTTGAACGACGGCTTCGATATCATTTTGCACTTCATCAAAACGACCATCCTTAAGTGCTCCAATGTTTATCACCATATCAATCTCTTGAGCGCCATTATTAATCGCATCTTTTGTTTCATAAGATTTAACTGCTGTAGTTGTTGCACCTAGTGGAAATCCAATAACAGTACACACTAAAACATCAGTTCCTTTAAGTTGTTCAGATGCATATTGTACATGTGTAGGGTTCACACATACAGACTTAAACTGATATGCTTTTGCTTCATTTATAATAGTATCAATTTGTTCCTTTGTTGAATCAGGTTTTAATAATGTATGGTCTATTAATTTTGCTTTATTCATCATTTTTCCTCCATGTTTTTAGTTTATTACTATCTCAGAATATTAAATCTTCACATAACTTTAATATATCTTTAAAAAACAAAACATATTTACCTTTAATTATATAGTACAAAAATTCGCAAAAAAGATAAACAAATGTTATCTTAAAATGGTAATATAACGGTTATAATGATATTGCGAACTGACTATTAAGGAGAAGATATATTATGACAGAAAGTACACCTCACATTAACCCAAACGGAGTTAAAATAGCTAAAACTGTATTAATGCCAGGCGATCCATTACGTGCTCAATATATTGCTGAAAATTTTTTAGAAAATGTTGAACAATTCAATACAGTACGTAATATGTTTGGTTACACTGGAACTTATAAAGGCAAAGAAGTTTCTGTAATGGGGTCTGGAATGGGGATTCCAAGTATTGGCATTTATTCTTATGAACTTTACCATTTCTTTGATGTGGATACAATCATTCGCGTAGGTTCGTGTGGCGCTCTTCAAGAAGATGTCAATTTATATGATGTGATTATTGCACAAGCCGCTTCTACAAACTCAAATTATGTTGATCAATTTAATATACCAGGTCACTTTGCACCTATTGCTGATTTTAATCTAGTAGCTAAAGCTAAGAAAACTGCTGATGAAATTGGTGCCGTATCGCACGTAGGTAACGTTTTGTCATCTGATACATTTTATAATGCTGATTCAACTTTTAATGATTCATGGAAAAAAATGGGTATCTTAGGTATCGAAATGGAGTCTGCAGGTTTATATTTAAATGCCATCCATGCAAATAAAAAGGCTTTAGGTATTTTTACAGTGAGTGATCATATTCTAAGAGATGAAGCCACTAGTGCAGAAGAGAGACAAACATCATTTACTCAAATGATGGAAATAGCACTCGAAATAGCTGAATAGAAAATATAAAAATAGAGTGGGATGACAAACATTCAATGCGTTTGTCGTCCCACTCTTTTCTAATAGCTACACTAAAAATATTTGAGATCGTCAATTTAAAATTAAAATGTAAGTTACTAAAAATTAATGACCTAAATAAGATTGTAGCATCCAATTATGCTTATCAACTGAAGTTTGCATGCCGATAAACATATCTTCTGAAACGTCATCACTAGCGCTTCCAGCCACTTCAATTGCTTGTTCTAATTGTTTAGAGATTTTAGAAAAATCTTTAGACAATTCTTCTACCATTTCTTCAGCTGAATAATGTTTTCCTGCTTCATTTACTATTGATTTATCTAAACACTCGGAAAGTGTTCCTATTGGATTACCACCTATTGCCAAAATTCTTTCTGCTAAATCATCAACATATTGACTAGCTTCATTGTATAATTCTTCGAATTTTGTGTGTAAAGAAAAGAAATTAGGGCCTTTAACGTACCAGTGGAAATTATGCAACTTTGTATAAGCTACCGTCCAGTTTGCGACTTGTTGATTTAATTCTTTGACTACATCTTGTTGTTGACTCATATCAAACACTCCTTCGAACCTCATTTTTACAATAGTTATTATATTATAATAATTCTAATTTGTAAAGTAAAATAACACTAAGAGACAAAATAAATATCACTTTAATTTCTCAAAGCATCTGTCTAAATGATTTTAATTTTGAGCTTGTTCATCTTCTTTTATTATCAATTAAATCATATTTTATCAATTAGGTTAGTTTGATTCTTTCATTATCATCAAGAAAAAATGATTTTTCATAATCAGTTGGCTTGTGCCAATGTGTTTTCCACATTTTATCTCGATTATTTGCAAATAATCGATATCCTAAATCTCTTAATGGTTTAGGAATTAATCTTAATCCTATTCCAAGAAATTTAGAGTGATTAGGTAGTGACGATATCAATGTTGCAACAGCCTGTGATTCAAATTCTAAATGATTCCCTTTTTGAAGAATAACACTATTCTTATTTTGAGCATCAGGATAATTTTCAAAAAATTGTTTACCTATTTGACCTTTAATTGTTGCAAACTCATATTTATGTGAAAGTCCATTTTGAATTAACCAAATTGCATAGTTATAACAATAAACACAATTTCCATCATAATAAATTATTGGCATGTGTATACACTCCTTTTTCATTGCTTAATTATTTATATTCCCATTTAGGTATAATAAATAAACCTTATTAAGTTAACATCATTCTAACTTAATAAGGTTTAAATCACTAGGAAATGTATAGTTATAATCTACTTTATAAAATGAATCAGTTATGTGTTCTTCATACGACTGATTACACGATTAGTCATGATTCACTTTGACGATACGCGTATATTTTAAAAACTGTGACGAATATTTTTGCTTAATTTTTTCTATAGAGTCATATGTAATACCAACAATATGCCAATTAGGATTAAAATGATAAAAAGAATCTTTATTTTTTGACCACTTAATCATGCTTCCATCTTTATTATATCTTGGTAATGTCACTTCATAGCCTTCAAGTACATTAATATATGTTTGGAAAATATCCACATCGATGCGATTGAAGTTATCAATGACTAAATAACTTTTATCTTTCTTAGGCATTAGGTGTGTAATGAATCCTTCACGATAATATAGCGCTCCTGACTCATTTGGTAAATATTTACCATAAAGCATATCTTCAGTAAAATCTGGATGTCCACTTGTAATCACAGGGTTTGCATTAGTTTTTTGGAGTAATTCTTCGGCAGCCTTTAAGCCTTCTCCTTTTTGCTCAACAACTAATAATACAAAAGGTTTTAAACTATCATCTTCAGCATTTTGAGTTGATAGTTCTGCTTTTTTTACTGTTTCAAAAGGATGTTTAATACCATTATTCATACTCATGTCCAAAATGGCATCGTATTGAGCTTGTGACATACTTGCTATTGACTGTTTCGCATTTTCTTGTAAGAAATACAAATTCTTCAATTTAGGATGTTTATTCAAATGACCTAATGAAATGGGCTTGATATCTTTCTCATAAAAAATTTCAATAGCTGTACTATTCGTTCGACCTGGTATAGGTGGTTTCTCATGTAAATGCTTTGATACTTCGCCAATACCGATAACCGATTGATTTTGATATTTATTATATATAATAATGTTATCACCTACCTCTAGTTGAGTGTAAAAATGATAACCATTCCTTTTGATTCCATTAAATGTATGAGTAAATATAGTATAGTTTTTACCAGGTTCAAACGCTTCTGTTTCTGCTAATAAAAAATATCGAGGAATTTTTGATTTTCCTTTACCTAAACTAACTATTAACTCAAATTCTGACTCTCTGATTTGGTTGAAAAGTGTTTCTCTCATGTTACTCATACGAAAATCGAGTACTTCACTTCTTTTAAGATAATCAGTTGTAAGTGGTTTTAGCGTTTCTTTAAATTTAAATTCTACTCTTATTTTATTTTGAGCACCGGATTGCACACTTATAATTTCACCTATACCTAAAAGACCAGAATCTGTTTGTACTTGATAGAAAATCACTTGATCTCCAGCTTTAGCTTTTTTAAATGCTCTATATCCTTGTGTAGGATTAAAATGTGCGCCAGATTCAAATAACGCTGTCTGTCCCACTAATGGTTCATTATGATTCCATCTATTGTAACCACAATTAAGCCAAAAATAGTTAATTTCCTCAGTCATTATAATGCTCCTTATCCTAAAATTAATTTCTGTTCTATTTTCATATCATTCACTCTAAACAACCATGGGTCTCATCAGTAATCACTTTAATGTGATCATCATTATTATTAAATATTTTTATTAATTTTATCATAATATCATTCACTATTCTAAACAACACTTATCATTAAAAGTTGCTTTTAAAAATTAAAAATGCAAGTATCATCGTTAGACACTTGCATATCGTCATCTTTCATTTAGCAATGACACTCCCAAGTAACGGCATTATATTAATCATTATTCCACCAAGTTTAAGCATACCACTTATTTCCTTATCTCTTATTGTGATTGCAGCGCTAATTATTCCAAGAATCGCCACAAATCTTGGAATCATCATAGATGGATAATGCGGTAATTGTAAAAATATACCTGCTCCTGAAATAATGCCACAAACTAGAGAAATATATAAAAATTGCTTCACAAAGCCTCTCTCCTTATATCACCTATACTTAAATTGGTATATTTTTTTATACTTATTAAATGTAACTAATGATTAGTTTGAAATCTCCTTCGAAAACACTATCTAAATCTTCAGAAGTTAACACAAAGTTTGAACCTGTAGATATTTCATATATATCACCATCTACAATAAGTTTACCTTGTCCATCTAAAACAGAAACAAGACAAAATTCTCTAGGCTTCATATAATTTAGAGTACCAGAAATATCCCACTTAACCATAGTAAAAAAATCACTCGATACAATATGTGTACAATTGTGATTTTCTATCACTTCATTTTGAGGAGTGATATTAGGTAGTTCATTTGAATAATTAATAACATCTAATGCCTTATCTATATTTAATTCACGTTCCTCACTATTGTCTGTTTTTCTATGATAATCATAAATTCTATATGAAATATCTGATGATTGCATGACTTCATACGCCATAATGCCTGCACCTATGGAATGTATCGTTCCAGCTGGTATAAAGTAAAAATCTCCTGGTTGCACTTGTATTGTTCTCAAATGTTTTTCAAATGTACCTTGCTTCAATTGCTCTTCAAATTCATCACGAGATTTCGCATACGTACCTATAGTAATCTTTGCACCTTCATCAGCTTCAATGATGTACCAACATTCAGATTTTCCATATTGACCTTCTTCGTGTTCATATGCATAAGAATCGTCTGGATGTACATGAATAGACAATGGCGCAGCAGCATCTACAATTTTAGCCATTAACGGAAAATCTTTACTTGGAAAATCTCCAAACATTTCTCTATGATTGTTCCATACTTGATCCAATGTTTGACCAGCAAATATACCATTTTCAATCACACTTTTGCCATGTGGATGTGCTGAAATTCCCCAACATTCACCTATATGATTATTAGGTAGTTGATACCCAAATTGGCGAAGATTATCACTGCCCCATACTTTATCGAGAAAAATGGGTTTTAAAAATAACGGCATGTTCACACCTCCATTATTAAAAGCCTAAACTTTAATCATTATCTATGCTTGAATATCACACAATGTTAAATAATAAAAATACTTTTGATACAACATAGCTCTTCTTTTAAGATATGTATTTGAAGCTAGCTCTCTTTCTCACTCGTTTTGAGTGTAGCATATATGATTATTTCACAAACTACTATATGAATATACTATCATTTTATACACTTTGTATCCTGTGTCCATTTGACGTAGGATTCTTACATATTATATCAACTGCATAATAAATTGAATAGCATCATTTTTACTATTCTAATAAAGCGCTTTATTCATTACTATACCATTATTTTCTGTAAATGACGCCTTAAAATAACAAAGCGTTAAATTGGCTTCAATAGAATCCAGCATTTCTCTCTTTTCAAGTTCATTTAAAAGCAGAACAATGAGTGTAATTATACTCATTGAAATATTTAACGTTTAATATAAAAAGGGAACAAGATAAGACTTTTTGATTTTCTTATCTTGCCCCCCCTCAAATACTGATTAGAAATTGAAGTATTTAAAAGCAAACTACAACAATTCTATCGATAATAGAGAATGAATTTTGCATCAAATTGTTTTAAAAATGACAAATAATTTTTAATACGTACATAATTTTAAATGTTAAGATTCATAGTTTTTCAATGCATCTTTAACATCATGATTGCCACTTAAAATTTGGAATTCTTGATTATTAAAACCATCAGAAGTTAATACTTCTTTTAAAACTGTAGCAACATCTTCACGTGGAATTGATCCTGGTTTGTCGAAATATAAATCAGCTTCTATTTTTCCAGTTCCAGCATCATCTGTAAGTGAACCTGGATGTACAATTGTATAATTAAGATTTGATGTTCTTAAGTAATCATCAGCATAATGCTTTGCAATTGTATACGGTTTTAAATCTCCACTCGCATCGAATGCTTCACGTCTAGAATCGTACGTTGATACCATAACGTAATGTTTGATACCCGCTTCTTTACTAGCTTTAATTGTTTTTACAGCACCATCTAAATCAACAATGATTGTTTTATCCGCTCCAGTGCTTCCTCCAGATCCAACCGAAAAGATGACTTTATCATAATCTGTAAAGATATTTTTTAAATCATCAATACTATTTTTTTCTACATCTATTAAAGTAGCTTTAATTCCTTTATTTTCTAATTCTTTAACTTGATCCTCCTTACGCACACCAGCTGTAAAATCAACGTGTTCTTCATTTAATTGACTTACTAGTTTAGAACCTACGCCACCATTTGCTCCAATAACTAAAATACTCATTTCAAACGTCCTCCTTCAAAAAATTGTATTTTGTATTTACCACTTCAAGAGAATACTAAACGTTAGTGTATCATTGACATACTTCAATATTCTCATTATATTAATATATGAACAAATATTCATATGTTGGAGTGTGAATTTACAATGAGTGGATATCATATTAACGATGAAAGCAATCAGGATACATTGATTAAAGTCACTCATATTTTCAAAGCTTTAAGTGATTTTAATCGTGTCAGAATTATGGAGTTTCTTGAAAACGGTGAAGCAAGTGTTGGACATATTTCACATTCTTTAAATATGACTCAGTCAAATGTATCACATCAATTGAAACTACTTAAAAGCACTCATCTTGTTAAATCTAAAAGACAAGGGCAATCAATGATTTATTCTATAGATGATAGACACGTTTCAACTTTACTTAAACAAGCTATTCACCACGCCAAACATCCTAGTGAAGGTGGAATTTCTAATGACAAATCATAATCATCAACATCATCATTCTCATGCACACGGACACGTTCATACAGATAATAAGAAAGTACTCATGTTTTCTTTTATTATCATTACTCTCTTTATGCTTGTAGAAATTATAGGTGGGTTCTTAGCAAATAGTCTAGCATTATTGTCTGATGGTTTTCACATGCTAAGTGACGCCATATCCTTAGGAGTAGCTCTTATAGCTTTTATATATGCTGAAAAGCATGCTACCAAAAGTAAAACATATGGTTACAAGCGTTTTGAGATTCTAGCAGCACTTTTCAACGGAATTACCCTATTTATCATTAGTATTATTATAATAATCGAAGCGATACGAAGATTTTTAGAACCTCCTGAGGTTCAATCGAAGGAAATGTTCATCATAAGTGTGATTGGTCTTATGGTAAATATCATTGTAGCGTTACTCATGTTTAGAGGAGGAGATACCTCTCACAACCTTAATATGCGAGGCGCATTTTTACATGTACTTGGAGACTTGTTCGGATCTGTTGGCGCAATTGTTGCTTCTCTTTTAATTTGGGGCTTTAATTTTACAATAGCGGATCCTTTAGCTAGTATTTTAGTTTCGTTAATTATTTTAAAAAGTGCTTACGGCATTTCTAAATCATCCTTTAACATATTAATGGAGGGAACGCCTAATGATATAGATTTAAATGCTGTAATTAAAGCAATTAGTAAAGATGAAAGAATTCAAAATGTACATGATTGTCATGTATGGACCATTTCAAATGATATGAATGCATTAAGTTGTCATGCTGTTGTACCAGAATATTTATCAGTTCAAACGTGTGAAACAATGCTAAAGTCAATCGAAAGTGACCTATTGCAATTAAATATTCAGCATATGACAATACAACTTGAAACACCAGAACACAAACACGACGAATCAACATTATGCTCAGGTATACATGAGCACTCTCATTAGAGCGTTTATTTCTAACGATTCTTTTTGATTATAAATAAAGATGTAGATTGAAGGTTCTATTGCATTCAAAGACTCAACCTAAAAATCATATCTTAATTTAAAAGAGAGTTGATGTGAGTAGAACTCCATTTCAATCATCCTATATATATTTAGAGCGTGGGACATCAGTTTATGTTCCCACGCTCTAAAAATTTTCAATAGGTGTTATAAATTTCAGATGAATCTATCTCAATATTTACTTTTTCACATATAAACATCTTACTTTAAATGAAATTCTTAAATATAAATTCTCTAGCTGGTACTTGCTTTTCTTCAAAACCTGCTAAAAATTCTTCATTATTGTACGCTAATTTCACTCTTTCTACTGAAATTCCTTTTTCATTAACGGTAATAATACCATATACGGTGTTAGAACCGTTGTTCAAACCTACTGATCCAGGATTAAAATATACTGTAGATTTATCATCAAACATATGCAATCTATGGTTATGTCCAAATAAAATTAAATCGGCTTCTTTATCTTTAAATAATTTAGAAATAGCTTGTTCGTCATCTTTTGTAATAGGCGCAAAAGGTTGTTCATCAATGGGAGCTGACATTTTATCATTTTCAATTTCATAATGAATAAATAAAATCTTTTTCCCTTTTACGGTCATTTCAATATATCTTGGCAATTGATTAATTTCATCGTAATAGGACTCATCTAAATGTCCTTCAATCCATTGATGATGCTCATAAAACTTCCCTTTTAAATCTTCAGGATAAGGTGTTCCATTGACAAGTGACATAATAGCTTCATCATGATTACCTGCGATCATTTCCATATCATCTCGGTCAAATATAGTATCCAGTACTTTATTTGTCTCATGTCCAATCCCTATGTTATCACCTAGGTTATAAATTTTTTCAATATCATCTCTACTATCAATATCATCTAAAACAGTTTGAAGCGCATCAAAGTTTCCATGAATATCAGTGATAACAGCAAATTTCATGATATTATCTCCCTTCAATGTTATCTTATTAGCATATTCTAACATTTTGTGCTCTATTATGTTAGATATTAATTTAAAATTTATTAGAATTTTGATATTGTATTTATATGAAAAAAAAGGAGTGCTTAAAATTTGTTTAATTATTATAAATCCGGATTTCAAAAAGCAAAACCACATAATCTAAAGTTAATACTAATCTCATTACTAACTTTTGTCATTTGCTATATTACTTCTAATATTGCATTCTCATTAGTTATATTAAGAGCCCAAAGGTTACCCATGTTAGCTCAACTCGGTGAACCTACTACAAAACCTATTGTATCTATTATTTTTATTTTACTTATTTTAGCTTTATTATTTATTTTTGTAGGTTACCCATTGATAACTGGTACAGTATATGCAATTCAAAAAGCTATTAATAAAGAGAAAGTTCTCTTTAGTGATTTATTTTTTGCTTTTAAAAAAGGTAAATATGCTAAATCAGTAATCTTGGCTTTAATAACATTAGTTTTATTTATTGTGATTGTACTTATTCTAGTGCTATTAAATAAATTATATACTTTAGCTCTTAGTCCATTATTAATCGGTTTACAACAATCATTAAGCGGCTACGACAATCCAATGGGAATTTTAATCTCAATACAAATTGTGTTGTTACTCATAACAGGTTTCATTTCATCAATTTTCTATTGGTTTGTAATTATATTCATTATTAATTATACTACCGCTTATACAGAAGATTCATCTCGTAAAGTAATGAGTAATTTAAAAGAAGGATTTAAAGGTATTAAAAACGGTAAGAAAACTTGGTTTAAATTTTTCATTGGCGTATTACTTATCAGTTTACTTGCAAGTATTATAAACAAACCACTATTATTCGGTGTACAATACTTAACAAGCAGTATGTCTCAAATGGTGGCTCAAACTATTATTATTATAGCTAGAATCGTATCTATAGTATTACGTTTATGTCTTTATTACATTTTGATTTTTGGAATTATTAATTATTTCGTTAAACGTGGTGACCAACCAGTCAAAAGCAAAAGACGTCATAAAAATAAAAATAATAACAAAGATACTGTAAACGACAAAGTAGATACTACATTGAATGCTTCCGATTCAAAAGATACAGAAGTAGATAAAATGAAAGATCAACAAACACATGTACAACAAGAAAAAACTGATAGCCAAAAAAATAACATAGATGATTCCATCAAAGAAAAAGTAGATGAAAATAAAGAAAATGTTACAGAACAATCTAAAAATCTATTTGATAAGAAATAGTTGACTGTCTTTAGATTACCTTATTAATTTAAATTTAAAGTATTTTGCCCAACATGAAATTTTAATAATCTTTCATGTTGGGTTTTTTATATTGTAAATATATTTTTGTGAAAATCCTCTTTAATATTTTATTAATGCTTATGCATATTTTAAATAATCATAATGAACCAGTTGATAGGCATATAATTTAAATCAAAAATGGACACTTTCATGATTAAATATGAAAGTGTCCATTTGCCTATTTTATAAATTCAAAATTTTTACTGATATAAACTATCGTAATCGACCATTTAATAACAAGATACTGACTTGAAGACTAGTTATCTAATAAATGAGTTTTTAAGTAATGTGCTGCACCATCTTCTTCGTTCGTGTATTCGGTAATATCATCTGTAAGATTTTTAATTTCTTGTCTTGCATTTTTCATTGCAACAGTGTGGTGGCCAAAATTAAACATAGCTCTATCATTATCACTATCACCAATAACTAAAGTTTCTTCTTGCTGAATACCATAGTGATCAATCATTTCCTTGATACCTGTACCTTTATCAGTATGATATGGCATCGTTTCAGCATTATAACGCGAAGAATTAGATACGGTAATACCTAAATTTGTTTGATTTTCAACAAGATGATTGCGAAAATCAGTTATTTTATCTAATTTGGGACTGAATAAATATATTTTAGAAAAGTGTGCATCAGGTAAGGTATCTTTCCAATCTATTTTTCCTTTAATTGCTTCTCTTCTCGATGACCACTCACTTTGACTTACAGCGTCAGGTGGCTCTATAGTGGAAATCATTTCTTTCATCCAATCTTCATCTTCTTTAAGAGATATGCGATCACTTTCAAAAGGAAAAACTTCATAATAAATATGTTGTTTTTTAGCCAATTCCACAATTTTCTGTACTTGTTTTAAAGTTAAACTATGTCTAAACAAATTATCTCCATGAATTTCACCTGAAGTTCCATTCGAACTGATAATACCATCTACAGTGAATCCATTTGGAACAAGTTGACTGATTTCTGAATAAGATCTCCCAGTAGCAAGGAAAACTTTATAATTTTGTTCTCTCAATTGATTAATCACTTGTTTAGTATATTCCGAGGCTTTATTATTTTCATGTAATATCGTTCCATCCATATCTAAAAAAATTGCTTTTATATTTTTCATATTATCCTCCATTCAAGACTCTAACTTATACACTTAAATTGTGTCACTTATCATACTAAAGTGCAACGGCTTTGATTACACTTTGAACATACTATATTGTCGTCTTCTTTTATTTACAATGACATCTCTCCCAAAAAATTTGTTATCCAATAAGGATCTCATAATATCTTTAATATTACCCTTGTTAAATATGTAAATGTCTTTAAGTAAAATTTTTTCACAAATAACGGCATTTCTTCTATTATATGTATATGCGTTACATGTATGACAGAAAGTTGTGAATCATTTAAAATATGCTTACCTAATGTTTTAAATAGTTGCCTCTTTATATAAAATCCAATCCAGTTGTAGGTTCATCCAATATTAATAATTTAAGGTACTTCATTAAAGTCCTTAACCAATGGCATTAGACGCTTAGTTAAAATTAATTGAAGCATAATTCTAAAATTAATTCAAAAAATAAAGAGTAGCCACTTAGGCTACTCTAAATTATAAACATTTTACTCTACTGTAACCGATTTGGCTAGGTTACGAGGTTTATCCACATCCAAATCTCGTTGTAATGCAGCATAATATGAGATTAATTGCATTGTCACTACAGATACTAATGGCGTTAATAATTCATGTACTTGTGGAATCACGTATGTGTCTCCTTCTTTATTCAAACCTTCCATTGAAATCATACAAGGATATGCACCACGTGCTACTACTTCTTTCATATTTCCACGAATTGATAGATTAACGTTTTCTTGGGTAGCTAAACCTATAACAGGTGTGCCATCTTCAATCAATGCGATTGTTCCGTGCTTTAATTCCCCACCTGCAAATCCTTCAGCTTGAATATAAGAAATTTCTTTTAATTTTAATGCACCTTCTAAACTAACATTATAATCAATTGTTCGTCCAATGAAGAATGCATTACGAGTAGTTTTTAAGAAATCCGTTGCAATTTGCTCCATCTTAGGTGCATCGTCAACAATTGTTTCAATAGCTGTAGTAACCTTAGCTAGTTCTCTTAATAAATCAACATCGGTTTCACGACCATGATTTTTAGCAACAATTTGAGATAAGATAGATAAAACAGCAATTTGCGCTGTATATGCTTTTGTAGATGCGACTGCAATCTCAGGTCCAGCATGTAAAAGTAATGTATGATCCGCTTCACGTGATAATGTTGAACCAGCAACATTAGTAATTGTTAATGATTTGTGACCTAACTTATTTGTTTCAACTAATACAGCACGACTATCAGCTGTTTCACCAGATTGTGAAATATAAATAAATAGTGGTTTTTCAGAAAGAAGTGGCATATTATATACAAATTCAGAAGCTACATGAACCTCAGTAGGTACACCTGCCCATTTTTCAATAAATTCTTTACCAACCAATCCGGCATGATAACTAGTACCAGCTGCAACGATGTAAATACGATCAGCATCTGCTACATCATTAATAATCTCTGAATCGATTTTTAAATTACCTTTTTCATCTTGGTATTCTTGAATTATACGACGCATCACAGCAGGCTGTTCATGAATTTCTTTTAACATGTAATGATCATATACGCCTTTTTCTGCATCAGCAGCATCTATTTCTGCCGTATAAGTATCACGTTGTTGAATGTGCCCCTCAAGATCTTTAATTTCTACTGTGTCTCGCTTAACAATAACTATTTCATGGTCATGTATCTCTTTGTATTGGTTTGTAGTTTGTAACATTGCTAGAGCATCAGAAGCAATAACATTGAAACCTTCACCTACACCTACTAAAAGCGGAGACTTATTTTTAGCCACATAAATAGTATCTTTATCATTATCATCTAATAATCCTAAAGCATATGACCCATGTAATAATTTAACTACTTTTGTAAATGCATCTTCTGTAGCTAATCCTTGCTTAGAAAAATAATCTACTAATTGTACGATAACTTCCGTATCAGTTTCTGATGAAAAAGTGACATCAGATAAATATTCAGCTTTTAATTCTTCGTAATTTTCAATTACACCATTATGAACTAATGTAAAACGTCCAGATGTTGACTGATGTGGGTGTGAATTTTCATAATTTGGAACACCATGTGTCGCCCAACGTGTATGACCAATTCCTAACGTACCATCCTCATCACTATTATCTGCAACTTTACGTAATTCAGCAATTCTTCCCTTTTCTTTAAAAAGTTTTGTACCATCATCATTAACTACAGCAATACCTGCTGAGTCATAACCACGATATTCTAATTTTTCTAACCCTTTTAATAGTAATTCTTTGGCATTATCGTAGCCAATATAACCTACAATTCCACACATATAATATCCTCCAACAAATGGGATAACACGGCTATTATGATTAATTATCACTGGTTAAATTTGATAATCCCCTATCATAATTATTATTAACGATTACATCATGAAATAAGCGTGCTATTATATGAATTTTATACACGCTATCCGTAGTTTCCCAAAATAATTTATTTAGTTTGGCGATCTTATTAACTTTGTCCACTAAGTCACCTTAATGATTTACTTAATAAGCTAACGAATGTGCCACATCCGGGATAGCATCCGCCGATCTGATTCGATCACTATCCTCCTCGTCTACAAAAGCCAAATAATTATCTATAAAAGCTCTACTATTTTAACTTTTAATACTTGACAACTATTTAAGCATTTTGCACAGGCGCTTTAATTATTAATAACCTAGACTTTCCTCCTTTCCATTAATATTTATTGTACACTGATAACGAATTAATTTGCAAACGATTTAACAGTATTTTTTATAAATAGTAATAGTTCTGAATAGATACATCAGCGAATTATTCTCAAAATAAAAAATATATTTTTCAAATCTTTTTAAAAGATAAAATTCTGTTTTAAAAAAACAGATTTATGATAGTAACATCATAAATCTGTTATATATGAATTTAAACATGAAAATATTATTTATCTAAACCCATTTTTTCTTCAACAACGTCAGCGATACTTTGAGCATATCTTTCAGCATCCGCGTCAGTTGCAGCCTCAACCATTACACGTACTAAAGGTTCAGTTCCAGAAGGTCGAACAAGAATTCTTCCTTCACCGTTCATCTCGGTTTCAACTTTCGTCATTATCTCTTGAACATGAATATTCTCTTCAACACGATATTTGTCAGTCACTCTCACATTAATTAGAGATTGTGGATACTTTTTCATTTGAGAAGCTAACTCGCTTAGAGTTTTACCACTCATTTTAATAACAGAGGCCAATTGAACACCCGTTAATAATCCATCACCAGTAGTATTGTAATCCATTAATACGATATGACCCGATTGTTCACCACCAAGATTATAATTTCCTCTTCTCATTTCCTCGACAACATAGCGATCTCCCACTTTAGTTTTGTTTGACTGAATACCTTCTTTTTCTAGAGCTTTGTAGAAACCAAGGTTACTCATAACTGTCGAAACTATCATATTTTCATTGAGTTCTTGGTTTTTATACATTTCTTGACCAATAATGAACATAATTTGATCTCCATCTACAATTTGCCCATTTTCATCTACCGCAATAATGCGATCTCCATCTCCATCAAAAGCTAAACCAAAGTCACTTCCAGTTTCTAACACCGTTTCAGCTAATTTTTCTGGATGAGTAGAGCCACATTGTTCATTAATATTATAACCATCTGGATTACATCCAATTGTCTCAGTATCCGCTTCTAAATCGCCAAACAAGAATGGGGCTAAAGAAGAAGTTGACCCGTTTGCACCATCTAATACTATTTTAAGACCCTCAAAATTTACATCGACTGTGGATTTAAGATAACTTAGATACTTTTGTGCACCTTCAAAATAATCTGAATAATGTACAATATCCTCTCCTACAGGACGTGGTAAATCAGGATTGGTTTGATCTAATAATTGCTCAATTTCATTTTCTTGATCATCTGACAATTTAAAGCCATCTGAACCAAAAAATTTAATTCCATTATCAGCAACCGGATTATGTGACGCAGAAATCATAACACCTAATGCTGCTTCCATTTCTTTAGTCAAATAAGCCACACCTGGTGTTGAGATAACACCTAAACGCATCACTTCTGCGCCAATTGAAATTAAACCAGCGATTAATGCAGATTCTAGCATTTCTCCTGATACTCTTGTATCTCTTCCTACTAAAACTCGAGGATGCTTTTCACCTTTGTTATGTGCGAGTACATATCCTCCGTATCTACCTAGTTTAAAAGCCAATTCAGGTGTGAGTTCTTGGTTAGCGACACCACGAACACCATCAGTACCAAAATATTTTCCCATTTTTAAACGCTCCTTTTGTATCTATCAATTTTTAACATTTATATACGCTTTTGTTTCCTTTGGATTCACTTTAGTCACATCTTTAGGTAAGTTAAATGATACTGTTTTTTCTGTAGATTCTGAAATGCCATCAATATCTACTTCAGCAGTAATTTCATTAATATTTTGTAATTCATCTCTATTACCAAAGATTTCTACTTCTTTATCTTCTAGTTTAACACTATCTAATTCTTTATTTTCATTAAGCTTACCCGTTATTTTTGTACGTACCTTAACCATTTTACTGAATGGTTCAACTGTTACTTTTAAATTAACCTCATTTGGATTAATTGATACATTTAATTTATTTAATTGTTTATCAAATGCACTAACATCTGCAACATCATTGGTATCTTTGTTCACTTTACTAGAATTTTTAAAGGTTGCTTTTAAATAAGCTATATTTTTTAACTGTTGCTCTCCACCAGTCACTTTTACAGTTTCTGGTGAAATACTTTGTTTACTTATTTTATATTTTGGGTCTAAACTATTACTACTAATGTCTGGTTGTACATGCATAACTCGTGTTATTTTATTTTCAAGGTTAATGTGTGCTACTTCAGGTTTAATTTGATAGTTGATACCACTATCTATGCCTTTAACTTGATATTTTTTTTGATATTTCCCTGCTTTTTTTCCAGAAAGATCAACGACTACTTTCAAATCTTCAGGGTTTTCAATTTTGATTAATTTTGATTGTGGTCCTGTTAAATTAACATCGACGTTTTCAGGAATTTTAGTTACATGTAGGTCTTTATTATTATAAATAACATCAACGGGCACATCTTGAATGGTTTTGGATGATTTTTGTGATAAATCATCTGTATTAAATATATTTCCGAATACATTATTTACTGATAAAAAGAAAAATACTGCTAATATGAGAGCGACAAATCTTAATCCCCATTTACTTTCAAGCATTTATGAATTCACACCTTTCTTTTGAAAGTGTGCACCAAACCAATGTTCAGCAAGCAATTCTTCAAAAACATCTTTTGAAATATCTCTTCTTAATTTTCCATCAAAAGTGACTGATATATCACCAGTTTCTTCAGATACAACAACAGTAAAAGCATCAGAAACTTCTGAGATTCCAACTGCCGCTCTATGTCTAGTTCCTAAACTTTTTGATATTTTAACACTATCTGATAATGGTAAATAACTTGCAGCAACGGCAATCTTACTTCCTTGAATTATCATTGCACCATCGTGTAATGGTGTATTAGGGATAAATACATTAGTTAGTAACTCTTGAGATATATCAGAATTCATCGGTATTCCAGTTTCTATATAGTCCTGCAAACCTGTCTCTTTTTCAAAAACAATAAGCGCACCAATGCGACGCTTAGCCATATATTGAACAGCTTTAGATACAGATTGAATCAACTTTTCTTCATCGCGACTATAAGTATTCGTATATCGTTTTAAAAAACTTCCTCTACCTAATTGTTCCAAGGCTCTTCTTATTTCAGGTTGAAATATCACAATGAGAGCTAAAACACCCCATTGAATTACAATATCAAACAATTTAGATGTTGCTGTTAAGTTAAGAATTTTACTGATTTGCTGGCCGATAACAATGACAACTATCCCTTTTAATAATTGAATTGCTTTAGTACCTTTAAAAACTGTAATGAGAAGATACAACACATACCAAACAATCAGTAAATCCAGTAGACTAGTAATAATTTTTATAGTACTCAGATTTTGAAAAAAATTGGAAAAATCCATAACATCTCCTCCGGGTAATACTTTTCCATATTGATTATTATACCAATCATTATTAACACTGTCATACGACAAAATAACATTTTATAAAAATTCTTAAATAAGAAATAAAAGTAAAAAATTCTAACAAATAAAAAAAGACACCTTCAATTGAAGATGTCTAGAAAGTGAGCCATAGAGGATTCGAACCTCTGACCCTCTGATTAAAAGTCAGATGCTCTACCAACTGAGCTAATGGCTCTAATGGCTGGGCTAGCTGGATTCGAACCAGCGCGTGACGGAGTCAAAGTCCGTTGCCTTACCGCTTGGCTATAGCCCAAGAATGGTGGAGGGGGGCAGATTCGAACTGCCGAACCCGAAGGAGCGGATTTACAGTCCGCCGCGTTTAGCCACTTCGCTACCCCTCCACAGTATTTAATTAAATGGTGGAGAATGACGGGTTCGAACCGCCGACCCTCTGCTTGTAAGGCAGATGCTCTCCCAGCTGAGCTAATTCTCCATAAAATGACTCCTACGGGACTCGAACCCGTGTTACCGCCGTGAAAGGGCGGTGTCTTAACCGCTTGACCAAGGAGCCATGGCTCCGCAGGTAGGATTCGAACCTACGACCGATCGGTTAACAGCCGATAGCTCTACCACTGAGCTACTGCGGAATAATTAAATTATGGAGCGGGTGATGGGAATCGAACCCACAACATCAGCTTGGAAGGCTGAGGTTTTGCCATTAAACTACACCCGCTTAATAACGATTATGGGGCGGTTGATGGGAATCGAACCCACGAGTGTCGGAACCACAATCCGATGCGTTAACCACTTCGCCACAACCGCCAAAGTGTAAATGGTTCAGGACAGAGTCGAACTGCCGACACATGGAGCTTCAATCCATTGCTCTACCAACTGAGCTACTGAACCTTAATCATAAGTCAAAAGTAATGGCGGTCTCGACGGGAATCGAACCCGCGATCTCCTGCGTGACAGGCAGGCGTGTTAACCGCTACACTACGAGACCTATAAAATTATGTATTGCGGGAGGCGGATTTGAACCACCGACCTTCGGGTTATGAGCCCGACGAGCTACCGAACTGCTCCATCCCGCGCCAATATTATTAGCACTTCAAATGAGTACTTAATTAATATATCATTTAAGTCACTGTAATGTCAACACTTTTTTTAAATAATTTTTACAATACGTTAATTATAAATTTAAATAATTATGAGATAATTATTTTTTAATTAGTGCTTTTTTCAATACTTTATTAGTATATATATTAACACCTATATAGTCAATAAAAATTATAAATTAATTTGTGTAAAAAAACGCTACACTTAAAAAATTTTATTTTATGGGATAATTTGGGTATAAAATCTCATAATTATTATTACTCTTTATATTACTATTTGATACTTTCCCGCTCTAACATTATTGTGTCATATATTTTTGCATTTTTTCTTGTAATTCACTGAAAGAAACAAAGCCTTCTTCTTCTAGGAAGTGCCCTCCTTCTTCAACAATTCGAATTGATCCTCCTAAAGCTTGTAATAACTTTTCAGTTTCTTTATAAGATACATGTTCATCATCTTTTGAAGCGAGACCGTGAAAGTGTTTCACCTTTTTCTTAACTTCATCATAATCAATGGTAATATGATCTAAATTAACAGATTCATCGATGTCTTGAGCATCTTCTTTAAATCCAGCAATACTAAAAAAGCCTTCTATTGGACGTTTTAAATCTAATTGTTCAATAAATTTCAAAGCAGCGATTGAACCATAGCCATGTGTTACAACATACGTATCGGGATGATTGATTTTAATTTGTTGTTTCATAGCCTTTAGCCACATATCTAATTTTTTGTTATCCGCTTTATCTAAATTAAACAATTGTACATTATATCCTTCGAGTGCTAAGTTATGTTTTAACCATTGATACCAATGATTTTGTGCATTTCCTATTTGTGAATGAACAATAATTACATCTGTCATTTTTTATTCCCCTTTTCTTCTTAATAATGACTATTTATTTTAAAATAAAGCACTTTAAAGAGACAAATGTAACCTCTAAAAAGTGCCTATTTACTATGCTTTATTTATAACTCGTCTATTAATTCTTCAACAGCATTTTTGCCTTGTTGAATACAATCAGGTAAACCTACCGCTTCAAAAGGTGCACCGGTAATGCGTAACCCGTTATATTGACGTTTTACATGATTTTGTATATTGCGAATTTGAGTCATATGACCGATATGATACTGTGGCATACTTTTTGGTAATCGATTCACTATGGTAAAATCTGGATCACCTTTAAACGTCATCATTTTACTTAAATCTCGACGTGCGATATTTACAATTTCTTCATCAGTATGGTCATCTACAACCGTATCGCCAGGTTTTCCTACATACGCACGTAATAATACTTTACCTTTTGGTGTAGTAAACGGCCACTTTTTAGTCGTCCAAGTACATGCAGTAATATCAGTATGACTGGTTCTTGCAATGACAAATCCAGTACCATTATAGGTATTTTCGATATTTTTCTCATCAAATGCAAATACAACCGTTGCAACTGTAGTAGAATCCATAGTATTAAAGTATTTAAATGCTGAATCATGATTAAACCATTTCATAAACGTTTGATGCGGTGTCGTAACAAGTAAACCATCAAACGTTTCCCGACTATTATGTGTAACAATCTCATAATTATCATTATGAATATGAATATCTTCTACTGGTGTATTATATTTGAAGTGTACACCTTTTTGTTCAACATTTTTAGCTAGTGCTTCAATAAATGAACTTAGCCCATGTCTAAATTGTTTGAATTGTCCTTTAGGAGCACCTGGATAAAGCTGACGTTTTCTTGTACGTTCGCGTTTTTCATCTTTCATTCCTTTAATTAAACTACCATATGATTCTTCTTTATACTTGAAATTAGGAAATGTACTCATCAAACTTAATTGATCAATATCTGTTCCATAAATCCCTCCCATAAGAGGCTCAATCAAATTTTCCAGCATTTCGTTTCCTAAACGTTTTCTGAAGAATTCACCAACCGAAATATCATTTTCTATTTTAATAGGCGGAATAACTAAATCTAATCCTGCTCTTAATTTTCCTAAAGGAGAAATTAAACGTGTTTTTAAGAAAGGTTTAATATCTGTTGGAATTCCCATAATTGATCCGCCAGGAATAGGATACAATTGGTTCTTAGCAAAAATATAGGATTGTCCTGTTTGATTCGTAATTAAATCATCTTCAAGACCTATATCTTTTGCTAAATCTGTCATGATCGTTTTTCGACCTAAGTAAGATTCTGGACCAAGTTCAATAGTATAACCATCGCGGCGATAAGTTTGAATTTTACCTCCAGGTCTTGAAGTTGCTTCAAAAATAGTTACATCTATGTCTTCATTATAATGTTTAAAATAATATGCACTGGCTAGACCTGTAATGCCAGCGCCTATAATTGCAACTTTTTTACTCACAACATGTCCCTTCCTTTTTAAAAAACTGTTTTAATTTCGTCGACAATCGCACCTATAAATAACGGATTTGTATTAGGCATTTCTGGTCGATAGTAATTAGCACCAATGTCATCGCAAACAACTTTACACTCATAATCATTATCGTAAAGTACTTCAAGATGTTCACAAACAAATCCAACTGGTGTATAAATAAAGTTTTTATAATGATGTTCATTGTATAATTCCCTTGTTAAATCTTGTACATCAGGTCCTAACCAAGGCGTACCTGTATTACCCTCTGACTGCCAACCTTGCGCTACATGTTTAATATTTGTAGAAGCTTCTAAACGATCCATAGTATCTTTAATTTCATTAGGATAAGGATCATTATTACGTTCTATTAATCCTTTAGGTAAACTGTGCGCAGACACGATTAAAATTGTTTCATCATGTTCTTCTTCTGGAATTTCAGCTAATGTTTCATTTACTTTATTTGTCCAGTATTCAATAAATTTAGATTGTTGATAATAACGTTCAACATGATGTAGTTGTATACCATATTTATCCGCTTCTTCTTTAGCACGTTTATTATATGAACCTACTGAAAAACTTGAATAATGGGGAGCTAATACGACTGTAACAGCCTCTGTAATACCATCATTATGCATTTTTTCAACTGCTTCTTCAATATAAGGAGAAATATGTTTCAATCCTAAATATAATTTAAATTCTACATCATCATATGTTTTATTAAGTGCATCTGTAAGTGCTTTAGCTTGACGATCTGTCGTGCCTGCAAGTGGAGAAAGACCACCTATAAATTCATAACGATTTTTTAAATCTTGAAGTTCTTCTTCTGTTGGTCTTTTACCATGTCGTATATCTGTGTAATATGGTTCAATATCACTTTCTTTATATGGCGTACCATATGCCATTACTAATAAACCTACTGTTTTAGTCATTCTTAAAACCTTCCCTTTTAAAAATAAATTTTTATGATTCTAATTTTATTTTTGCGTATAGTCATGAACCAGTTGTGTTACTTTTTTAAGTGTATCTGGTTGAACTTCTGGGAAAACGCCATGACCTAAGTTAAATATATGTTTACCTCTTTGCATTCCTTCATCAAGTATTGCTTTAACTCTTTTTTCTAATACATCCCATGGTGCTAGTAGTAATGAAGGATCTAAATTACCTTGTAATGTTTTATTTACACCTAATTGATCCGCTTTCAAAATAGATGTACGCCAGTCTAAACCTAAAACATCAATTGGCAAATCATTCCATTCATTAATGAGATGACTAGCCCCTACACCAAATAATATAACAGAAATATTATAATGTTCTTTAATTCCACGGACTAAACGATCCATAGATGGTTTTATATAATATCGATAATCCTGTACATTAAGTGCGCCTACCCATGAATCAAAAATTTGAATCAATTCTGCACCTGCTTCAACTTGAGCTGTTACATATTTAATTGAAACGTCTACAAGATGATTCATTAAAGCAAACCAAGTCTCTTCATCGCCATACATCATTGCCTTAGTAAATGTGTAGTTTTTAGAAGGTCCACCTTCAATCATATAAGATGCTAATGTAAAGGGAGCACCCGTAAATCCAATTAAAGGTACATTTAACTTTTCTTCAGTTAGAATTTTAATTGTTTCTAACACATAAGGCACATCTCTTTTAGGATCAATTTGAGTTAATTTTTCCACATCTTTCATAGATTTAATGGGATTGTGGATTACAGGACCTATACCAGATTGAATTTCAACATCTACTCCGATAGGTTTAAGTGGTGTCATAATATCTTTATATAACACAGCTGCATCAGTATTGTAATTATCAACAGGTAGATGTGTTACATATGCACAAAGTTCTGGTTGATGTGTAATATCAAAAAGTGAATACTTTTCTTTTAATTTGCGATATTCTGGTTGTGATCTGCCAGCTTGGCGCATAAACCACACAGGTGTGTGTGAGGTTGATTCCCCTTTAATTGTTTGTAAAATTGTATTATTTTTTTTATGCACCATTTTATCCTCCTAAATTAAAATCATTCTTATTCATAATATCACAACATAAAAGATTTCGCGTTTCTTAAATATTAAATGTCATAAAAATGACAAAGCACGTCTATCTATTCTTTAATTTTAAATTTGTAATTATAAGTGAATTGATTTAAATAAATTATTCACAATTTATTTTCTTATTTAAATTATTTATAATAGCTAGTCTTATCATTTAATCGTATAATATACATAAATAAAGGAGGTATGGCTTATGAAAATATATACAACTTATGGAACTTATGACTATTTAAATCAAATTCGTTTAAATCATCCTGAAAATCATCTGTTTATTTATTCAACTAATGATTCTTCAGTCATTATTGAAGAATCCGAAGATAAATCTATACTTAAACACCCTACTACTTATGAAGTTGTTAATGAAATCAATGAGCTTAATCATCAACATTTCTATTCAGCTATCTTCATTCCAAGTTCAGAAGATCATGTCAATCAACTAGAAAAACGTCTTTCGAATTTGAATTTAGATTTCAGTCAATTTGCTGGTTTTAAAAGCTATCGTTTCTTACGACCTGAAGAAGGTACTACTTATAAAATTTACTTTGGCTTCGCTAATCGTCAAACATACGAAGATTTTAAATCATCTGATATGTTTAATGATTATTTTTCTAAAGAAGCATTAAGACATTATTTTGGCTCAAGCAGTCAACATTCAAGTTATTTTGAAAGATATTTATATCCTATTAATGATTAACATAAAAAGAGGAAGCTTAAGTATGTGTTTAATACATCTTAAGTTCCCTCTTTTTTTAATCTCTTAATAAAGTTTCCTGATATTGCAATTTTTTAATCGTACTTCTAATCGTTAACCATCCTACAATAAAGAATACAATTGCAAAAAAGAAGTATTTTATATAAAAGATGATAAAAATGATTGCGAAAATAATACCTATCATAATCATAAGACGATATAAGAATTTTTCATATCCTTTGATCACTTCACTATCTGATACAGGCCAAACCTGAGGCCATAGTCCATACGCTTGCTGCGTATAAAACTGAGACATTTGCAATAAAATAATATACATAAATAAACTACCAATAATAATAGAAACAAGTGGATGAGACAGCCAAATCATAAGTACAAGTGCAATGACAACAAGTCGAAGAATAATACTTAATGCATCTTTTCCTCTTACAAAACTTCTCACAAATAAATAAAGATACATATTGTGCGAATTAAAACGACGTCCTTTGGGTGTGGGTAAAAGAAAATCTAAATATTTGCGTCTTGCTGCATTTTCTTTTAAATGCTTAACATCTGTAAACATATTTACAAATTTATAATAATTTGTATGATGTCTTTCTTCTACTGAAATCAACTGTTCCCATGGAAATAACGTAAGACTCTTAAATTTAGGTATAAGGTACGCCATGCCAAAGAAAATTATTGTTAATAAAATGGCAAAATATAATTGTTTCCCTAAAATTAGATAATACGTTATAAAATTAAGTGAAAATATTAAGACATTTAATATCCATTGAGACAATCTCGCACGATACCATTGCCATTTTAAGCGTAGTCCTAAAATAGGATGAATAAGCGCTAAAACACTCATCACGATATAAGATACAACTAATTGTTGATTAAGCTTATAAAACAATGGAAATAATACAATTAATAACACTATTTGTAATATTATACGGTTAAAATAACTATATCTTAGGCCTAATTTTATATAATCTTCCATATTCTTCTCAAAAGGAAGCAAAAATAACTTGTCAGCATCTTTTAAAAATGTTCGAAATGGAAAGATTGAAGTTAAAGCAATTACAATACTTGCTAAGAATGCATAATCTATATTTTTAGGAATATGTTGTAACCATTGACCATAACCTAATATGAAGGCTCCTAATAAAATAACTAAGAATACAGTAAAGTGACCATTAAAAATAAATTTATTATAATAATGTTTTTCTTTTTTTATTGCGTCATAACGTTGTTTAAATAATGCTATGGCTTCATTATTCATGTCGTTTGACCACCTTGCGTAACATGGATATAAATATCATCAAGAGTTTGATCTTTAAGACCCGTTTGTTCTCGTAGTTCCTCTAAATTTCCAAAAGCAACCACTTTTCCTTTATCTAAAATAATGAATCGATCACAATATCTTTCAGCAGTTGCAAGAATATGGGTACTCATTAGTACTGTACGCCCTTCATTTTTCTTTTCAACCATCAAATCAAGCATGGATTGTATACCTAATGGATCCAAACCAAGAAATGGTTCATCAATAATATAAAGTTCAGGATCGACAATAAATGCGCATATAATCATTACTTTTTGTTTCATTCCTTTTGAAAAATGGCTAGGAAAAACATTAAGTTCATTTTCAAGTCTAAATGTTTTTAGTAGAGGACGCGCACGTTTCATTGCTTCTTCCTTACTTATTTGATAAGCCATAGCAGTCATGGCTATATGTTCTTCTAATGTTAATTCTTCATAAATGACTGGTGATTCAGGAATATATGATAGTTTACGACGGTAGATTTCGATATCATCATTAATATTGGTATCTGAAATAGAAAGTGTTCCTTCCATTGGCGTTAATAATCCAAGCATGTGCTTAATGGTCGTACTTTTTCCAGCGCCATTGAGACCAATTAATCCTACTATTTCACCTTTTTTTAATTCAAAATTTATATTTTCAATAACAGGACGTTTACCATATCCTCCTGTTAAATGTTCAACTTTAACTGTCATAAGGCACCTCCATGAGTTATATTGTACCAAAATCATTATATAACTACTAAGGTTTGCTATAACTCATTAGCGAATTTTTAAAATAACAATGTTATAATAATGAGTAAAAATAGGTTAAAGGAGTGCATTTAATTATGTCAGAAACTGTTTTTGGTAAAATTCTTACTGGTGAAATTCCAAGCTATAAGGTTTATGAGAACGATTATGTTTATGCATTTTTAGATATTTCTCAAGTTACTAAAGGACACACACTTTTAATTCCGAAGAAAGCTTCTCCTAATATTTTTGAAACTGATGAAGAAACAATGAAACACATTGGAGCTGCTATTCCAAAAGTAGCAAATGCCATTAAAAAAGCATTTCAACCTGATGGATTAAACATTATTCAAAATAATGGTGAATATGCTGATCAGTCAGTATTTCATTTGCATTTCCATTTCCTACCTCGATATAAAAATGATATCGATGGTTTTGGTTATCAATGGGAAACTCATGAAAATGAAATTAGCGATGAACAGAAAAAAGATATTGCTGAACAAATTAAAGCTCAATTTGAATAATTCTGCATATTGAATATCATTTATGGGTAATATAAAATGAAATCAATATGTCAATGTAATAATTATAGTAAGTAGCTTAAGTCAATCGTTACTTACTTCATAAAATGATATGATTTATTCTATAATCGACATAATAGTGAGGAGAATAAAAAATGAAAGTTACACGTGTATTATTTGGTATCGGTGTGGGACTTGCTTCTGGTATTGCTGTATCATGGATGAATCGTGATCAACAAAGATATAATGCTAATGCCTCTGGACAAAAAGTTCCTACTGGTGCTCGCTCAGAATTAGAACGAGAAATCGAAACAATTAAACGTAGTTTCTATAATATTATTGATTATAGTAAGCAAGTGAAAAATGACGGTGTACAACAAGGTAGCGACATTGCTAACGAATTTAAGACTTTAATCGGAGATTTTAAATCTGATATCAATCCTAATATTGAAAAATTAAAATCTCATATTGAAAATCTTCAAAATCGTGGCGAAGAAATTAGTAATACATTTTCAGAAGATAAGAATAATAACAAATAGAACTCTAACATTGAGCTCAATTTGGCTATGAAGAAATTTATATTAATAGATTTCTTTATGGCTTTTTTTATAAATATACAATCTAATATAAAAACATTGCTCTATATTACAATAGCTATTAAAAATTGTCTTGACGATAACTCAAGTTAGTTAGATAATACCTATCGTATATTAAACGACCTATTTTCGAGGTGGAGTTATGTTTTTATGTAAACGTCATATAGATATCCATGCGCGATTTGGTGTTCCAAGAATTGCGTTTTTAAGTATTGTAACAACTATTATTGCGTTTTTAGTTAGTTATGAGATTATGTATTATTTTGTAAAAACGCCTTTATCAGATAAATACTTTTTACTTCTAATATTATTTATCATTCTTATGTACCCTATTCACAAAACAATACATTTATTCTTCTTTTTACCTTATATTCATGCGTTTAGATGGCACAAGTTAAATAAGAAAAAATGGCTTCCTTATTTTAATACGTATGTGAATACGCCTGTCCGCAAGTTTTATTTTTGCATTAATCTTATTTTGCCATTTTTAATAATTACAAGCATTTTAATTTTCCTAACTTATCATTTTCCAAGTTATGGACATTATTTTATGTTCTTATTTGCCTTAAATCTTGGTTTATCAGTTATGGATTTTTTATATTTAAAAATTATTCTTTTTTCAAAAGAAGGACAATTTGTTGAAGAACACCAAACAGGCATTAATTTACTGACAAAAGTGCCATTCCATTCAAAGTTCTAATATATAAAGAAGGGTAATTATAAACGTATTCACTCAAAATTAAAATACAGTCTACTGGTTATTTTGAATATATTAAAAAGTCTATGATATTGAATGATATCGTAGACTTTTTTTAAATTATTTTTCATCTAATACTTTAGTTGTAAATCACCTTTTATTAATTGGTGGAATAATTATATTATGTTATAGTAACTTTGTTAACATACAAAAAGGAGCTATCAACTATGAAAATTATGAATAAACTCATTGTCCCTGTTACAGCAGGTGTTTTATTACTTGGAGGATGTAGTTCTGATTCTACAGATTCTAAAGATAATACATTAATTTCTTCAAAAGCTGGTAATGTAACCGTTAAAGATGTTATGGATAAAATTGGTAAAGATCAAATTGCTAGCACATCATTTAGTATTGAGTTAAATAAAATATTAGCTGATAAATATAAAGACAAAGTAGATACTAAGCGTATCGATGATGATATTAAAAAAGAAGAAAAACAATATGGTGGTAAAGATCAATTTGAAAGTATGCTAAAACAACAGGGTATGACCCTTGATGATTACAAAGAACAGAAAAGACTATCTGCTTACCAAAAACAATTACTTAATGATAAAGTTAAAGTGTCTGACAAAGAAATAAAAGATGATACTAAGAAAGCATCACACATTTTAATTAAAGTTAAATCTGATAGTGATAAAGAAGGTTTATCAGATAAAAAAGCAAAAGCAAAAGCTGAAAAAATTCAAAAAGAAGTTGAAAAAAATCCAAATAAATTTGATGACATTGCCAAAAAAGAATCAATGGATTCTGCTTCAGCTAAAAAAGGCGGATCATTAGGTTATGTTATTAAAGGACAAATGGTCGATAAATTTGATAAAGCTTTATTTAAACTAAAAGAAGGTCAAATTTCTGACATTGTTAAAACAGAATACGGCTATCACATTATCAAAGCTGATAAAGAAGATGACTTTAATAAACAAAAATCTCAATTAAAAACAAAAATTATTGAACAAAAAGTTCAAAAAAATCCAAAACTATTGACAAATGCTTATAAAGACTTATTGAAAGAATACAACGTAGATTATAAAGATAGCGATATTAAAAAATCTGTAGAAGATACTATACTTAATCCAGAAAAATTAAAAGAACAACAAAGTAGTAGTGCTTCATCAGGATTATCTTCATAATTTTCATAAACCAAAAAGGTCGGAACAATATGTTCCGACCTTTTTTCGTCTATTAATATTAATCTAATTTCTCTGGATTATAAAATTGACGGTTATCCATACCAAAGATTCTTTCAGTAAATTGTCCTTTTTCAGTTTTCTTAAATGCTTTATCGAACATATTCATTTTTGCATCAATATTGTCAATAAAGAATAAAATCTCTGCTTCTTTTAGATGTGGCAATTTAGGAGAACCAAACTCCATTTTTCCATGGTGTGCTAAAATCATATGTCGCAATAACATGACTTCTTCACTATCAATACCAAGTTCTTTTGCCGTCTCAGCAACTTCATCACTTGCTATTGAAATATGTCCAAGCAAATTACCTTCTACCGTATACGTTGTTGCAACTGGTCCACTTAATTCTCTTACTTTACCAATATCGTGTAAAATAATCGCGCTATATAACAAACTTCTATTTAATAATGGGTAGATATCACACAATGATTTTGCAATTTTTAACATCGTTAATACATGATAGCTTAATCCTCCTGCAAAGTTATGATGATGAGAACTTGCTGCAGGATAAGTAAAGAATTTATCTTGATATTTTTTTAATAAATGACGTGTAATACGTTGTAAATGTGCATTTTCAATTTCTAAGATAAAATGTGATAACTCATCTTGAATTTCGTTAGGTGAAAGTGGCGCACCATCTACAAAGTCTTGAGTTTTCACTCCATCTTCTGCTGTTGCTAATCGAAATTGATTGACTTTCATTTGTTTACGGCCACGATAGTTAATAACATCCCCTTTTACCCATACAATTATTTCTGGTTTAAGGATTTTCATATCATCTTTTGTGACAGTCCATAGTTTAGCTTCAATATCTCCACTTTTATCTTGAAGATATAATGTCATATAGTCTTTACCTTGTGCTGTTACACCCTGTGTCGCTCTGTGGATTAAGAAAAAATTCTCCACCGAATCACCAGGATTTAATTTTTCTACGTTTCTCATCGTTTCCCGCCTTCCTCTTTTTTATTTAATATCAGCATTTCTCGAGAAGGAATCGTAGTATCTTTTGTACAAGTAAAGTACAATACTTGATGTTCTTGAGATAATTCTCTTAAATAGTTTAACATCATTGATTTTCTTTGTTTATCAAAATGTACGAATGCATCATCAATGATAATTGGGAATGGATAATATGGTTTCAACACCTTAATTAAACTAAGTCTCAATGAAATATATAGCAACTCTTTCGTTGATTGACTTAATTCAAGTGGATGATACATTTGTCCATTTCGATGTTTAACTTTAATTGAATCATTTTCATAAGTAATTAGATTATATTTACCATCAGTTAATGTTTTGAAAATATTAATGGCTTCATCTATCACATATGGTAGTCGTTTATCTTTAATTTGTTTAATGTGCTCATTAATTAGTGTCTCAAGATAACTTAAGCTCGCCCAATCTTTAGCAATATCATTCATTCTATTTTTTAAATTATAATATTGATGACGCAATTGAGATAGTGTTTTATCTGTTTCCATTTGATTAATACGTGCAGAAAGTTCACTCACTTCAGTTTGTTTCTCCAAATATTTATCATTATAATCATCAACTTGTTGAGCTAACATTTGATCTTCTTCTTCTAATTGAGCAGTTGTTTTTTCACTTAAAACAGAACTATCTTCATAAGAGAATTCGTGATTACTCAAATAGGTAGATAAATCATTGAATCGTGATAGTTGTTGTTGATAACGTTGATAAGCTTCGTAATGTTGATAATACTGCTCTTCATTTTGAACTTCAATATATTTAAACAACTCGTTTATAGTCGTTTTATTTTCATCCAAACGACTTTCTAACTGTTTTAATTCTTTACTTAATAGGGTTAATTGATTTTGCAATTGAGATTTCTTTTCTTTTTTACTTTCATACTGAGAAATCCAACCTTTCAAATCATTAAATAATGAAATTTTATTAAACTCGTCGAAACTATCTTTAGTAACATCTTGAGCATGCTCATAGAAGTTAATTAAATTTTGATTTAACTCTATGTTCTCTAATAATAATTTATTAAGTTGTTTATCATTAACTTTAAGTTGATTCATTGTTTTCAAACTATCTACTAAACGTTCATCTGACATTTTATCAGATACTTTAATGTCTTGTTTGATTTCAGAAATATCCTGTGCTAATGCATCAATTGAAGACTGAATATCTGATAAAATCGAATGTTGATGATTAAGTTTATTAGAAAGTACTGATTTAGTATTATTAGCATTATTCCAACGTTCACGCAATTGGTACTGATCATCTAGATTAAAATCTAAATCGTATTTATCTTCGAGTGCTTTAAGTTGTTGTTCTAAATCACTAATTTCCTCACTAATTGTTTCACTATAATCAATATCTTTATTTTTACTAAAGAATAAACCTACTATAAATATCACAGTGAGAATTGCAAAAATAATACTAAAAGTGATACTAGTTGTAATAAATGCAAAAATAGTCAAACCAGCACTCATCAAAGCCAAAATGATAAAGCTGATTTTCAACCATTGATATTGCTTTTGTTTTCTTTCTTTTTCTGATTCAAAGGAAGCTTTTAATTTTGAGTATAAACTTTCTTTTTCATGTAATTCTATTTTTTGCTGATTATATTCTTTTTTCTTTTCAAGTGCTGTTTCAGAAACTAGTTCACTTTCTAATAACTTAATTTCCTTTTCAATTTCCTTTTTTTCAATATTATGCTCACCAATCATACGTTCAACTTGTTGCTTTTGATTTAATTGGTGATTATGATTTTTAATTTTTTCACTTATATAATCTTTCATTGTTTCAGAAGTATCCGCTTCATGATAAACTTCATTCCAACCGATATCATCTTTTAATGTTTGCTGAGAACGTTCGAAAGTTTCTATTTCCTTTTTTAAAGCCTTAGCTTTTAATTCAGATTGCTTGATATCACTCTCTTGTTGATAAAGATGATACATATCACTCACAGTTCTATCATCAGGCATCTGAATTAAATTAAATTCATTTTCTAGTTGTCTTATCTTCTCATCCCTTAATCCTATATCTCGATCAAGTGATTGTTTATATTTTAATGCAGTTTCATATCGTTCAATACCTTGCTCTGGGAATTTCAACGGTTCGATATTTAAATGATGCTCAAGCGATTTCCATTCTTGCGCATGAGCATGAAGTCCTAACTGCTTTTGCTTATTTTCATGCATTTTTGATAATTGCTTAAGATTTTCTTTTAAATGAGAAAGATGGCGTTCTGATTTATCTTTTTCATCTATAAGACGTTGATATTCGTCTAATTTGGTTTCTTCATCTCTTATTTGTGCTTCTAATTGTTTTAGTTCTTCAATTTGTTGATTTAGAATTGGGTTCTTTCCAGCTTTTTTATAAAGCGTAGTTTTTTTCTGATTAACAATTTGCCCCATAGATGTAAATTCAGAAGATCCTAAAGCACCAGCTTCTAATAAATAGCTTTGTAATTGTTGTTCATCTAAATTTCGATGTATATCTTGTAAACCAAGTACATTAAATGAAAATATTCCTTGATATGTCTTTTTTGAAATATAGTTTAATTTCTTCTTAAGCCATGCTTCATCTCTTATCAATCCATTTTCTAAATAAACTTTTACGTCACCTTGAGCACTACCTTTTACACGCTCAACTTCAATTTCTGATTTGTCATCTAAAATAAGCGTTAGCTTGCCCCCATACTGATTTCCCAATCTAGGTTCTAAACGCGGTTCTTTTTCTTTCTTTGTGGGAAAACCAAATAAAATTGAATGAATAAATGATTGTATGGTTGATTTACCTGCTTCATTTTCCCCATAAATTTCGGTAAAAGTCTGATTTAATTCAATCTTACGTTGTACGAATTGACCATAACCGTATATTTCAAGTGATTTAATAATCAATTTCTTCACCTCTCATATCTGCTTTCAATATTTTCTCAGCTCGATGAATGAGTTTTGCCTTATTGAAAGTGGTGTAGTCTTCTAAATATTTTGAAGCTCTTGGATTTAAATATAAATCTGTCATTGCCTCTTCAAACACTTTGTCATCGTTTATGAGTTCATTAGAAAATTCATTTATAAGAGGTGTTTCTTCATTCTGTATATAATTAAGAATCATATCTTCAATGACAATAAAATCATGTTCATTTTCTTCATATTCACTAATCATTTCTCTTATTTGAAGAATATCTTGTGTTGATAAAATTTTGTCATTATCTATATTAATCGTCAATCTATAAAATGCTTTACCTTGTTCACGAACTTGTTTCTTAAACTTTTGAATTTCCTCATAGATACCTTGTTTTGAAATTTTATCAGTCTTAATTGTAGCTTCTTCAAAACGTATAAACTGAGTTGGGATAAAAGTTGTTTCAAGATGTAGATGATCCCCTTCTACAAGCAAACAACCTTTAGTTCCTAATTCACCAAAGTGACGACCTTGAATGTTACCTGAATAGTGAATAGGCGGCATATCACTTAGTTCTTGACGTTGATGAATGTGACCGAGTGCCCAATAATGATACAGTTTATGATTAAGATCTTCTAACATAAATTCAGTATAACGCTGTTTTATGTTAGATTTACTATAAGTTCCATGAAGCATTCCTATATGTATACCATTACTTCCTTGACTAGATGGATATTCATCAATTTTATTTTCATAACTTGTATTGTTTTGATAACTAAAACCATGAATATAAATTTGTTCTCCAGCTTTGGTAATCGCTTGATAGGTTTCAACACGATTTGAAAATACTGATACATTATTAGGCCAATTATCTGTAATTCTAGTTGTTAAAGGATCATGATTCCCATGACATATGTATACAAATATTTGTTCTTTTTCTAGACGTTTAAATTGCTCTTTTAAAAAAATTTCAGCACGTAATGTGCGATTTTCACTATCAAATAAATCTCCTACAATCAACATAAAATCAACATCTTCTTTTAATGCTACATCTACAATTTTTTTAAAGCTCTCATAGGCACTTTTTTGTACATCTTTGAAAATACTTGTCGATAATTGTTGTTTAGATTTAAAAGGGCTATCAAGATGCAAATCTGCACAGTGAATAAATTTAACCATTAATTTAAGCTCCTTAATTGTTTGATAAGGTATCTTTATGTATTACTATATTTTACCATATCTTATGAATATGGGTCGATGAACTTTGACATAAAAAAACTACGCGATTTTATGAAAAAATCGCGTAGTGTCCATTACTTAAATTATTAATTAGTCAACGTAAATTTCGTCTAAAGGTTTTACAATAATTTGATTAATTTCTTGGAAAACTTGACTCATTTTTTGTTCTGCTTGCATTAATTGTGAAATATTTTCATCTTTTTCAATAGCTTGAGCTTGTTCTTGAGCTTTAGCTAATTCTTCTTCAGGAATTTCTTGACCTTGCATTTGTTTTTGTTGGAAATTCATTTGAGTTTCACGGAACTCATCGAATAATTTTTTAGATTCTTCATTTTCTTTAACTTTAGCAAAAGCATCTTTAATAGCTTTGTATTCATCACTATCTCTTAATGCTTGTTCTAGTTGATTTGCATAATCATATAAATTTACTGCCATTTTAAATTGCACTCCTTCGTGTAATAATGATGTTTTGACAACTCTTTAATACCATAACATATTATGATTAGTTATACAAAAATTGCGATTAAACCTTGGAAAAGACCAATCATACCACCTAAAATAAATCCTAATAAGGTAATTAATTTTAATTCTTTATTAGCAATTTCAATAATCAACTTTTCAATGTAATCTAAATCAAATGTATTGATTTGATCTTCTACTAGTTTACGTAGATTAATTTTTTGCATTATCGTTGAGAGATGTTTGGATGCTTGACTAATAATAAGTTGTGTAACTTTATCTGATAACGTTGTCTCTAAATATTGCATTAATCTTGGTGATAGTTGATTAAGTGGTTTATCTATTTTTTCATTTAAATTTAAATATGAAGTAATAAGTAATGTAACTGAGTCTGATAGTTTTGAAAATTGAGCCTCATCAATGATTTTCTTAAGTGATTGTCGTTTCAGCGTTTCATATTCATTATCAATCACTTGGTTTACAATACGTTTTGCTTTAGGATGATTGGTTAAACGAATCAATTCATGTTGGATTCTATCTGCAATACTTTCTTTTGTCATAAACATTTGTAGTAATCCAACGATTTTACCTTTTTCATTAAAAAATGTATCGAGCATGTCATAAATATCACGAGCGCCTTTATCAGATGACAGATAAACACGAGCTCTTTCGCATAATAAATCTCCTAATGGCTCGACTTTCTTATCAATCATTCGCTTAGTTTCTTTTGGTAGTAACTTAATCACTTCTTCATTTCGATGTTCATTATAAAAAGCTAATAGCTTTTGTGAAATTGTATCTTCTAATTTCTCATTGACTAAGTAATCTATTTTAACATCAAACTTCTCAGCAAAGTAACGAATTGTAGCTTGATCACTTTTTAATTTCGCTATTTGCTCCTTAACTAATTCATTAATTGTTTCTTTAGTTTTCGTTTCATTTAGTTTGTTGTGAATCAAAGTTTCTGTAATGAGATGTTCTTCAATCACTTGCCCTATCTTTGTAGCTATTTCATCTCTTCTTTTAGGTATTAAACCAGGTGTAAATGGAATTCGCATATTAAATATATAATGAGCTTTATAGGGATGAAACAACATTCTAATAGCTATAACATTCGTGACACCACCAATGATTGCTCCTATTACTATCATAAAGATGACTACTAATACTGCTTGCATTTAAATAACTCCTTAATTTTTATATAAGCAATAGCAAAATTATACCATGACAAATGTAAACTGCATAACTTAATAGTTCAACGTACATTTATATTTACAAATTTTTGAAATAAAAAAATAATGAATTCATCGCAAAATTACAGTGAATTCATTATTAATTGAAAATAGTGATTCAGTTGAAGGTCAACTCTTCTATCACTATATCTTATTTATATTAAAATTAAACGTGCATTAATTCTTCTTTAGCATTTCTATTAAAGTAAGTTTCTGCTTCTCTTAATTTAGATGTTCCAAAAATAGGTTGTTTTTCAGGATTAAGCACTCTGTAGATATTACTTACTTTATTACTTTGTAAAATAAATCCATTACGCGTTTCCATTGTATTCCAATAAATATCACTTGTTGTAGAATGATTAGGATATGCACAATGGTTTCTTGAAATTGTTTGTACAATTTCTAATGGATCGCAACCAAATGTGTTATTTAAAACATCTGAATCTCTAAATAAAGCACAAATTGATACACAAGTTGTCCAATTTGGTAATACACGTTCTTTTTCGATTTGAACAAGTGTTTTTTTAGAAAGACCTATTGTTTGTGCCATAGTATCTTGTGTGTATCCTGCTTCAATACGCACCATTTTAAATTTTGTTTGAATTAAATCTGTAAAACTCTGTCTATCCATTACTCTTCTCTACCTTTCTAATAGGAGTTATTTTATCCGGACGCAAGAAATTGCAATAATACACATTTCTTGAAACACAAATTACATCTTAATATATTTTCAATAAAATGAAAAGAGAAATTTTTGTTTTTACGTATAATTTTATAAATGGCAAAATTATCAAAATAATTAAACTAATAAAACAAGTCATTTGTCTATCATTATCATATTTTAAAATTACCGTTTTTATTTTTAATAGATCTATTCAATTTATATTAATTTATTTTCAATAGCATATATAGCAGCTTGTGTTCGATCTGAAACTTGTAATTTATTAAATATATGACTGACATGTGTTTTAACTGTTTTCTCAGATACAAATAAACTTTTTGCAATGTCTTTATTTGTCTTACCTTTCACCATCTCTTTTAATACTTCCATCTCTCTTTTAGATAATTTATTATTAAAGTGTGGTTTTTCATGCATTGCATCAATTACATTTTTAGCTTTTGGATGTATTATTTTCTCATTATTTAATACTTTAGTAATAGTAGCAATCAGCTTTTGTGGTTCAACATCTTTAATTTCATAACCATCAGCACCTTCATTAATGGCAGACATAACATATTCATCATCCACATAACTTGTAAGCACTAACACTTTTATGTATGGGTAATATTTTTTTATATAATGCGTCACTTCGATACCATTCATTTTAGGCATAACTAAATCTAATAATACTAAATCAGGCATATTATTCTCATTTAAATATTTAATAAATGCGTCACCATCAGAAAAACTTGCTTGTATATCTAAACCCTCAACTGTTGAAATTAGAAATTCTAGTCCTTGTCTAACAATGTGATGATCATCGATTAAAACGATACTTGCCAAATTTATCACCTACTTTAAATTGGAATATTAAGATAAATAGTTGTCCCCATTTGTTTATCTGATTGTATGTTAAATTCTCCGTCTAAACTATGAATACGTTGCTTGATATTTTTTAGACCATGCGTCGTTTGATTTAAGTCATCACTCACATTAAATCCTTTTCCATCATCATAAATTTTAATATATAATTGATGTTCATTTTGTTGCATGTTAATAGATACTTGATTCGTTTGTGCATGTTTCTTCGTATTATTTAAAGCTTCTTGAAGCATTCGGTACACATTTTCTTCAACTAAATTGGATAATTTAATCAATCCTCTTACTTCGATGTTTAATTTTAAATCTAACATATTCGCATAATGTTGAATCGCATTCACTAACCCATGTTCTAAACCAATTGGCTTAAGTTGCCAAATTAACGCACGCATTTCATTTACTGCGTTTTGACTTGTATCTTCAATCATCTTAAATGCTTTTTTAGCTGTTTTATCCTCTGTGATATCATGTGCAGCATGAGCTGTTAGTTTTAATGAAAAAAGCATTTGGTTAACTGAATCATGTAAATCACGCGCTAGTCGATTTCGTTCACTTATTCGTGCTGCTTCTTTTTCTTGGTCTGTTAAGTATATACGTTTAATTGCAGAACCTATTTGTAAAGCTACTGATTCTAGTAACTCTAAATCGTCTTGACTATATACTACAGTATGAGGTGTCGCGACATTTAATAATCCATACTGTTCATCTCCTGATCTAAGTGGTACTGTCGCATGATGCGTAATAAGATAATCATCTTTTTCACTTTCTTGATTAGCTAAATTGATTCTTGAACAATTTATAATATTAGATGCTTTTGTTAAATTTTTATGATGATAAGCATTGACACACCAACACGTACCATTATTTAAATACTTACAATTATTATTTTTTAATGAATGAGGTAAATCAGTGCTAGCTACAAGTTCTTGTTCACCTTTTTTATTGATTAAAAAAATCCAACCTGTTGTAAAACTGCTACCATTGATTAAATAATCTAATACTTTATTCATCATATTATATAATTCAGTTTCTTCATTAAGATATTCTGCAATTTCTTTTAATAATGCTAAACGTGTCGGTTTTTCCATATTTTCGCCCCATTTTGTTATTTTGCGTTTATTATTATATCGTTTATTTTTAAAATTTAAAAATAGACTGATGAAAACAATTATAATTATCATTGTAAATTATGATATGATTAAACAGAATATAATAGGAGGATATTATGAAATTCAATGTACCTGAAACTTTCAATAATTATACGTTACGTGAAATTTTTCAAAAGTTAAAACTACCAAAAAAAGACTTACACCAATTAAATATGTCTAAAGATATCACGATTAATCAACAACCTAGTAAATTGACAGATAAAGTTGTCACAAATGATGTTGTTTATATTCCTATCCCTGAAGAAAAAAGTAATTATTTACCAAGTTATCGTTACGCACAGATTGCATATGAAGATAACGATTTAGCTATTGTAATGAAACCTAAAGGGGTTAAAACTCATCCAAATGATTTAAAAGAAAGCAATACACTAATGAACCATGTTATCTATACTATGGATAGCGACTACGTTGAACCGATTCATCGTCTAGACCAAGAAACTGTGGGATTATTAATTGTTGCTAAAAATCCTTTAATGAAAAAAATACTAGATAGAATGCTTGAAGAGAATCAAATTACACGTATTTATCGTGCCAATGTAAAAGCATTACTACCTCTAAAACCACAAACAATTGATATGCCAATCGGTAAAGATAAATTTCATCCCAATAAGCGTCGTATTTCTAATACCGGACAACGAGCTATCACTCATATCTTAACATCAAAAATGATTAAAGAAGGCATTTGTCAATTGGAAATAAAATTAGATACAGGACGTACCCATCAAATACGTGTACATTTAGCAGAAATTGGTCATCCTGTCATAGGTGATCCATTATATGGAGATGCTACCTTACGTCAATTAGAATTGAATAGTTATAAGATTGAATTCACTCACCCACTTACTCAAGAATTGATTTCTGTAAGTTTAGATGATGAATAAATTTTTAAAATGCTCCTTTTAGATAACGCAGATCAAAGCATTATCTTTAAAAGGAGCATTTCAATTGATAATGTTATTTTAATGAGGATCGACCATATCTTCTGGTTTAATCCATTCCTCGAATTGTTCTTCTGTAACGTAGCCAGAATTAATTGCTGATTCTTTAAGTGTTAAACCTTCATTATGAGCTTTTTTAGCTATTTGAGCTGCTTTTTCATATCCAATATGAGGATTTAGTGCAGTTACAAGCATTAATGATTGATTTAAATAATGATTGATATTTTCTTCAATTGGTTCAATACCTATAGCACAATTTTTGTTAAATGTTTCCATTCCATCAGCTAATAAGTAAATAGATTGCAATGTATTATGAAGAATCACAGGTTTAAATACATTAAGTTCAAAATTACCTTGAGAACTCGCTATACCTACTGTCGTATCATTTCCTATCACTTGTACTGCAACCATTGTTAGCATTTCACATTGTGTTGGATTAACTTTACCTGGCATAATTGATGAACCTGGTTCATTTTCTGGAATTGAGATTTCCGCAAGTCCGGCTCTAGGTCCTGAAGCAAGCCATCTTATATCATTTGCTATTTTCATTAAGTCTGCTGCCAATGCTTTTAGTGTTCCATGAAGTTGCACCACTTCATCATGTGAGGTTAAAGCATGAAATTTATTTTCAGATGAAACAAATGCATAGCCTGTATGTTCTGAGATATATTTAGCTACTTTATCTCCAAATTCTGGATGTGCATTAATTCCTGTTCCAACTGCTGTTCCACCAATAGCTAAATTTAAAATATGTTGTTTAGATTCAGCTAATAATTGTTCACATTTATCTAGCATATAACGCCATCCACTAATTTCTTGTCCTAATCGAATTGGAGTAGCATCTTGTAAGTGAGTTCTACCAATTTTAATAATTGATTGATATTGGTTTTCTTTTTCTTTAAATGTGTCTCGTAAATGTTTTAAAGCAGGTTCTAATTTCGTTTCAATTTCATGGTATAAAGCAACATGCATAGCTGTAGGGAATGTATCATTCGAACTTTGAGATTTATTAACATCATCATTGGGATGAATCGATTCATCGCTATTATGTTCTTTTAAGTACTCATTAGCTACATAACTTACGACTTCATTCACATTCATATTACTTTGAGTACCGCTTCCCGTTTGCCATACAACTAAAGGAAAATGACCATCAAGTTCTCCTTTTAAAATTAAATCACAAGCATAAATGATAGCATCTTTCTTAGTATCACTTAATTTTCCTAATTCATGATTAGCAAGCGCGGCACCTCTTTTTAACTGAGCAAAACCATAAATCACCTCAATAGGCATATGTTCTTTACCTACTGGAAAGTTACGCTTACTTCTTTCAGTTTGTGCGCCCCAATATTTATCAGATGGTACTTCAATTTCACCAAACGTATCATGTTCAATTCTTACAGACATTCAATAATCCCCCTTATTTATGATTTAGTAATAGTATATCATTAATAAAATTAATGTAGCAATTCGAATATAAAGCGGTTTCATTTATAAAAAATAAAACACATGAAGTTGTATTACTTCACGTGTTTAAGAATAAATCTTATTCATATTTATATTTTACTGCTTTTACAACTGAAATAGCACTTATTATATACAAAATAGCGCTTATGACAAGCGTAACAGGACTTATCTTTACTAACATACCTAAAACCCCACCTAAACTTCGATAAAAATCATTAAGTGTATATGCCAAGATTCCTGTTACAATTAATATACATATAACACTAATCATAATTCCTTTTTGATTACTCTTAATGAATGGATGAGCAGTTGCATTATCTATTAAATCCTTTGATAAATTCAATTGTAATTGAATCACTTTAAATAACACTGGTAGATAGAGTGCTCCTAGAGCAATGGGAAAACCTTTAATAGAAATTAAACTAACAATGATTGTAATAATTGTTAAAGGTAGCCAATACTTATGTAACATATTTTTATCTCCTTCATTTTCATTAAAATATATTGTATCATAAGTTGTATTTCATAAAAAAAGCATTTTAATTAATCTATCGAAACAATTAATTAAAATGCTAAAATATATTAATTTAAATCTGAACGCGCTTCTGAATCATGTGTTTGATTATATTTATCTTCATCATTTTCTTCAGAAATCTGTTCCATTTCTTTTCCTAATGCTTCTAAATCATCCATATTTTGAACCATTGCATTTTCGTCTTCATGATAATTACGTTTACTATCTTTACTCATAAAAATAACCTCACAATAAAATTAAATATTATGCAAATCTCGCTGTGAAGTATTCTTTAACATCTTCTGGTAATCCATCAGCAGCAGCTCTGTCTAAAACAACAGTTACCATACGATGTACTTTTAAATCAGCTGGTAAAAAATTTGATTTACCATTTTCTTCATATAATCGTTTGATAACTTCACTTTTTTCAGCACCAGTTACAACTAAGATAATTTCACGTGCCTTCATCAAACCTTGACGAATATTAACATCTAAATGTCCAGTGTTATCAATTGAAACAACTTGTAAAGTCAGTTTCCCTTTATTTTCTTTTGTTTTAATTCTATCATTGATTAATGATTCGGCATCATCATCAAGACTAATAGAATATACTTGCTCAGAAGGTACACCTAAAGCTTCATAGAACGAATGATTATCATCATAATCAAGAATATTAATTTGACTAAAATCTACAGCGTTACGATCAACTGACTTTTTTAGTTCATCTAATACAGGTGCAGAATCCTTGTTTAAATGGAATCCAGCAATGGTAGTTGGGTTATTGTTAAATTGTTTTCTAATAATATCTCCAGCATAATCTGCTGCATGTTGTTTATCTTCAAATACTTTAAAATTCATTGCCATAATAATTACACTCCTCTAAATGTAAAGTTCAACTAAAATAATTCATTTATTTACTAAATTACCCTATTTAAGGGGGTATCAAACTATTTTAAAATTTTTATAATAATTCATTAATAAATATAACATTTTTTATTCTATTATAGTAATTAATTTTAAATTCTACTTTAATCCTGGGAAATTTTGTTGTCGCAATGCTTCATAAATCAATAAAGCAGCAGTATTAGATAAATTTAAAGAGCGAATATGATCACTCATAGGAATTCTTAAAGCAGTATCTGCATACTTCTCTTTCACCCAATCTGGTAAACCTGTCGTTTCTCTACCAAAAATAAAATAATTTTCTATTTCAGTATTTGAAAAATCAAAATCACTATAAGTTTGTTTACCAAATTTAGTAAGTAAATAATATTTACCATTTGTCACTTCGAAAAATGATTCAATATTTTCATGATAAGTGATATTAACATGTTCCCAATAATCTAATCCAGCTCGTTTTAGCATCTTGTCATCTGTACTAAAGCCTAATGGTTTAATTAAATGCAAGTGTGTATTAGTACCTGCGCATGTACGTGCGATATTTCCAGTGTTTGCAGGTATTTCTGGTTGGAATAACACAATATGATTCGTCATTTTATTTCCTCATTTCTAATCCTTTTCTCATTTCAACTTGAACTTCTTCAATTTCATTATCATAGTGCTCATAAATAAATGTTCTTGCATCATCGCCTAGTATTTGGCCAATAGCCCAATATGCTGTTCCTCTTATCATGGGTCTTGGATCATTCAATGCCACTTCCTTTAATTCAGGAATAGCCGCTTCTTCACCAAAATGTGCAAGTGCAATAATTGCATTCCGCTGTATAGGTTTCTTACCTCTCCATGCTCCTGCCAAATGACCATAAGTATTTTTAAATTCTTTATTACTCATTTGTAACAATGGAACTAAACGTGGCTTTAATATTTCAGGTTCTAAAATAATATCTTCGTGGGTTGTATTAATACCTCTATTTTTCGGACAAACTTGTTGACAAGTATCACAACCATAAAGACGATTACCGATTTTATATCGATACTCATCTTTTAAATATCCTTTAGTTTGAGTTAAAAAGCTGATACATTTTTGAGAATTCAGTTGACCATTCCCTACTAAAGCGCCCGTTGGACATCTATCTACACAAATTGTACAATCTCCACAACTGTCTAATATAGGATCATCTGGTTCAAAAGGAATACTAACTAACATTTCTCCTAAATATGTCCAAGTTCCTAGTTTTGGATTAATAACAAATCCATTTCTACCAACGAATCCTAATCCTGCTCTTTCAGCTACAGCGCGATCTGAAAGTACCCCAGTGTCAACCATGCTTTTTATTTCGACATCAGGGACCTTGGATTGAATAAATTCACTTAATTTATCTAATCTTTTTTTCATAATTGAATGATAATCTTGACCCCAAGAGGCTCTCGCAAACATTCCTCTTCTATCGCCTTTTACACTTTTTGGCGCTCCCTTTAGCTTATTTGGATAACCAACAGCAATAGCTATGATAGAACGTGCTGTGGGTAAAGATAATTTAGGTTCTGTTCGCAGCGCAATATCTGATTCTTCAAAACCTGATGCATAACCTTTTTCATGATAATCTACTAACTTTTGTTTCAGTTCATCGAAAGGATCAGCGGTAGTAAAACCAATACTATCTATACCAATGGAATACGCATAGTCAATGATTTCCTGTTTAAGTTGATGGTTCATCAACACTCTTGCCTCCTATAAAAAAGTCCATAGAATATTTTAACATAATCTTAATTTTTTATGATATTAAATATTTTTATAAATAAAAAAGAATCTGAGATATACTTTGAAGTGTCTCAGATTCTTTAACTTTGAGAATGTTATAAAGAAAGTCTATATTTATAATTCAGAATAAATTCTATCTTCTTTTCTTAATTAACTTTTATTACTTTTTAGATATAAAACCTTATAAATGTTTTATCAGTCTTCATATACAACATGCTATAATACTTTCGCCAAAAAGTTTTTAGTTCTTTCATGTTTGGGATGATTAAATAATTGATCAGGTGTTTCACTTTCAACGACATATCCATCTGCCATAAATATTACTTTATCACCAACATCTTTAGCAAAACCCATTTCATGAGTTACAACCACCATTGTCATACCCTCTTTAGCTAAATCTTTCATAACTTTAAGTACTTCATAAACAACTTCAGGATCAAGTGCTGATGTTGGCTCATCAAATAATATGACATCAGGATGCATAGCTAAAGCTCTTGCTATTGCTACCCTTTGTTTTTGTCCGCCAGAGAGTTGAGAAGGATATGCGTTAGCTTTCTCTTCAAGTCCTACTTTTTTTAGAAGTGCTTTACCTTCAATTTCTAGTTTTTTTAAATCAACTTTTTTTAACAACTTAGGTGCTAAAATGACATTTTCTAATACTGTTTTGTGAGGAAATAAATTGAAATTTTGAAATACCATTCCCATTTTTTGACGTAATTCACTTAAATTTATATTTTTATGTGTTAATTCTTTTCCTTCAAAAATCACTTTTCCATTTGATGGTGTTTCTAATAAATTCATACATCTTAATAATGTACTTTTACCACTTCCTGATGGTCCTATAATTGCTACAACTTCTCCTTTATTAATTTCTAAATTTATATCTTTGAGTACTTCATTTTTATTAAATGACTTATTTAAATTTTGAACTTTAATCACTGGCTTTCATTCTCCCTTCGATTAAACTCATACCTCTAGATAATGTAAATGTTAAAACAAAGTACATTATCGCAGCGATAATTAACGGTGTAAAAGGATCAAATGAAATACCTTGTACAACCTGAGCGTTAAACATAATTTCTCCTACTCCTATAGTAGAAACAATAGATGATTCTTTAATTAGTGTTACAAATTCATTACCTAACGCTGGTAAAATATTTTTAATTGCTTGGGGTAAAATGATATATCTCATTGTTTTAGAATAATTTAATCCTAAACATTGCGCTGCCTCTGTTTGCCCTTTATCAACAGCATTAATTCCAGCTCTAACTATTTCTGCAATATAAGCAGAAGAATTAATAACTAGTGCGATAGTACCACATACTAATGCTGAAACGTCTAAACCTAGAACAGCTGTCGTTCCAAAGAAAACTAAAAATACTTGAACTAACATCGGTGTTCCTCTTAAAAATTCTATGTAAATAGAGGCAATCCATGAAAGCAATTTAAACTTACTCAATTTAGCTAAAGCAATTAAAGCTCCTAATACTGCTCCTAATACTACACCAATCATTGATATTAAAATTGTATTTTTAAGTCCTTTGATAAAAAATGCACCATACTTATCAAAAAAACTACTATCGTCTTGCATATCTTTAGAAGCTTTGTCCATGTATTTGCTAATTAAATGTTGGTCATTGACTTCCTTAATAGATTTATTAACATTCGCTAAAAGAATAGGTGAATTTTTTGGCACAGCTATGACATTATCTTTCTTTTCTTCATTAAAATTCACATTAGCTATCATTAAGCTGTTATTTTGTTTTACATATGCTTCAGCAACAGGTTTTTCTATTACCAACCCTTCTACCTTATTACTTTTAACTGCAAGAATAGCATCTGGTAGACGATTTAATGAACTAATGTCTGCATTCTCTATTTCTTGTTGCGCAATTTTTTCTTGTTCAGTCCCTTTTTGTGCTGCAACTTTTTTATTAGAAAAGTCTTTTAATGTATGAAATTTATTTTTATCGCTTTTTCTAATAAGCATTACATTGCCCGTTTTAGTATAAGAATCTGAGAAATCAACTTCTTTCTTTCTTTCTGGTGTTGAAGTCATACCAGAAATAATAACATCAATTTTTCCCGTTTTTAATGCACCGAGTAAACTATCAAATTGCATATTCACAATTTTTAATTTTAAGTGATTATCTTTAGCAATTTTTTTAGCTAAATCGATATCTATACCTGCGTATTCACTCTTACCTTTTACAGTCTTTTCAAATTCAAATGGTGCATAATCAGCTGATAATCCTACCCTTAATTCTCCACTTTCCTTAATTTTTTCCCATTTTGCATCTTGATCAGCGTGAGCCATAGGTTCTATATTTATAAAGGTCAAACCAATTAAGATTGCTATGATCATTGTTTTAAAAATATATTTCATATAGCAACCTCCTATAACTTTTTAATTATTATACACAATAAAGTATTAATATGCAATAAAAAATTCGAATAAAAAAAGCATCTACATTACTATAGATGCTTAAATACCTTTAAAATAATATTATTGGTGAGTGATTTCAAATCTATAAATATTATCATTATATGATGGTATAAACTTTTTGCATAATTCATGAATAATAAAAGCACTAATGAATGGAACAATAAAATAACCTAATGCTAATAGAAGAATATTAAATGTTGAATCACCCGGCATTCTATTAAACGCATTAATTGGACCAACTAATCCTGTATAACCAAATCCAGCTGATAATGGTGTTCCTTTTATTCCAATGAAGTATGTTAACAAACCGGAAATAATACCATTAATGGTTAATGGTATTGCAATGATTAAATGTTTTAAATAAACAGGAATCATCATCTTCGCAGCGCCAATAAACAAAACTAAATTGACACCAACTGAATTGACACGTAAAGAACCAAAGAAAAAAGTAACGCATGCAGCAACAATTCCCATGTTAGCAGCACCACTACCTAACCCATTTAAACTAATAGCTGTAGCAATAGCAACTAGAGAAATTGGCGTAACCATTAGTAGTGAAAATGTCACACTTATTAAGATAGACATGATTAAAGGATTAAATTCAGTAAATGAATTAATCACATGTCCTAAACTTTTTGTGATAATTTGTATATATGGCAAAGTCGTTAATCCAATTAATCCGCTGACTACTGGAATAAATACAGGTAAAATAATCATTTCTAAAGAACCAAATTTTCCTTGTAATAATAAATATAAAGCACATGCGATAATAATAACTAAAATTACGTTTATAATATCGCCAATTCCTTTTAATGCAATACCATTGGCATTCATTTGTATAGCTCCAGAGCCCAACATTGCTGATATACCTATCATACTAGCACCCGCACCACTAAATTTGAATTGATGTGCTGCCAGTATTCCAATAATAAATGCCATAAATGATTGAATAATTGTCACTAATTGAAAAACAAGCTCTAATATTGGATGTTGATCTTTAAATAATTTTAGTAGTTCTCCTAAAAGTGCATTTGGAAGTAATGCAATAACTACTCCTGCACCAACTGCATTAAGAATATTACTAAAAAAATATTTTAAGTTTATTCTAGTTCTACTCATAATAGCCTCCATTTTTAAATATTAGCTATATAATATTATATTATCTCATTTTATACAATATAAAATAAGTAGTTAAAAAAATATCAAATAAAAAAGGATTAAGTAGAGTGTTCTACTTAATCCTTTTAAATCCATTACATACCGGCGGTCGGGGTCGAACCGACACTCCAATAAAGGAACGGGATTTTGAGTCCCGCGCGTCTGCCAATTCCGCCACGCCGGCTTAATATATATAAATAAAAAACTTCCCTATGGAAGCAATTATGGAGCGGAAGATAGGACTTGCACCTATATCTTGTTCCGGGAAGGAACATATTCTAAAAGTTGAACTACTCCCGCATTATATCAAATTATGGAGCGGAAGATAGGACTTGCACCTATATCTTGTTCCGGGAAGGAACATATTCTAAAAGTTGAAATACTCCCGCATTGTATCAAATTATGGAGCGGAAGATAGGACTTACACCTATATCTCATTCCGGGAAGGAATGTGTTCTAAAATTGAACTACTCCCGCATAGCACATGGAGGCGGCAACCGGATTTGAACCGGTGATAAAGGTTTTGCAGACCTCTGCCTTACCACTTGGCTATGCCGCCAAAAAAACTGGGCTAGCTGGATTCGAACCAGCGCGTGACGGAGTCAAAGTCCGTTGCCTTACCGCTTGGCTATAGCCCATTAATAATAAAGGGCGGTTGATGGGAATCGAACCCACGAGTGTCGGAACCACAATCCGATGCGTTAACCACTTCGCCACAACCGCCATGGCAGGGGCAGTAGGAATCGAACCCACATCAAAGGTTTTGGAGACCTCTATTCTACCGTTGAACTATGTCCCTATTTATGATGGTGGAGGGGGGCAGATTCGAACTGCCGAACCCGAAGGAGCGGATTTACAGTCCGCCGCGTTTAGCCACTTCGCTACCCCTCCGTTAAGATGGTGCCGGCCAGAGGACTTGAACCCCCAACCTACTGATTACAAGTCAGTTGCTCTACCAATTGAGCTAGGCCGGCAAGAAATGGTTCAGGACAGAGTCGAACTGCCGACACATGGAGCTTCAATCCATTGCTCTACCAACTGAGCTACTGAACCATATATATTAAAATGATTAAATGGCGGTCTCGACGGGAATCGAACCCGCGATCTCCTGCGTGACAGGCAGGCGTGTTAACCGCTACACTACGAGACCAAAACAAATTGCGGGAGGCGGATTTGAACCACCGACCTTCGGGTTATGAGCCCGACGAGCTACCGAACTGCTCCATCCCGCGATAATAAAAATGGCGGAGGAAGAGGGATTCGAACCCCCGCGGCCCGTTAAGGCCCTGTCGGTTTTCAAGACCGATCCCTTCAGCCGGACTTGGGTATTCCTCCACATTTTATAGGTAAATTGCTATTAAATTATTAGATGGCGGTCTCGACGGGAATCGAACCCGCGATCTCCTGCGTGACAGGCAGGCGTGTTAACCGCTACACTACGAGACCAAATACGGAGGAAGAGGGATTCGAACCCCCGCGAGCCGTTAAGCTCCTGTCGGTTTTCAAGACCGATCCCTTCAGCCGGACTTGGGTATTCCTCCAAAATTATATGGACCTTGCAGGACTCGAACCTGCGACCGAACGGTTATGAGCCGTTAGCTCTAACCAACTGAGCTAAAGGTCCTAAATATAATTTTACAACTAATAAATAGTGGCGGTGGAGGGGATCGAACCCCCGACCTCACGGGTATGAACCGTACGCTCTAGCCAGCTGAGCTACACCGCCTTATATAGTTTGTAAATAATATGGTGGAGACTAGCGGGATCGAACCGCTGACCTCCTGCGTGCAAAGCAGGTGCTCTCCCAGCTGAGCTAAGCCCCCATAATAATTACAGTATATCGGGAAGACAGGATTCGAACCTGCGACCCCTTGGTCCCAAACCAAGTGCTCTACCAAGCTGAGCTACTTCCCGTATAATTAACGCGCCCGATAGGAGTCGAACCCATAACCTCTTGATCCGTAGTCAAACGCTCTATCCAATTGAGCTACGGGCGCATATGTTTTTATTGAAAATGGTGCCGAGGACCGGAATCGAACCGGTACGGTGATCACTCACCGCAGGATTTTAAGTCCTGTGCGTCTGCCAGTTCCGCCACCCCGGCACTATAAAAATGGAGCAGAAGACGGGATTCGAACCCGCGACCCCAACCTTGGCAAGGTTGTATTCTACCGCTGAACTACTTCTGCATATGCGGGTGAAGGGAGTCGAACCCCCACGCCGTAAGGCGCTAGATCCTAAGTCTAGTGCGTCTGCCAATTCCGCCACACCCGCAAATGGTGAGCCATAGAGGATTCGAACCTCTGACCCTCTGATTAAAAGTCAGATGCTCTACCAACTGAGCTAATGGCTCTTCCATGGTGCCGGCCAGAGGACTTGAACCCCCAACCTACTGATTACAAGTCAGTTGCTCTACCAATTGAGCTAGGCCGGCAATATGTAAGAATAAATGGTGGAGAATGACGGGTTCGAACCGCCGACCCTCTGCTTGTAAGGCAGATGCTCTCCCAGCTGAGCTAATTCTCCGATTTAAAACTGCCTGGCAACGTTCTACTCTAGCGGAACGTAAGTTCGACTACCATCGACGCTAAGGAGCTTAACTTCTGTGTTCGGCATGGGAACAGGTGTGACCTCCTTGCTATAGTCACCAGACATATGAATGT
>OFLO01000036.1_pt1 | contig 118470 bp, 113 predicted proteins | sample 1540831 | NCBI WGS metagenome assembly OFLO01 (sample SAMEA4413049, study PRJEB24355) | metagenome | biome: human; feature: gut; material: faeces | place: United Kingdom | collected 2010 | reverse complement strand
GCTTGAACACCTACATTATACTTAAGCAAGGTGATTTTTTTGTATAACTTTCGTTGCCGCACCCGCATAGCGGGTGGTTTTATGATTCGCGACTACGTCGCGAACCAGTCTAAAGACAATAACAAAACGGGCCACTCCGAAGAGCGACCCGCTGGGAGGCGTCATATGACAGGTTCCGAGGCTATCATATGACCAGGGATAAGATATTCATCGCATAACAGCGATAGTTATGCTAGGCACAGACAGGATAGAGTCATCTATGCATTAGCGATATGTTGTTTTATTGCAAATCTTTACTTTGCGTAGATACTTCACTGGCAGAGGTAAAGCTTGCCAATGGAGCGTCGCCAGAGCCTAAGATTACCTTGTTCGCTACTAGCGCATTAGCTGCCGTTTTAGCTTGCTCCAAAGTAAGGCCAGTGCGAGGTCCACTAATTGTGATCGATGCGCTTTTACCATCGACTGTAGCAAATTTAAGATATACCACACGTTTATCAGCCATGCTGGGCACTCCTTTCTAATTCATATACATAAGGATGGGAATGATCGCGATAGGTCCACAGGGTTTGGATTACTACGAACCTTCACGCAGCCATTATGTGCTAACTATTATGAGTGAAAGCACATTAATGACCAAGGGATACTTCGTTGACGCGTATTACGTCAGCAATGGTGTTCTCATAGAGACCAGCCAATGCGGTACCGACGATTTTAACCGCATCATCAGTAGCTTCTTCAGCGACGCGTGTGAAAGTGACGTCTTTGTACTTCGGTTTTTCTTCCGTACCGATATTAAAACGTAACACTAACTTTGTGCGTTTTAGTTCAGCCATCTGATCACCTCCTTTCACCTATATACATTCCAAAAGGAGGCTCGTGACAAGCAAATTCGTTTCAAAAAGAGGAATAATATTTTTCCCCATGAAAAAACGACCCCAAATCAAGGTTTAGGGCCGTACTTTTGTATTTAGTTTCACGTGAAACAGGGTCAAAAATTTTTGCTTTTTTGTAGCTTGGGACACATTATTTTATTGTAAAATGAATTATACTAGTATATGTAATTTGAAATGATGATAACAATCATTTCATAACAATCTCTTACTAGCTCTCCAGAACATGTATCGTTTGGACGTACATCATCGTCGAAACGCATCATCTCTAGCATGTGCTAATAGAGACTTTCACAGTGAAAATATATGATAGAATATAAGTAGTTCATTACAATTTAGAGGGGATTACAATGGCTCAAATCGCAGGAAATTTACAACGAATTAAAAACGGCCAACGCCGTTATGCTATTACACCGCGCATTCCAGCAGGTTTTATTCAACCAGATCAATTGCAAAAATATATTGATGTGGCGAACAAATTTGGCGCTGTTCTTAAACTAACCGGCAGCCAACGCATTATGATTACGAATTTGAAAGCTGAGGACGTAGACGCAGCGTGGGAAATGCTCGGCATGGAGCCGGCGTACATGGTGTCCAACCGCGTGCGCAGCGTCAAGATTTGCCCAGGCACAACGTTCTGTAAACGGGCTAAACAAGACAGCGTGCATCTTGGCATGCAGTTGGAACGCAAATATTTGTCCCAAGAAATGCCTAGCAAGATGAAAATCGGCGTGTCCGGCTGCATTAATTCTTGTACTGAAAGCCGCATGAAGGACGTTGGCGTTATCGGTTCTGTTGAGGGCTGGAGCGTCTACGCTGGCGGCAGCGGCGGTGCGCATCCACGCATCGGCGACCTCATTGCAGAGGTAACAACAGAAAAAGAAGCCCTTGCACTTGTGGACCGCATCATCGAATATTACAAAGCAAATGCACAAATCGAACGAATGGGTGAATTCATCGATCGCATCGGCTTAGATGCTTTCAAAGAAGCTGTACTAGGCGACCTTGAAGGGGCTCCTACAGAAGTGAAAGCAGCGGAACCTGTTGTTAACTTGCCAGGTCACGGCAATGATCCAGAGGTTGAAACGCCACGCCTTGAACCAGGTCAACCAATTACACCGGATACAATCATCCGCGATATCGTGGACATCTATCCAAATACAGTACCTGTACTACAAAGCATCGGCATGGGTTGCCTCGGTTGCCCATCCTCTACGATGGAACCACTATGGCAAGCCGCTGAAATCCACGGCGTCAACGTGTATGATTTACTTAACAAACTAGAAACTGCCCGCAAAGGTGCATAATTAGAAATATATAAGGACCTATGTAAATACATAGGTCCCTTCCCCATTATCATAAAAATTTATACAAAGGAGTTCCACATGTCCGCATTTTTAGGTCACATTCACTACTGGTTATACCGTAAAATTCAATTGCTCGTAGAGCGCGAAAACTTAATTCTCGAGAAAACAACAAAGGTTGTAGACGATCTTGCTGAAGAATTACATTCCATCTCCGTAGATACATACGGCGAACCAATTAACCCTAGCATTCCATTGGAAAACATTATCGACCACAACAACATTCACGGTTGGCTCTCCAACCAAATCAACATAGCATCCGTACGCGAAGCGGCTTTCATCAAAGACATGCTCGATACAAATGCTGATGAAAATGCTATTCACGTAGTAACCGCTATTCTCGATGCCTTCGCTGTACAAGGTCAAGCATGCGGCGTTGTGGCCCAAGATAGCCTCGAAGAACATACGGCGCCAGCCATCTACAACGCTCTTCAAAACTTCTATGTAAACGGCATGCCTTGCGACGGCGGCGACCAAATCGTTGAGGACAGCGCAGACCGTTTCACATGGGTTGGCGACCACCGCTTACAAGCCGGTTACTGGCGCACTGCTGGCGTAGATCCTAAATTCATGATGCTCGCATACCAAACATGGTTCGAAGCCTTTGTGAAAGCTATCGATCCTGAATTCGAGCTTATCACCACCGAAGACAATGGCACCCGATTATATACAATCGCTAAAAAATAAATACCATTTCGTTCGCTAAAACGGACGAAAAACGAACGAAAACGCGAACGTAAAATTTTACGCTCGCGTTTTTTATTTCTAATGATCCAATATATGTGCCTAAAAAAATTAGAACAGGCGTGTTCTAATTCCGGGGATTTAGTTATATGTGTCTAAAAAATAAAACAGGCGTGTTCTATTTTTAGGGACCTAGTATATGTATCTAAAAAATAGAACAGGCATGTTCTATTTCCAGGCACCTAATATATGCGTCTAAAAAAAATAGAACAGGCGTGTTCTAATTCCGGGGATCTAGTATATGTGTCTAAAAAATAGTACAGGCGTGTTCTATTTCTAGGGACCTAGTATATGTGTCTTAAAAATAGTACAGGCCTGTTCTATTTTAAAATTCCTTATAAAAGTGTAGCTATAGACACAGAATTGATAAGAAATATCAGTTATAATAGAACCATAAGGTAAATCATTACTCATATACTTTCAAATATAGGAGGTGCAGCATCATGGCAGGCACAGTAAAAAAAGATCTAGGTTTATTATTCCAAGGCTCTAACTACGTAATCGTAAAAAAAGGTGGCAAAGCAGGTGAAAAGGTAGAAAAACATAATCATCCTGAAGCCAATGTTATCTTTACTGTTGTTAAGGGCACAGTTCAAGTATTCCTTAACGAAACAGAAGAACATGTACTCGTACCGGGTGAAGTTCTCGAATTTAATGGCGATAACTACATTCAAGCAACGCTTGTTGAAGATAGCGAATTCATCGTAAACCTCGTTCATAAACCTGAATAAGATTATATAGATATGACCTCCTCCTCTCCTTAGTGTCTATATATAAAAAACACCTATAAGTGGTAAGTTATACAAAACAGTAACTATTACCATATATAGGTGTTTTTTACATTCTTAGTCCTAATATCTTAATTTCATAACTGTATTTCTATAGAATATAGTGTTTTTGCTTGCAGTTGCTTTCATAAGAGAATATACTAATTATGTAAGAGAGAAAGAAGGATTTACATGACACGCGAAGATTTAGAAATCTATATTCACAATCAATTTGAGGATACTACCACCAATACTCCTTGGACGCAGTTCCCGCATTACAAGGTGTACCGCCATCAAAGTAATCATAAATGGTTCGCCCTAGTCATGAATATTACTACCGATAAATTAGGATGGTCAAACATTCGGCCTATCGATGTTTTAAACATCAAATGCGAGCCCACCATGATTGGTGCCTTTCGTAAGGAACCAGGCATATATGCAGCCTATCATATGAATAAGGCCAATTGGCTAACCGTTTCTTTGGATGGCTCTGTGCCTACTGAAAGAATAAAAATGCTCCTCGACATGAGCTATCGATTGACTAAATAAAATACTAAATTCTTTATCTGCCCATTTAGCACATAAAATAAAACGAGCCTGGATTTATTCTAAGCTCGTTTTTTTGCTTTCACGTATTGTATTGTTTAATATTTATGAAATAACTTTCACCTATACTCGTAACATCATAGATGCACTTATTAAAAGTACAGTATATACAATAGCAATGATAATAATATGCATTGATGTGGTCTTTAACATTTGGCGGTATAATCCAAGTGAACAAAGTATATAATATAGGGCCAATACAAACGTAATGAGGCCTAAAATAAATTGAACACCAAACGCAATCATACCTGCTCCAGCAAGGCTCAATATAATAACAAGTACCGCACCGAGTAAGGACAATACGGTTATAGGTAAATCAAAGGCCATCGCATACGAAACGGCCATGAACGTATCCTTAAACATAAGATCACGATTACTAGTGGCTTTCACATAAAAATAGACCAATATCAACCAAAGCCCTTTTAGGAAAAACCAGGCAAAAATAAAACCTAAAATCGATACAATCGTATCTAGCACAGTTACAGGCGTGATAAAAAATATGATACCATTTTCCACCACCGACAAACCAAGCATAATGCCAAACAAACGCAACATAAAAACTAATGCTTGATCAAACGTACCATTCTCCATAATATACGGAATCCCCTTAGACCGCGGATACCGCATCAAACTCCAACAAACCTGCATAAAAGACATAATTAAACCCTCCTTGTCCCTTTCTCCTCTACAGTCTAAAAAAACTAATATCTATCTCTGATAGAGATAAACAGCCCCCTCTCGAAAATCGACTTCGGGCTCCGCGTAAGCGCAGTAGCGTGTCGGCTTTTCGAGAGGGGGCTGTTGAATTCTACCTCAAAGGATAGATATTATTTTTTTAGACGTTTAATTACTTCATCTGTAATATTTTCAACGTTACTATTTGCATCAGCTGCACGGATTGTGTATGGGTCATCTAATACAACGTCCATTTTCTTTTCAATGCGAACGGATTCGATAGCGTTGTGAATGTTTTGCATCATTGGTTGTGCAATTTTATTCACTTCGTCATTTTCTTTTTGTAACAATGGAGCTACGGATTTATTGAATTCTGCTTCTGCTTGAGCTTGATCTTTGATTTTGTCAATTTCTTGCATTTTCTTTTCAATTTGTGGACGGTATTGTGCATCTACTTGTTGCATTTTCATATCGAGTGCACCGTAACCAGGATAGCTATTTACAACTTGACTCATTTGCACCAAACCAATGTTAGCAGCGCTTGCCACAGCAGTGGTAGCGGAGATAGCACCAACAATAGCTAATGTTGTCAATTTTTTAGTTAATTTCATTTGAGATCCTCCTGAACAGTAAAGTTCCATTACACAAACATGTAATGCACTATTTTTACTATATCAAATCTAACTTGCTTTCACAAGTAAAAACCCTCAAAAATCATAGATGAGATATAGCATCTAATAATTAAATTGTATACTATTAAATAATAATAAGGGCCCATGAATTCATCATGAACCCTTATTAAAAATTTACTATCTATTATTGTTCGTCATTAAGATAGATATATTTATCGGATTTCAATTTAGACACGAGGTCAGGCACCAAGCCGATAAGGCGATCAAAGCTGTTGCTGTAAGGATTGCCTTTAATGTTGAATAACTCGATGCGTTCGCCTTTGATCACGAGCACAGCGCTTGGTTCCATGCGAGCGCCGCCGCCACCGCCGCCACATTCATGATTCTTGCCAGATGTATTGTGGTTTGTGCCAGTGCCAAAACCAAATGTTACATCCACAAATGGAACCAATGTAGTATCGCCGATTTGCACCGCTTCACCGACTACAGTTTCCACCTTAATCATATTTTTAAATTTCTCAAAAAGGACTTCTAAATTTTCTTTTACGTTACTGTTCTCCATCGTAGTACCTCCACTGATGTCAACTATGCGTTAGCGGCTTGTTCCGCTTTCAATCGTTCTAATTCTTTCTTTTCTTTGCGCTTAACCCAAACGACCTTGACCGTTTCAGCTATGAGTGCACGCATTGGTTGTGAAAGCACGAATCGCGTGCCGTGCCATGCCAATGCGCCTAGAATAATGCGCCCTTTAATGTGGCCGCTACCTTCTAAATGCCAATTCAAATAATCAATCTCGATATGTTCAGCCTGTTCAGGCCAGATACTGTACAACATCGAAGCAAACATGCCACCCTTAAAAGGATCACCGATGCCGATACGCCCTTCTACAGCGATATCTCGTGGTTTAGAATGGTCATAACACCGCTTAGAAACAAGCAACAATTGACGCCACAATTCCGTATTCGTCACATGTTTCATGAACCAAAAGGTCGGGATTTTCGATTTAAAGCTAGCCACCGGATCATTAGGATCTGGTTTTTGAAAGCGCGATTTTACGCTATCTTTCAAGCCGTCTATTTTCGTAAATACCTTCTCTTTTACGGTGCCATCACTATTGAAAGTAACTTTTTCTACCACTTCATCATCAGGTTTCATCGTCGGGTTATCGCGAATTGAATCATATTGTGCAGCCCGCGCTTCAGCACCCTTATTATCATCCTTAGATGTATCAACACGTTCAACGCGAACCTGTTTACCTTGTGCATCTGATGCTTGCCCTGCACTGCGCGTAGCATCTAGGCTTTCACCAGAAGCACCAACGGTCGTCGGCTCAGTCGGTTCAGTACCGCCCTGGCCATCGCCTTGCATGGCTTTCATCATCGCTTCCGCCTGCGCAGCCATCGGATCATTTTCAAATTCGTCAACAGCCTTCTGATATTCGTCATCAACCCGTTGTTGAATCCATTCGTCGTATTCTTTCACAGGGCCTATTTTCTGCATACCTAATACATACAGTTGTTTAAAAAATGATTTGCCCTGAAAATATGCGAGATGCAGCGACAATACGCGCCACAGCCATTTAACCGACAATTCTACGCGGTACGGCGTCCTGCCGTTCCATTCGATGCTATATGTGATTGGCGTTAGTAGGATAATCATGATCAGCGCTACGATGAGAAGCACTACGACGAGTGCCACAATAGCGACTATACTCAACCACATCACCTCCTTAGGTTATGGGATTTGTGAAAGTATACTCTAATTTTCAATGCCCTTGCGAGCCATTACACCTTGCATGTAATAATGCTTAACTTCCTTCATTTCCGTCACAAGATCGGCCACATCAAGAAGTTCTTGCGGTGCCCCGCGCCCCGTAAACACCACTTCGGTTTCCGGATTACGAGCCTCTAATAGAGCCTCCGTTTTTTTCCAATCAATGAGTTCAAAGAACAAAGCCATGTTATATTCGTCGAGAACCACCAAATCATAGTCGCCACTAGATACAGCCTCTAACGCGCGTTCATAGCCCTTTTCAATGAGAGCCACATAATCCTTGGGTGGATTTCCTGATTCAAATACAACCACTTCATCACCCCATTTGGCGAGCTCATCCTTGCTCTTCATGCCTTCCTTGATGATAAAAAACGGTTTACCTACAGTTTCTAATGTAATATTTTTGAGGGTCGGTAAAATATTATGTTCACTATACACTTTAGACTTCATGAACTGTAAAAATAAAACCTTTTTGCCAGCGCCTATAGCTCGTATAGCGAGGCCGATCGCAGCCGTCGTTTTACCCTTGCCTTCGCCGGTATAAACTTGTACATAGGCCTTCATAGATATACCTCCGTTCATATACCATAATTGTACAATATTTATAGACGAAAAGGAATAGATATCACATGAAAGGCAATCCTAATTATGCATAAGATAATAATATCTATTGATCCATTAATTATATTACCTACACATTGGTGCCAAACAAGATGATGATGGGGCCCTAAATCCTCCACCGGCCAGGTCTGACTACGGCCTTCGGCCTTCGCAGGGCCAAAGTCGGATTTAGAACCCCATCATCATCTTACTATCTAGCACTTCAATAACGTATGCTTATAAAATAATATACACCAATACAATATCCTATAGATATTATTATCAACCAAAAAGGATTATCCCACATGTGATATCTATACCATCAGTATATAAACATGTACCAATTATGGTATATGAATTACTACCAACCCAGCCGTTTGGGAAGAGATATAATGAATACTTGTTAGATAAGTTCCTTATAATGTGTCTTAAAAAATAGAACAGGCCTGTTCTATTTTTTAAGACACATATACTAGGTCCTCAGAATTAGAACACTCCTGTTCTATTTTAAAACACATATACTAGGTCTCCAGAATTAGTACACGCCTGTTCTATTTTTTAGGGCACATATATTAGGTGCTCAGAATTAGAACACTCCTGTTCTAATTTTTTATAAGGCATATATAAGCCAATCTCGTACACTTCTTTATCCTAAATTGTACAATGATATTTTATGCCAATTAGTCAACTAAATTTAGATAGAAAAAAGATAGACCCCTCCGGAAAATGATTTCGGGCTCCGCGTAAGCGCAGTAGCTTCCCCACTCTCGCCAGTTTAGTAATTAATATATAGCGTAGAAAAGGAGTGTCCTCCAAAAACAACTTCGGGCTCCGCGCAAGCGCAGTAGCGTGTTGTTTTTGGAGGACACTCCCTTTCACATAGCATATTTAATTACTAATTGGCAAAAATACCATGGGATCAACCGCGGACCCATTAATCCGTACTTCGTAGTGTACGTGTGCGCCAGTACTTTTACCAGTGCTGCCCATAAGGGCGATGACTTGGCCTTGTTTTACGGTCATGCCCGGTGTAACGAGAACGGCGCTATTGTGGCCATAGCGAGTCACAAATCCGTTGCCGTGATCGATTTCTACGAGGTTACCATAACCGCCTTCGGTGTAGCCTGCAAATGTTACGGTACCCGCTGCAGTAGCAACGATAGGTGTGCCGTAATCGTCAGCGATATCAACACCTTCGTGGAATGCGCTAGCAGCACCGGTCACAGGATCGACACGAGTGCCATATGGGGATGTAATAACACCCTTACTTGGCCAGATGCTTGGCGTTGTACTATTCGTATATCCACCAGAACCTGTGGTGTAGTTCAATTGTTGCAATGCAGCGATGTCTTGAGCCCCACCATCACGCAAGATGTTTCGCATCGTGTAGAAGCTAACCAATAATTTTTGTGCATCCTTATCTAATTTAGATAGTCTTGCTGAAAGTTGCGCCGCACTTAGCGTGGGACTAGTCTCATCGCTAGCGGCTTCCTGCTTTGGGTCAGAGCCATCGCTACCACCTTGAGATGGTGTGCCGGACTCAGCACCCTTTAACATTTGTTTATTTTCTTCACTAATTTGATTTAAGTTTTGGATTTTCTTATCCAACACTTCTGTTTTTTGTTGTAACAGTTTTAGTTGTTCTGTTTGCAATTGTGTTTGTTGACGCAATTGAACGATTTCTGCTTGTCGTGCAATGCCCCAAATGGATAAAACAAGTGCTGCTACAAATAAGATTACGGCCACTACGGCTACAATCTTCGCTTGTTTATGACTCAATGTAATGGTGCAATTATCACCATTCTGAGACACTACAGAACTCAAAATACTTGGTACTTTCAAAATGCCTTCCTTACTTTTAATCATTCCTCAACTCATCATGCATGTGCGCTCTATATGAACACGACAAAGTGATTTGCCTATTGAGAATGGATAACGCTTGCTAACGCTTCCTCATTCGTACGTTCCCCAAGCGCTTCATTTAAACTTTCTAATTCCTCTTGTGAAAGATTAACGAGACTTTTACCTTTCACAATTGGTTTACTGAAAATACGAGAGTCATTTCGGCCATAGATACTGGAAATGCAAACCCCATTATTATTGCCATCAAGCAATGTAAGGGCAAAGGATAAATCGTTGCCGATGTTATCAAATGCATTATACTTCTTAAAGCCGATTTTTTGCAATGTGTTGCCTTGAATATTGCGAATTTGAGTTTGTTCCTCAATCATATCCTGCAATCCCTTTGCGGCCTCGCGAATTTCAGTGATTTCTACTGAAAGTTTACGTTCTAGGCTAGCCCCATTTTCACCTTGCATGAAGAAATTGAACTTCTTCGTTAAGCTCCCTAATCTAATGTGTAGGATAATGCAATATACCAATAAAATAACGGCTAATACGCATCCTAATACACCGATATAGGGTTGTATAGATTCTAACATTCAAAACCCTTTCTATCTAATTCGTCCATAAACGGACTAATAGCACGTTCTAGTATACCATGTAATGACGCAATAAGTACACCATAATTCACAATAGGCGTACCTTGCACAACGGCACAATCAATGCGCCGTAACACCTCGCGACGCGTCAACATACAAGCCCCGCAATGGATGATAAGATCATAACCGCTCACATCCTTAGGGAACGCACCACCGCTGGTAAATTCAAGCTGTAGATCCGTATGCCCCTTCTTTTTAAGCCACATCGGAATTTTAACGGTTCCAATATCATCGCATTGGCGACGATGTGTGCAGCCCTCACTGATGAGCACACGCGCACCAGGTTTCAAGTTGTTAAGGGCTTTCACCCCCGTTACTAAATCCTGCAATTTTCCCTTGAACCGAGCCATTAAGATTGAAAATGATGTTAATGGAATATCCGCAGGCGTCAACGCATTCACCGCTTCAAAGGCTTGCGAATCGGTGATGACAAGTTTTGGTTTTTGTGAAAGCTTACTGAGCATGGTCGGTAGCTCTTCTGTTTGGCACACCAAGGCAAGGCCTTTATGGTCCAAAATCTCACGAATTGTCTGAACCTGAGGCAAGATTAGACGACCCTTTGGCGCCGCCGAATCAATAGGACATACCAAAATGATAGTATCCCCTGGATCAACTAACCCTTGTAATAAAGATTGCTCGCCTTCTACATCAAGCGGTGTTAACCCTCCTAGCAAATCGAGCAATGTAAGACGATCCCGATTCGATGTAAAATCCGTAGAGCCTACGACAGTGGCAATAGCTGACAAATCGGGATACGCATCTACATAATTTAGGTTAGTATCATTACCATTGCTATCGTTATCATGAGTGCTTTCACTATCAAAAGCGTTAATTTCATTGATGAATAATGCAATAGGCACATTGTTTTGTTTCAACGTATTAAGCCATATCATATCATCAGCAGTGGGCGCTTCATCATTACGCAACACATAGACAGCGAGATTGATTTTTTTGATAATTTCTTCGGATTTTTCAATGCGAAGAGCGCCCAGTTCCGATGTATCGTCAATTCCCGCCGTATCGGTAATGACCACCGGTCCTAGAGGCAATATTTCCATAGATTTGCTAACGGGATCGGTCGTAGTACCTGCCACCTCAGACACGAGAGATACTGGTTGATCCGTTAGCATATTAATTAAGGTCGACTTACCCGCATTACAACGGCCAAAAAAGCCGATGTGTACGCGATTCGCCTTTGGTGTTTGTTCCATTATACGCGAAACTCCATTGTTTCTTCATCATCTGTGCTCTCTTGAGCATCCATATACGCAATAAGACGTTCCAATTCAGTTTCAGAGCTAAAGGCAATTTCAATTTTACCTTGTACCTTCTTACCGGCTCTAAATTTAATAGATACTGGAGAACCTAAGCTCAATTTCAAACGATCTACCAATGCGCGAACCTCAGCTGTATCATGTGGCTCTGTAGTGTCTTTAGACTTAGTCTTTTTAGTCATCATGGCTTTCACGAGCTGCTCTGCTTGGCGGGCGCTTAATTCACCCTCTTTAATGCGCTCTGCTGCTTCTACTTGTTGCGCTGCACTACGTAGACCCAATAAAGGTCGAGCTTGACCAACAGTTAAATCTCCTTCAATCAAATCCTTTTGAACAGATGCAGCTAATTTCAAAAGGCGCATCATATTGGCAATATATGAACGGCTACGTCCAAGGCGTGCAGAAATCATCTCCTGAGTTTGCTTATACGTATTCATCAAACCTTGATACGCCAAAGCTTCTTCAATAGGATCCAAGCCTTCACGTTGGAGATTTTCTACCAAAGCGACTTCTGTCATTTCCTCTGTATTATAATTTTTTACAACTACAGGTACTGTTTCTAGGCCCACCATCAATGCAGCGCGATAGCGACGCTCACCGGCTACGATTTGGTATTTATCCTTTTGCTTGCGAACGACGATTGGTTGAAAGATACCTAGATTCTTAATAGATTCAGCCAAAGTAGCTAAACTTTGTTCATCAAAATTCTTACGTGGTTGATCCTCATTAGGAATCACATCCCCTATAGGCAACTCGTGAACTTCACGTTCAGGTAAAGCCGTCTCTATGGACTGCTCTCCCATCATTGCTGCTAATGTTTTTCGTTCCTTTTTCTGTTTCATCGCCATAATAATCCCCAATCTATTAGTACTTTCACACCGCATATATAAAATGCAGCACAAACCAATATACAGTTTGTGCTTACATTACATAATCATATTTATTTAGTCTATTCTATACCAATTATTTCGTTTTCTTAGAATCTCGAATAACCTCTTTAGCTAATTTAGTGTAAACAGCCGCACCCTTTGATTTCGGATCATACACAATAATCGGTTCCCCATAACTTGGTGCTTCACTGAGGCGAACATTTCGAGGAATAATTGTTTTATACACCTTAGTACCAAAGAACGATTTTACCTCATCTGCCACTTGGACAGACAAATTAGTACGTCCATCAAACATAGTGAGTAACACACCCTCAATTACAAGGTCTTTATTAGATGTTTGTTGCACGATTGTAATCGTCTTAACAAGTTGACTAACACCTTCCAAGGCATAAAATTCAGTTTGAATTGGAATCAAAACACTGTCAGCCGCTGTGAAAGCATTCAATGTTAGCAAACCAAGAGATGGCGGGCAATCAATGATGATAAAATCATACTCATCGCGTACAGAAGCAATGGCTTTTTTCAAAATTGTTTCACGTGAAACAATCCCTACTAATTCTACCTCAGCACCAGCCAATTGAATCGTTGCAGGCGCTACAAAAAGCTTTTTAAGCATTGTAGGTTGAATAACATTAGCAATGTCTTCGCCATCTATCAACACATCGTGAATACATAATTCCAAATCATCTTTTTCAATGCCTAATCCAGAACTAGCATTACCCTGCGGATCCAAATCTATTAATAACACCTTTTTACCTGCATCAGCTAAACAAGCACTGAGATTAACAGATGTTGTAGTCTTGCCTACACCGCCTTTTTGATTAGTAATCGCTATTACTTTGCCCACAAAATTCACCTCAACTTTACGTTCAAAAATATTTCATTTCATTATAACATAGGGCACGCAAAAGAAATAGAACTTTATAGGTATGACCATCATTTTTCAAATAAAATCTAAAACAAATAAGAATGTTTCACGTGAAACATTCCAAAAAAACATATGTTCACTAACATGATATACCAGCTTATAAATTTATTTGATTATGTGTTATCACTTAATTGATTTACACCATTAGGTATAAAATGTTTACGTATAACTTTTTTCTATGGACGCACCTTAATAAATTATATGAAGCTATGACCTTTACAGTATATATAGATATATTTATACTTATAAAAGACAGTGTTTTAATAGGTTTAACATTTTAACCATACAATCTATTTTATTTTTAAAGGAGGCGTTTCACATGCCCATTTATAACGGAATGCTTCCCGTCATCAACAAGGATGAAGTAAAGCGATATGCAGGACTTCGTCATGCCGAAGATTTTCCAGAAAAATTCGTTGACGAAGCTTGTAAAGAAATCCAATTATTAGCGACGCCAAAAGGTGTCTACCAAGAATATGATTACGATGCGGAAAATAAAGTTATTTTAAGTAATCCGCCGCTCAAAATTGAAGGATCCATCATTGAAAAACATCTTGAAAAATCTACAAAGGTGTATGTGCTAGGTGTTACGGTCGGCGAAGACGTTGAAAAACGTAGCGAACAGCTATTCAAACAAGGCAACTACACAGTAGGTCTCTTACTAGATGCAGCTGCAACAACTGCAGTTGAACAAGTGGCTGACCAAGTTAACGAGGTAATCAATAACATTGCTAAGAAACAAGGTTATGCACCTACATGGCGTTTCAGCCCAGGCTATGGCAACTGGCCTTTAGAAATTCAACCACAGCTTGGTAAAATCATCAAAACCGAACAAATCGGACTACAAGTTACAGAAAACTTCTTATTATTTCCAAGAAAATCCGTAACAGCTATTATCGGTTTAATGCCAGGAGATCAATGCTTGACAACAAAACGCGGTTGTAGCTCTTGCTCACAAAAAGATTGCCAATCAAGAAAACTTCCAGAAAAAGCACCGGCTACAAAACCAGAGACAAGCAAAACAACAGCCGAAACATCTGGGATAGCTATGAAAGCACAACCAACAGAATAAAATTTTAACACACGATGTTTCACGTGAAACATTACCTTGTACATCTGTACCATTGTACCCATTCTGTACCATTGTACCCATGTGCAATCAAAAATGTTTCACGTGAAACAATTCATTTATAGTATTAGTAATTGAAATGTAGGTCACCAAGGTTCTGAGCCCGACTTTGCTAGGTCGAGGCCCTTGGCCGACGACCGTTAAGACGGTGGAGTGCGAATGTCCTTGTTGACCTACATTTCAATATATAAAGGATGATTCACATGTACATTTTTGACGGCGCTATGGGTACAATGCTCCAAGCAGCAGGCCTAGAAGAAGGTTATTGCCCAGAATTATTTAACGTAGAAAGACCAGAAGTAGTAAAAAATATCCACGCTCAATATTTACAACATGGCAGTGATGTGATTACTACAAATACATTTGGCGCATGCGGCCTTAAATTAGAAGATTACGATTTACAAGATCGTGTAAAAGAAATAAATATAGCAGCTGTAAAGGTTGCAAAAGAAGCAATTGCAGAGTTCAAGCCATCCGCTCGTGTAGCCGGTTCTATGGGCCCTACAGGACGGTTTTTACAACCATTAGGTAATATGAGCTTTGATTCTATTTATGATACATATAGAGAACAAGCAGAGGCTTTGATTGAAGGCGGCGTTGATTTCATCATTATCGAAACGATTATCGACGTACAAGAAATGCGTGCCGCTCTATTAGCATCTATGGATGCTCGTGAAGCAGCAGGTAAGACTAAAGAAGATGTACAAATTATCTGTCAATTTTCTTTCAGTGAAGACGGTCGTACCATCACTGGTACACCTCCAGAGGTTGCCACAACTATCGTAGAGGCAATGGGGGCCGATATCATCGGTATTAACTGTTCTCTTGGACCTGAACAAATCACACCGCTTATTGAAAAAATCGCTAGTGTGACAAATTTACCAATCAGCTGCCAACCAAACGCAGGTATGCCACAACTCATTAACAAACAAACGGTATTTCCGCTTTCAGCAGAAGACATGGGCCCAATGATGATTCCAATTGTTGATGCAGGTGCAAGTTATGTAGGTGGCTGCTGTGGTACAACACCAGCGCATATTCAATCAATTTCTGACGCTGTGAAAGTACATACGCCTAAGGAACGTGCTCATATTGAACCTAAAACGGTGATTACAAGTCGTACAAAATTGCTTGAATTAGGTCATAATGTTAAACCGTTGATTATCGGTGAACGCATTAACCCAACAGGTCGTAAAGTGCTTGCTCAAGAACTACGGGACGGTTCTTTCATTCGTGTAAAACGCGATGCCTTAGACCAAGTAGAAGCAGGTGCAGATATCCTCGATGTGAATATGGGGGTAGCCGGTATGGATCAAACACCTTTGATGGAAAAAGCCATCTTCGAATTATCCATGCTTGTAGAAACACCATTATCCATCGATACATTGGATCCTAAAGCCATGGAGGTTGCCCTTAAAAACTATCCAGGTCGCGCGCTTATCAACTCTGTAAATGGAGAAGAAGAGTCCATCACACACGTTATGCCATTGGCTAAACGCTATGGCGCTGCATTACTTTGCTTGCCAATCTGCAGTGGTGATTTACCTGAAAAGGCTGAGGATCGCGTTGCTTTGGCTGAAAGCATCGTAAATCGCGCATATGGCTATGGTTTACAACCGCACGACCTCTTGCTTGACCCATTGGTATTAACACTTGCCAGCGGCGAAGATAGTGCACGACAAACGCTTAGCACATTGCGTTTATATAAAGAAAAATTCGGTTTCCCAACTGTTATGGGCCTATCCAATATTTCCTTCGGTATGCCACAACGCCCATATCTAAACGGTCAATTCCTAACAATGGCCCTTGCATCCGGTTTAACCACACCAATCATGAATCCGCTTAACTACGCAGCTAAAAAAGCATTTGTATCAAGCACCACATTACTTGGTTGGGACCCAGGTTCTGCAGAATTCATTAAAGAATATGGTTACGAAGACGAAACTACAGCACCAGGCAATGCGGCGCCAAAAGGTCCAGATAAAGCATCCTTTGATAGCAACGACCCATTAGCTAATATCCGCACTTGTGTAGAACAAGGCGAAAAGGAAGCTATCGTAGAACTTGTTAAAAAGGCATTAGCTGACGGCATTGATCCACTAGATATTACGAAAAAAGGGCTTTCAGAAGCCATGAACGTAGTAGGCGACAAATTCGGTTCTGGTAAATTATTCTTGCCACAAGTTATGCTCGCTGCGGAAACGATGCAAGCTGCTTTCAACACTATCAAAGAAATCATTCCAGCCAGCGACAGTTTAGATAAAGGAACCGTTGTTGTAGCCACTGTTAAGGGCGATATTCACGATTTAGGCAAAAATATCGTAGCCGCTTTACTTGAAAATAATGGTTACAAAATCATCGATCTCGGCAAGGATGTTGACCCTGAGGTCATCGTACAAGCCATTAAGGACAACAAGGCGGCCCTCGTAGGCATTTGTTCCTTGATGACGACCACAATGCCTCAAATCGACAATACTATCGCTGCGATTCGTGCAGCCGGCCTTAAAACGAAGGTCATGGTTGGTGGCGCCGTAGTATCCCAAGATTACGCTGACCAAGCGGGCGCAGATATTTACGCCAAGGACGGCATCGCGGCTGTAAACCACGCGAACGATTTCTTTGAAACTTTGAAATAATGGCTAATCTAGGCATATAATATAGGTAATACTCATGGTGAAAGTCTAAAATAATGCTCACATAACGCATATGAGGCTTTCACCATACATAGAATAGATAAGAGGTATATGATGACATTACGTGAGAAACACCAAAAAGGCCAGTTCACCATCACCGTTGAATTGGACCCACCTAAAAGCAGTTCTGCCCAAAAGGTTTTTGAACAAGCAGCGCGCCTAAAAGGCAAGGTTGATGCCATAAACATTGCGGACAGCCCTATGTCTAAAATGCGCATGAGCCCTATTTCCTTGTCCTATTTATTGCAACATAATGAAGGCATCGAAACGATTTTCCACCTCACATGCCGTGACCGCAACATCATAGGCTTACAATCTGAACTGCTCGGTGCTGCAGCACTTGGCGTTAATAACATTTTGACACTGACAGGCGATAAGCCGGACCATGGCGACCACCCATTTGCACAATCCGTATTTGAAGTGGACTGCATGGGCTTACTAAATATTGCTAAAACATTGAACAGCGGTAAAGATTTAGCAGGTAACGACCTCGATGAACCTACGAACTTCTACATCGGTGCTACAGGCAATCCTGGTGCTCCTGATTTAGAAATCGAACGTCAAAAACTAGCTGCTAAAATCAAAAATGGTGCCCATTTCGTGCAAACACAACCTATCTATGATTTAGAACAAGCTAAACGCTATATCGACAAAATGTCTGAATTCAATGTACCTATTATGCTTGGTTTGATTCCTCTCAAAAGCTTTAAAATGGCAACATACCTTCACGAAAAAGTGCCTGGAATCAACCTTACCCAAGACATCCTTGACCGCGTAGAAAAAGGCGGTAAAGAAGCCGGTACAGAAATCGCCATCGAAACACTAGAACAAATCAAAAAAATCGCTGCAGGCGTACATATCATGCCGCTTAATGATATAGATACGACTTTGCATATTATTGATCACGTGTAATACTTTTAATGCAACAATAAAAGGAATGTCCTCCCAAAACCTCCACTGGCCGGGTCTGACTACGCCCTTCGGGCTTCGCAGGGCCAAAGTCGGTTTTGAAAGGACATTCCTTTTTTTCGTCTATAAAACATACACGTAATCAATAATATGCAAGTATAACAAAACAGGGAACAAATCAAAATAGATTTGTTCCCTGTTTTGTTTTCGATATAGTCGTTAGTATTAATATGCTACAATCTTTTCCTATTTATTGTTACCTATAGTATAAGTTTAATCTAAAAACACCTTTCAAAAAACGACTTTGGCCCTGCGGAGGCCGTAGGCCGGTGGAGGCTTTTGTTGTAACAGAAAATAAAAATAGACCATTCCAAAAACGATTTCGAGCTCCGCGAAGCGCAGTAGCGTATCGTTTTTTAGGATGGTCTATTTTTATAGCGGTCTATCCTTTATCTCTTTGGGTTTTCTCGGATATTTCCCAGGTGTTTTTCCTATTTTTTTAATGTACACGATGGCTCGTTTATCGTCCAGTGTTGGTAAGGTCACGGTTTTTACGTCTTCGATGGATGCTTTAAGTGTGCTAAGGGCTTTATGAGATTCGCCAATTTCTTCTTCGTAGATAGCACCTTTTAAGGCGATAACATAGCCGCCTTGTTTAACATAAGGCACGGTCCATTCTAATAGGATTGGTAATCTTGCAACAGCACGACTTGTGGCGATATCAAAGCTTTCACGATAGTCCTGATGACTCAAATCCTCAGCGCGTCCATGTAAGGTCTTGCAGTTCGTCAATTGCAATTCGTCGATAACGGACTCAAGAAAGGTAAGTCGTTTCTTAAGGGAGTCAAACAAGGTTACGTGCAAGGTTCTGTCATAGATGGCCAAGGGAATGCCAGGAAATCCAGCACCGGTTCCGACGTCGATAATGGAGGATCCAGATTTGATAATTGTCGGATCATAACAAGATAGGGAATCAATCATGTGCTTAACCACGACTTCCTTCATATCTGTAATACCCGTCAGGTTAAGATATTTATTTGTTTCAATCATGCGTGCATAGTACACATAGAAATCTTTTGCTTGCTGCTGTGTGCATAGCAATCCAAATGCTGCCATTTGTGAAAGCATATATTCTACAAACTCAGATTCACTAGCGATAGGCACATCATATTTTTCTTTCATCGGTGCTCCTAACTATATGTATGTAATTCAGGTTAAAATTCATTTATTCGCGCTGTAAGACCCATTTATATACTTCTAGGATAAATTATATACAAATCACTCAAAAAAGAGCATACAAGCGAAATATAAGAGTCATATTTGTATCTATTATACCATATTCTCAATATATTCTCATTTATTATATAGATAAAAGCGCAAAAAGAGGAGGTACGCATAAAAATCTTATATCATCTAAGCCGCCTCATAATTGTAAACCTATTTTGTTAACCTTCTAACACATACTTTTCCAAATTTATATATCTTATTTCTACCTTTTAAATTTTTCTGTTTATCTATAATTTATCACTATGAACTTTTCTTCACATATAAATTGTTTTGTCTATTCTGAATGTACACTTAGTGTATTTCTCTAGTGTACATATTTTACTAGTAGAATAATATACATTTTATAAATATTCATATAAATATACAAACTTTTACGTATATACTCACTTTTACATTTATAAAAATAAAGCTTGCTAATGGTATCATTTATAGATACACTACAATCAATAGGAGGTGATACCCATGAAACAAAAATGTATGTGGTTCTTATTTAAACTTGGGCTATCCTTATTTACTCCAGATTATATGAGTCAAGGTCGCGAAGTCGATGAGCATCAGGAACGGGAAACCTTATAACAGAAAAAGCTAGTTAATCAAACGATTAGCTAGCTTTTTTCTATGTAATCACATATTCTATTTGTTTCTATTATATTGTTCTAGTTGAATCAACAGTACAGACACATCCGCCGGGGATACGCCAGAGATACGGCTGGCTTGGCCGATGGAGTGAGGGCGAATTTTGTTGAGCTTTTGTTGCGCTTCAAGGGAAATACCTTTAATTTCTGTATAATCCCATTCTTTTGGAAGAATTTTTTCTTCCAGTTTGCGAACCTTCTCAACTTGTTCCATTTGCTTTTTGATGTAACCTTCGTAGGTAATGGCAATATCCATAGCTTCTTCTACGTCAGGTGTAAAGCGTTTCAAACCGAATGCATCAGCTACGGTAGCATAAGAGAGTTCGTTACGTTTTACCAAATCATAGGCGTGAATGCCTGTTTTGATAGTGGCTGTGCCCAAGCTTTCAAGCAAGGCTTGCGTTTCCTTGGACGGATTGACAGGTGTGTTGCGCAACAATTCCATGCCTTCTTCGATGGCCGCTTTTTTAGCTGTAAATTTAGCCCAACGATCGTCTTTCACAAGGCCAATTTCACGACCTTTTTCAGTAAGGCGCATGTCCGCATTGTCTTGACGAAGCAATAAACGGTATTCACTACGGCTCGTCATCATGCGGTACGGTTCGTTGGTACCTTTTGTCACGAGATCATCGATAAGAACGCCAATGTATGCTTCGGAGCGAGCAAGGATGAAAGGTTCCTTACCTTCAAGCCATAAAGCAGCATTAATACCAGCCATGAGGCCTTGTGCAGCCGCTTCTTCATAGCCAGATGTACCATTGGCTTGACCGGCAGAGTAGAGGCCTTCAATATGTTTCACTTGAAGGGCTGGTGTTAATTGTGTTGGGTTCAAGCAATCGTATTCAATAGCATAGGCAGGACGCATGATTTCGACGTTTTCAAGACCAGGAATGGTGCGAAGGAATGCATATTGTACGTCCATAGGAAGGGATGTACTCATGCCTTGTACATACATTTCATTTGTGCCCGTTCCTTCTGGTTCTACGAATAATTGATGGCGTTCTTTATCGGCAAAGCGTACCACCTTATCTTCGATGGAAGGGCAGTAGCGCGGGCCAACACCTTCAATTTTACCGCTGTACATAGGAGCACGATGAATATTGCTTTTAATAATCTCATGCGTTTCCTTATTCGTATACGTCAACCAGCACACATCTTCGTTGCGGTTGATCCATTCGTCCATAAAGGAAAAGGCATGATGATGTGAATCGCCTTCTTGAACGGCCATATTTTCAATATTAAGCGTTCGTTTATCTACTCGGGCTGGCGTGCCAGTCTTAAAGCGCATCAATTCAACGCCATTATCTAGTAGGGATTGAGAAAATTGTTCCGCTACCCGTTGCCCATTTGGGCCACCTACATAGTCGATATCGCCGATGAGGATTTTACCTTTCAAATAGGTCCCTGTACAAAGAATGACAGCCTTAGCTCCATAGAATTCGCCAAGCTCAGTAACGATGCCCGTTACCTTGCCACCCTCAACCTTGAGCTCCGTAACCATGATTTGCTTAACATTGAGATTATCCGTATTTTCCAAGGTATGTTTCATCAAATGTTGGTATTTAATTTTATCCGATTGGCAGCGCAAGGAATGCACGGCAGGGCCTTTACCCATGTTAAGCATACGCATTTGAATGGCCGTAGCATCCGCATTGATACCCATTTGACCGCCCAACGCATCGAGCTCATACACAAGATGGCTTTTACCAGGGCCGCCAACGGCAGGGTTGCACGGCATAAGTGCAATATTATCCAAACTGATGGTCGCCATCAACGTTCGATGACCCATGCGGGCGCAGGCGAGGGCCGCCTCACAACCAGCATGACCGCCACCGATGACAATGACATCATAATTATCTACAGTATACATATCTATTGAATTCCTTATATTTATTACTTATTTTGAAAGTTATTTACCTAAACAGAAGCGGCTGAATAGTTCATCTATCATGCTTTCACGGATAGTATCGCCCGTGATGTCGCCTAGTAGTTCCCAGGCGCTGCGCAAATCGGTAGCGACAAAGTCCACCGGCATGCCCATGTCGATGGAGGATAGGGCTTCTTCGACTTGAGCCTTCGCTTGTTCCATGAGGCTGATGTGGCGCACGTTACTAATCATGGCGCTGTTGTCTTGTTTTACGCGACCGCCATAGACGAGTTCTTGCACCCATTTGGAGAGAACTGCAGAGCCTTCGCCGTCTTTGGCACTAATGCGTTCGATAGCTGTAAAATTACCGTGTTCTTTAATAGTTTCGTCTGTAACGACTTGTGCTACATCGGACTTATTGAGGAGTACGATAGTGTTCAAACCGCTAACAGAGGTCAAAATTTCGATTTCTTCAGGGGTCAATGGGGTAGACCCATCGATAACGCAGAGCACGATGTCTGCTTTGTTGATATAATCACGAGCACGCTCCACGCCGAGGGCTTCTACCGTATCTTGTGTGTCTCGAATACCTGCCGTATCGATGAGGCGCAATGAAATGCCTTCTACGGTCATATATTCTTCAATACTATCCCGCGTTGTCCCCGGAATATCCGTTACAATAGCGCGGTTTTCGCGCAAGAGAGCGTTCATAAGGCTCGATTTACCTGCATTTGGGCGGCCTACAATAACCGTCGTAATACCGTCGCGAATGAGACGACCTGTATTCGCCGTAGACAACAAATCGTCCATAGCTTTCAAAATAGGCTCTAGCTGCTCACGAACCTCTTGGCTCGTTACATCCTCGATATCCTCTTCTGGATAGTCGATAGTTACCTCTAAATGAGCAATCATAGCGATGAGCTGTTCACGCACATCTTTTACAAAGGACGAAACTGTGCCGTCCAGCTGCGATACGGCGAGAGAGAGGGAGTCCTCTGTTTTTGCTTCAATAATATCAATAATCGCCTCTGCTTGGGTGAGGTCGATACGTCCATTCATAAAGGCACGTTTCGTAAATTCGCCGGCCTCTGCCATGCGCACATCGTGATTGACGAGCAATTTTAGAATTTGTCGAACCGGCACAATACCGCCATGACACTGAATTTCTACCACGTCTTCGGCGGTGTAAGAATGAGGGCCCTTCATTAATAATACAAGAACCTCGTCGATGGTCTTGTTCGTCGCTGGATCCACAATAGTCCCGTATTGAATCGTTCTATTTTGACGGTCCATCAAAGGAACGGTACCAGCGCTCTTGAACAGGCTATTTACAATAGGAAAACTATCCTTACCGCTGACCCGAATAATACCAACCCCGCCGATGCCGGGCGGCGTCGCAATGGCCGCTATTGTATCATCTATATACATAAAAATCTCCGTATTTCGAATATATTTTATATCTTCTTCGCCTGTGAAAGTTAAACTAAACCAATCTACGCACGCGAAGATTACCTTAAGTTAGCTTTCACCATAACTTATTGATTGCGATAACGATGGTGTTCCAAAACCTCCACCGTACCTATATTAGAAATTAGAAAAGTGATGCCAGTATTCCGAAACCGACTTTGGCCCTGCGAAGGCCGTAGGCCGGAGTCAGACCCGGCCGGTGGAGGTTCTCGGAATACAGGCATTACTATCATTATTTCTTATATGAAATCACAATGTGACGGAATGGTTCATCACCAGCGGATTCTGTGACGATGTGTTTATCATCATGCAACGCCGTATGAATGATTTTGCGTTCAAATGCATTCATAGGTTCTAAGGAAACCTTTTGACGGTTACGTTTTACCTTAGCTGCAAGGCGTTTTGCAAGATTGATCAACGTTTCTTCACGACGAGCACGGTAATTTTCCACATCCACCACGATGTGACAATGGCCAGACACCTCTTTGTGAGCCACCAAATTCGTTAAATATTGGATAGCATCAAGGGTTTGACCGTGTTTACCAATCAAGATACCAAGGTCTTCACCATGTACTTGGAACGTGATTTTATCACTGGTAAACATCTTTTCAATCATCACGATAAGGCCCATTTGAGCAAACATCTTTTCAAGGAATTCCTTACCTTTTTCAGCGATGATTTGTTGTGTTTCTTTTGAAAGCTCTTGTTTAGCTTTCACAGATACCGGTGAATCATCAACAGATTCAGCTACATCGCGTTCATCAGTCGCAACAGGCACATCCGATACAGCATCAGAAGTCTCAGCGATGACTTCTTTTTCTTCTTCCGTAGCCGCAGCTGATACCATTGTATAGAACAAACGAACCACAGCTGGTTTACGGCCAATACCTAAAAAACCATTAGAAGGTTGTTCAATAACCTTTGTTTCTACCAATTCACGGCCATCTATAGAAAGTTCTGCAACCCCTTTAGCGATGGCATCTTCAATCGTTTTAGCAGATACATCGATAAATTCCATAGTGCCTCCTATTTATTAGCTTCTAAGCCTTTGTAAATAAAATGTTGTTGCACCAATTGGAACACATTGGATACAATCCAGTAAATAACAAGACCAGATGGGAAGTTCAAGGAAATGTAACCGATGAACAATGGCATAAAGATTTGCATAATCTTTTGTTGTTGTGCAGCGGCACCACTAGCACCCATACCAGTTTGTCGGGACATAAGCCATGTGGACAAAGCACTCAATACTGGCAAGATGTAGTATGGATCTGCTTCGCCAAGGCTAGGAAGCCATAAGAAATGTTCGAATTCAGGATTGTAAGGATATCCTTGCAATGCGTAGAAAATAGCGATCAAGAACGGCATTTGCACCAATAAAGGCAAGCAGCCAGCCAATGGGTTTACACCCATTTCTTTGTACATAGCGCCCATCTCAGCTTGTAAACGTTGAGGGTCGTTTTTGTATTTTTCTTGAAGCTCTTTCATGCGAGGTTGTAACTCTTGCATTGCTTTCATAGATTTAATTTGTTTTACTGTCAACGGCGCTAAAATTGCTTTAATAATGACAGTAATGATGATAATAGCCACCCCATAGCTTGGGAAGCCGACCATGTCAGTGAAGTTGAAAGCATATGTCACAAGTGTGCGCATAAATTCAACTAAATAGTTAAAAATTTCCATTGTTTCTCCTTCGAGTGCAGGTCAAAATTGGGTTCCTTCGCGCATCCATATATCGTTATGGTATGGTCTAAATTTCATCCATACAGATGCTCAGGTATTTCCAAAACTGTGCTCACTTAAACTAATGTCAATTGTGAAAGTTGTACTAGTCTTATCTTTCACCAATACCAAATTAAGGAACGGGATCATACCCGCCCTTGTGGAATGGATGACAACGCAAAATGCGTTTTAGCCCAAGCCAGCTACCTTTCAAAGGCCCATATTTTTCAATGGCCTGCAGAGTATATGCGGAACAAGTGGGATAATATCGGCAACATCCCGGTTTGAGAGGGGAAATGGCAATCTGATAGAAGCGAATAACGAGCCATAAAACAAAGGTAACCCCTCGTTTTATACAATTTAATACAGTTATACATGTATTTTTCATAGAATTCACCATGATTGGATTAGCGTATGTATCTAAGACATTTCCACCAAATCCATATACCTCATAATACGCGAATAGGACCAAAGCATAGCGCTGTCCATGCTTGTGGTCCTATATAGGATTATACTAAGAGCTTGCTTTTACGCAATAAGTACAGTATTTCCTTTTCCGCTCGTTCATAGGTTGCGTCCTTCAGAGGGCCACGTCCAACGATAACAATATGATACCCTTCGCGAATTTGATGCTGATTGAGGCGATACACCTCTTTCATAAGGCGACGTGCTCGATTGCGTTCAACCGCACAACCCACCTTTTTACCCGTCACAAATCCGATGCGAGTCTTTTGCTTCGCTACAGGCATACGATATAACACACATAGGCGTCCTACCTCGTACTTACCATGCTTATACACAAGGCGATATTCATTATTGTTTATAATACGTCTCGTTTTATCTAAGCGGTAATCCATTGTATCGTCCGAGTCCTATAGAATAGAAAAACTTGGCAAGAGCGCCAAGTTTTCTGAAAGCTCTTGCTGAGCCATTATATTATGCAGATAAGCGTTTTCTGCCTTTAGCACGTCTTCTTTTTAATACGAGACGGCCACCGATAGTTTTCATGCGTTCACGGAAACCATGGGTACGTTTTCTCCAAAGAGTATTTGGTTGATATGTACGTTTCATTAGTAAAACACCTCCTCGTTATATATTTGTTTTACTTATACCATAACAGGGTAATTATAGAGGGAAAACGCAAATCTGTCAATAAAAAACAGGGTTTTCTATATATATTTATATAAAAAAGATATGGTGTTTAGATTAAAATCTACAAGTGTAATTTGTTTGCCAATAATATTACTACATTTAGGTAATGAGGGTTGCCTAATATTTTCTCGCTCCACCGGCCGGATCTGTCTTCGGCCTACGGCCTCCGCAGGGCCAAAGTCGCTGCAAAAATATTAGGCAGCCATCATTAAACAATATTCATAAATTAGCCAAACAAATTACACCATTCACATCTTATCAAGACACCATATCTTTTTTATCTGAACCTTATAGATCAACTCCTGTTTTTTATTGAAACAGATTGCGCGCACCCTCCCTTAGCGGGGAAGACAGAATCTACTATTTTAGAGCAACACACATACACCTCTTTTGAAATAGAACAGGCCTGTTCTATTTTTTGGAACATCCTATACACATACCTTTTTTGAATTAGTACACGCCTGTTCTATTTTTCGGAATACCCTATACACATACCTATTTTGAATTAGTACACGCTTGTTCTATTTTTCAAAACACCCTATACACATACCTATTTTGAATTAGTACACGCCTGTTCTATTTTTCGGAACACCCTATACATATACCTATTTTGAATTAGTACACGCCTGTTCTATTTTCCAGAACACCCTATACACATACCTATTTCGAATTAGTACACGTCTGTTCTATTTTTCGGAACACCCTATACACATACCTATTTTGAATTAGTACACGCCTGTTCTATTTTTTAGACACCACATATAATCCTTCTTCCCATTATGAAATTTGTTTATTTTAACTAGTTTTAGATTAAAGTAGGTTTGGTGGTCACTTTTTCGCGACTTTGGCCCTGCGAAGCCCGTAGGGCGGAGTCAGACCCGGCCGGTGTTCCCCATTCCCATATGAAATTTGTTTATTTTGACTATTTTTGATCAAAAGAGGTGAGGTTATCATTTTTTTGCGACTTTGGCCCTGCGGAGCCCGTAGGGCGAAGACAGACCCGGCCGGTGGAGTAAAAAAATGATAACCTTACCGACCTACGCAAAAATACGAAAATAAACAAATTCCATAAAAGTTATCCACAGATTGAATGACAATCTTCCTCATTTTTGGTACAATCATAATTGAAATTGGTAAAAAATATATATTTTTATAAGTTTTTTTCGGATAGTTTAGAAAAGTTATCCACATTTTTTCTCTTTTAACCTGTGAATAGTATAAACTCAGTATTTATAAGGTTGGAAGGGAATTTTATTTTCTCTTATTCACAAGTTGTGCACAGGTTATTCACAGGTGTTTGTGGTTTTTCCACAGTTTTAGAATAAGTTATGCACATAATAACGAAAGTTATACACATTTTTAGTAAAAGTTATACACAAGAGGAACAAAATGCAAGCAGCTGATATTAATGATATATGGGAACGTATATTACAAGTAGCTAAACAAACACTGCCGCCTGCGATTTATTCAAGTTTGAGTACTTCTCTCATACCGATGAGTATAGATAATAATTCTATACATATTGGGGTTATGCAGAGTTTTATAAAAAGTGTCATCGAATCTCAGCAAACGGTCAGTAAGTTGTTAACAGATGCCATCAAGCAAGTGACAGGCAAAGAATTAAATATGGTTTTATTGGATTTGTTTCCACAAAAGGATGATGTTCCAACAGCACCGCATGTAGCAGATACTTTCACAGAGAATACTGCAGAAAATACTAGTACGAACACTATAGAAAATACGGTGGTAAGTGACGCGGACAACATCGATAAAAAATCCTCAAAACCTGCAAAGCAGGAGGTTCCATATCAAGAGGAATTTTACACACCGGTGTACGCAGATCCTGTGTATATCCAGCGTAAAGAGGTGGACGAGTTAATTCCAGATGAACCGATGTTTCCTGTAGAGCAGCCACAAATGGTGCAAACGTTGCAATCTACGGATATTCCTATCGATTTGTCATCATCACAACTCAACAGTGGTTATCGATTTGATAATTACATTACAGGCAATGCGAACCGCATTCCGTTTGGAGCAGCCCAAAATGTGTCGGAGCATCCTGGCGGCGATTATAATCCGCTTTTTATCTACGGTCCATCGGGCCTCGGTAAAACGCATTTGATGCACGCCATCGGCAATGCCATCGTTGAAAGATATCCTAATCTCAAGGTGATGTGCACAACGAGCGAAAAGTTCATGAATTTATTCATCGAATCAATACGCAAGCGGCAAGGAGAGTTGTTCCGCAATACATTCCGCAACATCGACGTATTGCTCATCGATGATATTCAGTTCTTGGAAAATAAAGAGGGCACGAAAACAGAGTTTTTCAACACCTTCAATGAATTATTGGACAATAACAAGCAAATCGTCCTCACCAGCGATACCATGCCAAACGACATGGATCAATTCGAAGAGCGCTTGCGTTCTAGATTCCAAGCGGGCTATGTGGCAACCATGGAAAATCCAGATTTGGAAACGCGTATCGCCATTTTGAAAGCCCTTGTTGAAAAGGAAAACAACAAGAATCGTAATCTCGTTATCGACAACGATGCCATCAACTACGTGGCGTTGCAATTCGATGAAAACATTCGCGTACTACAAGGGGCTTTCAATAAACTCATCGGTACTGCATCCTTAGAACAACGAACCAGCAGCATCGATTTGGAGTACACGAAGAAAACATTATCCGATATCATCACGACGGAACGGGTAACACTTATCGACATCGAGTCCATTCAAGACTTTATCAGTACCTATTTTAATATTAAGAAACAAGATTTGTTAGGCAAGAAACGGAAGGCTCAGTTCGCATTTCCACGGCAAATTGCCATGTATTTGTGCCGCGATGTGATTAATGAAAGCTACCCACAAATCGCAGCAGCTTTTTCCAGAGATCATACGACGATTTTGCATGCGTACGATAAAATCAGTAAAGAAATCGACAAGAATCCGGAAACAAAACAAATTATCCTAGATATCAAATCTAAACTGTCATCACTCAACTAAAACGGGTGTGGATAACTCTGTGGATATGTTGTGTATAAATCTGTGGATATTGAAGAAATTAATATTTTCTGTGACTATGTGGATAACCTAAAACAAGGTATACACATACTTATCCACAACTGTGGAAACGCATGAAATCTAGAAAACTTTCACATGTACACACATTCACAGCGCCTACTACAAATACTACTAAACTAACAAACAAATCAAAAACATATCAGAAAACAGATCTATCGTTGATTATCTATAGAGCATCAACGAAAATCGCACAACGAATATTACAAACAAGGAGAGTATTTACGTTATGAACATCAAATTCCCTAAGGCAAATCTTCAAAAAGCCATTAACGTTCTACAAAAAGTATCACAAAATAAAACAAGTTCAAATCTACCAGGTTCCATTTATATAACAACAAAAAACAATCAAGTGGAACTACAAGGCAACGATTTTGAATTGGGCATTAAATTAACAATCGACGCCGATATCTTAGAACCAGGTACATTAGTGGTTGCTTCTCGTTATTTCCAAGAATTAATCCGCAAATTACCAGGCGAAACGATTCAATTAAGCAAACCTGAGGATGGCAATACGCTAAAAATCACATCCGGTTCCTCTGAATTTAATTTAGTAACCTTGCATCCAGATGATTTCTCATTGGTAGAACAAATTCACGACCAAGATTATGTCAATATCGATAGTCAAGCTATGAAAGAACTCATCGACCTTACGAACTATGCAGCAGCAAGCGACGATGATCGCCCTGTATTTGCTGGTGCTTTGCTGGAAATCAAAGATGCAAACGACAAAGAAGTAACTATGGTTGCTACTGATACTCATCGCATGGCGGTTAAAAAGGTAACCATCGATGAACCTGCCACATCCCCTATGCGCGTCATCATTCCAACAAAGGCTTTGGCAGAAGTATCTCGTTTATTGCCAACCGATAATCCTTCTATTATTAAAATCATTTGGAACCGCACACAAATCGTATTCATGTTCGAATCCATCTACATTATTTCCCGTTTAATCGAAGGCACGTACCCAGAATATGAAAAGGTAATTCCTGCTCAATTCGACTCCAGTGCCGTTGTAGACCGCAAGGACTTTGCCGGTGCTGTTGATCGCGTATCCTTGTTAGCAAAAGATATGAGTTACAACGTTATTCGCTATGATTGGTCCGAAGAACAAGTGACTTTGTCCAGCCAAAATGCTGAAATTGGTATGGCGAAGGAAGAAATTCCTGTGGAATTTAAGGGCACACCGTTTACGATTTCATTTAATGGTCGTTATATTTCCGATATCTTGCGTCATAGCACAGGCGATAATATCCATATGTATTTAAAACAAAATGGTCCTGTTGTGATTCGCCAAGATAATAATCCGAACTATACCTATGTAGTAACACCTGTTCGTACAAATTCTTAATTCTGTAATTTGTCCACCATAGGAGGACGTTATGAAACAACAAACTGTACCAATCCATACGGAGTATATTCAAATCGATCAACTACTTAAATTAGAAGGCGTCATTGAAACAGGGGGACAAGTAAAAGGGCTCATCGATGATCAAGTGCTGACATTAAATGGCACCATTGTTACAGAAAAACGCAAAAAATGTCGCGTTGGCGATGTGATTGGTGTAGAAGGCCTCGATGTGGAATTCATCGTTACCAAAGAGGAGGCATAATCGGTGAGAATTAACTCACTGCAATTGTTCCAGTTTCGCAACTATAAGGATTTAACCCTTGATTTGCAGCCTGAAATCATCGTCTTGTACGGTACCAATGGGGCTGGTAAAACCAATATTTTAGAGGCTATTTACGTCGGTACCATTGGTAAAAGCCACCGCACAAATGATACGTCGGATATGCTTTTATTTAACGCTAATGAAGCGGGCATTGTGGTGAACTTTGAGAAAAAGGAGACACCACAAAAGGTTAATATCAAGCTATTTCGACAAGGTCCTAAGGATATCCGCTTAAATGATACTAAGATTTCGCAAAAGGAATTGATTGGTACTTTAAATACGGTCATCTTCTGCCCAGAGGATTTACAGCTCATCAAGGGTAGTCCATCGGGTCGTCGCAGATTTTTAGATATGGAAATATCCCAAACGAGCGCTACTTATTATCATCAATTATTGCAATATAATCGTTTATTGCAACAACGGAATACATTATTGAAGGAATATCGCGGTAAACAGAATATTCCTCTTGCTGAATGGGATGTACAACTGGCGGATATGGCGGCTTTCATCGTAAAAAAACGGATGGAAAGTTTAAAGAAAATCAATTTGCTTATCGATTTGATGAATCGTAAATTGACGGGAGGCCTAGAAAATCTCACCATAGGCTATGAACAACCATATGGGGAAGAGGGTCATATGGTGTACACGAAGGAGGCCTTTTACGATTTACTGCAAGAGGCATTGCCTCAAGATCGTCATCGCATGACCACAAGCGTAGGTCCTCATCGTGATGATTTACGATTCTTTTCCGATGCTATCGATTTAAAAAAATTTGGATCCCAAGGGCAACAGCGGACGGCTGTGCTTTCACTAAAACTGAGCGAATTAGAATTCATCAAATCCGAAGTAGGCGAATATCCCGTATTGCTCTTAGACGATGTATTGAGCGAGCTCGACGAGGCGAGACGGAACAATTTGTTGCAGTTCATTCATAAACGCATTCAAACCGTCATTACCACGACGGATATACATGATTTTGAAAACATGCAAGGTGTTCAATTTATTCAATGTCAGGAGGGGCACATCCATTATGGAAAGCCTTGAAATGTGCTTACCTGGTGGCCTACATGAATTAGGTTTACTGGAACAATTTAAACTGAATACACTCATTCATCATTGGCGTGATGTGGTGGGCCCCATTTATGCTGGTCATACGTGCATTATCGACATCAAACCTCCGAAAATTGTGCTCAGCGCGGATAATTCGCAGTGGATGCAAGAGGTTAAGATGAACCAAAAACGCATCCTCAAGGCCATTAATGACTATTACAAAAGTGATATCATCACTGAAATGGGCCTTATCATGCATCGGCAGAGCTATGTGAAAGAAACGGTGAATACTGAAATTTTGAAAATAGACATGCCCGATATCGATGGCTATATCGACATGTCGAAAATCGTCTTGTCCAATGATGATATGAAATCTATTGATGCTATGGTTGAAAGCTTAGTAGAAGATACATTAAAAGAACCGTTTCGAAAGGTGCTCATTAGCAGTCGCAAAAAGGAAATCTATTTGCTAGAACACGGCTATCATCGATGCGAGCGCTGTCATACGTTGATGAGCAGGCAAACAAAATATTGTGTGTCCTGCGAATATGAAATGCATCGCAATCATATTAATGATATAAAAACACAAATCAGACGACGTCCATATATAAAATATAGCGAAGCTCAACAATACATCAAATGCACCTTTAAAGACTTTTCCATAGCTATGCGAGAATTGATTTATTTTTATTTAGATAAGGTCTACCATGGGTCTACGAGCCGAAACCATATGTACATGGCCACCATGCTCATCACCCATAAACGGCTTGAAGAACTGACAGACCAGCACGTTATCAACCTGTGTAATAAATACCGATCAAAATTCTTGAGCGAAGAAAAACAAAAAGAGCTAAATATGTTACGTGGAGTATTGGAATAGCATTAGGCTGTATGAGGTGGATGGGGAGTACTTTCGCAGCGACTTTGGCCCTGCGGAGCCCGCAGGGCGTAGACAGACCCGGCCGGTGGAGCGAGAAAGCACTCCCCATCCACCTCAAAAGGATAAGGAGAAATATGTATCTTCATATTGGCGATAATTTTAGTATCCCTATGAATTCAATTCTTACTATGATTCATGCGGAGTCTGGTAAGCATCATAGGACGGGCATTTCTCATTATGACGCAGAGGTTATATACATTGTGCCCGTGGATAAGGTAAAGACGTATATTGTAACAGATGATGGTGTGTATGCATCTGGTATATCACTTAAAACGCTTAAAAAACGGATTGATGAGTTTTATATGCTTTTAAGTAGCAAATTATAGGGCTTTCACGATATAAGCAATCTATAGTATAATAAAGAGATAATTTAGCACCGCAGATGTGTTGTGTATTAGCATATTGCGGTTTATGTCGTTAGGAGGAGTTTGTTTAATGGCTGAAGAAAATTATGGCGCTCAGAATATACAAGTTCTTGAGGGTCTAGACGCGGTCCGTAAACGCCCAGGGATGTACATTGGTAGTACGTCCATTCGCGGTTTGCATCACCTCGTTTATGAAGTAGTAGACAATTCAGTGGACGAAGCGCTCGCAGGGTATGCGACGCATATCGAAGTATCCATTAATGAAGATAATAGTATTACCGTTGTCGATGATGGTCGTGGTATTCCAACAGGAATGCATGAGTCCGGCATGTCTGCGGTAGAGTTGGTTTTAACAAAATTGCATGCTGGCGGTAAATTCGGCGGTGGCGGCTATAAGGTATCCGGCGGTCTTCACGGCGTAGGTATTTCCGTAGTCAATGCGTTGAGTGAATGGACTAAGGTTCAAGTATCTCAAAATGGCATTATTCAAGAAATCGATTTTGCGCGCGGTCATAAAACATCTGAATTGCACGAAATCGGCAAGGTTGAAGGTACTGGTACAACTGTTATTTTCAAACCAGATTCTGAAATTTTTGAAACGACGGTGTTTAATTTCGATACATTGAAAATTCGTTTACAAGAGTTGGCATTCCTTAACAAAGGCCTTCGCATCACATTGAGCGATTTGCGCCAAGAGGAACCTCGCATTGAAAGCTTCCATTACGAAGGTGGTTTAAGTTCTTTCATTACATTCTTGAACGAAAACAAAGAAGTTGTTAACCCAACTGTTATAGACATTGAAAATACAAAGGATGACGTTGTGGTAGACGTGGCGTTGCAATACAACGATAGTTACAGCGAAAACTTGTTGTCATTCGTAAACAACATCAACACTGTTGACGGCGGTACCCATTTATCCGGTTTCCGTGCTGCCTTGACGCGTACCCTCAATGATTATGGCCGTAAATCTGGTCTTATCAAGGAAAATGAAAGCAATCTTTCCGGCGAGGACGTTCGTGAAGGTTTGACAGCGGTTGTGTCTGTGAAAGTATTAGAACCTCAGTTCGAAGGTCAAACTAAAACGAAACTTGGCAATAGCGAAGTTAAAGGTATTACCGATGTTATCGTATCTGAAGGTCTTAAAACATTCTTTGAAGAACATCCACAAGATGCGAAGAAAATCATCGAAAAAGCAACGATGGCAAGTCGTGCTCGCGAGGCTGCTCGTAAGGCCCGCGACTTAACACGCCGTAAAAATGCGTTGGAAGTATCTAGCCTTCCTGGTAAATTGGCAGATTGCTCTGAAAAAGATACATCTATGACAGAAATTTATCTAGTCGAAGGTGATTCTGCGGGCGGTTCTGCAAAACAAGGTCGCGATCGTCGTTACCAAGCGATTTTACCATTGCGTGGTAAAATTCTTAATGTAGAAAAGGCGCGTCTTGATAAGATTTTAGCGAATAATGAAATTCGTTCCATGATTACCGCATTTGGTACAGGCATTGGCGACGAATTCGATATTACAAAATCCCGTTATAACAAGATTATTATCATGACAGATGCGGACGTTGACGGCGCTCACATCCGTACATTGCTTCTCACATTCTTCTACCGCTATATGAAACCATTAGTAGAAGAAGGCCATATCTACATCGCACAACCGCCTTTATACCAAATCAAAAAAGGCAAATCTCATTGGTATGTGTACTCTGATGCAGAACTTACAGCTAAGCTTGATGAAGTAGGCCGTGATGGTATCACAATTCAACGTTACAAAGGTTTAGGTGAAATGAATCCTGAACAATTATGGGAAACAACAATGAACCCTGAAAATCGTACGATTTTACAAGTTAGTTTAGAGGATTCTATCGAAGCTGATAAAATCTTTACGGTGCTCATGGGCGACAAGGTTGAACCTCGACGTAAATTTATTGAAGATAACGCAAAATATGTGCGCAATCTAGATTTGTAAGAGGTGACCCATGACAGATAATCAGAATACTAACGTAGAGTATACTTCTAATACTCAAAAACATTTAAAACGATCCCTCAAAGCGCGTCATATGAATATGATCGCCTTGGGTGGTGCTATCGGTACGGGCTTATTCGTAGCCGGTGGTGAAGTAGTAAGTACGGCTGGTCCTGGTGGTGCTCTTGTAGCCTATGGCCTCATCGGCATCATGGTATATTTCCTCATGACATCCCTTGGGGAAATGGCGACGTACTTGCCGATTCCAGGTTCTTTCGGAACCTACGCAAAACGCTATGTAGACCCTGCCTTTGGCTTTGCCTTAGGTTGGAACTACTGGTTTAACTGGGCTATTACATTGGCTGCCGAAGTATTGGCAGGGGCGCTCATCATGAAATATTGGTTCCCTGACATACCGGCCATCGTTTGGTCCGCATTGTTCCTGTTAATTCTATTTGGGCTTAACTATTTGTCCACTCGTTCCTTTGGTGAAAGCGAGTACGTGTTCTCGTCCATTAAGGTTATTACCGTTTTCGTATTCCTATTCTGTGGCTTTATGCTCATCTTTGGTATCGGTGGTACATCCCCTGGATTTGAGAATTGGACAGTAGGGGAAGCACCATTCGTAGGCGGTTGGGAATCCATCCTTGCTATCTTCATGGTGGCTGGTTTCTCCTTCCAAGGTACTGAGCTTATTGGCGTAGCCGCTGGAGAAGCAGAAGACCCTGAAAAGAATGTGCCAAAAGCGATTAACTCCATCTTCTGGCGCATCCTATTGTTCTATATTGGGGCTTTCATAGTTATCGGTTTTCTCATTCCTTACACTGATCCAAATCTATTGAATTCCAGTGTAGAAAACGTATCCATTTCTCCATTTACACTCGTATTTGACCGTTTTGGATTCGCGTTTGCAGCTAGCTTTATCAATGCTATCATCTTAACTGCCGTATTGAGTGCTGGTAACTCTGGCCTCTATTCCTCTACGCGTATGCTTTACGCACTCGCTAAGGAAGGTCAAGCACCACAAATCTTTGCAAAACTCAACAAACGCGGTGTTCCAGTTCCTGCATTGATATTGACTACAGCCATTGGATTGTTTGCATTCCTTACAAGCTTTATCGGCGAAGGTACAGCGTATACATGGATTGTTAACATCTCCGGCCTTTGCGGTTTCATCGCTTGGGTAGGTATTGCCATTTCTCATTATCGCTTCCGCCGTGCGTTTATTGCACAAGGTAAAGACCTTAAAGAATTGCCTTACAAGGCGTGGTTGTTCCCAGTTGGTCCAATCTTGGCGTTCATCCTATGCGTTATCATCATTGCTGGTCAAAACTACTCCGCTTTCACAGGCGATACCATCGACTGGTACGGCGTATCCGTTGCGTATATCGGATTGCCTATCTTCTTCGCTGTTTACCTAGGTTACAAATACATCAACAAAACTAAACTCGTTCCGTTGAAAGAAGTAAATCTAGACCGCGATTTTGACAAATAAAAACGCAATACAATTAGACCTATTCATTATGAAAGTAGTGAATAGGTCTTTTTTTGTACATGCAGTATTAGGTTATTGTTTTTATATGAAAGCTATCATTATGAGATTGTTTTTCTATAAAAGCCTTGCTATAATGAATCAAAATATATTGTAGTTAATTAGAGAGGATATAATTATGATTATTACCACAACTATGCATATTGAAAATAAACCTGTACAAGAGTACAAAGGTATCGTATTTGGTGAGGTCGTAGAAGGCCGTAACTTTGTAAAAGATTTCATGTCTGGTATTCGTGACATCGTTGGTGGCCGCAGCGGAAGCTATGAAGATTCCTTAATGAGTGCACGCCAAGCAGCAATCGATGAAATGGCAAAACGAGCTAGCAAAATCGGCGCTAACGCCGTTATTGGCGTATCATTCCAATACAGCACCGTAGGGGCACAAAATGGCATGCTTATGGTGACATGTAATGGGACGGCCGTTGTAATTTAATCAAAATTAATAGGATAAGTAGTGTCTCCTCACTCCATTGGCTATACGGCCTAAAGGCCTACCCAAAAGTCGTTCGAAAACACTACTTATCCTATTTTGCTTAAAACTTCCACCGGCCGGGTCTGACTACGCCCTTCGGGCTCCGCAGGGCCAAAGTCGCATAGAAGTCATGCTCAGCTTTTCTTATTAAATATAATAGGCTAAATGAAAAAAGTCGTTCGGAAACACTACTTATCCTATTTTGCTTAAATACACCATCGGTAGGTTTAGATGAGAAAAAGGCAGCAGATTTTGTGATCTGCTGCCTTTTAGTATGTAATAAAGGGTCTCTTAAGAAATAGAACAGGCGTGTTCTAATTTAAGAAAGGTGTGTATAGTGCTTTTTAGAAATAGAACAGGCGTGTACTAATTAAAAAAGGTGTATATGGTGCTTTTTAGAAATAGAACAGGCGTGTACTAATTTAAGAAAGGTGTGTATGGTGCTTTTTAGAAATAGAACAGGCGTGTACTAATTTAAGAAAGGTGTGTATGGTGCTTTTTAGAAATAGAACAGGAGTGTACTAATTTAAAAAAGGTATGTATAGTGCTCCTAAAAAATAGAACAGGCCTGTTCTATTTTAAAATAGGGATATGTATGTAAGGCAATATAAAACAGCAGGGCTGCCACCCTGCTGTTTTTTCTTTGTTGCGTGAATACTTGGAAATTACTTATTTTATCTTATACCATGTTGCGTACATAACTGGTAATACGATGAGTGTTAGTATGGTTGCTACGAGTAGACCGCCGCTGAATGCGATGGCGAGTGGGCTCCAGAATACGGATCCCATGAGTGGTATCATACCAAGGATGGCCGCGATGGCGGTTAGCATGATTGGTCTGAAACGCAATGTAGCGGAGTTGATGATGGCTTCGCGGGCAGATTGTCCTTCGGCGCGGTGAATTTCGATTTGGTCCAACAGGATGATGGAGTTACGAATGATCATGCCGGAGAGGGCAATGATGCCGAGTATGGCCATAAATCCAAGTGGTGTACGCGTAATATTTAAGGCTAGTACAACACCGATGAGTCCAAGCGGGGCTGTAAATAGGGCCATAAACATAAGGGCAATTCTTTTTAATTGGAACATGAGAATCGTCATGATCGCAAAGAGCATGATTGGCATTGGCACGAGCAATTTTTGTACAGCAGTGACGCTCTTTTCAGCAGAACCATCGAGATCAATAGTATAGCCAGTTGGTAAGTCTTGACGATATTCAGCAAGTTTATTGTAAATTTCTTTCGTCTTAGCATTGCCGAGCACGCCAGGTCCTACATTAGCATGAATGCTAATGGTTGGCATCATGTTGCGGTGCCAAATAATGCCTTCCTCTTGGCTCATAGAAATCGTTGCGATTTGGCTGAGCGGTACATAGGAACCATTTCCTGTTTGGATTGGTAATGATGAAAGTGCCGCCAAGTTGTGGTTTTCATTGCCGCTTAATCTGAAAGTAACAGGAATGGTTTGGTTTCCTTCATAGTATTCACCGGATTTTGTACCGGATAATAAACTTTGTAGATGAAGCGATACGGCATAACTATTAATGCCTAGCATACGCGCTTTATCTGGGTCGATGTGGATTTGAGCAACTGGCTCTGTATCCGGCCAATCGAAGGCGATATTATGTAAATCTTTATCCTCCTGCATTTTGGCTTTCACATCGTTTGCAATCGTTTTAACCTCAGATGCATCAGGACCTGATACGCGGAGCATAACAGGGTATTTGGACGGCGGTCCGATTTGGACGAATTGCATATTGATGAGCGCCGATGGATATTGATCGTTTAGTTGATCTTGTAAATCCTTGAATAACGCATCTCGATCCTCTAAGGATTTGGTAACGATGATGGTTTGCATGAAATTAGCACGTGGCAATTCTGGTTCTAAGGTCAATACAAACCGCGGTGACCCTTCGCCTACATAGGTGGTGAAATGATCGATATGTTCATTATCCTTTAACAAAGCATCCAATGATTTAGCTTGGTTTTGGGTATAATCGATGGATGAGCTTTGAGGAAATTGCATGGATACGATGATTTCATTCCGTGTGGACGATGGGAAAAATTCCTGTTTGATGAGAGGGAATGAAAGCAAGGACAAGATGAAAGCCCCTAATGTTAGGAGTAATACGGCCTTATGATGTCCTAGTGCCCAGTGAAGGAGGCTTTCAAAACGAGCATAAAAAACGGTTTTCAAACGATGCATGATATGATCGCGACGAGTCCATTCCGACTCGGGTTTCTCGGCCTTGTTTTCGATGATTTTATAGCCTAGCACCGGGCTGACCAGAACGGACGCAATCCAGGATAGGATGAGGGCCATGAAGACAACAATGGACAGGGATTTCGTGAATTCCGCAACCATGCCCTCCGCCAAGGCGAGAGGTAAGAAGCCGGCACAGGTAATGAGAGTGCCAGACAGCATTGGAAAGGCTGTTGATTCATAGGCGAACGTAGCGGCGCGCCAGTGATTAAAGCCTTCTTCGAGCTTAACGCTCATCATTTCCACGACGATGATGGCATCATCAACGAGCAGGCCCAGTGCCAAGATGAGGGCGCCAAGGCTAACCTTATGCAAATAAATGCCATTTTCATACATCAGCACGAATGTCGTAGACACGACGACAGGAATGGTGAGGGCCACCACGATACCGGTGCGAATGCCGAGGGATGCAAAGCTGACGAGCAATACGATGGCGATGGCTTCGAATAAAGATTGCGAGAAATCGCCAATGGATTCCTTAACAATGTGCGGCTGATTCGACACTTGGTCGAGGCTTAAGCCTGCAGGAATCGTTGTTTTTAGCTCTTTCAGTTTCGTATCGATAGCCTTACCAAATTCGATATTATTGGCGCCTGCATCCATGGAAATGGCGATGCCAATGGCAGGCTTGCCTTCGTAGTAGAATTGAGGACTGGATGGGTCCTTATAGGTCATCGTTACGTCTGCAATATCGCCGAGACGAATTGTTTGGTTATTGATGCGAATCGGCATATTTTTGACCTCATCCACGCTATCAAAGACGCCGTTAATGCGTAAATATACATTATTCGTATCCGTATTGACCATGCCCGCCGGCACCATGGCGCTTTGCTGTTTAAGGGCCGTCAATAATTGTTGCGTGCTCACCTGGTACGATGCGAGCTTGTCCTTGTTAATCGTTACATCCAAGGACTTTTCTTGCACCCCGATGAGAGTGATCTTCTTAACGTTCGGAACGGATAAGAGTTGCCGTTTTAAATTTTCCGCCTGTTGTCGTTTTTCTTCGTACGAGAATTCGTCACCTGAAAGTGCGTAAATGGTGCCATATACATCATCGAATCGATCGTTGATAGATGGGCCTTGTACACCGGATGGCAAAGATTTCCATTCATCATTGATCATATTCCGCGCTTCTTCCCAAGCGGGACGAATCTTGTTCGATGGCAAATCTTCTTTCAGATTGATATAAATAACGGATTTGCTACCATCTGTGAAAGACTTCGTATAATCTACACCTGGCAAATCTCGTAGCTTTTCTTCGAGCTTGTCCGTTACTTGATCTGACATTTGTTGCGGTGAAGCACCGGGCCATGAGACGCCCACAACCATGGTACGCATCGTAAAGTCTGGGTCTTCCATACGTCCCATGTGGGTGAACGAGAATATACCAAAGGTGAGGAGTACAGCAATGAAGTAGTAGATAATGGATTTATGGCGTAACGCCCAATCTGCTAAATTAAACTTCTTCATTTATGCACCGCCGTTCCTTCTTGTAATTGTTGGGTTCCTGCGGTGATGACGATATCCCCTTTAGCGAGGCCATTTTTAACAATGACCGAATTATTACCAAATTCGCCAGTTTGAATAGGAACGAGATGTGCTTTGTTGTCTCGAATGACATAGACTGCGTTATTACCTTGTTTGTCTTTCACCAACGCTGTCAACGGTATGGAGATATCCGCTGTATCCGTTTGATTGAGGATGGCATTGATAGTCATACCGAGTTGCACCTCTTTTGGAGGATTTTGCAAGGTAATTTTGACCATATACGTCCGCGCTACAGGGTCTGGAACCGGTGAAATTTCACGAACAATACCTTGTACTTTCACATCAGGCAAAGCCCAAAATGTGATGGTTGCCGTACTACCAGGGTGAATTTTGCTCATTTCCTGTTCTGGCAAAGCGATGACCGCCTCAGGTTCGTGACCGGCCGCCAAGGTACCTATTGCCTGGCCTGCTGCTACGACCTGACCAGCCTCGACATTGAGAGCCGTAATAATACCGCTGTCTGGAGCAACCAAAGTAGTATAACTATTTTGATTGTTACTCAAATTGAGACTTGCTTGGGCCTGTTGCAACTGAGCTTTCGCCGCATTCAGTTGATTTTCAGCCTGATCCAATTGCAATTTGCTGATAGCCTGCTCAGCGTACAAAGCGCGGTATCTTTCAGCATTCGTACTAGCTAAATCATAGGCCGATTGCGCCGCCGTAACAGCACCTTGCGCATTTTGCACCTGACTCGCCGTGTCAGCGCCGTTAATTTGGGCAATCACTTGACCGGCCTGCACAGCAGTGCCCACACTGACAAACTTATTAATCACGCGGCCGCCTACCTGGAACGCCAGATTCGTTTCCGTCCGATTCTTGATGGTTCCCGAATACCCAGCACTCGTCGTTCCAGCCTCTTCGCCAATCGTAATCGTCCGTACCTTGAGGCTCGTATCATGATCATCTTGATTCGACCCACAACCGCCGATGATGAGTGCACTCATCAACAGAGCCGTGGTCAAACCTAATACACTACGATTCATAATCCTCTCCTTCACACACGTAATAGAGATTATTGTAAAAGCAATAACTACTATGCAATATATATTTTATACAATTAAATAATACTATATATTAGATAAAAATTCTATAAGGATATTAATTATATTAGAAAATATATATGTTAATTAACTACAAATAATTAACTACAAAGGTGTACCTTATCCCAAAGCCGACACGCTACTGTTAGAAAATATATATGTTTTCTAAGTTTAGTAACTGTGAGGCACCTTCCTAAAACCTCCAGCTACCTTAACGGTCTGCGCCTGATGGCTTGAAGAATACAGTTTAGCAATATAAAAGGAATGGCTCGCCCCAAAGCCGACACGCTACTGCGCTTCGCGGAGCCCGAAGTCGTTTTGGGACAAGCCATTCCTTCTTTACTATAAATCTGAATTTGAAAAATACAAACATATATATTTTCTAATAATTGGAGAGAGGGGACCTTCGGGGAGAAATTTAGGTTATAATAGTTTTGATAAAGGTTGGTGGAATTATGAAACAAGAAAAAGACAGAGAAGTATATAATCAAAAAACATTAGAAGCAATGAAAGAAGCAAAGAAAATAGCTAGAGATTCAAAATACCCTAGTTATGAAAATTTAGATGAATTAAAAAAGGCTTTATTAGATGAAGATCATAGAAAAAAAGTCACTAATTGATATCTGGCAAAGGGGCTCTCATTGTCCCAAGCGAAATACCATATTAGTGACTTCTTTGAGTTAAGTATACAAAGTGAAAAAGGCACATGGTGCTGCCACTTCGGGTCCCGCTTTAGCGCGATAGCGTGTCTTTCTCATAGATTGTGTTGAACCAAGTTGTGCGAATTACAGTAGAAATGAAAATTTGAGCACGTAGTATCATAGGATATTAGTAATAAAAAAATAGACTTCCAAAAACGACTTTGGCCCTGCGGAGGCCGTAGGCCGTAGTCAGACCCGGCCGGTGGAGTTTTTGGGAGTCTATTTTTTTATATTAGTATTTATGACAATACGTGCTCTAAATTTTATTCTTCTGTTTGTTCCACAACTGGTTCAACATAACTAACCAAAATTTTGTCTATCCGTGTATTATCCATGTCCACGATTTCGAATGTGTATCCGTCCCAACTGGTTTTGTCGCCTTCGCGTGGGATTCTGCCGAATAGAAGGTTCATAAGGCCGCCCAGTGTTTTGTAGAGATCGTCTTCTTCGCGTGGTAGTTCTTTGACGATGTGGAAGAATTCTTTGAATTCGTCTACGTCGAGTAGACCGTCTACGAGCCATGTGCCGTCTTCGCGTTCGACGATGCGGTTTTCTTCTTCTTGGCGCTCTTCTTCGCCGGATGGCATGAGGCCTACGATTTCTTCCATGATGTCGTGCAAGGTAACGAGGCCGCTAAAGCCGCCGTATTCGTCGAGGACGATGGTTTCGTGAACGCCTTCATTACGCAATGTGTTGAGTAATTTCATAAGAGAAATGGACTCAGGTACGAGCAATGGTTCTTTCAAGCAAGAATGGATGACATGATGCAATGATTTTTCGCCTTGTAAGCATTGGACCATCACATCGGTTACATTGACTACGCCGCGCAATTCGTCGAGCGAGTCTTCACCTACTGGAATGCGGTATTGGTTCGCCGTTTTTAGGACCTCCATGATTTCTTCTTCGGACGAGTTTAAATCAATCCATTTGAGTTGCGTCCGCGGTGTCATGACGTCGCCTGCGTTCATATCTGCTAGGTGGAAAATATTTTCTACGAGGATTAGTTCCTCTTCTTCAAAGGCCCCCATGGCTACGCCTTCGGTGAGCATTTTGTTAATTTCCGACTCTGTTACAGGCGCTTCTTCTTTCACAGTAACGCCCAATATTTTCAATAGAAAATCCGTGGACACGCCGAGGAATAGTACGATTGGTTTTAATGCTTGTGAAAGCCAGTAAATTGGCTTGGAAACAACAACGGCAATTGCCTCAGGGCTGTTGATAGCTAGGCGTTTTGGCACCAATTCACCGATGACAAGGGACAAATAGGTGATGATGGCAACGATTAAGAACGAACTAATAGAAGCCGCATAAGGAGCGATACTAGGGAAGGCTTTCACCAAAACGTCCTCTAACGGCGCGGAAAAGGTAGCACCGGAATACAAACCAGTCAAAATGCCGACGAGGGTGATGCCTATTTGGATGGTAGAGAACATCTCGTTCGGATTCTCCGCCAACTCAAAGGCCTTCTTGGCGCGCTCATTGCCAGATTCGGCCATCTCCTCGAGGCGGCGCTTCTTGGCATTGACGATAGCGAGCTCGGTCATAGAAAAAATGCCGTTCGCGATGATTAAAATGACGATAATTATAAAATCTAAGGTCAGATCACTGTCCATGTAAGTAAATACTCCTTTTTATGAGATACAATTCTGCACATGAGAAAAATTGAAATATTACTCTTAAGTATATCATATCTGAATCATATATGGTAAATACAACAAAAGCACCCATGGAGGATGCTTTTGTTGTATACTATAGGTGTTACTGCCCCATACTGGTAACAGAAAGGGGGTGAAAATGTGTTTGACACTTTGAGTTCCTTAATAGTGTCTATCATAGCAGGTGTAACCTGTCACTACATCTGCAAGTGGCTAGATAGATATTTTCGTCAGTAACTAGCACAGAAAAAGGAGGGTGGCCGCCCTCCTTTTTCGTTTGCGTGAAAATGTGTCACACATTGGTTCCTTTGTCACTTATTATATTACACAATTTACTATTATTTGTAAATGGTTAGTGATTGTTATAAAAAAGCAGGGTTGCCGCCCTGCTTTTTCATTTTGCGTGCAACATATTGAACGCATTAACTTCCTTGCCATATACTACATGATTATCTAATGTTTGTAAATGATGCAATCTATGTATACAATGATTCATAAGAACATTAATAAAACTATAATATACATGTATATAAGCAATAGGGAGCAGGATACGATGACAAGCGAACAGGAATGGGAACAAGTGTTACAAATTAAAACCACAGGCCGTGATGATAGCCGTTCGGATGCAGAGCATCATCCTTATGAGCCAACGGATTATTGTGTTCTTGAACGCCTTGCCAATAGTGGTTATATTACGAAACAAAATACCCTCATTGATTACGGCAGTGGCAAGGGGCGCGTCAGCATATTTATGGCGAATCAGACGCGGTGCCATTCCATTGGTATCGAATACGATGAACGTTTGTATGAACGGGCCATCGTAAATGGTGAAAGCCCAGCTGCCAAGAACCGTGTATCCTTTGTCCTAGGCGATGCTGCTACCTATACATTGCCAGACAATGCAGATCGATGCTTTTTCTTTAATCCCTTTGCACTTCACACCATTAAACGCGTACTAGGTAATATCTTTGATTCTTTATATCATCATCCAAGAGAAATTCTACTATTCTTCTATTATGTTAACGAAGAAGTAGAGAATTTCCTAAATAACCACGTGCGCCTTGAAGCAGAAGAATCAATACAATGCGGTGATTTATTTCAAGAACGTGATGAAAAAGAACGAATATTGGTATATAGGGTGAATGTGTTTTAGTAAATTGATTCATCTAAAAAAATAGCAGGGCTGCCACCCTGCTATTTTTTCGTATGAAAACATTGCCTCATACTAATTTCCTTTGTTACTCATAGAATAGCATGATATAAAAGGATAGTCAAATTTTACGTACTTTCACTAAAACACGCAGAAAATCCGCATATTTTCTGATATAATAATAGATTAGAGAGTATAAAAATTTATTTTTTCTATTCACCATGGTATGTATTGATTCGTAATGATTAATCGTAGTGATTAGGGCTGAGTATATACCATAAAGGAGGAACGTATGGAACGCGTGTCAGCAAGTCTTATTGAAGAAATTCGCAGTGCCTTAGTAGAGCGTTATAATCGCGATCAAGAGATTCAGCAAATGATTGAAGAAATCGGTGCTGAAGAAGGTCTTAATGAAAAAGAACTGTTTGTTATTCACCAAGCCTATTTAGAGGTTAAGGAACGCATGCAATATACGGCGAATTTGATGGAATTGTGGAATCAAATTGAGGCCGTTCAGGATCGAATGAGCATGCTTAATTCTTATGAAAGCTTGGAACGCGATTTATTTGGCGATGTTCTTTCCTTTGATAAACCGATGGGCTATGGTGCGTCCAATCAAGATAATTTGGACTATGCAATGGAGCAAATTAAGTTGCACGATATAGATCATAACATCGAAGATATCGACCTTTCTAAGGAATATCCTATTGATAATCAAGATGCTGTTTATTTTAATGAGCATTCAGTCAATAAGAAAACAACATCTAGTCGTAATGACGTCAATAATGATGACTTTGATGACGAAGAGGACGATTTTGATGATGAAAGCCTATTAGACCGAGATATTCATACATCTTTAGATCCTTATGATATGGTAAATTCCTTGTTGTATTCCAAACAATCCACGGGCGATAAGGATAAAACTAAACAACAAAAGGAAATCGACAAGCTTATCAAAAAACAACTGAAACGCGTAGAAGAAGAATGGGCGAAGCTTTCAGGAAAAAACGCTAAAAAAGATAAGAAAAAGAAAGATAAAAAGAAGGACAAAAAAGACAAACAGTCTAAGAAAGAGTCCGAATTAGTTAAAGAATCGAAGAAGTCCAAGAAGGATAAAGAGTCCAAAAAAAGTAAGAAGAATAAGGATTCTAAAAAAGCTAAGAAAGACAAGGATGCTAAGAAGGATAAAAAGGCTAAGAAATTAGAAAAAGCCTTGAAGAAGGAATCCAAAAAGTCCACAAAAAAGGACTAACCGTAGATTTTATAAATGACCACGGCCAGAAAACTACGGATAAGGGCTGTGGAAAATGCAAGCGGTGCAAGGGGCCGCGGTGTAGGAAGTATAGTATATAAAGTTGGGGAATGGTATGAATCGTTGGTTGAACTGGATAAAAGGCATTCAACAGGAATTAAAAGCATTTTTGTTCTTTTCTATCTTGTTTACGCTCTTTAGAATCGTATTTTTAATTATATTTCAATCTCAATTAGATACGACTACAATGGACAGTATTTTAATGTCTTTATGGCTCGGTTTTCGGTTGAGTTTGAAGACAGTTGGATCGATTGTCCTTGTAAGTTTGCTATTTGCTACATTGCCATCTATAGTGTGGCCGAAATGGAAGGCCCAAGGTGTACGCAAGGTTTGGTATGGATTTGTTACCATCTTCTTTACATTGCTCTTTATGGGGCGTATCCCGTTTTATACCATATTCAATTCTTCGTATAATGCGATGCTTATCAATGGCAAACATGACGATATTCATGCCATTATCAATACGGCTATTAATGAATATCATGGTATACCATATTTAATTGGTGGCATTGCGCTTAGTATTGTTTTCAGTTGGCTTTTAGTGAAAGTACTAAATACCAACACATATGAATGGGTACCTAGCACTAAGCGTAATAAGTGGATCACTGGTGTTCTAAGTTGTGTTGGATTTGGTGTACTATTCGTATTTTTCCGCTTTGGTGGAGCCTTTGGTTATACGAATTCCATTAACTGGGAAAGCGCAGCTCGACTTAATTCAAATCTATTAAATGAAACAATATTAGACGATGCACAAGCATTATACCGTGTGAAATCTATTGCGAAACGGACTTCAGAATTAGAGGATATTCATTTAACGCCTGCTGAGTTACATGAAAAAATACAATCCATTGGCGGTAATCCTAGCAGTACACGATTTGATGAAGCTTTCACAAAAACGATAACAACAGAGCGATTACAACAACAACCGCAATCTATTAATATCATTCTCGGTGAATCCTATGGCTTATGGCCATTCCTTGCTGAATTCAACGAACCTGGTGCGTATCTTGTAGAGCAAGGTCGTAAATACGTGGCTAGTCCACAGGCGATGGGTACGCAAATGGCCTTGGCCCAAGGAACGGGTACGATGCCTGCCATTATTGGTTTATTAACAGGAATGCCGGATACGGGGATGTATCCAAACTATAGCGTAGGTATGTTACAAGAACCGTATGGCCTCGGTATTGGACCGGTTATGAAAAAACTAGGTTATAAGACCGTATTTTGGTATGGTGGTTTTAGTACTTGGCAAAATGTTAAGAACTTTGCCTTAGAACAAGGTTTTGATGAATTCCACGATGCATCTGAAATGCCGAGCAACGAAACAAATGCTTGGGGCGTAGCCGATGGAGATATGTTCAAGGCTATCAGTACATACATGGACAAACATCGTGGCGAAAAGATCATCAATGTCATCATGACTACGTCGAATCATCCTCCATATAGTGTGAATGTGACGAAGGAAGGCTATGATGCGGATAAGGTTCGTAAGAACTTGCCAGATTCCATTGCCAATACGGATAAACAAATCAATGAAATGGGCCACATATGGTATGCAGACCATGTGATGGGTGAATTTATTAGCAAAGAGGAACAATCTGATCCAACTTCATTATTTGTTATCACCGGTGACCATAGCGAACGCTTTACCTTTGCTCGTGAACAAAGTGCTAATGTGTTCTCTACGATTCCAATTATTTTCTATGGACAAGGCATCAAAAAAGAATGGCTTTCACCAGAAGCATTCGGCATGAGCATCCAAATCATTCCGACCTTGGCGGAACTCGTAGGTCGCACAGGGCAAACCTATGAAGCTATGGTGCCGAGTCTATTTAATCAAGGGCCATTCGTGTTTAACCATCGTTTGTGGATGGATACAAATGGTATTTATTTAGAAAATGAGCAAATGCCACAAGATTATGCTAAGTATATGAAAACTATGCGGGAACTAGCGGCATGGCGGCTAAAACATGGGGATAGTATCCAATAGGGGAATATTTTAATTTATATCATTAACAAAATGAACTCGATATTGTCAGGGAATATATAGGGTTTGTTTACTTACAAAAGGAACTATCATGGGTGAACAATTTTTCTTATCCCTCCAACAAAATATTAAACTATTCCTCTGGATGCCTATACTCTGTGCTATCTTTAGGGCTATCTTTATCGGCGTGTACCATCCATATGAAACGCTAAAGGGCAAGGGACATATCGTTCGTACTTGCTTTACCTTTGGATTTTGGTGGGGCATGGATATTAACGCCTATCAGCTATTGATTTTGCTTGTGCTTGGAACCTTGCCGTTCTTGGCTTTTCCAGATTACTACATGATGGCAGCCATCGTTTTAAATACGGTGTTGAGCTGCATTATATATGCTGCCTTTGCCGGTAAGATGCAGTTCTACAAGCATTTTAACGATACCTATAACTACATGTTGCACTATGGTAAGCATGCGGATAAGAAAAACCTCATCGATATTTTCTTTAATCAAGACAAGGGTTGGTGGGTGCTCGCCGGATTCATTCCTGTAGCGGCCATTAGCTATGGGGCTAGCACATTATTGTCTGCGATTCCGTCCATTCCGTATCCTCATTTTGAAAGCAATATCGCAGCTGGCGCTAGTGCCTTTGGATATTTGGTAATCTATGTGGTGATTTACTATTGGCTTCATTATGGTGGGACCTTGAATCACCGCAATAAACCGGAATGGGATGTGGTGCCAACCATCGTTAAGGAGGATATCTTCTTTGCAAAGGCCACCATTGACGATTTAGAGGCTCTCAAATTGGTTCGCAAAACGCCGTTGACGGCGGCGCAAATGAAATCGGATGAGGAACTCGTAGAGGATGTGAATCATCTTATGCCGTGCCGTGATTGGCAAACCTTGGATAATCCATTGCATGCCTTTAAACGCGTAGCGAAGGGTGCTCGCATTGCTAAACCTAAGCATATCTTTTTGATTGTTGGTGAAAGCATCCCTCAGTGGTCCATGGATCCGTTGTATATGAATTTTAATATCTGTCCAGGATTGCGTGAGTTTGCGGCTGATGTGCATACGGCGTGTGTGCCTAATTTCTTGCCAGCCGGTAATGTGTCACGTCCTTCTATTTCAAGTCTCATAAGCGGTATCTACGATAGCGGCATGGAATTAAATGAAAAGGAAATTTTTTGGAACAATACATTGCCAACTGCTCTGGCAGCACAGATAAAACGATTAGGATACCAAACCATTTACTGGTACGGTGGTAACTCATCGAGTGGTAACTTTACGAAATACGGCAAGGCTCAAGGCTTTGACCGCATTGAAAATGCTACCGAATTCTGTGGTCCTCAAGCACCGCAAACATGGCTTGGCGTATACGATCACGTATTCCTCGAAGAGGCGGCAAAATGCATCGTAGCTATGGACGAACCAACATTCCATTTTGTATATACTACGACTAATCATGGTCCCTATAAATTAGAAGATAAGTACCTTGATTTCGATGCACGCCGCGATTTGCCTGGCGTTGGCGATGATATTTTAAATCGCAAGGATGGCAATAAGGGCTTAGCAACCTACAAATATTGTGATAAGGCCATCTTTGATTTCGTAGATGCTATGAAAGCGAAGTTCCCGGATAGCTTGTTCATCGTAACGGGTGACCATTCCAATCTATTTGGTGAATTTAATAATACATCCTTCTTACACCGCGATTATACGATGCGTGAAATTCGAAATACCGTATTTTATATGCAACATCCAGAGCTTTCACAAACATCACTACCTGCATCTATCGGCACGCATCTAAGCATTATGCCAACCATCATAGAGGCCATCGCGCCAAAAGGGTTCGAATATTATGCGGCGGTGCCATCCGCATTCGATGAACAACCGGATGTGCATGTAACGCCATACCAATGGATCACAAGCGACATGGTAGGGGATGTGCTCGGCGATTACGGACAATACCAAACCTACACGGCGGAACCATCCGAATACATCCGCCCAATCGATAACCACGCGCAGGACGCAGAATACTGGCGCTCCTTATCGGCGTGGATGATGAAATTTTATGCTAATGTACAATAGGGGAGATATACATGGCAACACTTACGGTCATTATTTTGGCTAAAAATGAAGAACAACATATGAAAGACTGTATCGCATCTGCACAATTTGCTGATGAGGTACTTCTTATCGACGATGGCAGCACGGATAAAACGGTAGAGATAGCTAAATCTATGGGGGCTCGCGTTGTACATCACGCTATGAACGGCGATTGGTCCCAACAACGACGCTTTGCTGTTGAAGAGGCTCGGTCCGAATGGATTTTCTTCCTCGATGCAGATGAACGCATTTCGCCAGAATTACAACGAGAAGTACAAGATGTGCTGGCTAAGAATGAGAAAAAAGCATACTGGATTGAACGGTCCAATGTGTTCCATCACAATAAGGCCACTCATGGTGTGTTGCGTCCTGATTACGTGTTGCGATTTATGCCAAAAGAGGGTACGAATATAGAAGGATTTGTACACGAAACTATATCCAGCACCTATCCTGAGGCCAAATTACATGGCAAAATGTATCATTATACTTACGATAATTGGCATCAGTATTTTAATAAATTCAATAATTATACGACATTGGCGGCTAAGAAATATAAGGAAAACGGAAAATCCTGTTCCTTTGTAAAGGATATTCTTATTCGTCCAAGCTGGGCTTTTTTCAAGGTGTACATTTTAGATAGAGGTTTTTTAGATGGAAAAATAGGATTTATCCTATCCGTGAACCATTATTTCTATACCATGATTAAGTACGTAAAGCTATATTATTTATTGAAATCCAATGGGAAACTATAACAGATCTAGATAATAGATTCTAGATAACAGATGAGTGTTAGTAGAGAAAGGAAGGACCACAATGCGCGTAGCCATTTTGGAAAGCATCATTATGCCTGCTGGTCATGAGGTGGAATTTGACCGGATGATCATCAATGAATTAAAACGCCAAGGTCATGAACCGGTATTGATGGTGCCGGAGAACTTTACCTTTAAGGTTGATTATGGCGTTGACGTTATCTATCTTGAGGGCGGAGAGGTAGTGACCTATGCAGGTGCATCGAAATGGAAAAAGCCGTTCTTATCTATATTACGCGAACGCCGCCGCCGCGCATGGTTTACTTCGGCTGCTAAGAAATTAGAGGAACACAACTGTGATGCTTTGATTATTCCTACCTCCACGTATCGCTATATAAAAGCACTATTGGATACGCCTTTAAAACATGCAAAGGTACCAGTTCACTTTATTTTCCATGGCATTGGCAAGGGTGAAAACGTACGGTTCTTAAAACAAGCGGAACGTGCCAATCGATATCCAAATATTTACCTAGATGTTATTACCTTGCGCGACGATATGCTGCGCAGTGATCTACCGCGCGTCCGTCCTATCTTACCTCCTGTGTTTACCCCTTCAACGGGTGAAACGCCAACCTTCTCTACACATACGCCACTTCGTCTTGGCTTTTTCGGTCAGTTTCGCAAGGAAAAAAATATTATCCCTTTATTAGATGCTTTTAAAACGGCTACCTTTACAGGTCCCGTAGAACTCTTGGTACAAGGGGCGACAGCAAAACCTGAGGACGGCGAACTATTCGATGCTATCGCTAACGAATATAAGGACGTGCCAGGGCTTTCATTCCTCCATGCGAACCTTATCGGTTCCGATTGGGATAAGGCTCTACTCGATGTAGATGCCATCTTGATGCCATACGGTGCTGAACGCTATCGCTATCACTGGAGCGCCATGCTCTACACGGCTATCGGGTTCTATAAACCGGCCTTGGTATCACCTGAAATTAATCCTGAGGTGCTGCGCGATTATCACGTTGGTGAAAGCTTAGACATATCCTCGGTGGATACGATTCGTACTGGATTAGAACAATTCGTAAACAAAATGATTGAACATCCAGACATATATGAGGCGGGTTTGGTACAAGCCAATGAAGACTTTGGACATAAACGGATGATGGATTCGATTATTAATGTATAGAATAAGTAAGGAGAGTGTATGTTTCAATATATAAAGGACCAATGGGCTAATGGTCGAGCTATTTATGGGAAAAAATCGTGGCGTGAAACACGACGCGTAGTCTTGCATTTCTTGCGAACTGTAGGCCACAAACAAGAAATGATGGAATATAAGTCTTTTTTTGAAAGCTACGCACCAGATCAACATATTTTAGATAAACAAGAAGGTCTCTATGAGTTGATGAGCCGTATATTCTTGTTTAAAGAATCTACCTTGCGTGAACGCATTGATGCAGTAAAGAATCACTTTACAGCCTTAGAAGACGTATTTACGCCAGAGGCCATCGAAATGCTATATAATCCGGATGAACTAAAACCGGAAGGATTAAAACAAGGCATTCTACTATGGGAAGATGCTGATTTAAATATGACCGCACACCTTAACTTTATGACCGGTCAACGTAAGGAAGGTTTATTTACCATTCTGTTACAACTAGGCGACCAAGGCGTATATCATGCGAATATCCGCCTCGGCAAAGGGTTAGAAGGGGAACCAGCATTGTGGATTGGTACCATCCAAGGGTATAAGGATGGCCTCGATAACGCAAAACATATTACGAAAAAAATGTTTGGCTATCGGCCAAAAAACTTTATCGTATTCTTGATTCGGGAACTCGCTAAATACTGTAAAGTGCAATCTATGTACGCCGTATCTGACGAAGGTTTCTATGCCAATACACATATGGTACGCGGTCATAAGGCAAAGGTAGCTGAACTCGATCCATTGTGGGAAGATATTGGCGGTACAGTTACACAAGATCCACGATTCTTCAAAATTCCATTGGAAGAATACAGAAAACCGATTGAAGAAATTAAATCACAAAAACGTAGTCAATATCGGAAGAGATACGAACTACTTGATAGATATCAAGAACAAATTAAAGGGAATATAAAACAATATTTGAAATAAATGGGGTTAAATATGGGGGCAGACGGTAAAAAGAAAATATGTCATATTCGATTTAATGCATCAGATACACCTGCACGAGCATTTCAAGATTGTGGTATGTTTTTATATACTTTGGCTAAAGATTTTAATTGGGAATCAACCTATGTTTTTTATAAAACTAGACCTCAAGAAACTGAGTGGAATCAAACTTTTTTGAAATATGTAACACCAGTCTGTCTTGGAGAAACTGATGATTTAGATTATAAAAAACAGGTATCATTAGCAAAGCAATTTATTCGGGAACATATTCAAGAATATGATGCAATCATGCTATTTCATTATGGTAGTACAGCTTGGAAACTAGCAAAACTTTGTAAGAAGTATAATCCAAACGTCGTTGTGTATATTAAATTAGATATGGGAATTGGCGGCTTTAATCATTTTTGTAATAATGGTCCATTCCAAACTATTAAAAATTGGTTTGAGAAAATAAAAAGCTCGTATGTAGATGTATTTACCGTAGAAACTAAGTCGTATTATGAAGCATTGAAAAAGACATCTGTATTTAAAAATCGTATAGAATATTTACCTAATGGAGTTTCTTTATTAGATATAGATTTAACTGAGCTTGATACTTTACCAAAAGAAAATATTATTGTTACTGTAGGAAGATTAGGTACTTATGAAAAAAATAATTCTTTATTGTTAAATGCTATAAGAAATTTACCGATAGAATTAGTAAAAAACTGGGAGTTTTTATTAATTGGTCCTTCAACTCAAGAGTTTTCTAAGGAAGTGGCTTTATTTAAAGAAAAAAATCCAGCCATAGCTAATTGTATTAATATGACTGGTGAAATAAACAATAGGAATACATTATATTCTTATTTAAGACGTGCTAAGATTATTTGTATGACTAGTTTAAGTGAAAGCACTTGTATATCTACTTTAGAAGGAATGTATTTTGGTACATATCCTATAATTACAAATTATAGTGATTTTACTCTAGATACTACTAATAATAATAAAGTTGGTTGTATTGTAGAGAATAAAAATATAAACGCACTAGTTAGTTCTTTAAAACATATAATGAGTGATGATAATTTATATTGTAAAGGGTTAGAAAGTCAATTTTATGTAAGATCAGTATTTGATTATGGAGTATTAACTAAATCTCTTGATAGTATTTTACGACGATATATAAAAGGATAATAAATAGTTTTAGTTGGGGGATAGAATGGAGAAAGCTAAATCTATTCTGTATGTGGTTAGTAGAGAGATACAGTTAATGACTGTATTAAATTTATGCCAAAAAACGAATGAAAATAAGGACTTACTCTTTGTAAATTATAATTCAAATAAATGGAATAAGTTGGTTAAGAAACTTATTGATAAAGATATTTTTAATAATATATATATATATAATAAAAATGAACTGATAGAAAATAATACTAATAATCAATGGTTACAAAAAGATGTGATACATTCTTTTGATTGTAATAATAGTTTTTCTATTGATAGGTATATGTCTATTTTTACTAGTGATATAACAATTTTAGATAAATATTCACAGAAAATTAGAGAATTAGCTATTAATATAAAACTCTTTGATGAAGGTGTTTTATCTTATTTTGACTCATATATTGAACAATGTAATAATTTTATAGAATGTAAAGATATTTATTTATATGATCCAAGATTAGCGAATTATTCTAAAAAATATAATTTATATAAGATAGAGAAAATATCGAGTAGGAATAAAGAATTAATTGAATTATATAATTATATATTTAATTATAAAGAATTATTAATAGGAAACGGTTTATTAGAAATATTTTTCTCTCAGCCTTTTAAATTTGAGTTATCATTAAAAGCTAAAATTAGGCAATTATTTCATTTGTTTCAGAATCGATCAATTGGTGAATATGTTGATTATGAAACAGCGCGTTGTCAGGATAATTTTATTAATCAGATACGGATAAAAAAACCAAATTTATTAAGAAAAAAACATCCTATAGAATCTGATATTGAGAATACAGTAGATATAGATTACCCATGGGAATTATATTTATTAAATAATGGAAGGGTAAAAGTTAAACAATATTCTTTATATTCTAGTGTGTTATGTTGTCATATGATTTTAAGTGAATCATATAATATAAAGAGTTATTATTTATATCCATATGTAGTTAAGTTGATTAGTGAAAAATATAAAATTGATAATAGTACATTAATAAATGAATTAACTCAATTCTTTAATAAAGCAGAAAAATTGGGGTATGTTACTTCGGTTAAAAATTTACATGATTTAGGGGAAGCAATAAATGAAGAAATTTAATATTGGACACATTGAGGTAGGGAATGGATGTTTACCACTCATTATTCCTGAAATTGGTATTAATCATAATGGTTCATTATCTGTAGCCAAAGAAATGGTATATGCTGCATATAAGGCCGGTGCATCTCTTGTTAAACATCAAACACATGTTGTGGAAGATGAAATGAGCCATGCTGCACAGTCTGTTATTCCTGGTAATGCTGATATTTCTATTTATGAAATAATGGATAAAGCTGCTTTAGATGAATCTGAAGAATATGAATTGATGAAGTATACAGAATCTTTGGGTATGGAGTTTATAAGTACACCTTTTTCAAGAGCGGCTGCAGATAGGTTAGAATCATTTGGTGTTAAAGGATATAAAATTGGGTCAGGGGAAATGAATAATTTTCCTTTGTTAAAACATATAGCTAGCTTTGGAAAACCTATGATTGTTTCTACCGGTATGAATGATTTGAATAGTGTCAATAAAGCTGTTGAAATATTAAGAGATAGTAATGTTGATTTTGCATTATTACATACTACAAATTTATATCCTACTAAGCCTGAGTGGGTTAGGCTCGGTGCAATGCAAGAGATGATGCAGGCGTTTCCTGATATTCCTATTGGCTTGTCAGACCACACATTAAATAATAACTCTAGCATTGCTGCAATGGCTTTAGGGGCTAAAATTATTGAACGCCATTTTACAGATACAAGAAATAGAAAAGGACCTGATATTATTTGCTCTATGGATAAAAGTGATTTAGCAAATCTGATAAATGCTGCAAAAGAAATACCATTAATGTTAGGTGGTATAAAAGCACCTATACAAGAGGAACAAGTAACTATTGATTTTGCCTTTGCAACTGTAGTTAGTATACAAGATATAAAACCTGGCGAAAAATTAACTAAACAAAATATTTGGGTAAAAAGACCTGGGACTGGAAAAATCTTAGCTAAAGATTTTGAATCATTATTAGGGAAAACTGCTACATGCTATATTAAATCTGATACACATTTAGATTATGGGATGTTTGAATAGGGGTCATATTTTGAGAGGGGAAGTTTTTTTGAGGCGGATTCTTTTTATAACAGGAACTAGAGCTGATTATGGGAAAATAAAACCATTGCTAAATATAATATCAAAAAGTAAAGGTTTTGAGGCTTATATCTATGTAACAGGGATGCATTTATTAGAAAGTCGTGGTAATACTTATCATGAAATTTTAAAAGATGGTTTTGATAAAGTCTATATTGCTAAAGAGAATATACCAACTTCAAATACTAGTTTTGATATGGGTAGGACTATAACTAATTTAACTAAATATGTTTTAGAAAATAAACCAGATAGCATTGTTGTTCATGGTGATAGGCCTGATGCATTGGCGGGAGCTATTGTTGGAGCATTTAATAATATTCGTGTTATTCATATTGAGGGTGGTGAAGTTTCAGGGACAATTGATGAATCCATACGGCATGCAATAACAAAATTGTCACATATTCATTTTGTTGCAAATGAAGATGCAAAAAAAAGATTGATATTATTAGGTGAAAATAAAGATTATATTAAAGTCATAGGTTCTCCTGATATAGATATCATAAAGAGTGTTAAATTACCATCTATTGAATCAGTTAAAAAGCATTATGATATACCTTTTGAAAATTATGGTATTTTATTATTTCACCCTGTTACAACTGAAGTAGACTTAATTAAAAATCAAATTAAGAATATTGTAGAAGCATGTAAACAGTCGAACAAGAATTTTATAGTGATATATCCGAATAATGATTTAGGTAGTCATTATATTATTGATGAATATCACAGTTTAGATAATAAAAGAAATTTTAGAGTATTCCCTTCTGTTAGATTTGAATCCTTTGTTGTTTTACTTAAATATGCAGATTTTATAATCGGTAATTCAAGTGCGGGCGTCAGAGAAGCACCTTATTTTGGTATTGAAACAATTGATATAGGATCAAGACAAGAAGGGCGATATGATAAAAGAAAAGAGACTACAATACATCACGTAGAGTGTGTTTCGAGTGATCTTTTAGAATCGATTAAAGCTGTAAGGAAGCATAAAGAAGCAAATTTAAATTGGGGTGAAGGAAATAGTGCTGAATTATTTCTAAATGAAATTAAGAATGAAGAATTCTGGAATATTCCGCTACAAAAAAAATTAACTTATGATTTGTAAATGGGGAAGTTAGATGTTTAATGATAAGAGAATTTTAGCCATTATTCCGGCTAGAGAAGGTAGTAAGGGTATTGTTAATAAAAATATAATTGATTTAAATAATAAACCATTAATTGCATATTCTATTGAAGCTGCTAAAGAATCAAACTATATAGATGATGTTATTGTTAGTACAGATGGTGAAGAGATTAAATCTGTTAGTTTAAAATATGGTGCAGAAGTTCCTTTTTTTAGGCCTAAATCCTTAGCTACTGATAATTCAAAAACTATTGATAGTATCATATATACAATTAATAGATTACGCGATATGGGACGAGAGTATGATGTATTGATTTTATTACAACCAACTTCTCCAATGCGTACAGTAAAACATATTGATGAGTCTTTGTCGTTATTTTTTAAAAATAATCAAGAATCACTAGTTAGTGTAAATCAAATTGATATTTCACCAATATTAGTTAGAACTATTAAAAATGGTAAATTACTTTCCATATTAAATCAAAACAGTACTGTTAGACGTCAAGATATGGATTTTTATTATAAGATAAATGGTGCAATATATATAAATTGTATTAATGAAGTTGATGAAAATTTAAGCTTTAATGATAATGTGATACCATATATTATGGATAATACGTATAGTATTGATATAGATACGATTGAAGATTTGCAGCTAGCACGTCAAAAACTAAAAAGCTTATAAATTTATATTATTATTATTTTGGGGGAGTAAATGGGGAATTTTGATAAAGATGGTGATAGTAGTTTTTCCTATACATCTTTTTTTGGGGGATGTAAATTATTAGTAATCGTGCCTCATCAAGATGATGAGATTAATGTTGCAGGTAGTACAATTATAGGATCTATTGCAGAAGGTTTAGATGTTTCATTAGCATTTATGACAAATGGTGACTGGGAGTATGATGTACCACTCCGTAATAATGAAGCAATTGATGCAGCTAAAATATTAGGCTTATCTTCACAAAACATTTATTTTCTTGATTATCCAGACTGTGGATATGATACCTATTCTGTATATGAGCATAAGGATAGTATTTTTAATTATAGAAATCGAAATATTTCTTGGGAAATTTTATTGCAGGATATAGAGCATTTGATAGTAAGTGTGCAACCTCATTCTATTATATGTACCGGGTTTGACTCGCATCGTGATCATAGGCAATGTGAAGAAGCTGTTTTAACAGTAATGAAAAAACTATGGAAAAGTGGTAGTACTATAAGATTATATACGACATTTGCTTATGGAAATGCTTATGAATCTATTGATGATTGGAGATCTATTCATTGGTGCTCTTCTGTAATGAATCCTAAAAGTCATCCAGAACAGTGGTCTACTCCTAGTAAGGATTTATCATGGGAAAGTCGTTTACGTATTCCAATACCAAAATCGTGTAGAGGCAATATATTAATTAAAAATCCAATATATTTAGCATTAACAGCACACGCATCACAAGCTGCTTATAGGCATAGTATGCAATTAATTAATAGTGATCAAGTTTATTGGTATAGGGGACCCGAAATAAATGATAACATTAATAAACCTTATTATTTACAAATTTTAATAAATCAACAGTTTGCTTATGAATGGATAACATATAAGGGTGAGAAAAAAGCAGATATATCTATATATTTAGGTAGTTTAAAGAATGGCAAAGAAATATCATCTGAAAATTCTAATTTAATATGGTATTGTAATGGAGTGTTTATCAATTCATGTACTTACGAGACTATACTTGATTTTATGGCTAATAATAATCTAGATAAAGTACATTTAAGATGTGAATTAAAAAATATTCCTGATATATACTGTGAGTGTATATTAAAAAAAGGTACATATTGGGATAGATTTACTTTAGGCATTCATTGGATAAAAGATTGGATTTTATACAAATGGGATCATCATAAGCGTAAGAAAAAATATAAGAAAATAAGAAAAACTAGGAGAGTTTTTTCTATATAGAATGTTGGGGAATAATAGATGAATATTGTTTTATTAATTAAGGATTTTGCAGTAGGAAAGAAATTCGATAAATCAGGGATGCCGAATCAAAGTGGTGGTGAAAAACATGGTTTAAATCATGCAAAAGAATTGATTCGGCTAGGCCATCATGTAACAATTATGGCTAAGAAAAAGTATTGGTTTACTAAAGTTCGTGAATTATATGATGGTTGTATTGATCTAGTCCGATTACATGGATTAATCAGATGGTTTGAAATATTTTTGCGTTTATTAACAACGCACCGTAAAACTGATGCTTTTTATATTATAGGAAGACCTAAATTTTCAGTATGGGCTATATTATATGCTAAATTGACAGATAAGCCTGTTACATTAGCTTTAACGGGGAAGGCTGAAGTATTTAATAATAAGCAATCATTTAGAGAAAAATTATTTGCATCTTGTGATAATTATATTGCTACAACACATGAAATTAAAGAAAGTTTTATTAAAGATGCTCATATTAATCCAGATAAAATATCGGTTATTCCACATGGTATCGATATAAAGAAATATCCTTTTGTTTCCTATGAAGATAGATGTATAGCAAAACAACAAGCAGGCTTAGATAACGTTATTCCTAATTTATTATTCTGTGCTCGTGTAGCACCTAATAAAGGAATTCTTATAGCTTTAGAGGTTTGGAAACAAATATATGAACACTATCCAGATAGTAAATTTTATATAGTTGGTGGTGGTGATAATACATTATTAGATGAGGCTCGAAGAGTAAGTGAGCAATGTAATAATTCGATTATTGTGGTCGGTGAAGTTGATGATGTTACACCATACCATAGACTGTCTGATGTATATATTTTTCCATCTGAGCATGAAGGATTACCTACATCTTTATTAGAAGCTATGAGTAGTGGTTTGGCTACCGTATGTTCTGATATTGGTGGGAATAATGATCTTATCTTTGATGATGTGACTGGATATAGAGTGCCTGTCAAAGATGTGAATGCTTATGTAGAAAAAATATCTAAATTATTTGATGATATTAATTTACGCGAGAAAATGGGTAGATGTTCCTCAAAATATGTGGAAGAGCATTGTTCATATGATGTAGTATCAAAAGAAATGGAATTAACTGTAACAAATCATAGAGAAAAACCAATCGACATGCTTTCATATAAACCTAAAAATAATTAGATAGTAATTTATAAATAATAAGGCACCATAGGTGCCTTATTTGTTATATAGATAAAGAAATTTATAACTGGGGATAGTTATTATGGTAGAAGAGGTATTAAGTGGATATTGTTATGTTGGTAAACAGAATATTGAATGTTTCTTTACATTATTTGATTATAGGGTGACATTAATTGTTAAAGATAAGGATGATTTAATTGGTCTTAGAAAATGGGGAGAGACTGAGTCTATAGAAGAATTTATTTATGGTGTAACATCTCAAGGTAAAAAAATTATATTTATTAGAAATGGTACAGCAGGTTTTCATATGGGTTTTCCAAATGGTTCATATGAAGTTAGCTTTTATACTAGATATTTTTTAATAGGTGATATTGAGGAAAATATAAGTAGAAAGACTTTTTATGGTTTACAGTTTTATGGAGAAGCTGTTGATGATGTTATTTTAAAAATAGTATCTACAGATATTAATGATGCAAAAGATACTATTAAAATAAATAAACCTTCAAATTATATTGATAAATATAATATTGATATTGAGGGAATCATATTTGAGGTACATATTGGAGTAAATATTGGAATAAGTCGATCAATAAAAAATGGTATTGATTTTAATAATAAGTACTCATATATAAAAATGATTTTTCAATATCCGCAAGAACTCAAAGATTATTGGAAATTTCATCAATATGTTTCTAATCTATTAGCTTTTTGTTTAGGTTGCAAAGATATAAGGTTTAAAGTTAAAATGTTAGATTTTATAGATATTCCTATACATAAGAACAAAGATAAAAGTTTAGTGCCTGTAATGGATTATAATTTTTGCTGGTATAGTGATTCTTATAAGGAAGTATCCAATATACATAATGTAATATTATTAAAACGGATTGATAGATATTTCTCTAATATTTTTGAAATATTAAATTCTAAGAAGTTAATGCCTGTATTAGATTTTCTGCCAGATAATAGTGATATGAAACATAAAATTAAATCGACAGATGTTGGTCTTATATGTGCTGCATTAGAACGTGAATTCTCTTTTTATAAATGCGAAAATAATAATATAATAATACGTTGTAATGAAGCAAAAGCGTTAGCGAGAAAATTAAAGTATGAGGTAAATCATTTCAATACCAGTGATGAAAATAAGGAGAAAGCATATCAATTAATTAGTTGCCTAAGTAATTTTACTTTCTCATTAACTGAGAAGGTATTATTTTTAATGAGTATGTTTGAAGATATAGTAAGAAAAATAGCTCATAAGAATTGCAAGTTACCAAGTGATGTTTTTACTTCTGCTTTTAAGGATATAGATACGTTTAAAGTAAAGTTTAAATACTTTCAGAGAATGAGAAATACAGGTAGTCATGGATTATTTGTATGGGATGATAGTTTTGAAATTTATAATTATTTAGTTATTCTAGTGTATGCCTCTATTTTGTATAGAAGTGGTTATAGAGATAATGAAATTATTGAGGTTCTAGGATCTTTTTTTGGGTATCAATTATAGATAGTACTTATATTATTTGTGCTATAATTACATTAATAATGATAAGAACGGATATAATCTGTATTTATTAAATACTAGGTGGTGATATAGTGCTTATAGATTTTTCTTTTAAAAATGTTCGATCTTTTAAGGATGAGGTTACCTTCTCTATGGAGGTTGGTGAAGGTATAACCGATTATGCCGAAGAAAATACCATATCATCAGGTGAGATAGATGTAGTTAAGTCAGCATTTATTTTTGGTGGTAATGCATCGGGTAAAACTAATGTGATTCGTGCATTTCAATTACTTAGACAGATTGTAGTAAATGGTACACCTTCAGATTTAGTGACATTGCCTTTTGATACGTTTGCTAATGGATTGGGAGATACACTGTTTAAGATACATTTTACCAAGAATGGAAATTCATATTATTATGAACTCAATTATGATTGGGATGGTATTATTAATGAATGTTTGACCATGAATGGTAATGTCATTTTTAAAAGAACTGCTGATGAGATTATTATGCCATCATTAATAAAGGATTTAAAGGAATCATTAAGGGTAAATCAGCCGTTGTTATTTTTTGCACAAACAAATAATGTACCAGAGGCAAAAGAGGCTTATGAATGGTTTGCACAAGATATTCTCATGCCAAGTCTTATAAATAATAATTTACGTAATCAACAATTATTTAGACCCTTACATACGAATCCAAAGTTAAAAGAAAAGGTACTATATTTTCTAAGGGCAGCAGATTTTAATATTAAGGATATTAAAACACAAGAAGTGATTGTACCTATTTCGAGTGATACCGATAAATCTGAAAAGGTATTATTGCTCCATTGTGAACATGAAGGGCCAGACAATATTAGTTTTAAAGTTGATTATGAAGCAGAGAGTATAGGAACGCGTATTTTCCTCTTACTTATAATGACAATTCTAGAAAATCAAAATAATTCTAAGTTGTTTCTAATTGATGAATTTGATCGTTCTCTACATCCTAAATTAGTGAATATTCTATTACGCATTTTTAATGAATGGAATCGTACTGGTACACAATTAATTGCTACTACCCATGATACAGATATATTAGATGCTCCACTTAGGACGGATCAAATTTGGTTCGTAGATAAGAGTTATGAAGGTGTTTCTACATTAGATAGTGCATTTGATTTTAACGAGCAAAGTATCAAGAATATTAAAAAGAATTACCAAGATGGTTTATATGGTGCGGATCAAATTATTAATGATGCGATGATGAAAGATATATTGGGCATTAGTGATCATGAGGAGGATGCTCATCATGGCGAGACAGTCTAAGAGCAGGGTCAAGCAATTAAAAAACTTACTTATTGTTGATGGCGAAACTGAGGAAGTATATTTTAAGAATATATTGCAACGATATAAAATGTCCGCCAAGGATGTTAAAAGGGGTAAACCTAGTGGTGGTCAAGCTGTATTCTCTGGTATGAGTGAGGCGCATAGATTTGAGACAGCTATGCGAAAACAATATTCAAATTATTATATTATTATTGATAGAGACAATATATCTAGAGCTGAATTTGAGCGTATTCGACGTGAAGCTAATCAAATGCAGAATGTTGAATTAATATTTTCAAATGTTGCTTTCGAGGTTTGGTTATTAGCACATTATTATAGAATGACAGATAGACCTGTTGATGCTGATGCAGATAATGCTCGGTATAGACGAGAATTATCTAACTGTTTGGGTGAACCTTATAAAAAAAGCTATAGTGCTCAATTAGATAAGATTATTTCCTCACCAGAACATCCTATTGAGACAGCTTTCAATAACACGAGCGCTATACAAAAGTTGAGTTATGATAATCAATGTACTAATGTAGGGCCATTTTTACGTCAATTAGTTGCAAATAGATAGTTATTTTAGGGATTTAAGTATCATCTTAAATAAAATAAATCATTAAGGGATAGCAATTAAAAAGGTGAGTGTAATGCGTATTTTATTAGCAAATTTAACAAAGATGGTAGGCGATACAGGTGGCCTTGCTAAGGTGACGGCTGCATTTGCCAATGAGATGCAGCGTCGTGGCCACGAGGTGAGTCTTGTGTATAGCGATGTGCAAACGGGGGATTTCTACTATCCACTTGATGCGGGCATTGAAGCATATGATTTGTGTCATTATGAAGGTGAAAGTCATTCTATCCCTCTTTGGTACAAGGCAAAACGGGAGATTTTGCGTGCCTTTGATAAGCGTAAAGCTCGTGGAGTGAATAATGAGTTTACCAAAAAATATCTATTGGGTCATTTTCAGTCCGTGTTAGATAGAACCAAGCCAGACGTAATCGTGTCATATCAACCGGCAGCATCAAAGGCGTTATTGCTGGATTTGAAAACAAATATTCCTGTTATCACCATGAGCCATGGAGACCCGGAAGATTATTTCCATACCTATCCTGTAGAAGAGGTTGAAGCGGTTGCAAAGAGTACGGTAAATCAAGTATTATTGCCATCCTTTGAATCTCATATTAAAAATCACCTGCCAGAGGCTAAGACTGTTGTTATCGGCAATGCCATTCCACAATATGAAGAGCAGGCGGAGCTTTCACAGGTGAAAGACCGTTATAAAATCGTATTTGTAGCGCGACTCGATAAGAACCATAAACGGCCACATTTATTGATTGAGGCATTTGCACCATTGGCCGAGAAGTATCCAAACTGGGATATCGAATTATGGGGCCAAGAGGACCGCAAGATTTACAAGAAAGAATTGGATATGATCGTATCCAAAGCGGGACTTGGAGAACGTGTTCATTTTATGGGGACGACAACCGATGTACCAAGTGTACTCGTTACGGCAGATATATTTGCATTCCCAAGCGCTTATGAAGGATTTGGGCTTTCACTGGGTGAAGCGATGAGCATGGGCTTACCAGCAATTGGCTATAAATCTTGCTCTGCTGTCAATGAACTTATCATCGATGGGGAAACAGGCATCTTATGTGATGATGGGGTAACACCATTGACGGAGGCCTTGGAACGATTGATGCAAGATCAAAACCTTCGCGTTACCATGGGCCAAGCCGGACGTGATCGTATGAAACAATTCAGCCCTGAATCCATTTGGAGACAATGGGAAAACTTATTGGAACAAGTAAGTAACCGATAAAATAAAAAATGAATGAAAATTTCATGAATGTTTAAATGATATTTAATCTCTATATGATACAGTATACGTATATCTTGTAAAGGTATACGTATTATTTGTATGGAAACATGGACACATAGAGATAAGCGTATTGCTTTGCAAGATTGTATAGTAATTGTTTTTAGTGTAAAGAAGAGGTATTGTATTATGAAAAAACAATTCGCAGCAATTTTTGCAGCAACAGCTGTTTTGGGTGTAACTACTGCATTTGCAGCTAACCCATTCTCCGATGTAACTCCTGATTCTTGGGCATACCAAGCAGTTTCCCAATTGGCAGCAGCTGGTATCGTTAATGGTTATCCAGATGGTACTTTCAAAGGTCAAAATGATATCACTCGTTATGAAATGGCTCAAATGATTGCGAAAGCAATGGCTAACCAAGATCGCGCTAATGCAGAACAACAAGCTATGATTAATCGTTTGGCTGATGAATTCTCCAACGAATTGAACAACTTGGGCGTTCGTGTAGCTCGTTTGGAAGACCGTGTTGGTAATGTGAAAGTAACTGGCGATATGCGTCTTCGTTATCTTGGTGCTCAAAAGAAAGATGGTCACTATGTAACTGCTGATGGTGATTACAGCAAACATTCCAAATTTGACGCTCGTGCACGCGTTCAATTCAATGCAAAAGTAAATGACCGTACAGAAGCTGTTGTTCGTATGACTTCTGGTGATTTTGAATTGGGTGATGCTAGTAGCACTGCATCTGCTTCTATTGATCGCGCTTATGTAAACCATAAATTTGGTGAACGTGTATCTGTGAAAGCTGGTCGTTTCGATCAAACTATCGGTAATGGCTTGATTTATGATGATGGTTTTGATGGTGTTCAATTCAACGCAGGCAACGATAAAGTACAATTCCAAGCTGCTTACGGTTATGCAGTAGAAGGTGCAGCTGAAGGCCAAACTCAATTAGAAAATAATACATTTACATATGCAAGCATCAAAGGTGATTTGAATAAACATGTTAACCTTGGTGGTTTCTATGCACGCAATAATAAACATAAATTTGATAATACAGATTTCAAAAACTTGTATGGCTTCAGTACAGATGTAAACTTTGATAAAGTTTGGGTTGGTGGCGAATACGTTAAAGGCGCTGGCATGAACAAAGGTACTGCTTGGACAGCAGGTATCGGTTATGGCGCATATGACCAAGCTAAACAAGGTACTTGGGATGTAAAAGCACAATACTTCAACTTTGGTGAAAACCTAGGTGCTGTATCCTCTACATGGGATATTGCTTATGATTTCGGTCAAAAACCTGCATTCCATGGCTTCAAAGGCTGGTTGGCAACTGCTAACTATGCATTGCAAGACAATGTTGGTTTGACTGCATATTATGGCTTCAACAACAAAACTAATAAAGCAACAGGTACTAACGATAAATTATCCAACTACTACCGTGTTGACCTTAACTACCAATTCTAATCTCGTAGATTAGTGTAGTTTAAGAATATGCAAAGGGCTGCAACTAGAATGTGGTAAAACCACATTCTGTTGTAGCCCTTTAGTTTAGAATATCATCAACTTTGAATTAGAAGGTATCTTTTATATGAAACTTCCATTTACATGTCCTCAATGTGATCAAGAAAATAGAGAAAAAGGGAATTTTATTCCCTCTATTGAACAAAGAGATATTATTATAACAAATCAAATTACATATGAATATACTTGTTCAAAAGGTCATCAATGCTTTTATGTACTACAAATAGAACGCTTTGAAATGTTATATAAATTAGCAATTCATGAATTTCTAGAAAATAACTTTAGAGCTTGTGTGATTAATTGTGCAGCAGCATTGGAACGATTCTATGAATTTTTCTTACAAGTTGTATTTCATCATAATGGGTATAGTAGTGAGAAGTTTTATGAAGAAATCTGGTTACCTATTAAAGATAGGAGTAAAAGACAAGAAGATTTATTTAAGGATACATATATAGAGTTAACCTCAATAGAAAAGCCACCTGTTCTTAAAGATACACATCGAAAATTTAGAAATCATATTGTTCATCAAGGAGAATTTCCTAAAAAGGAGCAGACAAGAGATTTTGCGGATACTATTTTTAGGATTATTGGAATTGGTTTATATACATTACACAAATATTGTGATCCTTCTATTGAAGTCATAAAGCATGAACATCTTCAACGGAGGTTTAGATCTAGACCTAATTGTAATTTACATAGTACAACTATATTTCTAAATACTAACTTTCCATCATATGATAAGATTTGGACATCAAATGATTTTAATGTATTTGTAAAGGATACAGCTAAAGAACATGAGGTTTATGAAGTTTATCTTAAGCAGGCTATACCTATTTTACATATGTTACAAGGGAGTACTAAATCAAAAGACTTAAGAGAAATTTTAGTGAAGATAATAATGGATGTACTGGATGATAATAGTATTAATATATTATTTCTTTTGGTTAATGAGCTAATTTCTTCTAGGGATGAAGAACATAAGAAATAAATTTTCTATTTAGGCAGGAATTATATATCTTTATGTAGAAATGGGTTTGTAACAGATGCGTTTTTTACTGCAGTTTAGTTACAGACCTTTTTTATTGTTAAAATTAAATAGTTGATTATATACATTGTAAAATATATATTATTTGACGATTTTTTCGTCATATAAATAAAATTATATTGAAAAATGGAACAGGTTTATGTATGATGAGAGTAGTTGGAGGTGAATTATGTTAGTAAATATTAGTGCAAGTAATTTTAAATCATTTGATAAAACAGAACGTTTATCGATGATATCCTCTAGTAAGATTCAAACTCATACAGATCATGTTCGGAAAATTAAAGATACTAAAATATTAAAGAATGCTGTTATTTATGGTGCTAATGCATCAGGCAAATCTAATTTGGTTGAAATCTTACAATTTATGCAGTGGACTTTGCAACATGGATTACCTTTTGAATCAAGATTATTTTTTTCTCGTACAAAAGCGGATAATGAACATACAGATAGTGAATTTGAGTTACAATTTACACTTAATGGGAAATTTTATGCATATGGTTTTTCCGTATTATTATCTGAAGGAAGAATAACGGGAGAATGGCTATATGAATTACGGCCACATGGGTCTGCTAAGCTTTTATTCGAAGTAGAGAATGCAATGCCTACGTTGGGATCTTTAAAGTTAACAAAGGATGCTGTAAATCGATTTACCATATACGCTGAAGATTTTGCTCAACAAGATCAAAATCGTTTATTTTTAGGTGTTATGAATCATGGTAAAGATATAAATAAGTTAAAAGGCTTAGAATTTTTATTTGAAATCTATGATTGGTTGTGTAACCATATTGTAATTATTACACCGAATACAATCCTCAATAGTTTTTCATATTACTACCAAGAAGGCTCACTAGAAAAAATTAGCGAGTTACTTGCTGATTTTGATACCGGTATTAGTAATGTGGCGATAAAAAAAATTACACAAGAGGAATTAAAACAGTCCTTACCGATAGAAGTCTATAATAAATTGATAGAGAAAATTAAGTTAAGTACCACAGAATTTAAAGGTGGCAAACTTACAATGCGTAGTCATGATACGTTTTTTGCTATAGACTTTCAAGATATAGAACATCCCAATATCACAACATTATGTTTACACCATGGTGAATCACCATTCGACTTTTCTTTCAAAGAAGAATCTGATGGGACACAGCGTATCTTTGATTTATTGGATTTAATATTATCTAATAAAGATCATATGGTGTATATTATCGATGAATTAGAACGTAGCTTACATCCTAATCTTACGAAACATTTCCTAGAACTGTTTATGGAAACTCATAAGAATTCTGATACACAATTACTATTTACTACTCATGAATCAAGTATTATGGATTTGAAATTATTTAGACGTGATGAAATTTGGTTTATAGAACGAGATCATGAAAACTGTAGTCACATTTATTCTCTTGCTAAATTCAAGGAACGCTATGATACCAAATTGAGCAAAGCTTATTTAGAAGGGCGATATGGTGCTATACCGGTGTTATCTTCTATTGTGTCCATTAAAGGAGAGTAATTATGGGCCTTCGAGAATTTTCTAATTGGAATGTACGAGATGATAAAGAAGAAGTAGAACCTTTAAAGAAGTATATATTTTTGTGTGAAGGTAGTGTAACGGAAGTAGCCTATTTTAAGCACTTAATGAAAATTCGAAGAAAGTTAGGCATACATCCTTTTATTGATATAAGCATTTTAGAGCGAACCGAAGGTGATGTGAGTATATCTGCACCTAAACGATTAGTTAAATTTGGGAGTGAGTATAAAACTAGAGATTGTTTTGACGGTGAAAGAGATACTATTGTCGTCGTATTCGATGCGGATGTTTTTGAACGTGGGCAACCTCATTACTCTGATATTCTTGAAAATGCTAGGCAAGAAAAATTTGTTGTAGGTGTTACTAATCCTTGTTTTGAATTATTTTTATTGCTTCATTACGAAAATGGATTTTCTGAATATATTGTGCCAAATGCTTCGGAATTTTTATCCCCAAAAGGATTAAAGAATAAATTAGCCTATACCATATTAAAAGAACGGGCTGGTATAGATTCAAAAAGTAATACTGCAATAGGTAAATTAGCTGAGTTTGTTACTATTGCTATAGAAGAAGAGCGCTTTTTGAATCAAGATATTAATGATTGCAAAGGTAAAATTACTAGTAATATAGGTCAAATTATTGATGACATATTACATGATTCTGTATGAATAAAAATATGTGATATATAATCTTTATATAATGCATTATAAAGCTGTCCTAAAATGTGATTTAATCATATTTGGGGACAGCTTTTTTATGTAATATTTGTGTAAAAATGAAAATAATATGAATATTTTATTCTCTGATTATCGATTATTTATCTCTCATTGTTATACTAGAAAGTAATATTATGGTTGTATGATGTGTATATAAGGGGAACGAGGGTACTTATATATTAATTTATGCGACTATAGCGTGTGTAACATATAGTTTCTGTATAAGAGAGGTATTTATGAAACATCAATTGGCTGCTATGTTGGCAGCAACAGCTGTGTTGGGTGTAACGACTGCCTTCGGCGCTAATCCATTTTCTGATGTAACACCAGATTCTTGGGCGTATCAATCCGTGTCTCAATTGGCGAGTGCGGGCATTATCAATGGCTATCCAGATGGGACTTTCAAAGGCCAAAAGGATATTACCCGTTTCGAAATGGCCCAAATGATTGCAAAGGCCATGGCTAATCAAGACCGCGCAAATGCAGAGCAACAAGCGATGATTAATCGTTTAGCTGATGAATTTTCCAATGAGTTGAATAATTTGGGCGTTCGCGTTAACCGCTTAGAGGACCGCGTGGGCAATGTGAAAGTAACCGGCGATGTGCGGTTACGTTATCTTGGCACTAAGGCTATGGGCCAAGATTTCATAAGAACTCAAGGAGAGTATAGCAAAAAGTCCCAATTTGATATGCGTGCACGTGTTCAATTTAATGCGAAGATTAACGACAAGACTGATGCGGTGGTGCGTATGACGACCGATTCTATTGAATTTGGTAATACTTACGATGATAATACAGGTGAATCGACTGGAGCAGCTTACATCGACCGCGCTTATGTGGATCATCGATTTGGCAAACATGTATCTGCAAAACTAGGTCGCTTTAACCAAGTCATCGGCAATGGTTATTTCTATGACGATACATTTGACGGTGCTCAAATTAACATCGGCAACGATAAAATTCAATTCCAAGGTGCCCATGGCTATTTCTTAAAAGGAATGTTTACCAATACCTCCGCAGATATGAATGATACCGTTACCTATACTAGCCTCAAAGGTCAGCCAAATAAACATATTAGCATGGGTGGTTTCTATGCTCGTATGAACTCACCATATAATATGGGCTTCACATTTAGAAAGTTCTATGGTTTCCATACGGATATTAATTTTGATAAGGTTTGGATTGGAGGCGAATGGTTGAAAGCAGCTCATACGGACCACGGCACAGGGTGGACTGCCGGTGTAGGATATGGTCAGTATGACATAGCTAAAAAGGGCACTTGGGATGTAAAAGCCCAATACTTCAATATTGATGAGAAGATGGGCGCTGTATCCTCTAAATGGAACCTTGCTTATGATTCTACACAAACTGAAAGTAGTGGACATTTATGGTTCCACGGGTATAAAGGCTGGCTCGGTACTGTGGACTATGCATTGCAAGACAATCTAGGTCTTAGCGTATATGCTGGATTCAAAGGTAAAACAAAACCTGAACTTGCTAGTTATAAGCGCTCTTTGGCTAACTACTATCGCGTGGAGCTTAACTACCAATTCTAATGTGATGTCCAGCTATTCTGATGTCTTGATGTCTTAATCTATATGTGTTGTGTAATGTATATTTATATTGTTAGTGAAAGTATGTATTGTGTTTGTGGAGAGGGTTAGATTATGAAAAAACACTTGGCAACGATGTTGGCAGCAATGGCTGTGTTAGGTACGACGACTGTATTCGCAGCGAATCCATTTTCTGATGTAACGCCAGATTCTTGGGCGTATCAATCTGTATCTCAATTGGCGAGTGCGGGCATTATTAATGGCTATCCAGATGGGACTTTCAAAGGCCAAAAAGATATTACTCGTTTTGAAATGGCCCAAATGATTGCGAAGGCCATGGCTAATCAGGACCGCGCTAATGCGGAACAACAAGCGATGATTAATCGCTTAGCCGATGAATTTTCCAATGAATTGAATAATTTGGGCGTTCGCGTGGCTCGTTTAGAGGACCGTACGGGTAATGTGAAAGTTTCTGGTGATGTGCAGTTCTTATTGCGTCATTCCTTTACGAAAAATGGCGTATTAGTAGGGCAAGCCGGTCAATATTACAAGCCATCTAAATTTGATATCCGTGGTCGTGTGCAATTTAATGCAAAGGTCAATGACCGCACCGATGTAGTGGCTCGCTTTAGAACCTATCAAATGGAATTTGGCGACGGCGGTGAATATGAATCCGCTCTTACACTGGATCGGGGGTATGTAAACCATCAATTTGGCAAACATACGTCTGTGAAGGTGGGCCGTTTTAATCAAGTCATCGGCAATGGTTTATTGTATGATGATACCTTCGATGGTATTCAATTCAACACGGGTAACGACAAGGTTCAACTTCAATTAGCCCATGGCTATGCGACGGCAGAGCATAATGAAACTCGTTTCTTGCCAGACCGTGATCAATATAATTATGCAGGCCTTAAAGGTAGATTAAATAAGCATATCGATGTGGGTGCGTTCTACTCTCGTCATAGAAGAGATACATCCGGTATTTATAATACATATGGTAATTTGTATGGTGTAAGTACGGATATGAATTTTAATAAACTTTGGGTTGGCGGCGAATGGGCAAAAGCGGTTGGCACCGCACATAGCCATGCTTGGACTGCGGGCATCGGTTATGGTAATTACAACGCCGCGAAAAAAGGAACGTGGGATGTAAAAGCGCAATACTTTAGCTTTGATCAAAACTTAGCATCCTATGGATCCAAGTGGAATTTCCCATTTGATGCCAATAATTACCATTGGGATTATAATGCGACACCACCATCTGTTACCACTACATACCGTGGCTTTAGAGGATGGATGGCCACTGTGGACTATGCATTGCAAGACAATGTGAGTCTCAATGCATACTATGGATTTAAGAATAGAACACATCGAATCGATGGTTCGCTTAATGAATACTTACCAAACTACTACCGCGTAGAGTTAAATTACCAATTCTAATCAAATAGATTGGCACAACTTAATACAATGCAAAAAGATGGCGAAATAAGATGGCAAAATGTATATTTCGTCATCTTTTTTGTTATATTTGCGGTTTTTCTACAGGTGTTGAGATTACCTTTACAATCCTATGAAAATCCAATGAACTTTTCTCTGAAATATAAAATATTTTTTATAGTATGTTATACTTATGTTATATTCTGCATATAACGGTTATCACTTATAAGGGGTTAGGGAGATACGTGTTAGTAGGGCCGAATTGCAGATGTGTATAGTTCTTTTTATGTTGAGAGAGGTATAGTTATGAAAAAACAATTTGCCGCTATCTTTGCAGCAACAGCTGTGTTGGGTGTAACAACTGCGTTTGCAGCGAACCCATTTTCCGATGTAACCCCTGATTCTTGGGCCTACCAAGCCGTGTCTCAATTGGCTAGCACTGGCATCATCACTGGCTATCCAGATGGGACTTTCAGAGGCGAAAATGGGATTACTCGTTTCCAAGTAGCACAAATGGTAGCGAAAGCGCTTGCTAACCAAGATCGTGCGAATGCGGAACAACAAGCCTTGATTAACCGTTTGGCTGATGAATTCTCTAATGAATTGAATAACTTGGGCGTTCGCGTGGCTCGTTTAGAGGACCGCGTGGGTAATGTGAAAGTAACCGGCGATATGCGTCTTCGTTATCTTGGTTCCCAAAAGAAAGATGGTAACTATGTAAACGCTTTGGGCGATTACAGCAAAGGTTCCCAATTCGACGCGCGTGCTCGCATTCAATTCAATGCGAAGGTCAATGACCGCACAGACGCTGTCGTTCGCGTAACTTCTGGGGACTTTGAATTTGGCGATGCGACTAATGGTGGCAATGCAACGGCTACTATCGATCGCGCTTATGTAAATCACAAATTTGGTGAACGCGTGTCTGTGAAAGCTGGTCGCTTCGACCAAATGCTCGGCAACGGTTTGATTTACGATGACACATTCGATGGCGTTCAATTCAATGCAGGCAACGATAAGGTTCAATTCCAAGCAGCCTACGGCTATGCAGTGGCAGGTGCTTTTGACGGTTTAACTAAGAAATCCAACAAAACTTTCACCTATGCAGGCGTTAAAGGTCAACTTAATAAACATGTAAACCTTGGCGGCTTCTATGCGCGTAGAAATGCGCACAAATCCAGTGGTGACGCACTTAGAAACATGTATGGCTTCAGCACAGACATGAACTTTGATAAAGTTTGGGTTGGTGGCGAATGGGTGAAAGCAGCCGGCGTTTCTCACGGTTCTGCATGGACTGCTGGCCTTGGCTATGGTGACTACGACCAAGCAAAACGCGGTTCTTGGGACGTAAAAGCACAATACTTCAACTTCGGCCAAAACTTAGGCGCTGCATCCTCCACATGGGACATCGCTTATGATTTAACTAATACAGCTTGGGCCACAGTTGCACCTGGTATAACTACTAGTACAATGAATTACCAAGGCTTCAAAGGCTGGTTGTTAACAGCTGACTACGCATTACAAAAGAACGTAGGCTTAACAGCATACTACGGCTTCAACAACAAAACAAACAAGGCTACCGGCGATAACGAAAAACTTTCCAACTACTACCGTGTAGACCTTAACTACCAATTCTAATCTGATGATTAGTATCGTTCATAACTAAAACAATCCCCTTGATGAGTATCTAGGTACTTATCAAGGGGATTTTAAATTAGAACACGCCTGTAGTAATTAATAAGATAGCCTGATATAGTGTCTCTAGAATTAGAACAGGCGTGTTCTAATTTGTAAGATAGCCTGATATGGTCTCTCCAGAAATAGAACAGGCCTGTTCTAATTTTTAGGAGAGGTGTTAAGGGGAGCAACCAATATTACTTGCCTGTTCTAATTTTTAAGAGAGGTATTAAATGGTCCAGGCAATACTACAGGCCTGTACTAATTTTCAGAAGAGATATCAAGAGGTCGTGCTGTTACCTCTAGAATTAATATATCTCCTCGTGATATATTACATATAAGTAGTATTCTTACGTTCATATGTATAAGGAGACACTCTATGTTTAGCTTTCAAAGTGAGTTATTATTACGTTTACAGAAACAATTTGTATCTGAACATGAGTCTGATTTCAAACCTTTTGAGGATTTGATAGAAGCATTTATGACTCAATATAATCGTGGTGATTTTAATGATACGATAGAAATGAAATTACGTGATTTATACGAGGCTGCAAAAGAGGCTGATACGACTGAGGAATCAAAGAAATTGTACAATAAGATTCTTGCGTTATGTCCTGATGAAGTAGATGCTAAACGGGAACTTATAGCTCTTGAGTTACATCCAAGTTTTCAACTTCATCAGCTAAAACAGCTAGTAGAATCGTTGAAAAAACCTAAGAAAATGGATTGGCATATAATAGAGGCGCGTCCTTATATGCGCTGCCTCATCGACATGGGGATGATATATTTAGAATACAATATGTATAATGATGCAATTGCATGCTTCACCCCTGTCTTTCACGGGGACAAACAAGATCATTCAGGATTCCTTGTGTACATGATGGTTGCTTGTTGTGGTGCCGCCAACTGGGATCGTGGCCACAAGGTATATCAACGCTATCTTGCATGTTGTGATGATATACAAAATGCATTTAATCAGGCACCGGATATCATGTTGCCGATGCATATGTTGTATATTTTATTGGCTTTGCAGTGTGGTGAAAGTAAGGTTGCCCATGATGTATTAGCAGACCTTGTTGACGAATATGAAGATATTGATTGGTTATTACAAGATGCAACGCGGTGGAACGATTTTGTGGAAGACCATTTAGAGACCATTATGTATATGGTAGACCAAGTGATTGATATAGATTTTGATCCACGGGAATTAATAAGTTTATATACTGCTATCTCATTTTTACCGACTCAATTGGTGAGTTTTGAAAGCCCATTATGGCAGACTTTATATGATGCGTATGAATGTGTTACCGGTCTAATTGTTGTGAATCGGTACTCTAATGATAGTTATATAGGAAAATGCGAGACAGCTCATATGAGTACCGTAGAGGTTACTAAAGGCGGGGCTGTGCGTAGCAATCCGGTATATGACAATATACGGTTTGGTGCACAAATTACACTTTCACAAGCTGGCCTATACACAGTAGCTGATTTTAAAACAGTTACTAAACAAGAAGTATTGATGCTACCGGGTATTGGTAAAAAAACGGTGGAACAACTAGAGCATAATGGCGTTATATTTAAAGCGTAAAATGTGACTTGAGCTCACTAGCTATCCTAGGATAACGAAGGGCTATTTGTCTTTTCCATAACTAAAACAATCCCCTTGATGAGTATCTAGGTACTCTTATCAAGGGGATTTTAAATTAGAACACGCCTGTAGTAATTAGCAAGACGAGCCTGATATAGTGTCTCTAGAAATAGAACAGGCGTGTTCTAATTTGTAAGATAGCCTGATATAGTGTCTCTAGAAATAGAACAGGCGTGTTCTAATTTGTAAGATAGCCTGATATGGTCTCTCCAGAAATAGAACAGGCCTGTTCTAATTTTTAGGAGAGGTATTAAAGGGTCCAGGCAATACTACAGGTCTGTACTAATTTTATTTCTCGCATATTTACAAATAACAAATTGTAAATTATAATTTAAGATAATTTATAGTTTGTTTACATTGTGCGAGTGAAAGGACTTTTATGAGACATGTAAGTAAAGCAAAGTTATCGCTAGCTGTGGCACTGGCGATTGCTGGATTTGTAATGCCTAATATGGTGGTAGATGCGGCTTATACCGCTCCGTATACTAATAATACAGATTTCGTAGCTAACAGTGATGATATGATACGTGTATTCCCAGAATACGATAAAAATATATCTTCTATAGTAGCGAATGGTGGTGTGGTTATTATTGAAGACGGACGTTCAAATATTGGCTATGGTCATAGTGCATTTGCTACCAGTAAAAATGGTGGTACCATTACATTGAAAGAAGGGGTGTATTATTCTGGTAGAGTGAGTACACCTGTTGCCCTTGCTCAAGGCGGTGCAATTAATATAGGCGTTCAAGACCAAGATGGTCAGTTTACGGGTGATCAAATATTCGTTGAGGGCGATGTTATAGTTAAAAGTGATCCAAATCACGACTCAATCATTAATATCGGTATAGATGGTGAGGAATCCAATTGGTCTGGGTTAGCTTTCAATTTAGCTGATGAACATGACAGAAATTATAATCATATTAATGTGTTCCTTGGTGAAAGAGGGGGTTGGGAGCTATTATATCAAGGTGGCCTTAATGGTACTAATCTTGATAGTAGTACTATGCCTAGCCGTGTACATCGACTCGTTGGCTCTACGAATCGCAATTTCAAAAATACGGTAGAGCAAAATGAGCATAATAAACTGTATATTGATAAACTCGAAGGCCATGTCAATTTTATGTATGATCCTAATGATGAATATGCGGATACGGAGGATCCAGAATATACACCGCCAACCACAACATATAATGGTTTAACAGCTGATTCCTTCTGGGGTGGTGACATTCATATCACAAGTGCGGCCCCTAATTCTGGCGCTCATCTATACACCAGCCGCAAGGGATTTGACTTGTCTACTGAGGATAATGTAAACAAGGTTTTAGATAATCTTGCACACAAGGTGTATTACCATAACTATGTGACTGGTGAAAGAAACCTTGAAGGCACAGTAGCGATTGCCTCTGAAGGTGCTGAATCTGGACGTTTTAAGGTATTAACATCTGGTTATGCTAAAGAAGGTGTTATTACATGGCAAGCTGATAAAGATGGCCAAGGTAAATACGTGTACGGCAATACAACAGTAACGCCTGCACCGCAACCAGTGCCAACACCAACACCGGTGCCACAACCGGCGCCAACGCCAACACCGGCACCAGCGCCACAACCGGCACCAACGCCAACACCGGCACCAGCGCCACAACCGGCACCAACGCCAACACCGGCGCCACAACCAACACCAGCACCGCAACCGGCGCCACAACCAACACCAACACCGCAACCGGCGCCACAACCAACACCAACACCGCAACCGGCGCCACAACCAACACCGGCACCACAACCGGCGCCAACACCAGCACCGCAACCGGCACCAGCCCAATCAACGGCATATGATACTCCTCATATGCGTGGCGCTCGTTCTGCGATTATGAGCAACATCAATGGCTGGCGCACATTAACAAATACTTACCGTCCTCGTGCATTGCAACAAGGCGCAACAACAGGTATTTGGGCCCATATTGGGGGTGGTCAATATAGCTATGATGCACAAGGCATTGATACCGACACAACCTATACACGTATTCAAGGTGGTTACGACGCTAAAACTGGTAGCGGTTGGACTGTAGGCGGTCAAGTGTCTTACCTTCGTGGCCATGATGATTATGTGTTCAATGGCTCTGGCAAAGAAAAGGCCTTTGCTGTTGGCGCCTATGGTTTGAAAGACCTCGGCCGAGATCAATACATTCAACTTGAATCCCAAGTTGGTCGTGTAACGAATACTTTCACAGCTCGTAATGAAATTGGTGAAAGTCTATCTGGCGAAACGAAGGCTAATGCATACACTATCGGCGCTCGCTATGGTAAAACTGTGAAATTACAAAATGGTGTATACATCGAACCGCAAGCACAATTGAGCTATACTCACTTTGGTGGAGATAGCTTTAATGCAGGCACCATGCATGTAGACCAAGCTGGTGTAAGCAGCACTGCTGGCGGTCTTGGCCTTGAGATTGGTAAGACCTTTGGCGCAGGCAGTATCTATACTCGTGTCGGCGTTAACCATGCCTTCTCTGGCTCGGTAAAAACTACATACACAAGTGGTTCTACTGTGAAATCAACAGAACAAGACCTTAAAGGTACATGGACTGACCTTGCATTCGGTGGCCGTTATGGCATCAATGCTAACAATAGCCTTTACGCTGATATTAGCACAGGTTTATCTGGCGACTATAAAGAAGGCTGGTCTGTGAACGCTGGCTTTACACATAAGTTCTAAGATATGTTTACCTAAAATAATCTGAAAATATAGTCTATATATAAAATATCCCCAGAGTACTAATAGCGGTGTATATTAGCTGATAGTACTCTGGGGTTTTTATATATATGGTATCTTCAGAATTAGAACAGGCCTGTTCTAATTTTTAGGAGCAGTATCAAAGGGGCCTACCGATACTACAGGCGTGTACTAATTTTTAGAAGAGCTATTAAGGGGCTTGGATAATGCTACCGGACTGTACTAATTTCTAAAAAGGACTATCAAGGTGTGCTTCATTGATTCTACATTCTATATTCATGAAAATGCTATGAAAAACATTTTATATATGTTACACTTACAATGTATAAATATTTTGATGATAATAACCTGTATATAATGACTTATGGTGGTTATTAATTGTTAATTTTAATCGTGTATAGTTAGTGTTTTTATGGGGTAAGATTATGAAAAAACAAATTACCGCAATGTTAGCAGCAACTGCTGTATTGGGCGCAACAACTGCATTTGCTAATAATCCATTTTCTGATGTGAGCGCAGATTCTTGGGCGTATCAAGCGGTGTCTCAATTGGCTGCAGCTGGTGTTGTGAACGGCTATCCAGATGGGACTTTCAAAGGGCAAAAAGAAATTACTCGTTTTGAAATGGCTCAAATGATTGCAAAAGCAATGGCTAATCAAGACCGCGCTAATGCGGAACAACAAGCGATGATTAATCGTTTGGCTGACGAATTCTCTAACGAATTGAATAACTTAGGCGTTCGCGTTGGTCGTTTGGAAGATCGCGTAGGTAATGTGAAAGTAACAGGCGATATGCGTCTTCGTTATTTGGGGGCACAAGAAAAGAATGGTCACTATGTAACTGATAGAACTAATCTTGATTCCCGTGATTATAGCCAACGTTCTTTATTCGATGCGCGTGCTCGCGTTCAATTTAATGCAAAGGTTAATGATCGTACAGAAGCAGTTGTTCGTATGACTTCTGGTAATATTGAGTTTGGTGATGCACATACTCCATCTGGTGTAGGTGCTATTGGTTTGAAACCTGGTACTGTAACTATTGATCGTGCGTATGTAAATCACAAATTTGGTGAAAGAGTATCTGCTAAGGTTGGTCGTTTCCAACAAACATTTGGTAATGGTTTAATCTATGACGATACATTTGATGGTGCTCAATTCAATGCGGGCAATGATAAAGTCCAATTCCAAGCAGCGTATGGTTATGCTGTTGAAGGTGGCTATGCAACCGATGAATATGGCGAACGCACAATTAATAGAGATAAAAACTTCACCATTACGTATGCTGGCTTAAAAGGTGAATTGAATAAACATGTAGCCCTTGGTGCTTTCTATGCTCGTTACAACAAGGAAAAAGCATCTAACAATGATATCCGTAACATGTATGGCTTCAGCACAGACATGAACTTTGATAAAGTTTGGGTTGGCGGCGAATGGGTGAAAGCTCCTGGCGTTTCTCATGGTTATGGCTGGACTGCTGGACTTGGTTACGGCGCGTACAATCAAGCTAAACGTGGTACATGGGATGTGAAAGCACAATATTTCAACTTTGGTGAAAACTTGGCTGCTCAATCCTCCACATGGCAAATTGGCTATGATGATACTACTAGATATCTTGATAATACATCCACATTTGTAACTAAATTACGTGGCTTCAAAGGCTGGTTAGCAACTGCAAACTATGCATTACAAGACAATGTAGGCTTAACTGCATACTATGGCTTCAATAACAAGACAAACAAATCTACTGGTGATAACGAAAAACTTTCCGACTACTACCGTGTAGACCTTAACTACCAATTCTAATGTGATGATTGGTATCGTTCATAACTAAAACAATCCCCTTGATGAGTACTTAGGTACTTAACGAGGGGATTTTAAATTAGTACAGGCGTGTAGTGATTTTTAAGATGAGCTTGATATGGTATCTTCAGAATTAGAACAGGCCTGTTCTAATTTTTAGGGCACCATATTAACCTTATCCTACTAAATATTTAAAGTCCTTATTATACTTTAATCTGTATATCTGTATTTATAGATGCTTATTGATTAAAACATAAGTTCTTTTTATAATTAGTTTAAGATAGTCAGCGAGGTTGGGCCTCTCTTCGTTAATGGAGGGAGGGGTGCTCTATGAGTGATTATGAGTTAATCATGATAATTCTAGAGGTAATGACTGTTGTTATTGCCTTTGGTGCACTTGTGGCTCTTATTTGTCTTGGAAAAGACAAATAGCCCTTCGTTATCCTAAAGTAACTAGGTAACTGAAAGGCCATTTCATCACGTTTATAATTCTTGAGATGAGCCTGACGGAACTACTCGCTTGGCTATCTTCTTTTATTATAAGGAAAATTATATATATCGTCAAATTCGAATGAACTCATTACATATATGATGTTTTATAAATTAGTACAGGCGTGTACTAATTAGTAAGATGAGCCTGATATGGTATCTTCAGAATTAGAACAGGCGTGTTCTAATTTTTAAGAGAGGTGTTAAGGGTCTCGGAGATTAAAACAGGCCTGTTCTAATTTTTAGGAGAGGTATTAAGGGTCTCAGCCAATACTACACGCCTATACTAATTCCAAGTAGGGATGTCAGAGGAACGCAATCTCAGAAAATGTGGTATAATAAGTTGATATACAAAAATACTCTTTTAATAGCGTATTTTGTAGTATTTTGTGTAAAAACGGCATAAATTCGTCAAAAATAATTAGCTAAAAATTCCGGCAACCTTATCGGCTGCCTTCAAACGCATATCATCGGTATAATGAACATAGATTTTTAATACAGTATCCAACGTATCCCCTAATAGCGCTGATACTGTTTTTATATCTACGCCATTGGCAAGTAGTTTAGTTGCGTATGTGTGGCGTAGATCATGAATAGAATTGTTAGGGAAATATCGTTTCATAATTTCTGTAACAACTCCGCTGCTACTTATCCTGGTATCAAATAACCTATTTGTAGTACTTGATACCCTATATTCGTTTAATATGGCGCTTAATTTAGGCGGTATTGGAATTTGCCTATAACTATTTTTAGACTTTAACTCCTTCAATGCGTATTTATTATTGCCAATAGATGCGAATTGTTGCACTACGTTAATAATTGATGTATCTAGGTTTACATTATCCCATGTAAGGCCTATAATTTCACCGTACCGCATACCTGTATAAGCAGCAACGGCATATATGACGTAGTACATATAATTGATTGATTTGACATTATTGAGCAATAACTCTATATCGTTATCGGTTAATACCTTAACTTTTGATTGTTGCTTATCCTCAAATCGCTTAATTGTTCTTAATTCGTTTATAGGAATTACTTTGTAATATGAAACGGCATAATCAAATACACGATTAATTAAACCTAATGCCAAGTTTTTGCTTGATGCGGAATATGGCAATTCGGTTAATAACCTCTTAACCTGGTATGGCGTTATAGTCGCCAGTTTTTCATTGTGCAATGGTTTGAATAGATTGAAAGAATTCTTGTATGTGCGTAATGTGTTAAACGTTTTAGGTGCGTTATCGCGAATGTATATATCGTAAAATTCAATAAGAGTAATATCCTTTAGACTATCATCTAGTGAATAGGTGATAGTCTTTTTTAATGCATCAATAATTTTTTGCGCGTGAATTTTAGCTTCTTTTTGCGTTGGAAACCCTTGCTTTGATTTTTGACGCCATTTATTACCTTCTTTATAGCTAACAATACACTGATAGCCTTTATCTTTCCTCCGAATTGTTGTATTGAATTGCATCTTCTTTTCCCTCTAATAAATATTTGGCGATGTAATGCGCTGCTATTACTAGTAGCAACAATACGGCCATGCCTATATATCGATGCTCAGACCATGGAATAAGGCCCAAGAACACACCAATAATTAAATAGATTACGCTTTGCCCAAAAGCTACGTTAATTGCATATTTTCGTTTCATGATTTCCCCTTTTAGCTAATAGCATATGCGCGAATGCATCGGCATCATTGTCTAATTGTTTCCGCAAATTACAATCTAAATTGTCAAATAAATTGTAGTGTTTGCTATGTAGTAGTACATGCCCTAATTCGTGTGCAAGCGCTACGCGTTGTTGCCTCCTGCTTAATTTACTGTTAATAATAATAGCCTTTTTTATTTCCGGGTTAATTAATACCCCGCTAACCCCGATAGGCATACTTTTATAAAATACTTTAATGTTTAACTTGCTTGCAATGTTGCGCGGTTCATTTGAGCCGTGCGACTTAATTAAATCTAAGACAAAAGAACACATATTGAACATGCTAACAATTCCCCTTGAATATTATTAATCTTCTAATACAGCTTTCAACACCTTTGATAATTTCGCTTTTTGCGAAGTAGTTAGTTTACGATCACCATAATAACAAATTAAAGTGCTATCACTTATTTGTTTTAAATCAACTTTTCTTTCAGTAGATTTAATTGCAGGCGTTCCCTCTACGCCTTCCGTAAAATAAGAGGTCGGCACATTGAAATACTCAGCTAAAATCTTAACAGTCTTTAAACTAGGCGTTGAGTTTTGAGTTTTCCAACGTGAAATAGTACTTTGTGCAATGCCTGTATCTTTTGAAACTTGATACATTGAAACGCCTGTTTTTTGCATGGCATCGCTGAACCTTTGGTAAAACATGTTTAACCTCCGCAAATTATAAACGATTATTTATGATAATTTACGAAAAGTTTACTAGACTACTTGCGGAAACGCAACTATAATAAAGCCATAAGGTAGTTGCGGAAACGCAAGCAGTCTTATAAACAATCGTGTTATAGCAGGTATGAAAGGTGAAATATTTATTACTTGCTATAACGCAAGTATATCAAATAGAAAAGGTGGTGTAAATGATTAAAACTGTAACAAAGAACATTTTTCAATTAATGGATACTAAAGGCGTAAGCGCATATAAGTTATCCAAAGAAACTGGAATATCGGAAAGTGTTATTTCCAGGTGGCGAAGCGGTGAGCAATCGCCTAGTGTTAGCAGCCTGGTAAAGGTGGCACACTATTTCAAGTGTGGGTTATCTGAATTGATGAAAGGAGATACGAAATGAAATTAACATACACCGTTGATGAAGTAGCTGAAGTGTTAGGCATTTCAAAATCTTCGGTGTATAACCTTAGGAATAATGGCGTTATTCACGCCATAGATAAATTACCAGGTGTATTGTTTTCAGTACAAGAAATTCAAAATGTGGCGGGCATAGAGAACGAGTGTAACGCGTTTAACTACCGCAAATTATTGAAACGATGTGAAGAACTTGAAACGGAAAACACGAAACTCAAACAAGGTATAAAAAAAATCACCAGCCAAATGCTGATGATCACGGGAGAAATGTAATGCGATTACTCACGATTATTAAAATTATCGGTGCGGTATTCCTAGCTGGTACGCCTGGAAGTTTAGAACTAGACCGCATCACAATGTACGAAGCATGCTTGCAAATCACTATTGGGATATTGTTATTATGCGGCGGAATATACATTGATGAAATTAAAAGAAATGCCCAACAGTAGCGGCAACTACCATTGGGCAACGATGCAAACCATGAGAAAGCATCTTAACCACATCATACAACGATGTAGTTGAGGTGGCAAGGAGAAAATATGGATAAAAAAAGAGTTATAGACCTGCTAGAACGGTTTGAAAAAATTGAGGAAGAGAAAAGCAATAAATACCCTGGTATTTATATGGTTTTAGAAATAACGGCTAATTCGTATGGCACTTTTGAACATTACATTTATGTTAGAGATACAGCTGCTAAAAAATCGTTCGTATGCTCTATAAAAGGGTATTCATCTAATATGTCAGTTGACGAAGTAGAAACATACGATGATGTATTAAACGTATTACGGGGGTTGCAAAATGGCTAGTATTTACGAACTTAATAAAGATTATGCGGAACTATCCGCAATGCTTGAAGTGGCAGAAACGGAAGAAGAAATTCAAGTAATTCAAGATACATTAGAAATGATTAATGTATCTATTGAAGAAAAACTAGAAAACACAGGTAAATTTATTAAAAATACGGAAAGCGATATTGCTGGTATTAAGGCGGAAATCGACCGTTTAACCGCAATGAAGAAAACAAAAGAAAATTTTGTTGAACGGTTAAAAAATAACGTTGAATTTGCACTAAAAGAAAAAGGACTTGAAACGCTAACCGTTGGTACTTTCAAATGCGGATACCGTAAAAGTGAAAGTGTTGAAATTATCAACCTTGATGTAATTCCAGCTGACTTTACAAAAGTAGAAATCAAAGCCGATAAAACGGCGATTAAAAAAGCTATTAAAGCTGGTGAAACAGTCGAAGGTGCAGAAATCAAAGTAAATCAAAATTTCTATATTAAATAGGCGGTGTAGATATGGAATTTAGAACACTAAGGGAAAATGAAATTGATTGCCGTATCCAATCATTGAGTGAAAAAAACGGTGCAGTCGGTGCGGTTGTATTACTGTACAAAGATGCCCGCGTTGACATGCGCATGCTTGATGAAGTTGTAGGCGCATTGAATTGGCAACGTGAACATAAAATTGTTGGCGATCGTTTATATTGCACCGTTTCGATTTACAACGAAAAAACTGGTGAATGGGTAAGTAAAAGCGATGTAGGCACCGAAAGCAACACAGAGAAGGAAAAGGGGCAAGCATCTGATAGTTTCAAGCGCGCCTGCTTTAATTGGGGCATAGGGCGTGAATTGTATTCAGCGCCATTCACATATATTCAGTTAAATAAAGGCGAATGGTACACCGGAAAAGACGGAAAACCTAAATCATATGCAAAATTCAAAGTACAAGAGATTGAATATGATGAAAACCGCAATATAAGCAAATTGGTTATTGTGGATAATAAAGGCTCAGTACGTTTCACAATGGGAAGTAATAATGCACAACCAACAACACAAAAGAAAGAACACGTACAAGGATATGATGAGTTTCTAGCATTGCAAAAGCAATACAATGTACCGCCTGCTGAAATTACGAAATATGTTGCAGCAGAATTCAAGAAACCGCGTGTTGCATTACTAGATGAATTTGAAATGGTGGCTGCATTAACCTGGTTGAAAAAGCGAATTGAGGAAAGCGCAAAATAATGAAGTGGGTAACAAAGGGAATTAATTTAATAAAGTCGATTGGCTGGAATATATTAATTCCCGCGCCGATTGATGAAGCGTTAAAAAAGTTAGACCCGGACATTGAATACATAGTTGAAATTAAACGTAAAATAAAGCGCCGTTCATTAAATGCCAACGCTTATGCGTGGGTATTGTGCGATAAGATAGCCCGTGAATTATCAAAACATGCCTACATTTCAAAAAATGACGTCTACAAGCGAGTTTTGATTGAATGTGGTAGGTTTACCTATCTACCAATTCAAAACGATGCCACAGAGCGTTTTATTGAGATTTGGGAAGGGCATGGGTTAGGGTGGCACGCTGAAAATGCAGGACCTGCTAAAACAGAAGGTTATACAATCATTCGTGCATATCACGGCTCATCAGTATATAACCAACAAGAAATGGCAAGGTTAATTGATGCACTTGTTGATGAGTGCAGTCAACTAGGTATTCCTTTAGAAAATGATGAGTACATCAATTCATTAGTACAGGAATGGGGCGAACATGAACAAAAGGAAAAAGCTGGATAACGTATTATATGCCCGCACTAGAAAATGGGCGTACGAGCGAGATAACGGCCAATGCGTACTATGCGGCGCGCCTGCATCGGAAGTACACCACATTGTATTTAGATCGCAAATGGGGTTATCAAATTTGAACAATCTAGCATGCTTATGCCGTGATTGCCACAATAAGGCACATGGCGTAGATGCTAAAGAAATACGGGAGATATTACAAGAAAGGAACGCAAAAATTAAATGGCAGAACGGCGAATGATGTCAAAATCAATTATCAAATCTGATACATTCCTAGACATGCCAGCAACTACACAAAATTTATACTTTCATATGCTGCTTGATGCGGACGATGATGGCTTTATCAATGCTCCGAAGTCAATCATGCGAATGATTGGCGCAAAAGAAGATGATATGAAAGTACTAGTTGCGAAACAATTTGTAATACCGTTTGAAAGTGGCGTTGTAGTAATTAAAGACTGGAAAATACATAACTACATTCAGAACGATAGGTACAAGCCAAGTACCTTGCCGGAACGTAATTTACTTAACATTCAAAAGGATAAAACATACACGTTAAAAGGTGATGTATCCAAAATGGATACAGAATGTATACAAACTGTATCCATAGGTAAGGATAGGTTAGGTAAGGATAGGTTAGGTAAGGATAGGTTAGGTAAGGATAGGTTAGAAATATATTGTCATGTTTCACATGACGATGAAACACAAAAACCACACGTTGAAATTATCGAGTATCTAAATCTCAAGACTGGTTCTAAATTTAAACCTTCAACGAAACCATATGTACAAGCAATACAGGCAAGACTAAAAGAAGGGTATTCGGTTGATGATTTTAAAACAGTGATCAATAAGAAGTGCGCAGAATGGATAGGGACAAAAATGGAAAAGTATTTGACGCCAAAAACATTATTTGCACCTAGTCATTTTGACCAATATTTAAATGCTAACGTAAAACCGGAAATGAATGATACTGAACGGCGTGTTGTTGAGATTAATGCGTTGATTGATGCAGCTGAAAGGGGAGCATATGAAAGCGGAAATATTGAGGGCAATAGCACCGTTGGGGGCGATATACCCAAATTTTGATAACACCAAACTTCAAATATATGCATCGCTATTGGAAGATATTCACCCGGTAACGTTAGAGGAAGCGGTAAAGCTAGTAATTAAAACTCATGAATTCACGCCTAGCGTTGCAACCATACGGAATAGAGCGCGAGATATATCAAATCACGTAAATTGTAGAGAAGATATGATGCCAGCACAAAGCGCATGGGCAATCGTGAGAAAACGAGCCAGTAGTCCTGGATATGAAAGAGGACTTGAAGGGCTTGAAGGTGTGATGCTAGAAGCTGCAAAGACTGTATGGGAATGCTTCAACCCGCATAATAAAGACTTTAACGAAAGCGCAGCGATGAGCCAATTTGTTAAAGCCTATGAGCGAATAGAGGCACGGGAGCAGAAGCGCCAAGAGGTGGCAGAAGTAGTGCAACGGAAAGGCATATTGCTAGATGCTAGAAAACGGGCTGAAATTACAAGCAAAAGACAGGTAAAAATGCTAGATAATGGGCATTTAGTAGAAACGGATAGTTTAACGGACGCCGTTAAACATGCAAATATACCGGAAGAAGGGAAACAAAAGATATTGGGGCTGTTGAAATGAATAGAGGGATAAAACGAAATTCAAGAGATACTAAATGATTAGGCAAATATTATACGCTTGATGAATTATTTAAAATGGAAAGGTTATAATCATGAATTCTGTACAGATTTTAGGGAATTTAGCACGCGACCCGGAAGTGCGCTACACGAAAACAGGTAAAGCAGTTGCATCTTTTACAATCGCGGCGACAAATACATATACCGACAGTGAAGGGGTAGCAAAAGAACAAACTGCATTTATCAATTGCGTAGCCTGGGGAAAAGTCGGGGAACAAGTCGGGAATTATAAAAAAGGCAACCGCCTGTTTGTGGAAGGTCGAATTCAAACACGAAGTTATGAAACGCAAGACAACCAAAAACACTATGTTACGGAAGTTGTAGCCGGTTTCGTTGGCGTATCGCTACTAAATGAAAGTAGTGAGCCAAGTAATTTTGACAATTTCGACGCGAATGATCCGAATGAAAATATTCCGTTCTAAAGGAGAGATAAAAATGGTTGAAATAACAATTGTTATGAATTGTGGACCAGGCACATATAAAACAAAAACATTTGAAGATAAAAAAGCATTTGAACGTGCTATACGAAATGTGCAATTAGGATACGAAAACATAATTTGCTTTACAGACAAACTAGGAAGATTTATTTCTGTATCGCCTGCAAATTGCATTATTGAATGTAGAGAGGTAAATGAATAACAATGCCCGTTAAAGAAGAAACATATCAAGATAGATTTGTAAAAGAATATATCGAATTGAAATGCAGACATAAGAAGTTGCATAAAATGTTAGTTAAATATGATGCAAAGACTTTGGAATTTACGCCAACTTGCCCTATTGAAATACTAAAAGCACAAGCCAAGTTGATGCGAAAGTATTTGTATATTTTGGAAGTTAGGGCAGAAATTGAAAAAGTTAAATTCCCAGTAATGCTTGATTGAAAGGAGACAGAAAAATGTACGAATTACAAGAAAAAGCGATTGCGATAGCTAGAAATATATTAGTTAGTGAATTTCATTATGCACCATTACATGTTGCAGAAAGAAAAATGTATGTTGTATGGTTCTGTAAAACTTTACAAAACTGGAAAGCACTAGTAAGTGGCGAAGAAGTCAGCCAGTATATTGAAATAACTTATAACGGTGATAAGCAAGAAGCGTACATCGATATATATGACAAAGCATATAATGCGTGCGTTAAAGATGATGATTTTGCACCAAGCCCTTATTTGTGGAAGGAATAAGCGATATGAATGATAAAGATCACATTTAAAGGCCGGCCTATAACTAAGAAAAACCACGGGCAGTTAGTGAAACGAAACGGCAAAATGTGCATGATACCTTCAAAAGCATACCGGGAATATGAAGAAAGCTGCTTATGGCAAATTGCAGGAAAGAAAATAAATGTTCCAGGTGTGGTAGTGGTTGAATGTGTGTATTACATGCCCGATAAGAAATCGTTCCCAGATTTAATTGGGTTATTGCAGGCAACAAGCGACATACTAACAAAAGCCCGTGTAATTGATGATGATAAGTGGATATGCTCATATGGTTCTAGCCGTATAGCTGGTTACGATAAGGCAAACCCTAGGGCAGAAATCACCATAACAAATGGGCATAGTGAAGCGTTGAACGCATTAAAGAAATAGGAGAAGAAACAAATGGCAAATACATCGACGGTAGGGATACCGTTCAATTGTAAGAACTGGCTAGCATTAGCAGCTACTGTATATGGAAATGTAAGCGCAGATGAAGCATTAAGCTATTGCGGACTGAAAACAAGACGCGACCAAACTGCATGGCGTGAGAAACATAAACACGAAGTACGCAAGATGTATGGCGAAGGACTGACATTATCAAAAATTGCGGATATATTGTGTACGAGCCGGCACAATGTAAAAAAAGTGCTGGTTGATGCAGGCTTATATATTTAACAGTAGCGGCAACTACTTATTTGAATTTAGAAAATAACGAGGTAAATCATGAGAAAACATCTTTTAACAGTAGCAGTATTAACAATGGTTAGTGGGTTGGCATGTGCAAATGGAATTGTAACAGGCCCGGTAGAGCCGAACACACAAGCGCCAACGGTTAGCGGTTATAATTCGGCAGCATTAGGCGTGAATACAAATGTTACAGGTACAAATTCTATTGTGTTGGGCCGTGATAATACAGTAACGGGCAACGATACAACTATTATTGGCGGTGGTAATGGGGTAGTTGGAGCAGATCAATCTAGCATTATCGGATACAATAATTACATGGGCGCTCACAAGGAACAAACGGTTGTAGGCGCTAATAATACAACCGACAACCAGGGCGCGGTAATTGTTGGTACTCATTCAGTGGTACGCGGAATTGATGCGGCCGTGTTAGGAAACAACGCGAGCGCTCCGGTGCAGAATTCTGTAGCTATTGGGACCAATAGCCAAACAGAGGAAGCGGTAGGCGTGAAGCAAGTGATGCTAAACGGTAGAACGCATGTGTTCGCCGGTGAAGCGCCAAATAGTAGCGTTTCATTCGGTGCGAAGAAAAGCAATACATATAGTGCGCTAGATAATTATACAAGACAATTACATAACGTCAGCGCTGGGCGCGTTGATGCAAGTAGTTTAGATGCCGTTAATGGTTCGCAATTATTCGCAGCCTATGACGAAATTGGCGTGAATGGCGAAAAAATCAACCAACTAGATAACCGAGTAACGCAAAACGCTCAAAATCTTCAAAATTTAGCCGTTAAGGTGGATACAAATTATTCAACGATAAATAACACTATCAATCAAACAAACGCGCGTGTGAGTGAAAATAGCACGGCTATTTTAGAAAATAAAAACGCTATAAACCAAAATAGAATGGTTTTAGACAATCATGAGTTAAGAATTTCAGATTTAGAACGCGGTATGCAAGGGCAAGTATCAACGCTTAAAAGTGATATTGCAAAAGTAGGCGCTGCAAATGCTGCATTGGCTGGCCTGCACCCGCTAGAATTTAACGCTGATGATAAGGCATCTTATAGTGTGGCATTTGGGCATGTTAGAAATGCCAATGCGGTAGCAGTCGGCGCATACTATAGACCGAACGAAAAAACAATGATTGGCATCGCGTATACATTCGGTGCGGAACAAGCATTTAATATCTCCGCATCATTTAAAATTGGTAAATCAAGCGAATATGTACCAGTTTCTAAAGGCGAAATTACAGAAATGCGTGCAGAACTAGAAGCATTAAAAGCATTATTGCGTGTGCAAGGTTAGTTGTTAATGTTAAAGGGGCTTTTACAGCCCCTTTGATATAATAGTAACATGGAAGGGGTTTTGTTAGATGCCTATTATTGATCCGATGTATTTGTACGCAATCGAAATATTGCATAATATTGATGTACTCAATCAAGGTTTGTTTTTTACTTTGTCTATATTGCTTGTGTGCTTTATCGGAATATGCCTTTTTGAAAAAGAGGTACAACAAGAAACGCTTAAACATAAGCGCTTAATTATATGTGTATGCAGCATATGGGTAGTATCGTTAATGGTGGCGGTGCTGGTTCCTACGAAAGATGCGATGTATAAAATGCTAATTGCCCATTATGTAACCACGGATAACCTACAAGCGGTTAATGAATTGGTAAAAGGGAATATCCAAGATTACTTGAACATGTTAGAAAACACAATTTGCAACTTGCGATAAGGGGGGCTATATGACCGATAAGGAGTACAGGGAAATAGGTAAATCGTACCTGGAACCAATTAAGAGCGTATCCATACGAATTAATTCGCTAAAAGAGGACCTAAATAACACGATGAACGATATTGTCAGCGTGGGCGCAATTGATTATTCAAAGGAACGCCTAAGCGGTGGCGGAACACCTACAGGAATAGAGAGATGCATAATCAGATTGGAAAATAAACGCGAGGCCGTACAGGCGGAAATACGGCAGTTAATTGAAGAACGTGAAAACGCATATGACGTGATTAAACATTGCACGCGAGGGCAAGAGCAAATATTATTGTTGCGGGAATACATCGACGGGAAAGATGCGAAATATGCGAAATCGTTTATTGATCGTGGCAAGAGCCAAGCCAATGACATGAAAACCGCTGCATTGATTAAGGTAGGCACATTTATTCAAGACGGAATATTATTAATCGGTTTAAATCGGTAACAATCGGAATAAATCGGAACACGTCGGAAAGCGCTTATATAATATAATATAAGGTGTAAAGTGCTAGTTGAGCATTTGCATTTTCTCCTTAGGTAAACAGGTTAGTAGTTGCGGGGTACACAACGCCCCGCAATTGCATACTGTAAACAAATACCGATATAGTGAAAACCTTCATACTATAAATAATTTTGCTGTTGTTAAATTTCATTTGTTTTTTCGTGGTTGAATACTTGTATCGTTTCAAAAGTTTCATAAGAGCGCATGAGAACTATCGGTATTTGTTTAGAATATGCAATAAAATAGAATAAAACAAAAATAAAATGGGGTGTATCCGCGGCGATATACCCCATTTCTTGTATAAAAGTAACATTTGATTATTGAAAACTGAACGCGCTGCATCTGTTTGATACTAGTTATGGAACGTTTGCACCGTGTTTGGTTTTGAGTAATCAAAAAAGCCACCGTTGAAGGTGGCTTGTATTATTTAGTGGCTAACAGCTTGCGTATTCTGTTGTTTTGCTCGGTGGTATATGCATCAACTACATCGAATATTTCTTCACGAAGATTAAAAGCCGTGAAGCATTCGGCGAATGAGTTGGAACGGCGGCGAAGTAATTCGCATTTTTCGGCCAAGTACCTAAGCATCATTGTTAGGTTGGCTATATCATCGGTACCGAGTACATCAAGAATACCTTCGTTAGTGTGTTTGATACTTTCATAAACCTCTTTGATGATTTCTACTGAACTTAATTCGTTGTATCTGATAGCGGCTTTAATTTCTTGAATTGTCATTTGCATGATTGTAATCTCCTTTGTGTTAAGTAACTGGCGGTAGTGTTTGGCTACCGCCTTTATTGTTATTCGTAAATGTGGCTAGCGATAACTTCATTCTTGCTAGTATCTACTAATTTCCATTCAAAACCGAATGACATATTGTGAATGAATTCAGATGCTTGCATCTTTGTTTCAAAATTCCAAGTAGTGTTTGTGTTTAAATCTGTAAGTACGAACATGTTTGTTTCTCCTTTCGCTTAATTGCGTTTGCTGATGTATCTTATGGCTTCATTATACTTGCGTATTCGCAAGTAGTCAAGAGGGAAATTAAAAATATTTCAAAAAAATCTCGGAAGGCGGTGAAATGCTAGTGATTATACGATGTGTTAAAGCTAAATGTTTAAACAATCGGCACGGAATATGTACGGCTGATGAAATATATTATGACGGGTTATGTCAAACATACGTTACAAGCAAGCAAGCGTGTAAAACGAGCGCTGGCATTTGCCGACGAGTACACGGGAAGTTAAAGAGTAAAGGCGGTAACACATTGAAATGAAAGGGGTGAGCATATGGCGAAAACTACATACAAAGATTGGGAAACCGATGAAAAGATAGCCACGTTAGAGGGCTGGGCGCGGAACGGCATAACGAATGAGCAGATAGCAAGCAATATGCAGATCTCAACTGTAACACTTTGGGAATGGCGTAAAAAATCGGTTAAAATTTCTAATGCCCTAAAAATAGGGAAAGAGGAAGCGGACCTGCAAGTTGAAAATGCGCTATATAAGGAAGCCCTAAAAGGGAATACAACAGCTATTATATTTTGGCTGAAAAATAGAAAACCTGCAGAATGGCGTGATAAAGTACAACAAGAAATTACAACAGAAAGTGCGGTTAAGTTGGTAATAGATAACGGCACGTTAGAAGTTGATGATAATGGCTAAGCTGAATTTGTTTAAAGATGTGATACGGCCAACGCCTAAACAAAAGGAATTCCTTAATACTGTTAGGAATAATAAATATATTCTGTATGGTGGCGCAGCTGGCGGCGGTAAGTCATATGTGTTGCGTTGGTGCTTAGTATGGCTCCTTATTGATTGGTACATCAAGACAGGGTTGAAAGGTATCCGCGTAGGTTTATTTTGTGAGGACTATCCAAGCCTTGATGACCGGCAAATATCTAAAATCAAAATGGAGTTTCCGGAATGGTTAGGAACATACAAGGAAAGCAACCATGAATTCACATTAAGCGAAGAATTGGGCGCTGGCGTAATATGTTTTAGAAACCTTGATAAGCCGAGTAAATACTTATCTAGCGAATTCGCAGCGATTGCCATTGATGAATTGACTTTGAACGATAAGAATGTATTTGAATTCTTGCGTATGCGGTTACGCTGGACGGGAATTAATGATACTAAGCTAATTGCAGCAACTAACCCAGGCGGTAAAGGGCATATGTGGGTGAAGGACTTATTTATAGATAGGAACTTTACAAGCGAAATGAAAGCCTACGCCGATAAGATTGCGTATGTGCAAGCAAGGGCAAGCGACAACCCTCACTTATCACAGTCTTATATTGATGATCTAAACACGCTACCCGAAAAGTTGCGCAAGGCATACCTTGACGGTGATTGGAATATATTCGAAGGACAAGTTTTTACAGAATTTAGGCACGATATACATGTAGTCGAACCGTTCGAAATTCCAAAGACGTGGCAAAGATACCGTTCCATGGACTGGGGCTACACGAAACCATATGCAGTATATTCCTATGCGGTTGATTATGACGATGTATTATATATCACCGGCGAATGGTACGGCTGCAAGCCAGGGTTGCCGGATACAGGAACGCAAGAAACAGCCCGAGAAGTAGCTTTGAAATTGAAAGGCATTAAAGACTATCACGGCGTAGCGGACCCGGCTATATGGCAAAAGACTGGGCATGACGGGCCACCAATTGGTGAGATATTCGCCAATGAGGGAATATATTGGACACCGGCAGATAATGCACGAGTTGATGGGCTGATGCAAGTACACCAACGATTAAAGGAAGGCAAGCTAAGAATATTTAGCAGTTGCGTGCATCTTATTAGAACTTTGCCAGCGTTGACATACGATAAGATGAAAGTCGAAGATGTAGACACGAAACAAGAAGATCATGCATATGATGCGGTGCGGTATATGTGCATGGCTAGACCGATTAAGGCAAGCAAAGCACAGAAACAATTTAATGACGGTTATCGTTATGAAGATGATGTAGGAGGAACTACGGCATGGGGCATATGATGAGTGAAAAAGCATTAAGAGATTATGCTTTTAAAGTCCTAAAATCTGAATATGGTGAGCGTGTAGAGAAAGGCGTGGTCATTCCTGCTAAATTTTCAGATGAGCAACTAGCACGTTTTGCCAAGACAATGCCACAATGGCAACTAGAACAGATGTATGAAATGATATATGGGAGTGAAATGGTAGAATAATGAACACAGAATATGCATTCGACATATACGAAGCACAACAGAATGTAAAAAATGCGCTATCCGCCACTTCCACATGGCGACAGAACGCAAAACAAGATTATGAATTTATGCAAGGAAAACAATGGGACGATGCGGACATAAAGAAAATGCGTGAAGCAGGACGGCCAGCGATTACAATCAACCGCATCAGACCGGTTATTAATCTGTTATGCGGTTATGCATCACAGAATGAAACCGAACCGGACTTTTTACCACGTTCCGAAGAAGATGATAGAGTAAGTCGCGTGGCTAAAGGTATTACAAAATACTGTTTAGACCGTGCGAACTATCAACGCAACAAGGGGAAATGCTTCCGGGATAAAATTATTTGTGGCCTTGCTAATTATTGGGTGCATTATGAATTTGACTATGCAAAATTAGACGGCGAGATACGAATTGACCGCGTAAGCCCGTTTGATGTGTTTGTAGATCCGGAATGTTCCCAAGAAGATTTGAGCGATGCGCAATATATTGGCCGTTATAGTTGGGAAAGCCCGAGCAAATTAAAGCAAGTGTATCCGGATAAAGCGGTAGAGATTGACACACTAAGCCATAAATTTGATGATACCGAACTGGAAACAGGTAGTTTTGAAACTATTAATGGTGAGGCATTATGGTATAGCGATAAGTACAGAAAAGTGCGTGTTGTACAGTACTGGTATAAGGAGTACAAGACGAAGCGCATATTCATGACACAAAATGGCGTAGTTGATGATGATAACCCGTTATATGTAGTGCTTATGGCAATGGGAAAAGAGCCTACATCAATACCGGATACACAAATCAGATATGCGACGTTTTCAGATAACGTACTATTAGAAGAAGGCGTAAGCCCATATAAGCATAATAAATTCCCATTGGTGCGTGATTACTGTTACTATACGGGCGAATTGGTAGACGATGAACGCGAACCGGCTGGCGTAGTGCGTGATATTAAAGATGCGCAACGTGAAACTAATAAGAACCGTAGCCAACGCATGCACGTAGTCAACCAACAGACATTGGGCGTTAAGTATTGGCAAGGGCCTGTTACTGAGCAGTTTAAAAACACGGTAAAGAAATACGGGACAACACCAGGCGCAAATATTTATATGCCACCTGGCGTTACATTCACGGACGGCACACCGGCAATGGATAGCGCTATCAATATGAACCTAGAACAACAATCTAGCAATGACTTTTACGCAATCAGTGGTATTACACCGGAAAGCCTAAGCGGTAGCGTTGGCAATATGAGCGGTAAGGCAATTGACCTACGCCAATCAGTAACAACGGTACAAACGGCCGGAATATTCGCACAGACTAAAGAAGCAGAATTGCAGATTGTTAAATTATTGTGGGGCGAAAAGAACGCGCCGGGGTTAATTCCTCAATTCTACAACCAAGAAAAGGCAATGCGAATTCTAGGCGACGACGGGCAAAAGGAATTTATTCAAATTCAACCAGGTATGAACCAACCTATGCAAGAACAGACAATGCTTGACGCAATGGGGCAACCTGTACTTGATGCGGAAGGGAACCCGGTTAAGAAAGTGTTATATGATCTAAGCGCCTTTGATTTTGATGTTGTAATTAGCACAAGCCAAGCCAGTGCAACGGCTAGACGTGCGAACCTTTACCAATTGTTGGAAGCTAAGAAATCGGGCGTTGATATCCCTATTGATATTATCCTTGACTTTATGGACTTCCCGGAAAAAGAAGCGGTTAAAAAACGCATGCAAGAAGCAGGCGAAAAACCAGCACTTCCGGAATTGCGCGTAAGTGGTTCGCTTGATGATATGCCGGCGGAAGCATTGAGCATGTATTTACAAACATTAGGCGTTAATATATCACCACAACAAATTATGGCGGAACGGTTAGCATTGAAAGGTAAAACCATTCAAACTGCACCGCAAAATATCCCTCCTACTGGCGTTTTAGGTGGTATGTAATATAAAAGTATACGAAAGATATAAACCGCTCTATATGGGCGGTTATATTAATATTCGCCCGAGAAGGCGTTAAACTCCTACCGAATTTATTCGCCGTGGTAATGGCGTTAAACTACCAAGTATTATTATTCGTCGAGCAATGACGTTAAAAGGCAACGGGAGTATGATATGGAAAACGAAGTAATGAACATCGAAGATATGGACTTCACACCGGAAGATTTAGAGAACGCGGGCGTAGAGTTGAACACACCAAGCGCAGAGGATACAGAAACACCGGCAACAGATGAACCCTCTACAACTGATGCGGGTAGTACTGATGCAACTGCAACAGGTGAAAGCGATACCACGCCAAACACTGATGAAGTACCGGCAGAAGATGAACATAAGCACGATGGCAACTTGAAAGCAGCGCTTGCGCAAGAACGCGCTAGACGTAAAGCAGCGGAAGAACGTGCTAGACAATTTGAGCAACAACAAAGACCGCTATCATTACCGGATAATGAAGTATCAGATATCCGCGATTTTGTGCGCCGTGAAGCGTTGAAGCGTTTCAATTTAAAGGCGGACGATTTAGAAGGCTTGATGTATGAAGACGTGCAAAAGTATAACGATTTCATTCGCTTTGAAGCTAACGCAGAATATGCGATCACGAATAAGCAAATGGCGGTACATCAACAACGTCAAACCAACATCAACTTTGTTAATGAAATCAAATCATTGCCAAACTTCCCCGAATTGTATCAACGAGGGCTTGAAAAGTTAAATGGCATGATGATGCGGGAAGCACAACCGATTAACGATGCATTTTATCGTGTGGATATCGGCGAAGGTACGCAAGCAGATTTCGATGTAATTCGTAAATTTGTAGCCGATATTCAAAACGAAACCGCAACAAATACACAAGTTGCGAACAACCCATTAAAGGTAGCGGAAACACTACCGAAAGCGGGTGCATTGAATGGTGGCGTTCCTACACCTAACAAAGTTACAGAAGAAGATATTTTGAAAGCGTATCAGAGCGGTAACATTGAAAGTTTGCCGAAGGAAATACGCGATTATTTCGACAAACTATAAGAGGTAAGATATGGCAGACCAAGCACATCAAACAACAATTCCAGCCGGTTTAGTACCTAAAGTATGGGCAACTAAAGTATGGCGTGAAGGCTTAAAAGAAAGCTATTTTGATAAGTTTACCGCAATTGACGGTACGAACGTAGTACACAAGAACACAGATTTAAAAAATGTTAAAGGCGATAGGGTTGTATTCGGCTTAATGATGCAATTAACTGGTAGTGGTGTAATCGGCAACCATGAAACGTTGGCAGGCAAAGAAGAACAATTAGCAATTCATGATTTCGAAGTACAAACCGCACTTGTACGTAATGCAGTATCTCGTTATGAAGCTGACGATCAAAAAAGCCCTTATGACAACTTGAAAGAAATTAAAGCGGCATTGAAACAATGGCTTGCTGATTGGTTCGATAATACTTTGATTTCTAAATTATCCGCTAGTCCTACTACTGGTGAAATGATTTCCTCAGCTAGCGCAGGTACACAAGCTGCAATTACGGCGAACGATAAGTTGACTACGGCTATTATTTCCCGTGCAAAACGTAAAGCAATGATGCATGGCCCTAAAGTGTCACCAATCAAAGTTGACGGCATGGACAAGTATATTATGCTTGTATCCCCCTGGGCGGCTAAAGACTTGAAAGATGATGCAAAATGGCTCGCAGCGCAACAAAATGCAAATGTACGCGGTGATAAGAACCCTATCTTCACTGGTGCATTAGGCGAATATGACGGTGTAATTCTTTACGAATACGAACGCGTATTGAATGATACAACAGGCGCATCTAGCGCTAACGTATGCCACAACTTGTTGTTAGGCCGTCAAGCTGCATGTTTCGCAGTCGCAAGACCAGCTAAACACATTGAACAAACAGACGATTACGGCAACCAACAAGGTAACGGTATCGCATTCTATGGCGGTATTGAAAAGTCTAAGTATAATAGCAAGGACTATGGCGTAATTAACGTATTAACTGGTGGCGTTGTAGAAAAATAATGAATGAAGGGCGGACTACCCGCCCTTTTTTCTTTTATTGAGGTGAACTCATGGAAGTTAGACAAATTATAAATAGGGCGTTCATGCAAATAGGCGATACGCTACAAGAAAGCTATACACCTTATTTATTGCTTGAATATTACAACGAAGGAAATCACCTTTTGAACGCCTTGATAGGCAAATATTGCCCTAGTTTAGCCACTGAAACATATGAAAGCACGGGGACGGGTAGTGTAGTACTACCTTCTAAATGTATTAGTGTATTGAAAGTTACGGCTGATAATAAAGAAGTTGAAGGCTATCATGTATTGAATTTGCAGAAAGTTGTATTTGATGCGGATAGCGAACAGACAATATCAGTAGACTTTATCAAAACGGCTGGATATAAGAAGCTAAGCGATGAAACTGATTTACCGGCAGAACTTGAAACGCTATTGGTTGATTACATAGTATCCCGTGTAATGAATATAGATATCTCCGGCGTATCATCTAACATGATTAGTGCGTTACAAACGCTTAACGATAGTTTAGGCGATGCCAATGGGTATGTAATTACAAAGGGGTATTGGGACTATGACTGTACAAGAACTGATTACACAAATTAATATCGAAAGTAATGAAATTCTTGATGAGCCAACAGAGTATATCCAATATATCAATGCAGCTATTGACTGGCTAACAATGATATTGGTAGGTATACGCGATCGTGAAGTAGTCAAGAATATAAACATACAGAATTTACGTGCGGTTCCTTCCGATTTTATGTCATTTGTTCCTAAAAGCGGGTACCCTATCCGCATCATTAACGGCGTATTTCAAACCTATGATGGGGAAACGGTGGAAGATGTATTTTATAGCACTAAGAAAAGCCATGTTGATACATTCGACGATGCTATTCCGTTTTCTGAATTCTTTCATAGTTACCTTATACAGCTGGTATCATTCATGGTTAAGAAAAAATCGCTAATGACTGATTATGCTAGTTTTGATAAGTCATTTATTGATTACTTGACGGAACTCATCAAGCAGGCGCGGGGTATTGCATAATGGGTATGAAACAACTCGCAACAACAAACGGGTTCCGGTTGGGCCTTGATTGGTCGAACCCGCCCGAAAATATTGATATGCAAGCCCTAACGCAGGCTAGACAATGCGAATTCGATAGAACGGATAATGCATTGCGTACAGTACCAGGGGTTAGAGTACTGTATGATTTCGGCTTGCCTATCGAAACGTTGTATTACGATGTGTATCGGAAGCGTTGGTATTTTTCATCAAATAAAAACTTGTACGAAACTGATTTCAGTACGCATAAATTGTTAGGGGTATTAAGCGGCGTACAAAAGCCAATGTATCATGCATTTGGTGGCGATATTCTAATTGCTAGTGGTGGAAAACTGCAAGCAATTACGGGAGCGGGGCAACTCATTACAGTAGAAAGCCCTACATGTGAAATGGTATCCAGCCATTCCGGGCGTGTATTGCTTGCATCGATTTATTCGCATCGGTTAAATTGGTCGGCAGTAGGTGATTATCAATCATGGACACACAATGGAAATGATGTATCCAGTGCGCAGTGGTTAGACGTTGGGTATAAAGACCAGGGCAGCATTATCGCCGTTGATTTCCTAACGCGTGCAATTATTGTATATAAGGAATACGGGCGCGTGTATCAAGTAGTGGGGACACCGGACGAAAATAACTTAACTGTTTACCCGCTATCATCTACTGGGTATTGTAGCGGTTCAACATGTAATATCGACGATAGATCATATTACCTAGGCGAACAAGGGTTTATGTCATTCATGCCTACTAATACGTATGCAGAAATACAACCTTTTGAAACTGGGCTTAATATCAATTCATACTTGCTTAAATACATCACTAAAGATTGTGAGATGTGGCATGTTCCAAGCCGTAAGCAATTGTGGATAAAGCCCTACAATGGGGATAGCTTATTCATCTATCATTACTTGCCCCGATACAATGACGGTCGCGGTGTATTCACATCTAGGAAATTCACGTATAGCATCAATTCCGTTGTAAGCGTTGATAAAGATGTATATGTAGCCTATGGCAATAAGATAGGTATTCTTGATGAAAGCATAGACACAGATGACGGCGTACAAATTGAAACCTCTATTATTAGTGGCAACCGATTGGCTACACGTCAATTCATCTTGATTATGAACTACAATTTCGTAACACATAATATTATTAATGGATACGGCACAATTGGCATTTCCAATAAGAAGGCTAAGCCTATTAATTTTGCTAGTAAGGCTACTAAAACATATTATGCAACGATGAAAACTATAAATGCTACAAGCAAGATGAACACTAACGAATACACCAAAGCGTATAAGATTGGTGGCGGTGCTAATCGTAATGTGCAGTTTAAAATACACGTTCAAAAAGGGGCTATATCCCTAAGGCAGTTAGATTATACATACGAGGAAGTATAAAATGGCATATAAAGAAAAACACCCTTTGGATATTACACCCCAAGGGGATACGGTGCAGGATAGCATTAAGAAAAACCGGGCTGAAATATTAGAAGTCGCTAAAGCCGTAGAATTAAAGGCTAGCGGTGGCGGTAATACAGGCGGTGGTGTGCTACGGAATAGGGTGCTAAACGGTAAGGTTGGTAATAGTGAATGGGCGTTTTTGATTGGTGATAACCTAAGTGTAATGATTGACGGCAGTCAAACACCTGTATTATTATCATTCGCCGACGGGTACGATGATAACGGAAGTGTAGACTATATAAGTACGATTACAAATAAAACGAGTGCATGGAATTTACCAGCACGATCTACATCGTATTTATATATCGAACGTTCCGCATCGGGCGCGTTAAGTTATGGCAGTACTACTATTGAACCAGTGCGCCAAGCAAGTGCGCCGAAGGCTGAAATGGATAAAATGCACTATAACACGGTAGCCGATAAGATGTACCTATATAACGGCGTACAATGGAAGTCAGTGCTTCGCATTGTAGTCGCTATTGTAGTAACAGATAGTACATCGATTAAAAGTATCAAATACTACCGCCCAGGGTTTAGCGGTGATGTAATGGCTGACCGTTCTATTACTGGCAATAAAATTGGCATTGGCGAAGTGAAAAGCGATAATATCGGTAATGAACAGATTACTAGCGCGCATTTAGCTAAAAGCATTAATGATATGTTTGATGCGGTTCGAAAAGATATAGATGCGTTAAAGCCTAAAATCAATGAGGTATTAACAAAGGCATATCCGATAGGGGCTATCTATTGCAGTACCGTTTCAACGAACCCTAACAAACTGTTTGGGTTTGGTACATGGGAATATATTGAGCAAGGCCGTGTTTTATTATCTCAAGGTGATAAGTATAATGCTGGTAGTGTTGGCGGTGCTGAAACACATACATTAACAGTGCAAGAAATGCCTAGCCATAAACACGGCGGGGCTACTGGTAATGGTGGTGCACATACGCATACAGGAACGGCAAGTGAAGCTGGCGAACATACCCATTCCGCGGATATTAAGCCCTACGGGCGTACTGGACAAAAAGACGCTAGACTAAATAATCACGATGGTATTATAAATGGCGGTACTGACACTCAAAGTGGCGCAAAAGTAGATATACAACCAGGTGGAGCACATTCTCATGAAGTAGTAATTAATAGTAGCGTGGCACATTCACACGATATCGATGCTGAAGGTGGCGGACAAGCACACAGCATTATGCAGCCTTATTTATCGGTGTATATGTGGAAGCGGGTATCATAATGAAGCTAGATAGTCTTGAAAACATGATAAAGGATTATGAACGTAGAACTGGGGAGAGAGTAGATCTAAGCGGTTTTTATTTCGATGAAAATAATAATTACAAAGATAAGTACAATTATTACTTTAAATTCTTCCCTGGTGCAGGTTTCCTATTTTGGACGATTAATGAATTCAACGGGGCTAAGTATTTTACGATATGGCAAACATACGGTGATATGAAAGTAATCGGAAAATACATTGTTGATGTGATGAAGTTAAACGATTTAGACATTATCGTTACGGCTACACATCGCAGCGTTAAAGGGTTCATTAAGAAGTGGAAAATGGAACGTGTTCCAACTATGGACTATGTATATAATGGGTTCAATTATAAAGTGCTAAAGACTGTTAGAAAACACCTTGAAGCGACTTTGTAGAAAGGAAAAGCATGTTTATATTTGACTTGCAATTATTTGGCGGTGGCGGCAAAAAATCAAAGGTAAGTAGCATTGATGCAAAACTACCGACGGCCAGCGCGGAAGAAAAAGAATTGCTAAAAGGGCAAATTGGTTGGATAAACGGAACTAACCAAAGCGCCAATACGTTGCAAGGCATGGGTGATGCAGCACTAAGCAATGTGATTACACCGGCATATAAAGATATGTTCAATCAGTATCTAGGGACTAATCAAAATAATCAAAATGCGATTGGTGCGTTACAAAATCAGATTTCAAGTGCTGGTGCGCAGAACCTAACCGACAACACAAAATACGCTAATCAGTTAGCGGCAAGCGTTGATAATATGAACAATACGGCTAGCCAATTGGCTAATGAGTATAGTGGCGCATTATTGCAAAATCAAAATGCTATGAACGCTATTACATCGGGCCAATTACCTACTGCATACCAAGAAGCACGCCAAAAGGCACTAAACAATGATTTAGAAAGCACGTTAGGTAGTGCGGTATCGGGGCTTGCAAGCCGTGGCATTATCAACTCATCACAAGCAGATACTGCTATTAACAATATCAGTAAAAATGCATCTAACACATTAGCAGCACAATACGCCCAAGACCTCAATCAAGCGGCAGGACTTAACACCCAAGCACTTAATAATAATTTAAGCGGCATAGGCGCTAAAATGGGGCTATGGGGGAATACGTATAATAACCAACAAAATGGGATAGTCAACCAGGCTAATTTGATGAACCAAGGATATACTAATCAAATGAGCAACGCAGGAACGGCCGCCGGACTAGTTGGCCAACGCGAAGGGTTAGCACAAAACCCAATTAATACGGGCGCAACTACGCAAGAAGCGGCTATTCAACCTGCGAAAGATTACTATTCTATGGCACAACTTAATAATGCAGATCAGGAAGATTTATTGAACCGCTACATGACGTTACGATACGGGTTAGCTAGCCCGGCACAAACAACAGTGCGCCAAGGTAGTGGTGGTTTCTTTGGAGGGTTTATGAAAGGTTTTTGCTTTGTAGCAGGTACAGAAATTGCAACACCGGAAGGTGCAAAAGCAATTGAAACATTTAAAGCGGGTGATACCGTGATTTCACTTGATGCGGTAAACGATGTAATTGAAATGCATGATATGGGCGAGCATGAAACGTATATGTTAGCTACTGAAGATTGCGCAGTCCCAACTACGGCAAGTGAAAAGGTGCTAACACCGGAAGGCTTGAAAGTAGTTGAAAGCCTTGTAATTGGCGAGCCAATTATGACCGTGCATGGGTATCAACCTGTAACGCAATGCGAACCAACAGGGAAAACCGAACAGGTTTATGAATTGCAATGTACGGGTGATAATCTATTCTATGCTAATGGCATCATGGCAGAAGGTATCAATGAAGATGAACTACAAGCCATTAAAGATGAATTGAATGCTACTGATGATGCTGGCAAAAAAGAAACTAAAAAAGCAAGCAAAAAAGGCAGTAAGAAAAATACTGAGAAAGTAGAGGAATAACACAATGGGAGTTATTTATTTACAAGACTTTGAACCATGGGCGGCCGTTGGCGAACTAGCCGGACAATATGCATCACATCGCTTAGGCGCGTTACAAAATAATAAAATGGCGAAAGGGTATCAAAGCATGTTAAATGGTGATGCTCAACAAGGGCAAGACCAGTTACAAGTGATTGATAACCAAAATAGAAATGCAATACAGATGCAACCGACACAATTCAACTCCGCACAATATGTTAATGATGCAATGCGGAACAATTCCGTAGGCGCTCAAATGGTGGCGCAACATAACGGGTTATGGGGGCAACCTACACAACCTGGACAAGTGGCACAACCGGTAGTAACACCACAACCGGCAACACCTGTACAAGCTAATACAGATGCACCAGCGGTGGCAACGCAACCACAACAAAGTACCGGATTATGGAATTTCCAAAATCTAAACAATACTGGTATTGGCGTACCTCAAACGTACCAAGACATGGTACAACAACGGGGTACTAATTTTTTTCACCAAGCGCCCAATTTGGTAAGCGATGGTAATACCGAAAAGGATAAAGCGCAAGGACAATATGCCATTCCAGACAAAGCAAGTCTAACCACAGAGGCCCGCAAACGATTGGGCGCTAACACACTAGCACTCGTCAAAGCGGGCTTTGACTTTAAAACCGCGCAAGGGCTTGCAAGCGAACAATATCAAAGCGATATCAATTCGATGTATGCGCAACAAGTCAACGAATACCAAGAAAAGGTATTGGAGCCGATGCGCCAACAAATCATGAACAATCTTGTATTTACGCAAGATAAAGACGGCAACCCGGTTGTAGATACATACAATACAAAACGAGTTAAGGGGTTAGCGCCAGCCGTTGCAAGATATAATTATCTAGCAAGTAAAGTAGGCGCTGGCACTATTGATATGAATAACTTGAATTCCATTGCGGCGCTTGATAAACCGGACTATAAATTTAGTAGTGCGCAAAACGGCCACATTGTACGTTACAACATGGGCGACGGTACTATTCAAGATATGGGCGGTTATGGCAAGGTTGAAACAAAACAATTCGCTAACGGCCGAGTTATCGTAATGACACCAGACGGCCAAATGAAAAATATCGGCAATTTCGGGGCTAAGAACATTAAAGTTTTACCTGACGGTAAAACGTACATTGTTGGTACAGACGGCAGCATGAAATATGTAGGTACGCATATTAAACCAGCTACCGCATCACAAACGGGTACAAGTGGCTATAATGCACAGGTATTAAGAACTCTATCCGCTCAACATACTGCATGGGTAAAAGCTAACCCGGATAAGAGCGAAAGCGAAAGCCCATATTATGCGCAATTACAAAGTGCATTAGGCGGGGGCGCAGGTGGTGGCGGTGGCACACCTACGGTAAAACGTGAGCCAACGTATTCGGCGGCGGAACAAGATGCAGTGGCTAAGCGCATGAATGAATTATCATCTCAAGGGTGGAGCGATGATCAGATAGCAGCGGAACTTGATGCATCGGGATATGGCAAATATAAATCGTGGTTAAAATCGTATTAATAAAAGAGGTAGACTATGGGTGCGTTCGATGATATTACTAGTCAATACGGCAAGGCAACCGGTAAAGGTAACGCCTTTGACGATATAACAGCAGAATATGGAAGTGATGTAGGCAGCGCGCCCGAGCCTACATTTTGGGACGGCGTTAAAAATAATGCCGAATATGTTGCTAATGGCGTTAAAAACAATATTGAATGGATTGATAAAACAGGCAAAGAAATTAATGATAATGTAATGAATACATTATCAAATTGGAAAGATGATGTAGTAAATAAAGCAAATAATCTAGGTAGGGAGTATTCACAAAGTGCTGCTAATGCCCTTGAAGCTAATGGAGATAATTTTTCAGCATTTGATGATAACGGCGACTTTATAGACGAACATGCAACACCGGGACTAAACAAAGCAAGAGTAGAGGCATACAATGCCGGAGTTGGTAAGCCAGCCGGATATATAGCTATTACACCGCTTGTACCGCCACAAGTCAGAATGGTTGCGGGTGTATTAGCCGCCCCAACGGTTATCGGCAATGCAGTTGAAACGTACGATGCCAATGCAGCGGCAGAAAACGAAGGAACGGCACCGGACGGGGTATTAGGGAATAAATATGTTGCTACGGCAAAAAATGTTTTAGTAGATCCTATTACGGAACCGGTTGGGCGTTTAGTTGATGATCCGGGCGAGTTCGCAAAAAATATTGTCATGAACCCTACTAATTTATGGGACGATGTGTTTTTACCGGTTGGCATGGTTAAAGGCGTAACACCTAAAAAGGTAACTGGCGCCATTGGCGAACGTGTAGGGCGTGTAACGGAGCATGTTAAAGAGAAAGCTGGCAATGCATTTGCAGATATTGGCGAAAAATTTAGTAAAGATGATGCGGTAGCAGAAATACAACCAATGCGCGAAGGCGTTCAATATAATGCGTTTGATGATGTAGCCATTCCGGAAGATACGGCCCCAACAGTTGAAGCAAAAGAATATTCCGCTGATGCACTTAACGGGCAACCGCTTGAAGGAGAAACAGGGAATATCCAAGCTGATATATATAACCGATATCGTCAAAACGGATTAAGCGACGTTGAAGCGGCGGGCATGACTGGTAATATTGGCGCCGAAAGTAGTTTTAATACCACTATAACAAGTGGCGACGGCTACGGTTCCCGCGGTTTGGTTCAATTTACTGGGGATAGATTGAACGGTGAAAAAGGCTTGTTGAAATTTGCCGAAAGTAGAGGGCTAGACCCATGGGATTGGAGAACGCAAGTTGATTTCAGCGTATGGGAATTGCACAACACGGAAAGCGCAGCACTTGAAGCAATGCGCGCAAGACCAGATGCAACACCGGCAGAAATGGCTAAAATTATCCGTGAAACCTACGAACGCCCGGACCCTTCCGTTGCTCGGGATAATGTTCGCGCTCAAATTGCAGAAGAAACATTTAATGGGAACTATGGGAAATATGAAAATGGGCCACGTGATACATCATTTAAAGATAGTAGCCTAGATCCAAATCGCGTTACACGTGATGAACCATTCAAAGATGAGTTTATCGAAAACGAAAAAACGATAAATGGGGAACAATCACATACAGATTTGAATACATTTGTTGAAAACGGCGATAAAAAAGCAGTAAAAAATGAAGATTTAGGCACAAACTATCAAGGAGAAAGTGAAACAGGGCATACAGGCGAAATAAACGAATTTCAGCCTAAAAACCGCGTAAATACTGACTTTGTAGATACAGAAAAAGCAGTAAACATAGAAAATGCGGTAAAAGACGATACAAAAAGTCAATTTCGCTATGAAGAAGATACCCCCGATGAAAGTTTGAAACGTGCAATTGATGATTTGCCATTAAAGGCAAAAGAAACCATTGTGCAAGAACTAAAAAATGCAGTGGAAAATGAAGGTGATGAATTACACACCCGGGAATTAGAAACAAAGGTGCAAAAAAACACCGATTTGTTACAAGATTTGAATAAAGCCACAAAACCCGATTTGCCAAAAGCAGAATTAGAACCGTTGAAAAGCAAAATTGCAGAACAATTGGACGTACCTATTGAAACTGTAACAACTGATTTCATGGGAACTGTTAAACGTGATAAGGCAACGGAACTTATTAAAGATAAACAATCACTAAACGAAATTGCGACTACGGAACGTGGTGGTGTTAGTGAGTACGCCGAGGAACCAAGCCGACTATTGGATGCTGCAACACACGAACAAGTACGCGATGCCATTGTAAAAGCATTTGACGGCAATCAAGAAATGGCATCACGCTATTTAGAAAGTAAGGGCGTACGTGAAGGTGAAGGCGTAGACCCAATGCATCGTAGCGTTTCAAGACGTGAAATTATTGATGCGGTGAATAACTTATTTAATCAACGTGTTAAAAGTGGCCGTTTAGGTAAACCTGGCGTACGCGGTTGGTTCAACACAAAAACCGATGTAATTCGTACGGGTGCATATGGGGATATTCCTGCTATGATGCATGAACTAGGCCATTATATTGATAGTTATAACGGGTTCAGTAAAGACATTACATATCATCGTGAATTAGCTGACCAGGTTAAAAAGCGTTTCGGTAATGCGTACGATAAATTGAATGCGGAAGGGATACGCGGTGAGGGGTACGCGGAATTCTTTAGAGATTATGTAAGTGATCGCGCAAAAGCAAAACGCGAATTCCCTCAATTCTATAAACATTTCACAGAAACGATTTCTCAAAATAAGGAATTGAACGGGACCGTCAATAAACTATCTCAACTGGTTCATGAGTGGCATAAACAAAGTAGTACAGACCGCATCAAGGGTAGTATTTCGTTTGAGGGCAAATCTAATGCAGAAAAAGCGGTTGATACTGTTAAACGCGGTGAAGTTAAAAGCGTAATTAAAAAGGCGCTTGATGATGTATATACAAAAATGGTCGATGAGTTGAACCCGCTCAAATTATTAGTTGATGAAGTCGAAAAAGCAACTGGGGAAAAGATTTCTTTTGAAGATAACCCATATATGCAAGCGTGGTTGGCACGTGGCTGGGTCGGCAAGGCGGAAACCGCACTTGAACACGGGGACCCTAAGAAAGGCATAAAAGCGTTTAAAGACATTATTGAACCTATCACAGAGAAGGAACATAAGGAATTTAGCGCGTACCTAGTGGCTATGCATGACCTAGATTTGCATAGGAACGGGCAAAAAGCAACATTCCCACTTGCAGAAGATATGGCAACGTTTAGTAGACTAGCGAATAACAAAAAATTTGTAAAAGTAGCAAAGGAAATTCATGAATACCAGGATAGGCTTTTACGAATGTTAGTAGAAGAAGGCATGCTATCCAAAGAAGCCTATTACACCATGAAAAAGATGTATCCAAACTATGTTCCATTCTTTCGCGATTTGTCAGACGTTGGCATGCAATCATTCTTGAATGGCGGGAAAGGGTTTATATCTGTATCCAGTCCTATTAAACGCCTAAAAGGTAGTACAAGGGATATTATAGATCCGCTGGAAAGTATCGTTAAAAATACGTTCCAATTCTACAATGCAGTAGAACGCAACCACGTCGGACGTACATTTGCTAAGTTAGCGAATAAAGACGGTATCGGACGTATTGTTGAACAAGTGGAAGGAACGGCACGGACAACTGATAATACCTTCTATGTGTGGAACAATGGCAAGAAAATCACCTATGAAACAACTCCGGAACTTGTAGAGGCTATGAAAATGTTAGACAAAGAACAATCTAACATGATTATGACATTATTGAGTTATCCGGCAAGTTGGCTACGTGCTGGCGCTACATTATCCCCGGAATTTATCTTGCGTAACCCTGTACGCGATATGATAGGTGCTTCTATATTTTCAAAACATGGGTTCATTCCTATTCTTGATACATTTAAAGGCCTTGCTTTGTTTTTGAAAAAAGGTAATTTGTATTGGGAATATATGAAATCGGGTGCAGCACATGCAGCAATGGTATCGCTTGACCGCGATTATTTAGGCGGACAAATTCGCGAGGTAATGAAACGGGAAAGCAAATATACGAAGTATATCAAGAACCCTATTGAATTGTTGAGGGCCATGAGTGAGGCGACAGAAATGGCAACACGGTTGGCAGAATTTGACAATGCGCGTAAAGGGTATACAGGCATTGGAAACCGATTGTTCGGCAGGGAAAGAACACCACTTTCACCAGGAGAAGCCGCATTGGAAAGCCGTGATATTACGCTAGACTTTAGCCGTAGAGGAACGAACACAAAGAAAGCTAACCAGGTTATTGCCTTCTTTAATGCAACCATTCAAGGCACGGACAAAATGGTTCGTGCGTTTAAAGAAGATCCTAAAGGTATGGCCGTAAAAACGGCGCTATATATCACATTGCCTTCTATTATGTTATACATGATGAATAAAGACGATGAACGATATCAAGAAATACCACAATGGGAAAAGGACACATTTTGGATAATTCCTGGTAAAGATACTATGTATCGTATCCCTAAACCATTTGAAGCCGGTGTATTATATGGAACCTCCTTTGAACGGATGCTTGCTTATTTCGATGATAAGAAAAACGGAAAAAAAGGTATTGGGTTCAAAGGGTTTGGCGATAGAGTAATTGACAGCCTTGCACCAAGTTTCATGCCTACGGCGATGATACCGGCGGTTGAAGCTATGACAAATTACTCGTTATTCAGACAACGGAATATTATTCCTCAATCTCAAGAAAACCTTCCTGCACGGTTCCAATACGGTGCAAATACAAGTGAAGTAGCAAAATTTGTAGGCGATAAAATAAACGTTTCACCATATATTGTGGATAACACAATAAGAGGGTACGGCGGAGGTTTAGCCGGGCTAGGACTAAGCGGAGTTGATGCGATTTCAGGTGCGAAAGAAAACAATACAACTAAAAAGTGGTATGAAGCGCCAGGCGTTAGAGGGTTTACAATTGCGCCGTTCCAATCATCTGACAGCGTGCAACGTGCGTATGATGATTATAAGGAACAAGAGAAATTGTACAATGAATATAAATTAACCGGAACACGGCCGGAAGATTTTGATGCCAAGCAGTTTGCAAGGCTCAAAAATGCACAAGATAGTTTGAAAAAACTCAACAAAGTATCTAAAACTATCATTAATAATGACCGCTTAAGCGGGGAACAAAAGAGGGAACAACTAGATAAGATTAATGTTAGAAAAGCCAATATTGCTCGTAGCGTGTATGGGCTAAATACAATACGGTAAGGGGTAATTATGAACTATGTATTTGATTTTATTGTAAAGTGTTGGAACTCTTTAACTGACAGTTTCATATTAAAAACGCTATTTAGCGGAGCCGGTGCAATTGCTATATGGCTAATCGGAATAAAACACGTTCAAATTTTGGGCGTGTTTATTTTATTGGTGTTTGTTGACCTATTCACAAAATGGGCGGCGATTGCCTATCAGATGCTTATAGAAAAGTATCACTATAACCCAACAGAAATTGCCGTTTGGGAAAAATACCGGGCTATTCCATTAGCCTTTGATGAAGGCCAAATTTCTAGCCGGTATATGCGGAAAGGTTTTGTGTTTAAAGTAGCTACTTATGTAGCAGCAACAATGGCGGCCGTTCTATTTGACGAAATGAGTGGCCAACGTCAATTCGCCGTTTCGTTGGTGTGGTTATATTTAGGATCATGCGAGTTTTTAAGCATCCTTGAAAATTTACGCGACGGTGGAAATGTAACGCTCGGAAAGTTTTTAGATTTAATTAGAACAAAAATCGAAAACAAAGTTAAGCTATGAGGTGAAATATGAGAGGTATTGACGTAAGCGAGAATAATGGTGTAGTTGATTGGGGCGCGGTAAAAGCTAATGGCTTTGACTTCGCAATAATTCGTATAGGATATGGACGGGGCCATATTGATAGTGAATTTTACAATAATGTAAATGGTGCTATCACCGCGGGCCTATTAATCGGTGTGTACCATTATTCCTATGCACTAACCGAAGAACACGCAAAAGAAGAAGCTGAATTCGTAATTAATACGCTAAATGATGCGGGGTTAAGTATGGATAAGTTGCCTATGGGCGTATGGTTCGACATGGAAGATGCGGACGATTATAAAGCCAATAGAGGTATGCCAACAAGCCAGGAACTAACTAATATATGCAGTGTGTTCATCAATTCGCTATGGAATGCAGGGTATACGAATACTGGGCTATATGCCAATTATGATTGGCTAACCAATATACTAGACGTTGGCCAATTGGGTGGGTGCGCTATTTGGTGCGCGCAAGTAGATAGCCAATGTGATTATGACGGCGCCAACTTGTGGCAATATACCTTTAGCGAGAATATCGAAGGCCGTGAATTCGATGCAGATGCAGTATTGAATTGGCCTGTTTAACGGGGGTTAATATGGATACTATCAAACAGTTAATTAAGCAATACATGCCAGTTATTACGGTGGCACTTCTTGTATTGCTAGTACTTGCAGTTGGGCTATTGATTAATAACCATATCAAGCATAAGCAGGAGCAACCGGTAATAGTAAAGCAAGAAACGGCTAAGAACCCGAAACAATTGGGCAATGCATTGCATGTTTCGACTAAAGAAGCGCAACAAATTATTACGTTAAAAGAACGTTCTGAACCAGTGGCAACATATCGGGTTAATGCTCCGACGATACATGATGCGGCGGTGATTACTAAAAATGCAATTAGTAACAAATCGCCTAATGTACCGAAAGCAGCAACAGAAAAAAGCGATAGAACCGCGGTAGTTGAAAATGACGAAGCGCAAAAAGTAGATGTGTATAAAATCAATTTAGACAAACCGCATAGTATATTAGCTGGTGCGACTGTAATGAATAATGGCAAAATTTACGAAACAATAGGATACGAAAATAAACGCGTTCAAGGGCTTGCACACTTTAAAGGCACAGAATTTAAAGGCGCATCGGCATTGGTTAAAGTTGTAAGATGGTAGGTGATCCATATATCTCCGAGTTGCACGGTTTGCAACAATCAACTATTAGTTGCCAGTTGGAAAGTATTGATTTATAACTGAAAGGAATACTATTATGGCTAAAATTTTTGAATTCGAAGGTAAAAAACACATGTTCGCGGAAGATATCGAACCAAAGGCAGAAGGCTTATACATGGCGACATTAAAGGATAGCGAAAATGTAACTTGTGAAATGTACTTTGTGAATGGTAAGTTGCATAGGTTAGTTGAATTACAATAAACAAAATAATACACAAAAAATAGGGGTGCTACATCAGCGCCCCTTTATTTTTATTTGACGGCAAAAATACGTCAAAAACTCAGAAATAAAACATAATATTTTGTGTAATTATTCTCGAGTTAATAAATAATTAATGCAATTATTTACTATAACATATAACCTCGTGGATAAAACCATACAAATAGGGTATAATAAGTTGTTAAATCGTATACAATCATTTTTATACTTACATAATCTACCTACCATTAGTATATATTAATGTATATATTAAGATGTGATTCATATAATATATATAGTATTAATATAGGTAGTAATTCATAATGAGGAGGCCTCATGTTTCAACGTATGTGCGCAGTGGCTATGTTTGTAGCCGCGCTGTTTATATCTGTTATACCCAATGCCGATGCTCGGCAAGATATTTATGCTTTCACCTATAATGGCAATAATTGGTATGTGGACCGCGATTCGATTGATCGCAGTAAACCGGATGGGTTGCTACATTTTACGGTGTATACTATGATTGGTTTGCGTTATGATGTGGCGAGCGGTAGTGAGTATTACAACGCTGATGTATATTATTACGATCAAAAATTGTCTACCGAAGGTGGTCAGTTATTATATCGCAACCCAGGTATCTTGGCAGCGGCTCGTGTGGCACGTCAACAACCGGATGCGCCTAAACAAGTACCAAAACCAGTGGTAGCACAGCAAACAGCATCTCAATCGATAGCAGCTCAAACGGTGGCTCAATCTGCAGCGCCAACGGCACCGCAACCAAATATCGTCAAGGCTTTGTCGACACCGGTTCAAGCCCCTGTACCTGCTAATGGTCCTGTGAAAGTAAACACTCAAATACCTATTGTATTACCAACAGGCCCAGTGAAAAAGGTGGCGGCTAAAACGGTAATGACCTTCCATAATACATCGAAACAAACGACAGGTACGACATCTGAATCCGATGAAACAGAGGCTAATCGTACTCGTAAATAATCCTAAAAACTGCAATTTAGTCTTATGTATACTGAGAATGTATCAGTTACAGTATATATGACTAGGTTGCAGTTTTTATTTTGTATATATGAGGCTGTCTGAAGAAATCTCTAACTTGTAATCTGTATGCATTACTTTCTATCAATATGCAGAATCAGCAAATCAGCAGGTTGAAAATTGTGGTCTTCTAATGAGGCATTAATGAAATAGATGGTATATAATAGAATGTATAAAGTGTTAACAATAGACTTATGACTGGGGGGGCAGAGGTCTAATCGTAACTTGATTGTATTTGAGCTGTCATAGAGGGTAGAGAGATATGAAGCAGTTCGTAAAGAGGCTAGCTTGTGGTGTTTTGGCGATCGTCACGATGGGCACCATTGTAGGGTGTAGTCGAGAGGAGCCGAGTGTGACGACAAATTTTGATCGTGCGCCCGTAGGGTATAAGGCGATTGCCGCTATGAATGCGTCGGCTGCAGAAAAGGCGGACCGCAGTGTGCGCACGATGTCACAAGAGGATAAGATTGGTCAGTTAATGTGTATCGGTCTAGAAGGCACTACATTTGACGAGTCACAAAAAGAATTAGTACGTAAATATCGCGTAGGCGGTATTGTATTAGATAATGATAATATGGAATCTAAGGAACAAGTGCGGGCTTTCACAAAAGGCATACGAGACACTGCGAATACGTCGAGCCTCATGCCACCGTTCATCGCCATGAATCGAGAACGCATGCAGTATAGACCTAATTTGATGCTACAGTGGACGGACCCTAAGCTGTTATCGAAGCAGGGGCTTGATGCGGTGTCGAGTCTAGCGACGCGCACGGCCATTGAGATGCGCGACCTTGGGTTCAATCTCAATTTGGGTGTCATGGTGAATACCCACTCGTTTTACTCGTACACGAACGATGTGGACCGGGCGGCGCGCATCGGTGAGACTATTACTAAACGCTATGCGGCGAATCGCGTGTTTACGGGGTACCAATATTTTCCAGGCGGCGCTGATTACACGGTGCCTGGTATGAAACTAGATGCGTCGAAGGCGAGCCTCATGGACGATGATGGTCGCGTATTTGCTCAGCTCATCGATGCGACGCGTGACGAACATCCTATGATTATGGTGAATGCTGTGAAAGTACCCTCTATCGATGCGAATCATCCGGTGAGTCTATCTAAACCGATCATTACAGATTGGCTACGGAATGAACTGGGCTTTGAGGGCGTGGTGATGACCGATGATATCGAGGTCGGCGCTGCTGTTGCTGGTATGTCCATAGAGGATTATGCGGTGCGCACCATCAATGCGGGCAGCGACATGGTTATCCTTTGTAAGCATGCCAAGCATATCAAGGCAGTTCATGATGCATTGACGCAGGCTGTAGCAGATGGAACTATTTCCGAAGCACGGCTTGATGAATCGGTGCGCCGCATCATGCTCATCAAATTTAGCAATGACCGATAGATATGGCTTACAACTGTGAGCTTTAATAATAAGAATGTAAAATTAGGCATAGAAACTCTTTTCTTGTAATAATGTACCCTCTTTACTGGACAACCAGTAAAAGGGGTACATATCATAATGGGAAAAGAGTTTTTTATGTCTTGAATTGTCAAGTCAAATGCAACTCTACTGAATGATAAACCTCGTATGGAGTTTTCCAATTTAAGCATTTGCGCGGCCTAAGATTTATTTCTTTCATTTTTGCTTCAACATAGCTATCTGATTGA